>Ga0210021_1000913_pt1 | contig 30949 bp, 29 predicted proteins | sample CryGeymeta201517_FD_183981 | JGI IMG/M metagenome (GOLD analysis project Ga0210021, IMG submission 183981) | Groundwater microbial communities from Crystal Geyser aquifers in Utah, USA - Crystal Geyser metaG 2015-17 (SPAdes) (version 2) | ecosystem: Environmental > Aquatic > Deep subsurface >... | reverse complement strand
ATAATAGAATTTATGTGTTATTTATGTTTCAATAAAAATAATAATTTGAATTGATAATAACGTGTTTAATAATAGAATTTATGTGTTATTTATGTTTTTTATTAAAAATAATAATTTGAATTGATAATAACGTGTTTAATAATAGAATTTATGTGTTATTTATGTTTTTTATTAAAAATAATATTTACATTTGATATGTTATTTGTTATAATAAATGCATGTAAAATAAAAAGGTAAAAGGTATGAACTCTAACAAAACTGTACAGACATTTCTTCAAGAAATTAATGTTGAAAATGGTAATAAATACAAGACTAACGTGTTGAAGAAATACACCGATAATGAATTAATTCATCGTTTATTACAAATGACTTATGATCGTGTTAAGTATAATTATGGTGTTGGATTGATATCTATTCAGAAGTTAACAAGTAATCATTTAAATGAGTCAAAGATGGAATTATCTAATGTGTTAGATATTCTTGAAAATGAATTTGCTACACGTAAAGTTACAGGTAATAAAGCGCTCGCACGCTTACAAAATATATATAATTCATTAAATGGTGCTGATAAAAGTATCTTATCTCGTATTATTGATCGTGATCTTAAAATCGGTCTTGGTAAAACATCTATTAATAAAGTATTCAAGCAACTAATTACTAAACCTGTTTATATGCGTTGTGATACTTATTCAAGTAAAACAGCTAAAAACATTAATTTTCCTGCTATAGTTCAACTTAAAGCAGATGGTACATATCGAGAATTTCATGTTCTTGAAGCTGACGTAACAGACGCAAAAAACGTAACATGTCAATCGCGTTCTGGCGAATCATATACATATAGTACATTTTTCGATTATATGTCAAATATGGAAGAAGGTCATTACTTCGGTGAATTAACAGTAAAATGTTCAGATTATATCATTGAAGTTATTGAAGATAAAATGAAAAAGTCTATTAAGAAATGTGATTGTACTAAAATATATACTGATATTATTGAAGAATATAAAATTCATTCTGATAATAATAAAGAATACATTTTACCAAGAGCAATTGGTAATGGATTAATAAATTCATCAGATGTACCTGAAGAAGATCTTATTATTGATTTATGGGATTATGTTACAAATGACGAATATGCTATTGCAGCTAAGAAAGATAAAAAGAACCAATGTACTACACCTTATGAACAACGATTTACTAAGTTATTGTCTATTATTGATGATTGTGAAAACGATAATATTAGAACTATCGAGTATCGTTATGTAAGTTCATTAGGTGATGCATTAAATGATACATCTGCATGGATGAAAGAAGGATTTGAAGGTTCTATTCTTAAAGATTTAAATGGTGTATTTAAAGATGGAACTCCTAATTATCAATTAAAGATAAAGTTGAAAATTTCTGCTGAAATGCGATGCACTGGATACAAAAACGGTACACCCGGCACAAAATGGGAAGGTAAAATCGCTACATTATTATTTGAAAATGATGAAGGCACTATTAAAGGTAGTTGTTATTCTGGTCTTTCAGATGAACGTTTAACAAAAATTAATGATAATCCTGAAAAGTTTCTGAACACTGTATTTGAAATCGAATTTAATGATGTAACTAAAGCCGAAGGTAATAATTTCCACGCATTCTCTCATTCGCGTTTCATTGAATGGCGTGATGATAAAGATGAAACTGATACACTTGAAAAGGTATTCAAATTAAAACAAATGGCTTTTGAATTATCATAATTTATTTTATAAAAAACATAAAATAATTGTTTACATATTAGATTTTATTAGTTATAATAAATTTAACAAATAAAGGAACTCACCAATGAAATATCTACAACAATTCGTAACAGAATTTGAATACCTAATGATTGACATGAAAAGTACAAATCATGCAATATTTTTCGATCAAGTTAATACACATCATGTAGAAGATTCTATTTGGGCACATACATGCATGGTTTTTCAACAAGCACGCCAAAGAAATGATGAAATTCTTGATGTAACAGCACTATTCCATGATATTGGTAAATGCTATTGTTATGAAGATAAAGAAGATGGTAAAAGACGTTTTTCTAATCATGAAGGTCGTTCATTCTTTGAATCACTTTCATGTGTTAGCCGTATGTTTAATGGTGATATTGAAAAAACTATTAAAGTACTTTTTAATGTTGCAAACCATGGTAATCTTTATCGTTCTAAAGGTCTTGAAGATTTTAAACTTAAAATGTCAGTGTTTTCAAAGGAATACGTTACATCACTTATTGCTTTTGTAAAATGTGATTTCATGGGTAGAATAACATTTGATAATAAATCATTTGATCTTTATAATGAAGTTAATAATTTTTATAAAGAACATGATGTTGTAAAAACTAATGTTGATTACGATAGAACTATGTATGTTCTTATTGGTCTTCCTGGTTCAGGTAAGTCTACATTTATACAAGGTACCGATTGTGATGTTATCTCAAGAGATGAATTCATTGAATCAATGGGAGAAGGTGATACTTATAACGAAAAGTTTAATAATGTTGATCAAGAAGAAGTTGATAAAGCTTTTAACAGAGCTTATGTAGACATTCTTAGAGGTGATAATGATGTTATTATCGATAAAACAAATCTTAGTAAAAAATCAAGACGACGTTTTGTTGCTGATGCCAAACAAAGAAACATGAAAAAGGTTGCTATTATTAGTGCTACAAGTATTTCAGAATGTATTGAACGAAATACTACTCGCGATGGTAAAAATATTCCTGATTATGTTATTAGTGGAATGGCTAACCGATTCACTTTTCCTATGGGAGATGAATTCGACGAAGTTAAGATCATGATAAATGATAAAGTTTATGATATGTAACTAATAAACAGCTGTGAACAACTGTTTATTAGTATAAAATAGAAGTTGTTTGAAATACATATTAAATTCATTCAGTGTTAATATTAAGTTAAGAGAAGGATACAAAATATTGCATGTAGGTAGTTAACACAATAAATTATGTATGTTGGTTAAAATAAACATATATAATAAATTAATTAGTAAAACATTTAATGTATATGTTACAGGTGACGTGTCTATATTAGATGAAAAATAATTGGGAATTAATATGAAACCACTTAACTAATTAAGTTATTAAAATAACGAACTTAATCACCAACACATTGAGAGCAGCGGAATGTGTCAGGTGATTTTAATTTAACCGTTGCTAACATAAAGAGGAAATACAAATGTCTGAAACTACAATTGAACAAGAAATTCAGGATAAAGGGCTTAACGCCCACGTCTCACTCCTAGCAACATTAATGCCGTAATTGAAAAAGAACAATATTATGTGTTTGATGACACTACCTTAACTGTGTGTTGTCTGACTCTCAGAAACGGTTTTAATGTAACAGGTGAAAGTACTGTTGCTAGTCTGGAAACCTTTGATGTTGAAATTGGCCGCAAGATTGCCCGTCAAAATGCTCGAGACAAAATTTGGCTACTTGAAGACTATCTACTGAAACAAAAGCTGTTTGAATCTGTATAACTGAATGAACCGCCATTGAATATGTAGGGCGGATTGTTTGATAAATTTAATTGTTGCAGTTAATATTACAATGATGAAAGATATTGTATTATTAGAAAATTATTTATAAAAAGTGAAATAAATGGAAAATTGTGAAAATAATTGTTTACATATTATGTTTTATTAGTTATAATAAAATTAACAAATAAACAAAAAGGTTTAAATTATGAAAGATTTATTTAAAGTTAATAATATTGTTAAAATAAATTGGGATGAATTTGCTAAAGACTTTATCAAAATGTTAACTAATTTTCAAGACGTCATAACCAATTATCGTTTCATGTATTTTATAAGTCTTTGTCTTGCTGAATAGTACTTAAAATAAATTTTGTTTATCTTTTACAGAATTAATATGAAATACACTCAGAACAGTTTTATGAACTATATTATTACCAAAGGACTAATAAAATGAGTAAAAAATTAAACAAGCACATAGTTAAAGAACTAACGGCTTTTACACAGTCATTTTCGAATGCCTACAGCCGAGACTTCGACAATAATTATGAGTTTACAAAACTAGTTGTTGAGAAAACAATAGGTAAGTTAAGTACTGATAATTTATTAATACTTTTTCATGATCATTATGTACATCCACGTTTCTCAGTAGCAGAATACCCAAGTGTACTGATCAAGTATAGATGGGTATCTTTTCGTATTGTAGACAACCGTTTGGTTAGGTATAACAACCAAGGTAGTTCAAAGCAACAGATTGCAAAATTTGCTGCCACACTTACTAAAGTAATTAACAATATGAATATAACCAACCTTCGCGAAGCAATAGCAATGTTAGACGCACGCGAGTAATAAGCAAAATGAAAAATAAAAAATATGAAACAGATGATGACCATGAAGTGGGTATCCACACTGAACATGGGATGAAGAGCGACTCGAAATGGAGCTAGTATAATGAAAAGTATATTTATCACATACGAAGATGTTAAAAGTGTGTCAATGTCGGAAATGCCGCTATTTCTTGCAGCAATAGGACTAGCTCCTAGTCTTGATTATACCTTCAAATTTACAACAGCAGGTGTTTATGTAAAGATAATAGAATGAAAAGATAATTACAAAGTCAGAATGAAGAGTTAATATTATGGGTGTATGAGAAAGAATTCACCTGATGTATCAAAATCGTAGTTTTAGACCTGAAGTTTTTCTTCCCGCGGGAGTTAACCAAGTATGTATAACATACACATACACATACTGGATAACATCCACCAGAGAAATTTTGCAAAGTTAAATCTATTAAGAAACTAAGATCACATAAAAATGAATTTGTGTGATAAAGTAGCGAAATGTTTGATAAAAAATTTTATAAGATGTACTCAAATTCGTGAGAAGGTGTATTGTTAATTTGTACCGATACCTTTGTTTCGATTCATGAGATTATGTGTTACTTTTTGTGATTAACGAGTCTGATAAGAATTATTTTCCAAGCCCACCTATAAATGAAAACGAAACGCCATTAAAAATTCCAAAGCTAAGAGGAATAAAAGTACACAAGATTAATAAAACAGTTATAGATAGGACACATTGAGTGTCAAGCTATTTTTATTAAAGAATTTTTAAACAAGTTAAATGAAAATTTCGATGATCTGCCGAAACCTAAGTATAACGAGAATATAATGAATATTACAACATCAAGAATAATCCCAGACACGAGAGATTTGGTACAAGAACATCTATTTAACCCTATTTTAAACAAGACACAAAACGTAGATCATTAAATAGAAAATTGTGAAAATAATTGTTTACATATTATGTTTTTATAGTTATAATAGAATTAACAAATAAACAAAACAGTTAAAATTAATTGGATGGATGGATAGAATCCAACAAAATCACTAAAGAAACAAGATGGAGGAGAATTCATAAGACTGCTTTATGAAGTTAGAGCAAGTATAAATTTTAATATAGACCTAATGTTAAAGGAATAAGAAAATGAGAGAGTTAAAATTTAGAGCATGGGATAAGGTAAATAAAAAGTGGATAAAATCCCATTACAATCAAAACCAATTTATCCCAATTGATTTGGATAATGATGTTTTAATTGAGGTTGTACATGATGATGTTAGCGCTGAAGGTGTCGTGTATAAATCATGGAACAGAAAAGAAGTTGAAATTATGCAGTTCACAGGATTGTACGATAAGGATGGAACTGAGATTTATGAAGGTGACTTGATTGAGCTATTTGTGAATAAGAAAGGTGCAGTAATGGTTGAATTTGTAAATGATTTTGTAGGTGGTTGGGTGCTAACACATGAATCAATTGATCAAGTCATATCCCTTGGCGTCAGAAAGAAAAGTGAACTTAAAGTTATTGGCAACATCCATGAAAACCCTGAATTAATGGTGTTATTAAAATGACAAAAACAGAATTAATTACTAAACAACAGTTAAAACACAATAATAGTTATTAAAGTAATACAAGATGAAGTATGAAGTAATCTTTATCCAGTTGAACAATGGAGTACTGAAGATTATGAATTCCCTCGTATATCTATGGTGGCAATTACACAGGCTTTATGGATTATAGATAATTATAGATAACCAAAGAGGTAATTAAAAAATGTTTAACCTTATTACAATTAACTTAGATTTTTTATTGATGGTTTACCTAGTCGGTATTCCAACTTTTCTTTTATTATTACTACTAGTTACAGCAAAGATATCTAAGGATAACCCAATCCCAGATAGACTGCTGGTATATTCTATCGCGTGACTACTAGTTATAACGCACATTGTTATTGGAATGACTGTCGATTTTTTTAATAGTTGAAAAATTAGTACCAAAGGATTAATAAAATAATGTATAAACATTTAGAAAATTAATTACAAATAAATGGAATATTGAAATGGAAAATAAGAAGTTTGAATTAGGTCAAATAATTTACGGTGTCTGCTTCACCCTGAAGACAAAGACAATTGGTGGATAACTCACTATGTAGGAGTTGAAAACAATGACCGAATACTTACAAGTACTAGTTATTTGAGTGTTATTAAAGGAGAAAACTATCTAAGTTGGGTGCTGCGTTATTAATAGATGAATACCATGGAATGTTAAATAAGAATAAAATAAAGACCTATTATAGACTTCGGATGAATAGACCGTATAAACAAATGAATATTGAAATGGAAAATAAGAAGTTTAAAGTTTGAGATATCATATATGTGGCTGTCATTCCAATAACAATGTGCGTTGGAGTTACTTCATCTCCGTAGAGGACTTTCATAAAATGATCAAAGAGTTTTAGTACTGTTTTAGTACTGTTTTAGTACTGTTTTAGTACTGTTTTAGTACTGTTTTAGTACTGTTGTATTTTATATATTAAAAAGAGAAGTCAAATGAAAGAATACATTGATAAAAGTATGATTTACACAGATTTAATGAAGCTAACAGAAGATTCAGAAGCTTTTTATTTTGTTGACCAGTTATTAGATAATACAATTTATCGAATTTTCTTATATCGATTAGCATCTTATACAGATTTTTGTCAAAAAAGTGCATTAGAATCTAGTGGTATTATGTTCAAAATTGATGACAATGATAATGCAATCAAATTAGTTTGTGTACCTCCACATAAGTTTTTTAACTTACATGAAAACCCATTCACAATGGATATCGACCATCGCAGTGTAACTAATGCTTTTGTAAAAGAAGATGGTTCATTAATTAGTACATTCATGCATAACGATGAATTACGATTAAAAACCAAAGGTTCTTTATCGTCATCTCAAGCTATTGATGCTATGACATGGTTAGATAAACCTGAAAATTCAGAAATGAAAGGTTTATTAACGTACTTAACAAATAAAGGTATTACAGTTAATTTAGAATGGACTTCACCTAATAATCGTATCGTGTTAGAGTACTCAAAATCTGCATTAATTATTCTTAATATGCGTTATAATAATAATGGTATATACATTAGTTATATGAATCAGTTCATGGTTAAAGATGATTTAAACTTTTATAAAGATAAATCACTTGATGAATTACGTGCTGCTAAATGTATCGAAGGTTGGGTATGTCGCACCAAAGATGGACAATTATTTAAGTTAAAAACTGATTGGTATGTACATTTACATCACACTAAAAATAGCATTAACTCAAGCAAACATTTGTTTCACAATGTTATTAATGAAACAAGTGATGATTTGAAACAATTATTTGTAACTGATACTGATGCAATTTCTCGCATTTTAATTATGGAAGATATTGTTGAAAAAGAGTACAATCATAACTGCACTTTAATAGATAATTACATCATAGAAAATAAACTGTTGAATAAAAAAGATTATGCTATCAAAGGTCAAAAAGAATTACCTAAAATGTTGTTCAGTGTAGCCATGTCAAAATACAATAATGGTAAGTTATCCGTTAAAGATATTATGATAAAGAATTATCGTGTTTATACAGATATGTATGAAGCTAAATTAGATGAAAAATATGAGTAATTTATTATAAAATAATTCATAAAAAATTGACAATTTTAAGACAGTTGTGATATAATATAACTATCTTATCAAAAAAGGAATGAATATGTTTAAAAAATATCCAAGTTTGGAAAACCATTATAGACAAAAGTTTATCGATAAAATCAGAGTTTGTCCAGAATTTAGCTCAACTGAAACTGTATTTATTGTCACAGAAAAAATTCATGGTGCAAACTTTCAGTTTAATGTTAGTGATGACGGTATAAGAATCGGCTCAAGAAATAACTTTGTTGATGGTACATTTTATAACTGTCAATCAGTAATCGATAAGTACAACAAAAGTGCAGAAATCATTTTTGAATACTTGAAAAATACACGTAATGCAAAATCAATTATCATATATGGTGAATTATTTGGAGGTGTATTACAAGGTAAATCAGAACATGAAGCTAAGATTATTCAAGGTGGAATACAATATATTTCATTTAATGATTTTTTGGTGTTTGATATTTTCATTCGTACTGAAACTGATGAATTTTTCATGTCATTTTATGATGTCATTAATATTTTCCAGGACTTCGCGAGAAGTGATGACAAGAAAAATCAATTCAGAACAGTACCTTACTTCACAATGAATACATTAGATGAGTGTTTAAAATACCCTAATGATGGGAATAGTAAGATTCCTGCGTATTATGGGTATGAATTACCTAATAATATTGAAAACATTATGGAAGGTATTGTTATTAGACCATTTGAAAAAGACATTTATTTAAGTAATGGTTCAAGAGTAATCATTAAATCTAAAAATGAAAAATGGTCTGAAAAACAAAAAGTTAAAAAACCTAAGTATGAATTTACTCATCCATTACAACCATTAATTTTAGAATATATTAATGTTAATAGATTGAATGCTGTCTTATCTAAAATTGGTGGAATCGAATCATTATCAATTAAAGATTTTGGAAAAGTATTGAGTTTATATTCTAAAGATGTTTTAGGAGATTGTATTAAAGATGAAGTATTACCACAAGATTATAATAAAAATGTAGAATTAAAACATTTAAATAGTTGGTTGAACAAACAAGTTAAAAATTTATTAATGAGCAAATTTGCTACTAAAGTATAAAGGAAATAATATGACGTGTATTGTAGGTGTAGAATTCGGTGACAAAGCAGTGATTGCTGGTGATTTTTTAGGTAGTAATGGCCACACAAAAAATATTAATATGCAATCTAAAGTATTTGAACATTCAGGAATGATTTTTGGTTATACATCATCATTTAGATTTGGCCAAGTTTTAGAATGTATGTTAGATGATAATACATTATATCCACCAACAAATTCAAATGATACTTATTCATGGTTAATTAGAAATTTTATTCCAAAATTAAAGAAAACATTAGAAGAAAATGATTGTAATGCAGGTGTTGCCTTAATATGTATTAATAATCAAATTTGGCAATTACATTCAGATTTTTCAGTATTACGTAATGAAAATGGTGTTAGTTCAGTTGGTTCTGGCGAATATCATGCTAGTGCTGCTATTGCTGCAATATTTAATTTTGATAAATCAAAGAAAGAAAAATTCGATAATAAAATTCTTGAAATTGCATATAAAGTTACATCTGATATGGTTACATCAGTATCAAATAAATATAATTACATATTAGGTTAGTAAAAATTTACATTTTTATATTACATAAAATATCTATAGTACATACAAAAATAGTACTGTTATTTTAATGTATGCTGATAGTTCTTAAAAAACAAATAAAGGAAATAATATGTACTTATATATCTATTGGAATGGTATTAAAAATAAAGAAAAGTTTAATATTGTTTATGTTAATGGTGTCACTTTAAATGATACATTAAAAACTTCAGTTTTTAAATTATTTGATGATATTCAACAAAAACCAAAGATACATTTATGTTAGGATTAATAAATTGAAACAATGTGTATTAAAAATTTAAAAATGTCATTCATATTAGTTATTATCAATAATACTGTTTGTTTACAACAGCTGAAATGAATCATATAAGTTGTCGTAAGAAATTTATGAATTATTTGTGAAAATAATTGTTTACATATTATGTTTTTATTGTTATAATAAATATAAATTAATATAAACACAGGTTAATACTATGGTTACTGAATTATTACGGAACAACATGAAATTTACAAAGTGCTTATTTTTCGTTTGTATTCCATTAGGATGTTTATTATTTGTGGTATTCACTAATAGTTTTGGTAATGTTATACATGATTCTAATATACCTTATACTGATTTCAGACCTGTACAAAATGAAAAAGTGTATATATTGACAATAGAAGAAAGGATCAAATTTATTAATTTTGAACGTGATTTACGCTGTTTAGTAGAAGCAGTATATTATGAATCACGTGGTACACATAATAAAGAAGCTTATCTTGGTGTAATGGATTCAATTATTAATCGATCTAATTATAAGCATTTATGGAGTAATACTATTTGTGGAGTTATTGCAGATAAAATGCAATATTCATATAGAAATAACGGTAAAGTGAATTATAATTTATATCAGCCAGAAGATTATCAGTCATACCAAGAAATATCTAAATTTGTAGCGAATAAGTATTACAATTATTTGATTGGTGAATATACACCATCTGAAGTATTTTATTATTACAATCCTAACAAAGTAAAATCAAAACCATCATGGGTAGATAACAAATACTTCTTATATGAAGCTGGTGGACATAAACATTATTCATGGCATAAAAACGCATAAAGGAAAAGAAATGATAGAATATAAAGTTCAATTAGAATCAAGAGAAGGTCATTTATTAGAACTAAATGTACATGCGTGCAATGATGATATTGCTATTGCAAAAGCATTAGATAAAATTAAGTTCAATGGATGGGAACATTACGGGTATGAATTAAAACAGTTAACGAGATTAAAATGAAAATATCATATATAAGTGATATACATTTAGATTTTTGGATTAAAGAGAATGGTAATAAAATTGATAAATTTAAGCGTTGTCTTGATAATTTTATTAAGAAATATGATTTTAACTTGTATTCAAATATATTAATAATTGCTGGTGATTTAGGCCATCATTTTTATCAAGATACACGATTATTATTAGCATTAAAAGAGTATAATGATGAAATTGTAATTGTTTCAGGGAACCATGACTACTATCTTATTAACAATAAAATCAGAAATAAGCACGATTTTTCCTCATTTAAACGTATAGAAGAGATGAAAGATTTTTGTAAAAATAATTCAATTCATTACTTAGATGGTGACATTATTAATATAAATGGTGTTAAAATTGGTGGATTAGGAATGTCATGGGATAAATCTTATTATGAATTCATGGAACAATCCGAAGCTACTGATAGTGAAGTATATCAATTATACACAGAAGTCATGAACGATGCACATTTAATATTAGACAATAGGGAGCCTGGACAATTGTTTGATCCTTTTGACCATTTTGCTCAAGAATATAAAAAATTACAAAAAATTAATAATGTTGATATCATGGTAACACATTATTCACCTATTGTTCCTGATAGTTTACCACCTCAATTTAATAATAAAATATCAACATTTTATTATTTTAATGGTTTAAATGATATTAAACGAATCAAGCCTAAGTATTGGATTTTCGGACATACTCATGATTATTATGATTTTAATAAAGAAGGCACCCGATTTTTATGTAACCCATTAGGTTATCCTATGGAAGTTTTATATCCTTCATTAAAAGTGTTCGATTTTGGTTAAGTTAAGTGGTTAAGTTAAGTGGTTAAGTTAAGTGGTTAAGTTAAGTGGTTAAGTTAAGTGACAAAGAAGTACAAGATATACTTAAGAAGAAGTATAATAAAGGATATACTGTGAAGATTAAAGCTGATATATTACGTGCTGATATTAAAAACATGAAAAGGGTGAATAATTCAGACGCATATATAAAAGAACTTAAAATAGAGTTGTATAATTTAGAGAAAAAATACGCTGAGTATTTTATATAAAGGAGACGTAATGTTTAATAGAAAGAAAAATATCACATTAGTTAATAAAATTACTGATGATAATATTATTAAGACAAGTTTATATAAAACAAATGGTAAAACATTCAAGTTATTATGTGATGCACGTAAAGCTGGTGCAACTATTGGAATTAATGCAAATTATTCATTATCATTATTAACAGATAATGGGTTTGTTTTATTATTTGATAATAGACAATTAAATATTAATGAAATTAAGTTCGATAATAATCAAATTGATAAAATTAATAATCAAATTGATGAAGGTTTTGAATATTTTAGAGTCGTTGCTGACACACTATAAATAAAGTAAAAAGGAGAAATGAATGAATCAAAGAGTATATTTTAATAGTACAGAATGTACATCAAAGTACGACTATATTTTAGTTAAAGCAGATACATTAGAAAAGGAAGAAGTATCATCTGGTGGAATTGTAATTGCAGTAGAACGTAGTTCTATTGAACGACCAACATCTGGAACAGTAATTAGTGTTGGTGAAGATGTTACTGATATTGATGTTGGTAGTGTTGTAGTGTGGCCAATGACAGATGGTTTAGATATTGAATTCAATGATGGCACATTTATTTTATTACGGGCAGAATCAATCGTATGTGTTAAAAAGTAATATGGATTTTTCACAAAAAGCACAAAGTGTAGCTGATAAAATGAATAATTTGACCAGTAAGCTTGATTTATCGGAAGAATTATTAGTTCAGTCAGATGACATTGTTGATTATGTAGAAGGTACTACTAAAGATATTACATTATCTAGTGATACTAATTATGCAGATATTATGAATCTTGAGATTATGACTGATGATTTTAAATTTGTTAGAGAATCACTGAAAGAAATCACTAAAAATGCTAGAAAAGTACAAAATTTGATAACATTGGATTTATTATCAGATGAATCCGACAAAAATGAAAATAGACCAAGTCTTATAATGTCATTTTCAGAACTAAGTAAAGCAATTACTGATGCTCAAAAATTATATGTACAATCGTATAAGGAAATGAGTACAACTTTGCTTAACTTAGACAAAATTAAGAAAAATAAACAGGATGAAGGTCCTACCACAGTTAATAATACACTGAATATTAACAGTCATGAATCACTAAATACAGCAGATTTTATTAAACAATTAAAGGAGTGTAGATAAATGTATATTGCAACAAAAGAGTTTCAATTAGAAAATAAATCAATTAAGGAAGGTCAAGAAGTTTGCAACCCTTCAGAACGTTTAATTAGTTTAGGCTTGGTAATTAAAATTAAAGAACAAGAACAAATTTTAATGGACGAATCATCAGCTGTAACAACTGCATCTGAAGATGAAGCACTTAATGAACAAGAAAATGAACAAGAAAATGAACAAGAAAATGAACAAGAAAATGAACAAGAACAAGTTCTAGAAGAAAGTAAGAAAGTAAGAAAAAAAAGAATATTTTAATTTTATAATATTTTTAATAAAAGGAGTATAAAGTAAACTCCTTTTATGCTATATCAATTGGTGCAGGATCAGTCCATTTATTGCGTAGTTCTTCATTTAATAATTCTATTTCTTGTTGAGCTTGTTGTTGAATATTTTCATAATTGATTCGTGCTCCACCTACCAATGTTTGGTCATACTTACCAACGTTAGAACCCCATAATAATTTAGTTTTTGCAATAGCATAAGCTTTAATCCATTCGTGATTATACACTAAATCATATGATTCATCAGCGATATATTCATATTCGTAATAAATTAATGCAGGACCTTTATAGTTTTCCAGTACTTGTAATTTCTTAGACAAATGATTAAAATTATGTGCAATATCATCTGCAAAAAACTTATCTAAAATAGCTTTAGTAGAACTAATTGCAATAATACTTGGAATAATATCACCTGTTAATGAACCTGAGAAAAACTGTTTAGACCACAAATCAGGTACATAACCAGCACCATAGTTAGCACTGAAATTAGTAATGTTACTTGTACTACCTTTCGATAATTGTTTCAAATTAGTCATTGTATCAGGCATATTATATGTATTCATTCCATTAATTTGAACAAGAACAGTACCTTCTAATGTACCATACGCATATTCAGTAAACTTTTGAATTGTATCATCGATAATCTGATCATATTGAAAATCAGTTACTTCGACTCTAATTAATGGTTCACCAAGCATAGATTTTATATAATTGACTAATGCTGCTTTAGATGTAATTCTCATGATTTTTCCTTTGATTATTTAGTATTATTTATAAATAAAGTATGTATAAAAATGTAAAACAGGGGTGGTATAAATTAATATCACCACAAAAGTTCGTAAAACCAGTAGATGAGCATATGAAGTCTTATAAAGACGGTCACGTCAATTATAAGTCAAGCTTAGAATTTAAAGCTATTAAGTACGCTGATTGGAATAAACATATAGTCGCTTGGTCATTAGAACCATTTGCTATTAAGTATATAAAGCCAACAGATGGTAAGTATCATAGATATTATATTGATTTGTTTTTAGAATTTTCATCTGGTGATAAATTTTTAGTCGAAATTAAACCTAAATCACAAACTAAACCACCTAGAAAACCATCAAAGAAAACCACTAAAGCTAAAATGAACTATGAAAATGCATTAATGACGTATCATATTAATTTAGCCAAATGGGCAGCAGCTGAAAAATATGCAGAAGCTAATGGGTTTAAGTTCATTTGTTTAACTGAAGAACATCTTAAATAATTAATTAAATTGACCCCAAACATCATCTTCTTCTTTATCAACAATAGGTTTTTCAACCTTCTGATTAACTGCTTGAGTTTTGTCCACAGTTGAAACTTGAGGAGTAATCTCCGCTTCAGTATTTTGAGCTAATTCATTACCAATTAATTCATTAAAATACACATCCAATGTTTCATGATCAGTACCAGCTACATCGTAACTAATATCAGTATTTTCAATTTCATGAACAAGTTTAAATTCATACGGTTTACATGTTAATTTGTATATAGATTTTGCATCTTTATATGTGAATAAATTATTAATTCCAGGAACAACGAAGTCTACATGTGAAATTTCCATTACTTTATCATTTGGAAATACAATCAAATTACCTATAATTTTATTAAGTGCAATCATATTATCAAATTCTGATTTAGCAGCAAATAAAGTCACATTAGATGAATTATAATTACCAAACATATTAACATTATAACCATCTTGATCCCAATCTTCTGAATTCTCAGGCATCATATAGATATCATATATTTTAGTATTGTCAGTTTTTAAATGTGAATAATCACCAAAAACAGTATCATCTTTATTGATTTGTTCAGCAATCAAAAATTTAGTTCTTACACCATAAAGGTTAATTACTTCTTCACCCATAGATGTATTTAAACTATATTCTGGTTGGTCATTGAAATTAAAATTCACGTCGTTTATTCCTTTTTATTTTTATTTATAAATAAAATATCTTACTAATTAAAGGATAAAAGAATATGTTATTGAATGAAACTGTACAGTCATTTTTTACTGGACCAACAACATTACAGCTTAGTTCAGAAGTTACTGATAAGAATGTATTAATGGATTTAGAAGCTGATGAAATTTACTCAAATACTGGTTCATTTTTTGATGATAATGGCGGTAATTGTTTGTTTGGTTCAACAGATCAAACGGATATATTATTTCGTCAGAAAGATAAAATAATGAAATATAGACATTTGTCAATGACTCCTGATGTAACTGAAGCAGTAGACGAAATTGTTAATGAAATTATATTTTCTTATGACGATAAGATGCCATTGAAGATAGTTATTAATCAAGAAAACAACAAACTTGTAGAAGCTATTAATGAAAAATTTGTTAAAATATGTAATCTTATTAATATAAAAAGGAATTTATTTTCTATTGTACGACGTGGTTATGTTGATGGTCAGATGATTATGCATTGTGCTTATGACAATAAAAATACAAAAAATGGTATTAAATCAATTAAAATGATTGAACCATCTTTGTTATACTATAACCAAAGTAAAAAAGCATATATGTACATCAGAGATGATAAACATGCCCAATTTACTACACAAATTGATAAGTCTGAACAATACAGTATAGAAGAAATTGTACGTGAAGACTTTGGTTTATATGATGGCAAAATTACATTAAGTTATTTAGATAATGCTATAAAAACTGCTAATATGTTAAAAACATTAGAAGATTTATTAGTACCAATGCGTTTTAGTAGAAGTATTTCAAGACGTATATTCAACGTTGATATTTCTGATTTACCTAATAAGCGTGGTTCGGAAGTTATGAGAGAGCATCAGACTAAATTCAAATATAAGAAGTTCTTTAATAATGAATCTGGTGAAGTTTCTAACCAACAACATATAACATCTATGGTAGAAGATTATTGGTTCGCTAACCGTTCCGGTGGTAAAGGTACGACTGTTGACACATTGGATGAGACTGGTAATTTAGGTGAATTAAATGATATTTTATATTTCTCTAAAAAGTTGTACAGATCATTAAAAATTCCTGTAAGCAGAATTTCAAATAATCCAGAAACTGATCAATCATGGTCTTTTGATGAGACAAGAACAACTAAAGAAGATATGAAATTTTTCATGTTCATATCAAGACTTAGATTAGTTTATTCTTCTATGTTTAAATCTATACTAAAACGTGAAATTATTAGTTGTGGCATTATGAATGAAGAAGAATGGAATAGTATTGAACAAGATATACAGATTCAATTCGTTCAAGAAAATAAATTTATTGAAAAAATGAAATTAGAAGCATTCATTTCTAAAATGGGTATTTACACAAATATACAAGAACATCAAGGTAAATTATTTGCTGTTGAAACAATTCTTCAAGAAATCTTTAAAATGTCTAACGATGAAATAAAAGATGAATTCAAAAAGATCAAAAAAGAAGAAAAAGACCCATTATTCGCTAATTTCTATAAGGAAGATGATAGTTCTAGTTGGTAATTATATTATGTAAAATATAAATAATTTAATAATTCATAGTGACCGTAATGTCTAAAAACTATAACTTTTAGCACTACCAACGTATTTTTAATTAGGTTCGTCCAATTAAATGTCATGTTTTATGAATGCATGAATAAATTACAAATGGTTTTTCTGACTCATTTAAATTAATTATATGATATACAGAAAGTAATGCTAATTCATAAACTTAAAGGAGAATTTTAATATGGCTGAAATGCTTTCGCCAGGTGTATACGTTACGGAAATTGATGATAGTACTATCGTACCTTCAGTATCAAATTCTATCGCTGTATTTTCTGGTCAATTTACAAAAGGTACTGTTGATGAATATAAACTGATTACTTCTGTTTCAGAACTAATCTCTATGTATGGTTACCCAACTGATACTAACTATAATGATTGGTTCCAATGTTATAACTTTTTACAATATGGTAACAAATTACTTATCGCTCGTGCGGCAAATACAAACGGTTCTGTTACACAAACTGGTGATATTGTATTAATTGATGCTGTTCAAACTGGTGGTGATATCTCTGTTGGCATGGTTACTGTTAATGATTTAAGTGTTGGCCAAACGATTACATTCGGCACTGATTCAGAAGTATACGAAATTGTTGCTATTGATCCTGTTGCTCCATCAATTGAAATTGATCGCGGTTTATCAGTTTTATCTTCTGAATCTGTGGTTGCTAATACTACTGTTAATATTTGGACTCAAACTACGAACGGTATTGTTGAAGCTGTTGATGATACAAATATTACACAAGTTACAATTCAAAGTGGAACTTTCCCTGTTGCTAATTCAGCGGTTACAGCTATTAGCGATTATTTACCAAGTGTACAACCTGTTGCTAATGCGTTTGAGTTTACTAATAACTTTACACCGATTTTTACTAACCCGAATTCTAAACTTCAATTTATTGCTAAAAATCCGGGTACTTCTGCAAATAATTTATCTATTTGTGTGGCTGACCCAAGCGCTTTCTTAGCTAATTCAACTGCTCCTGCTAGTCATGTTACACGCTATGCATTTGAAGGTGTTATATTAGATGACTTGTTTGAATATGCTCCAACAGGTACAGAAATTGCTATTGTTATTAAAGAAAATGACACTATTGTAGAACAATATGTTGTTGATTTTGATGAAACTGCAAAAGATTTTAATAACAAATCTACTTACATCGAGAATGTTATTAACGTTTCATCTAACTACATTTATGTTGTAGATAATTCATCTGCTAACACTAATAATATTGCTAATTATGTACTATTATGGGATGAAACTAATTCAACTTATATCGGTAACAACTTAACGTTCGAATATGCTAATGATGCAGGTATCCAAGAAGATGACTTATTAGTTGCATACGAATTATTTAACAACAAAGAAGAAATTGATATTGACATCGTTATAGCTAATGAATTAGATAATGGTGCATCTGTTGCTGCTTTGCTTGATACACGTCAAGACTGTCTTGGTTTCATTGGTCCGCAATATATAGATGTTGTTGGTAAAAAATCAACAAATGCTATTCAAAACTTGTTATCATGGAGAAAAGGTACAGGAACCAATCCTTCTAATACAAACATTAATTACAACAATATGTTCGTAATTAGTTGTGGTAACTATAAATACCAATACGATCGTTATAACGATAAATACCGTTGGATTAATATTGCTGGTGATATCGCTGGTCTACGTGCTGAAACTTCTCAAAACCGTGCATCATGGTGGGCAAGTGCTGGTTTAGAACGTGGCCAAATTAAGAATGTTACTAAACTTGCTTTCAATCCTACACAAGGTCAACGTGATATGCTTTACAAAAATGGTATTAATCCAATTGTTGCATTCCCTGGTCAAGGTACAGTTATGTGGGGTCAAAAAACATTACTTGCTAAGCCTTCATCTTTTGACCGCGCAAACGTTCGTGGATTATTCAATACTCTTGAACGTGCTTTGTCAAAAATGGCTAAATATCAAGTTATGGAATTCAATGATAATTTCACAAGAAATCGCATTATTTCTATGATTAAACCTTACTTAGGCACAGTACAAGCTGGCCGTGGTATAACTGACTTCTTGGTAATTTGTGATGAATCAAATAATACACCCGATGTAATCAGTAGAAATCAACTAATTGTTGATATCTATATTAAACCCGTTTATGTTGCAGAATACATTAATTTACGATTCACAAATGCCGGAACAAATTCATTTGCTGAGGTCATTGGCGGATAATTATTATTAACGTACCAATACTTCCAAATGATAACCGGGTTTCTTAACCCGGTTTTTTATGTCTGAATATAAATAAAATAAATTAAATATAAAGGTCAATATGTTAAGTCCAGGTGTTAATACAACAACAATAGAAAAGGTTAAATACACTCCAAATATCAACAATGAAATTGGATGTTTTGCTGGCCATTTCGAAAAAGGCCCGATTAATGTACCAACTTTTATCACTGATATAAATGAATTCAAATTTATATTTGGCCGTGGAATAAATTATCATCATAATGATTGGTATCAAATATATAATTTCCTTCAATATTCAAATGGTGTATGGGTAACTAGAACTGCAGGTGATACATATTATAATTCTTCTAACATAATAAATTATGATTTTTCAATCAATAATAAATTAGATTATGAAAATACCCAACTCTACTATAACAATAATGTCAATATTATCGCAAAAACACCAGGAGAATGGGGTAACATTTTATCAATTGCAATAGTACATAAAGAAGATTTTGATAACAATGTAACAGTTTATGATAATAAAAAAATAAAAAATATATTTTCATTCTTTGAGGAAAATAATACAGGGATAATCGTCTTTAGAAACAACAAAATAGTCGAAATATTTTATGTGCCTGATACAGAAATTATTATCAATAGCTCGTACATATACTTTAGTACTGATTCAAATAATATACCTTCATTTTATGATAATATGATTATAAAACTTGGTAATGGATACACAGGTGTTCCTACAGGAAGAAATATCGAAGAATCATACAATCTATTTACTAAAGAAGATTATGAAATTGATATAATAATAGGAAATGACAAATCAAATATAGCTGCTATAAATTTAGCTAACTCACGAAAAGATTGTATTGCATTCATAGGTTTACCCAAATCCTTTCACAAAATACTTATCGGCATGGGCTTACCTTTAAGCAATGAAATGAATAAAATCTTCCAATTGTCTAACAAAGTTAGCCCGAGTGAACGATTAACTGATGACTATAAAACAGGATTATTTGATTATTTGAAGTCATTACCATATAGTGAATATGTTCATTTTACATTTGGTATTAAAGAACAATTTGACGGGTTTAGTAATACATACAAATTAGTTAATCTTGCTGGTGATACTGCAGGGTTAAAAGCAGCAGCATCTAAAGATAGACCTTGGGGTATTGGTGCTGGATTAGAAAAAGGTGTCATTTTAAATACTGAAAAAATAATACCAAGAATAGGTAAAATAGATAAGTTAAAAATGTATCAGCACGGCTTTAATATAATAGACAATAATATATTAATGACACAAAAAACATACACAGTAACACCAAGTAAATTTAATAGAATAAATATTAGAAGTCTATTTAATCATATAGAACGATATGTTGAAAATTATGTTAAATCATATGTATTTGATGAATCAACACCTTCAAATAGAAAACAAATAGCTTTAGGAATTAAAAAAATTCTTTTAGAAGCTAAATCAAATAAAGGAATTATTTCAGGTAAGGTTCATTGTTATAATGATAATGGTAATATAAAAGTTGATGTTTTTATTAATCCAACTTCAATAAATGAAACTGTTAATCTTCAAATGATAAATACTGGTAATAATACAATAAGCAATATAATAGGATAAATCATGGAATTCATATCAATAATTGATCTAAAAGAAAAACAACTAAATGAAATAACATTAACAGACAATATTGTTATGGCTACCGAGGACTTTAGCGCACCTGATAGTACGTTTAGAATTAAATATAGCACATTCAAAGACTTAATAACCGAAACATTAAATAGTAGTAACGTTGTTTTAAAAACATCTAAGCAAGCTCTTATTAATGGTGGTGCTTTAACACTGAATGGAAATATTCTATCACTCAATAAAGCTGATTCAACATCAGATACAATTGATTTAGCATTAGATACATATGTTACTAAAACCTCATCTCAGACCCTTTCGGATACTAACGTGTTAAATCTGACTGGTAACATTTTATCACTGAATAAAGGTGATGGTACAGCTGATACAATTGATCTAGGGCTTTATTTAGATGATACTAATCTTTCTAGGATTATAAAAGGTACTTATGATATTAACACAAATGCGTTAATATTCACTAGAGACGATGGTTCAACGTTCAGTGTTGATGCTAGTATGTTTTTCGATGATACTAACTTAGTTACATCTGTAAATAATATGACTGGTAATATAATAATTACGAAAGATACAATTGGATTAGGAAATGTTGATAATACATCAGATCTTAATAAACCATTGTCTACAGCTTCTGTAGATGCACTAGCATTGAAATCATACGTAGGTCATACACATGATTTAGATTATGCGGCAATTGTCCATAGTCATCCTGAGTATTCATTAACAACACATATACATACTGAATATTCTTTACGTGATCACGTTCATACAGAATATTCATTGACTACACATAATCATGATTTAGATTATTCTGCAATTGCACATACACATAATGAATATGCTTTAGTAAGTCATTCGCATAACGCTGATTATTCACCAATTGGACATACACATAATCAGTATTCATTGACTACACATAATCATGATTTATATTATTCTGTAATTACACATACTCATACTGACTATTCATTAACGACTCATACTCATACTGAATATTTAACAAGTGCTGATTTACCTACAGTTATAGATAACTTAACTAGCACATCTATAGTTGATACACTAAGTGCTAATCAAGGTAGAATATTAAAGAACGATATTGATAATCAAATTAGTACACATACACATACTCAGTATTCATTGACTACACATAATCATGATTTAGATTATTCTGTAATTACACATACTCATACTGAATATTTAACAAGTGCTGATTTACCTACGGTTATAGATAACTTAACTAGCACATCTATAGTTGATACACTAAGTGCTAATCAAGGTAGAATATTAAAGAACGATATTGATAATCAAATTAGTACACATACACATACTAATATAGACGCATTGTATTTGAATAGTAAAACATCAGATGAATATGTACAAACAACACCAACTAATCGTCAAACAATAACAACAGGATTAGTAATTTCAGATAATAGAAATGATATAGGTGTCTTAAAAGTAATTCAACATAAAAATAATATTAATGCACCAGCTAGTTTTTTGATTGCACAAGATGGTGATAATGATACTGATGTCGCATTTGAAATAAGATCTAAAATTGATGGTACATTAACTGATACAAGTGATAGATTATCAAACGATACATCACCTGATATGAAATTACAAATCTTTTCCAATGGTGATATTATTACAAGTGGTTCTGTTACATCTAATGGAAATGAACTATTACATGCTGGTAACATTGGTACTTTATCTCTAGATGCTGATACAGTTGACGGGCTTCATGCTTCTTCATTTTCATTGACTACACATAATCATGATTTAGATTATTCTGCAATTGGACATACTCATACTGAATATTCATTAACGACACATACACATAATGAATATTCATTAACGACTCATACTCATACTGAATATTTAACAAGTGCTGATTTACCTACGGTTATAGATAACTTAACTAGCACATCTATAGTTGATGCACTAAGTGCTAATCAAGGTAGAATATTAAAGAACGATATTGATACACATACACATAATGAATATTCATTAACGACTCATACTCATACTGAATATTTAACAAGTGCTGATATTATTAATGTTACTGATAACTTAACTAGCACATCTATAGTTGATGCACTAAGTGCTAATCAAGGTAGAATATTAAAGAACGATATTGATAATCAAATTAGTACACATACACATAATGAATATTCATTAACGACTCATACTCATACTGAATATTTAACAAGTGCTGATTTACCTACGGTTATAGATAACTTAACTAGCACATCTATAGTTGATGCACTAAGTGCTAATCAAGGTAGAATATTAAAGAACGATATTGATACACATACACATAATGAATATTCATTAACGACTCATACTCATACTGAATATTTAACAAGTGCTGATATTATTAATGTTACTGATAACTTAACTAGCACATCTATAGTTGATGCACTAAGTGCTAATCAAGGTAGAATATTAAAGAACGATATTGATACACATACTCATACTGAATTCACAAATATGATGCATACTAATGTTGCACAAACAATGACTGCACCATTAACAGTTAAAGAAGTAACAAACCAAGAGTTTTTATTAACAGGTACAAATATTAATCCAGCGAATGGTTCTATTCAATATTCAACAATATCAACAAGTATTACATTTACGGAATCGATTCAAAATGGACAAGGTGTGTTATTAATGCTTAAGAATTCATCAGTAAATAATTTAATAACATGGCCTAATGTAATGTGGTTGAACACATCACAAGTAGCACCAGATGTAATAAATTCTACTATATTCACTGCTATATATTTGTTTAAAGTTAATAATGTACTGCATGGTTTATTATTAGGAGATGGCACGTAATGCTTAATTTATCATTTTTGGGGGGTGTCACAAAAAAGTCGCCGATATCTTATATAGATTTTACTAACTTAACACATAATATAACTTATACTAATACTAATTTTCCGACTACTTTATATTGTTGGATATATTTTAGCCCTGATGGCACTAAGTTATTTACAAAAGACCAATATACATTAAAAGAATACACATTATCAATACCATGGGACGTATCAACTCTTATATATAATAATAGTAAAACATTTAGTTATGCTCAATATGGATATGTTAGGGATTTTTGTTTTTCTACTGATGGCTATAAGTTCATGCTTACTAAAGAAGTATCTGGACGCACATATATATATACATGGGACTTAAACCCATTATTAAATCCATTCGAACTAGATTCTTTTGACTTATTAGTAGATACTCCTGTACTTAGTTATTTTAGTTCTGACGATATTTTATCATTAAATATGAACAACTCAGGCTCAATGATAAATACAGTTAGCACAACATACTCTAATCCATATTCATTGTTTTATAATAGTATTCATTATACACCATTATCTTATGATTTTTCCGGTGTGTCAACACTTAATAGAAACATAGTAGCAAGATATCGACCAAATTATGCAACATATGCAACAGTATCAAGAAGCATGTTTATGAGTAATGATGGTTATACATATGTTTGGTTAGAAAATAATATAATGCAAAGGCTTGCACAACTTATAGTTTCTAATTTATCAGTTCCATGGGATTTAACTTCTGTAGAAACGACATATAATGTGTCAATATCACACATAGTATCAACCCCATTTAACATGTTCTTTAGTGAAGATACTGGTAAATTGTTTATTACTGATTCAAATCAACGAATACACGAATTTATACTTTAAAGGAGTAAAAAATGCATTTAGTTAAAATTAAAAATGGTTTAGTAGAAAAATTCCCATATTTTGTTCAAGAATTAAAAAAATCTAATCCTAATATTTCTTTTCCAAAAAATATGTCCGAAAGTTTGTTAAATGAATTCGGTGTTTATACTGTAACAGTATTAGACATCCCAGAATATGATTCATATACACAAACCCCCGAAATGCAAGGACCTGAATTAATTAATGGTGTTTGGACGATCTCGTGGATTATAAATGATAAATCAATCGATGACGCAACTAAACTTATTAAACAAAAAAGAGATATGCTACTATACAAAACAGATTGGACAGCAAATTCTGATGTTATAATGACACCAGAAATGGAAACATATCGCCAAGCATTGAGAGATATTACATTACAAACTGATTTTCCATATAATGTAACTTGGCCAATTAAACCTTAAAAAATATTAAATCCTTTATATAAATAAATAAAATAATATTAAAGGATTTACAATGGCCACAAGAGAAGATTTAATAATTTTTCCTGGTAGTACTTTTGCTAAACAATGGGTAATATCAGATGATATTCTAGAACCTCATGACATTACTGATTTTGTACCTAATATGCAAATCAGACGTTTTCTTGGTGACCCAAATCCTTTATATGACTTATATGAGTTAGGTTATTTAAACATCCCTTATGGTGTTGATGGTGAAATAACTTTAGAAATACCTAACACATTCACTTCTGAAATGACATTTAATCAAGCAGTATATAGTTTAGAATTAATAGATTCGGATGGATTTGTTGAAACTCTAGCAAATGGTTATATAACCGTTTCTAAAGAAATTACAATATAAAATAGGACAAAATATAATGGCAAACCTTTCAAATACTGAAAAAACAATCATCACTAGCTACCGTGGAAAGGCAGGGAAGTCACCGTATGAATTAGCTGTTATTAATGGTTTCGTAGGAACTGAAGCTGAATGGTTGCAAGATCTAAGAGATAACTTACAATTAGGTATTGATACTTCAACAACTAATAAATTCTTTACAAATGATGGTACTAGTTATTATTGGGTTGATCTTCCTTTAGATGAAAAGGTTGATAAATTATCATCACAATCATTAGCAGAAACTAACGCATTAATATTAGCTGGTAATGAATTATCACTGAATAAAGGTGATGGTACAGCCGATATTGTTGATCTTCCTTTAGATGAAAAGGTTGATAAATTATCATCACAATCATTAGCAGAAACTAACGCATTAATATTAGCTGGTAATGAATTATCACTGAATAAAGGTGATGGTACAGCCGATATTGTTGATCTTCCTTTAGATGAAAAGGTTGATAAATTATCATCACAATCATTAGCAGAAACTAACGCATTAATATTAGCTGGTAATGAATTATCACTGAATAAAGGTGATGGTACAGCCGATATTGTTGATCTATCTTTATATTTAGATGATACTAATCTTTCTAGGATTATAAAAGGTACTTATGATGCAGACACAAATGCGTTAATATTCACTAGAGATGATGATACTACATTTAGTATTGATGCTAGTATGTTTTTCGATGATACTAACTTAGTTACATCGGTAAATGGTGAAGTAGGTGATATTATAATCCCCCAAGCTGATATTAATGTTCAATCAGATTGGTTGGTAACTGATAATACATTAGATGCATTTATTTTAAATAAACCTAAGAATTTATCAGATTTTTATGATGATATTGGTGTTAGTACAGGTGCTAATACATTCCTTGAAGCTATAAATGATTCTGCGTTAACAATAGGTACACCTGTTAAAATTGCACAGGCACCATTAGATGACATTACACATATCGATATCGCTGGTCCAGGCGATCCTGTAGATGCTGTTTCAGCAGGGACTTACCCGGAAGGAACAGTTGGAAAATACGTTGTTCAAGGTCAATTAGTTGGTTATGATGTTACTGAATATCCAGAAGGTACTATTCTTTATTGGCAAGATACTATTAATGGTTCAACTAGAGAAATTACTACAACACCTGATATTACACGTAAACATTACTTGTTTGGTAAAGTTGCTCAAAGAGGTACATGGTTAAGAACTAATATTGATGAAAATGGTTTATCAATTCAGATTTATGATACTTTTGCAAGTGTAATTTTAGTTAATATTTTAATAGACAAAGAAATATCAGCTAATAATGTTCATTATATTGGTGGTCTAACATCAACATTTGTTAATACTGCATTAGACGAATTAGAATCTAAAAAAGCCGACAGATCTGAAATTACTGGTGCTTATATTTTATCAAGATTAAAAACTGTTGATGGTCTTGGCTCAGGTTTAGATGCTGCTGCTTTAGGTGGTATTGCTGCTTCACAATATTCATTAATAGACCATAAACACGTAGCAGCTGATTTAACAGATTTACAATATGAATTAGATTCAAAATCAAATGTTGGTCATGGTCATACAATTCCGGAGATTGCTGGTTTAAATTTAACACTAACTAACAAATCAGATATAAACCATACACATACTACTGCTGATTTGACTGATTTCCAATTAGCAATTGATACACATAGTCATAGTATTGAAAATGTTCTTGATTTACAATATGAACTTGATTTAAGGGCTAAGTATACTGATTTAAATATTAAAGCAGATAAAACACAAGTAGCATCAGACTTATTAGATAAATCTGATGTTGGACATACCCATGTAGCTTCTGATATTACAGACTTAAATTTAGCATTTGATAATCATACACATACTATTTCTAGTATTATTGATTTACAATTATCATTAGATGAAAAAGCTAATGTTATTCATAATCATGACTTTAGCCAGCTTACTGGAACATTACCAACACATAGTCATTTAATGGCAGATATTAGTGACTTCCAAGTAATACTAGATAGTAAAGCGGATAATGTTCATATTCATACTGTTTCTGATATCAGTGATTTTACATCAACGTTAAATACAGAATTATTAGCAAAAGCTGATGTAGTTCATAGTCATACAACATCTGATATCAATGGATTTAATACACACACCCATACAACATCTGATATTACTGACTTTCAATTAGCGATTGATACACATACTCATGGTATAGCTAATATTCCCGGTTTACAAACGATATTAGATAGCAAATCACCGGAATCACATTTGCATGACACTGATTATTTAAGAATAGACTCTAATGAATTACAAACTTTTATTGGACATTTAAAAATAGAAAGTGCATATCAAGCTCCTAATTTTGAACCATATTTGTATATTACTTCTAAATTTAATTCAACCGCTACTGGTATTTTAGTTGAAATGGATGGTGATGCATCTGATTCACCAACACCAAACAAATTAATCGAATTAAGTAGTAGCCCTCAACCAGATGTAAGATACATTTCGAATGAACCATTAACACCAAAATTTATTGTTTATGGTGATGGTACAACTGAAATGTTTGGCGACTTAATACTAAACGGTAACTTCTTTTATGGTGGTCTATCTACAACAATAAATGCTGGTACATTGGATGGACATGATTCATCAGAATTTGTATTAAAAACAGAATATGATATATTACAAACTGCATTTATCAGAAATGATCAAATTAATATAGTACCGGGTTCATCATTAACTTTAAACACTGATACTGCCAATACTGGAATTGAGTTGAACCTAAGTGGTAATGTTAATCCGATTTATAATGGTACTAAATATTTAGGTACTATTAACTTCCAAAATGATTATACAGGTGAGCCAGTAACCGCTACATCATTATCTGTAACAGGTAATGGTATTTTAAGATATGATGGTGACATTGAATTTAATAAAGGTATCTCTTATAAAGGTAATACAAATCAAGTAGTCTTAGTTCCAGATGGAGGTACTAATAGTTTTGGTGTTAGTGTAACTGGTTATATTAAAATTCAATTACCTGTTACATGGTCTAATACTATGATAATGTTTGATGTTGAGATTTTTTCACATGTACCAAATTATAGACGGTCTAGCATAAAAATAAGTGGTTATAATGGTGCTAATTGGAGTTCTGCGGCAGCAACCGGGTTAGATTCAAATGGTGATAATTTTACTGTTGACTTTGGTCATGATGGTACTTATTCAGCTATCTACATTTCTTACAATGGAGCGGCTTCCGTATGGAACTATTCTAATGTATCTGTAAAAAATCTAGTTAGTGGCTTTTCCTCATGGTATAAAGATGAATGGAAAAGTGGATGGGCTGTAGATATTGTTCCATCATTACCAACGATTATTTACCAAACTAGAACTGCTGAAATTATTGCCACTAGGGCGTTAACAGCAGATGCTATTAATGGTTTGAATTTGGCTACAATACCTAACACGAGTTCTGATAATACATTCACTGGTTTAAATACATTCGATCATATTACTGCTAACTCAATGGATTTAAAGAGGTTATCTTTATCTGGAACTAATGCCAGAACAGTGTTGCAACCTGAAGGTGCAACAAAATACATGGGTACAGGTCAGACAGGTTATATAAAAATAACTTTACCAGTGTCTTGGACTGCAACAGCTTTGATGTTTGATGTTGAGATTTATTCACATGTACCAAATGAAAGACGTGCTACAGTACATGTCTCAGGTATGAACCATACTTTGGGTGCAAAGTGGCACGCTCCTACAGCTACTATAACTGATTCAAATGGTGATAGTTTTACTGTTAATTTTGGTCATGATGGCACTAATTGTGCTATCTACATTTCTTATAATGATGCTTCTTCCTCATGGAACTATTCAAGCGTGTCTGTAAAAAATGTAACGTTAAGTCATCAAAACTGGAATTTAGCTGCATGGGATTCAGGATGGAACGTGTCAGTCGTATCAGCTTTACCAGCTAACATATCTGCCACTATAACACCACCAAGTCAAAGCACTAATTTATCTACAGATGCACCAGTAAATTTAACTAGTTCTTTAGGTTATACTAAAACTAATTCTACTGAAGGTGCTATTGTGTTACAACCAGAAGGTGGATATGAATATTTTAATGCAGCAACCTTTAATGGTTTTATTAAAATTAAAATTCCAATAACAGCAGCAGGTAGTATGCTTTCTTTTGATATAGATGTATATGATTATTTAGTAGCTGGTAATGAAGGTTTCAAATTAAGAGTATCTGGATATCTTTATGGTTCATGGAGTTATGAACGTTCTGCAACTATAATAGCAGGTAATACCTCTTTTATACCTCAAGTTAAATTTGGTGCAGACGCTGGAGCTTATTGTATTTTCTTATCAGGACCAAATGGAACAGCACGAGCTTGGAATTATAGCAATGTTAGAGTTTCAAATGTTTGTGCTAGCTATAGAAATAGTACGTTTGCTAAAGTTAATGGACCTTGGGTTATAACCCAAGAGAGAACATTAGGTGTTGTGTATCATACATTAGACCCTAAATTAGTTTCAACTAATTCATTAAATGCAGATGCATTAGGTAATACACCTGCTAGTGATATAATAAATTCAATAAATGATTTAGAAACGAGTATTAATGGTTTGAATTTGGCTACAATACCTAACACGAGTGTCAATAATACATTCACTGGTTTAAATACATTCGATCATATTACTGCTAACTCAATGGATTTAAAGAGGTTATCTTTATCTGGAACTAATGCCAGAACAGTGTTGCAACCTGAAGGTGCAACAAAATACATGGGTACAGGTCAGACAGGTTATATAAAAATAACTTTACCAGTGTCTTGGACTGCAACAGCTTTGATGTTTGATGTTGAGATTTATTCACATGTACCAAATGAAAGACGTGCTACAGTACATGTCTCAGGTATGAACCATACTTTGGGTGCAAAGTGGCACGCTCCTACAGCTACTATAACTGATTCAAATGGTGATAGTTTTACTGTTAATTTTGGTCATGATGGCACTAATTGTGCTATCTACATTTCTTATAATGATGCTTCTTCCTCATGGAACTATTCAAGCGTGTCTGTAAAAAATGTAACGTTAAGTCATCAAAACTGGAATTTAGCTGCATGGGATTCAGGATGGAACGTGTCAGTCGTATCAGCTTTACCAGCTAACATATCTGCCACTATAACACCACCAAGTCAAAGCACTAATTTATCTACAGATGCACCAGTAAATTTAACTAGTTCTTTAGGTTATAATAAAGGTGATGGTTCCTTAGGTGCTATTGTGTTACAACCAGAAGGTGGATTTGCACATTTCAGAACAGCAAC
>Ga0210021_1000906_pt1 | contig 31086 bp, 34 predicted proteins | sample CryGeymeta201517_FD_183981 | JGI IMG/M metagenome (GOLD analysis project Ga0210021, IMG submission 183981) | Groundwater microbial communities from Crystal Geyser aquifers in Utah, USA - Crystal Geyser metaG 2015-17 (SPAdes) (version 2) | ecosystem: Environmental > Aquatic > Deep subsurface >... | reverse complement strand
TCCCTGGTAACTTGATTACCCTGAAGGGTCGTGGAAGACCACCACGTTGATAGGTCGGGTGTGGAAGCGCAGTAATGCGTTAAGCTAACCGATACTAATTGCCCGTGCGGCTTGATCCTATAACATTGGGCAAGCGCAAGTAGGATTTAGGAATTGGGATTTAGGATTTAGGAAATTCAAAACCAATTTCAATCCAGTTTCGCAACAATCAAAACACACTTTACTTCTTCCAGAATGCGTCGGGCAGGACGGGGGTTAGGCTAAATCCTAATTCCCAAATGCAAAATCCTGCTCCCGACAACCGTTATGTCTGACGACCATAGCAAGTTGGCCCCACTCCTTCCCATCTCGAACAGGACAGTGAAACGACTTCGCGCCAATGATAGTGTGCATACGCATGTGAAAGTAGGTCATCGTCAGACTCCTTATAAAGCAAAAGACCCCGCCCAAAAGGCGGGGTCTTTTGCTTTGTGGGTTTCGGCGTGCGTCAAGAGTAAGCGTCCAGCCGTCCCGCATTGAATCGAGGCTGTTGATCTGGGAGCATAGTGACCACCAATTTTTAGTGGTTACTATCCATGACAACACTCAGCTTGGTTGGTGAATCGCCCCGAGTTTCGTGGAGGCTGTTTGGTTTAAGTAACGTTGGCAGCGTCCGTGTTGGCTAACTGCCGGTAGTATTGTGCCTCAGCTTCTGCGGGCGGGATATAGCCGATGGGTTCGAGCAGGCGGTGATGGTTGACCCAGGACACCCATTCCAGCGTGGCCAGTTCCACCGATTCCCGGTTCTTCCATGGCCCCCGTTTGTGGATCAGTTCAGTCTTGTACAGCCCGTTGATCGTCTCAGCCAAAGCGTTGTCGTAACTATCGCCCCGGCTACCCACAGAAGGTTCAACCCCAGCCTCGCCAAGCCGCTCGGTATAGCGGATCGAGACATACTGCGAGCCTCTGTCCGAGTGATGGATCAGACTCCCCAGTTCCGGCTGGCGCGCATACAGTGCCTGTTCCAGCGCATCGAGCATGAAGTCCGTGTGCATGCTGGTGCTGACCCGCCAGCCCACGATGCGGCGGGCGAACACGTCGATGACGAAGGCCACATAGAGCCAGCCCTGCCAGGTCGAGACATGGGTGAAGTCCGCCACCCATAGCTGGTTGGGGCGTTCGGCCCTGAATTGCCGGTTGACCCGGTCCAACGGACACGGCAGCGCCTTGTCTGGAATCGTCGTGCGTACAACCTTGCCGCGCCGAGCGCCTTCCAGTCCCAGCCGTTTCATCAGCCGCTCGACCGTACAGCGGGCCACCGGCACCGCTTCGCGGTTGAGCTGACGCCAAATCTTGTCTGCACCATAGACCTGGAAGTTGGCATGCCAGACACGCTCGATCTCCGGCACCAAGGCATCATCTCGTTGGGCGCGCGCGCAGCGCAATGCCGGGTTGCGCTGCGCCGCAGCATGACGCCGATACCCTGACGGGGCGATCTGCAACACCTTGCAGATCGGCTCGACCCCGTAGGTGTCGCGATGCCGGTCGATGAACGACCTCAGGATTTGAGTTTGCGGTCGAGCTCCGCCTGGGCAAAAAAAGCGCTGGCCAACTTCAATATCTCATTGGCACGGCGCAATTCCTTCACCTCGCGTTCCAATGCCTTGATGCGGTCGCGTTCCTCGCTGGTGACACCATCGCGCAGCCCGATGTCGATCTCGTGCTTTTTCACCCAGTCATGCAAGGTCTGGGGAACGCAGCCGATCTTCGGCGCAATCGACTCAATGGCCGACCATAGGGATGGATAGGCGTTGCGATGCTCTTGCACCATGCGCACGGCGCGTTCGCGGACTTCCGGGGAATACTTCTGGATGGGCTTCTTGTTCATAAGGGCTCCATTCTCTCAAGATTAGGAGCCTCCTCAAAACCCGGGGCGATTCAGGTAGGGTTGTGCGCCGAGTTTAGAGTGCGCCAATTTTTGGCGTTGACGCGATCAATTCTTGCCGTGGGAACGGGCGAGGCGAGGTGTCTTTGATGGTTTTGACGATGAAAATCGGATTGACGGACGCGCGTGGAGGAAGTTTTGTTTGACTTGTGTGGTTGAATTTCCTATCCTAGCCGAGAGCCTTCACCGTGAGGATCCTGCACGTGATCGACAAGTCGTTCGTGGGCGGTGGCCATACCAACGTCCGCAAACTCCTGGAGGGACTGCGCGGGATCGGCGTCGAGGCGGAGCTTGCCTGTCGCGACGGCGGACCCCTCGTCGGCTGGGTACGCCCCCTCGGCGTTCCCGTCCACCCAGTGGCATTCGACAAGCGCTTCCGGCTCGGTCCCGCGCGGGACGTGGTCCGCGTCGTGCGCGAGCGCCGCATCGATCTCGTCCACGGACACGGCCTCGTCGCGACCTTCTATGTGATGCTGGCGAAGCGCCTCGGGATGACGAGCGTCCTCGTCGTCTACCAGCAGCACGGCTTCCACTACTGCAACTACGGGCGCGCCACCGTCGGCCTGCGCAAGGCAGCCGAGCGCAGGGTGTGCCGGCGGGCGGCGCGCGTGATCGCGTCGTCCCAGGAGGACCACGCGGAGCTCGTGGCCGGCGGCTACTCCGTTCCGGCGCGCACCTTCGTGCTCCACAACGGCATCCCCGAGCCCGTGCCGTCGCCCGAGGAGCGCGAGCAGGTGCGCCGCGCCCTGGCTCCGCTGCTCGAGAAGCCGGGCCCGACGTCCGCTTCGCGGTCGTCGGCATCGGTGAGATAGAGGCCGAGATGCACGCCCTCGCCCGGACCCTGCCCCTGCCCCTCGGCGGCCGGCTCCTCTTCACCGGGTCGCTGCCGAGCCGGGCGTGCCACGAGCACTTCGACGTGGTGGCGATCGCGTCGCGCTGGGAAGGGCTCCCCATCGTCCTGCTCGAGTACATGGCCTGCCGCAAGGCGATCGTGACGACGGGGGTCGCGGGCTGCCTCGAGGCCATCGGTCCGGAGGAGGCGGAGATCATGGCCGTGGACGACGAGCATGCTATATCGGCAGCGGTGGTGAGACTCCTCCGGAATCGCAATCTCGCCCGGCGACGCTGCGAAGCCGCCCGACACCGCTTCGAGGCGGGCTTCACACTGGGGGGCGTCGCGCGGCAGTACTCGGATCTGTATCGGGTGGTCATCGGGTGAAGCGCATGCACTGGATCGGCCTGCTCCTCGTGTGGCTCGCGGCGGCGTCCGCCTGTGTGGCGGATCTGCCCGCCACGGGTCCCGTGGCGTCCCTCGCGAACCCCGGCTTCGACGAGCCCGCGGGCGATCCGGCGCGGCCCTTGGGCTGGGGCAGCCAGGGCTCGAGCTTCGGCAGCGCGCGCGTCGTCGAGCGGGAGGGGGCTTCTGCGGGTCGGGCCGCCGAACTCGCGCCCGGGCCGAACGGCTCGACCGGCTCCACCGCGTTCATGCTCTACCAGGTGCTCGACCTCGGTCGCTTCCGGGGCCGGGAGGTGGAGTTTGGCGCCCGTGTCGCCAGCGACGGCGCCGGCGTGAACCTCGTGGTGTGGTCGCCCGAGGGCTCCGGCAACGACTTCGACCCGGACGTGCAGAAGCCCGATTTCACGGTGCGGAGCTCCCGTTTCCGCGTGCCGGCCAATGCCTCGCTGCTCACTTTCGGCGTGCAGGTGCTGGGACCGGCGGGCGGGAGGGCCTGGGTGGACGACGTCTACGTCCGCCTGGCCGACGACGCCGCGCCACCGAGCGGGGAGGTGACGACCCCCAGCGGCGGGGCCACCGCGACGGCGACGGTGCGGGTCGATGCGAACGCCGTCGTGCGCACCCTGCCCGCGGATTTCTTCGGGATGCACGTCGAATGGGTGGAGGACGCGAACGGTCTGGTCCGGGCCGGCACCGGCACGCTCCGGCCCGAGGTGATCGCGCTCCTCGAGCCCCTGCGCATTCCGATCTTCCGCTTCCCGGGCGGCATCCACGCGGACTTCTACGACTGGCGGAAGGGTGTCGGCCCCCGGCGCGGGACGATCCGCAACCCCTTCAACAAGGAGATGGAGACCCTCCGCTTCGGCTCCGCTGAGTTCCTGAAGCTGCTGCTCGCCACGGGCGCCGCGGCCTGCATCACCGCGAACTACGGCACGGGGACGGCCGAGGACGCGGCGGCCTGGGCGCAGTGGTTCGTGCAGCAGGGAGCGAAGCCCAGGTGCTGGGAGATCGGCAACGAGATCTACCTTTCCGGCCCGACCTCGACGACGCCGAACAGCAAGGACATCTACAAGCCCGGCGACGCGTATGCGCGCGATTTCCCGCGGTTCAAGGCGGCGATCGAGGCGGTAATCCCGGAAGCGGAGGTCGGCGCCATCGCGCACCTCGACACCGGCGCCTTTCCCCTCGCCGACCGGGGCAACCTCGACTGGACGGCGAACATGCTCTCGGCCCTGGGGACGCGGGCGGACTTCCTGGCGCTCCACAACGGCTATGCGCCGGTGATCCTGGACGACGCCCTGGATCTCACGAAGGAGACCGATCGCAGGCGCATGTACCGCGCGATGTTCGCCGGCGCCCAGGAGACGGAGGCGAACCTCGAAGCGATGAAGCGCGAGGTGGCCCAGCGCTCGCCCGTCAACGCGTCGACCCCCTTCGTGATCACCGAATTCGGAACGCTGATCGGGCTCTCGGTCAAGGCCGCCAACCACATGGCCTACGTCGACCACACCCGGACGCAGGCGTCCGCGGTGTACGTCGCCTCGCTCCTGGACGTGTACATGGGCGATCCGCGCGTCGAGCGGACGATGTACACCAACCCCATCCACCGCTGGTACGGGAACCTGATCCTGAACGAACCGTCGGGCCTTGTGATGAGCCCCACCTATCACCTGTACGCCCTGTACCGCTCGCGCCTCGAGCCGCGGCTCGTGCGCACCACGATCGAGTCGCCCTCCTTCTCGACCGAGCGGATCGGCATCGTGAAGGCGCGCAGCGGCGTCCCTACGCTCGTCGGCCGAGCGGGCCGCAGTGCCGACGGGCGCCGCACGACGCTGCTCCTCGTGAACCGCGCGGTTGAGGGCACCCTGCAGACCGAGATCGACCTCGGTGCCGTGTCCGTGGCCAGGGTGACCTGCGAGATCCTGGCCGCGCCCCATCTCCACGTCGCCAACGGACCGACGGTCTCGAACGCCGCCCTCGGGAACGGCGACGTCCGGCCGAAGAGCTTCCCGTGCCAGAACGCGTCGAAGCAAACCCTCGCGCTTCCGGCAGGGTCGATCCTGAGCCTGGTGGCCGAGTGAGATCCGGGAGACCGACCGTGTCCCATGCCGAACCCCGAACCGCCCTCTGCCCCCGCAGCGCCGCCCGCCGCGTCCTGCACCGCCATGCTGCTCGCGGCCGGCTGCGCCACCAACGTCAAGCCCCTGCCCGAGGACGGCTCGGTCACGCGGCCGGCAGAGCGCTACGAAATCGGAACCTGGAGACGGTCTCAGCGTCCGGCTCTTTTACACCTAAGAGCTGAACGAGGACGTTGCGGTGCGGCCCGACGGGCGCATCTCCCTGCCGCTGGTGGGCGAGGTCCCCGCCGCGGGTCGCACGCCCGAGGAGCTCTTCGCCGAGGTGATCGAGCGCTACGAGGTGTTCCCGAGAAGCCGGACGTCGTGGTGATCGTGCGCAGCTTCGGCAGCCAACGCGCCTACGTAGGCGGCGAGGTCAAGGTGCCGAGCATGGTGATGATCGACGGCCGCACCAGCGTCGTGGACGCAGTTGCAAGTCATCGAATCGCAACAATCAAAACACACTTTACTTCTTCCAGAATGCGTCGGGCAGGACGGGGGTTTAGGCTAAATCCTAATTCCCAAATCCAAAATCCTGCTCCCGACAACCGTTATGTCTGACGACCATAGCAAGTTGGTCCCACTCCTTCCCATCTCGAACAGGACAGTGAAACGACTTCGCGCCAATGATAGTGTGCTTGCGCATGTGAAAGTAGGTCATCGTCAGACTCCTTATGAATAAAAAAGCCCAGCCTCGTGTTGGGCTTTTTTATTGTTTTCCCAATGATTTTTTAAAGGGCGGAGTTCTTCTTCTTTTTAATAGCTCCCGGATTTACGATACAATCCAAACCCATGACCAAATACATCTTTATTACCGGCGGCGTTGTCTCCTCACTGGGGAAAGGCATTGCCGCCGCTTCACTTGCGGCGATCCTGGAATCGCGTAATCTCAAAGTTACGATGCTTAAACTCGACCCGTACATCAACGTCGATCCAGGTACGATGAGCCCATTTCAGCATGGCGAGGTATTTGTCACGGAAGACGGCGCCGAGACGGATCTCGATCTGGGGCATTACGAGCGTTTCATTTCTGCCAAGATGCGCAAGGCCAACAATTTCACCACCGGGCAGATCTACGAGAGCGTGATTCGCAAGGAACGTCGCGGCGAATATCTGGGAAAGACGGTGCAGGTGATCCCGCACATCACCAACGAGATTCAGGTGTTTGTCGAGCGCGGTGCTGGAGCCTCTCTTGATGGCAAAGCCGATGTGGCGATTGTCGAGATTGGAGGCACGGTGGGCGACATCGAGTCGCTGCCGTTTCTTGAGGCGGCGCGGCAGATGGGCTTGCGCATGGGGCGTCACCAAGTGGCTTATGTTCACCTTACTCTTGTTCCATACATTGCAACAGCGGGTGAACTGAAGACCAAGCCGACGCAGCACAGTGTGCAGAAACTGCGCGAGATTGGCATCTTCCCGACCGCGTTGTTGTGTCGTGCTGATCGCCGTATTCCGGACGACGAACGTGCCAAGATTTCGCTGTTCGCCAACGTGCGCGAAGATAGCGTGATCTCGATGTGGGATGTGGATAGTATCTACAAAGTCCCGCAGATGTTGCACGAGCAGGGCCTGGATCGCATCATCTGCGAGGAGCTTGCGTTGAATGCACCGCCGGCCAACCTTTCGGTTTGGCAGAATCTGATCAAGGCACAGGAGAATCCGCAACACGAGATTACCATCGGCATGGTCGGCAAATATGTCGATCTGACCGAGTCGTACAAATCACTGATCGAAGCCTTGAAGCATGCGGGAATCCACACTTCCACGCGCGTGAACATCGAATATCTTGATTCTGAAGTCATCGAGAATGAAGGCACGGACTGCCTCAAAAATCTTGATGCGATTTTGGTGCCAGGCGGATTTGGGGCGCGCGGAACGGAAGGCAAGATTGCGGCGATCCGTTATGCGCGCGAGAATAAAATTCCTTATCTGGGCATCTGCCTCGGCATGCAACTCGCGGTGATCGAGTACGCGCGCCACGTGGCGGGCATGAGAGATGCGAACAGCACCGAATTCGATCTGGAAACCGAGCATCCGGTGGTGGCGCTGATTGCTGAGTGGCTGGACCGCGACGGGAAAGTGGCACAACGCAGTGCGGATTCCGACCTGGGCGGCACCATGCGCCTCGGTTCGCAGCGTTGCCCGATCAAACCCGGAACAATGGCACAACGCATCTATGGTGATGAGGTGAACGAGCGTCACCGTCATCGTTATGAAGTGAACAACCATTATGTGCCGGGGCTGGAAAAAACCGGCTTGATCATTTCCGCTCGCACACCGTCTGAGGATTTGCCGGAAATTATGGAGTTGCCCCAGCGCATCCATCCCTGGTTTGTGGGGGTGCAGTTCCACCCGGAATTCACCTCAACGCCGCGCGCCGGACACCCTTTGTTTAAGGAGTATGTCGAGGCTGCGGTCGCACGCAGGGAGTTGGTTTGAAACTTTGCGGTTTTCAGATTGGCTTGGATAAGCCGCTGTTTCTGATCGCCGGACCCTGCGTGATCGAGTCGGAGCAGATGGCGCTGGATACCGCGGGGAGGTTGAAGGAGATTTGCAATGCGATGCAGATCAACTTCATCTACAAATCCTCCTATGACAAAGCCAACCGAAGTTCCGGAAAAACGTTTCGTGGTTTCGGTATGGAAGCGGGTTTGAAGATTCTGCAAAAGGTCAAAGAACAGATCGGCGTGCCGGTGCTGACCGATGTTCATGACGAGGACGAGATTGGACCGGTGGCGGCCGTTGTCGATGTGCTGCAAACGCCCGCTTTCCTGTGCCGCCAGACGGATTTCATCCATGCCGTGGCGAAATCCGGCAAGCCTGTGAACATCAAGAAGGGCCAGTTTTTATCGCCGTGGGACATGAAAAATGTGGTGGAAAAAGCGCGCGAAGTAAGCAGGGACGATACCATTATGGTATGCGAGCGCGGTGCCACGTTCGGCTACAATAACTTGGTATCGGATATGCGCTCGCTGGCGGTGATGCGCGACACCGGTTGTCCGGTGGTTTTTGACGCCACGCACTCGGTGCAGTTGCCAGGCGGACAGGGAACCGCCAGTGGCGGCCAGCGAGAGTTCGTGCCGGTGCTGGCGCGGGCGGCGGTCGCGGCGGGCGTGGCGGGGGTTTTCATGGAGACACATCCAAACCCCGCAAAAGCAATGTCTGATGGCCCCAATGCATTTCCGCTGGGCCATCTGCAGGAATTGTTGCAAACACTCAAGGCGCTTGACGCATTGGTGAAGCAACAGGGTTTTATCGAAGAGAATGTTAACTTGAAAAATGTGTGAGTGAAGGAAAATAAAATGAGTGCAATTGTTGATGTGGTGGCGCGTGAAATTCTGGATTCCCGTGGCAATCCCACAGTGGAAGCCGATGTGTTGCTGGAGTCCGGCGTGATGGGGCGTGCCGCCGTGCCGTCCGGCGCATCCACCGGGGAGAGGGAAGCAATCGAATTGCGTGATGGCGACAAACAGCGTTATCTGGGCAAGGGCGTGTTGAAGGCGGTAGAGAACGTGAACACCGAGATCGCCGAAGCGATCATCGGCCTCGATGTGGCGGAGCAGGCATTCATCGACCGGACCATGATCGATCTGGACGGCACCGACAGCAAATCCCGCCTCGGCGCGAATGCCATTCTGGCGGTATCGATGGCGGTTGCCCGTGCGGCTGCAGAAGAAAGCGGTTTGCCGTTGTATCGTTATCTTGGCGGCGCGGCGCGCATGGAAATGCCGGTGCCGATGATGAACGTCATCAACGGTGGTGCGCATGCAAGTGGCGGTGCGGATATGCAGGAATTCATGATCATTCCCGTTGGCGCGCAGAGTTTCCGCGAGGCACTGCGCTGTGGCGCGGAAGTGTTTCATGCACTGAAGGCGATTTTGCATCACCGTGGTCTTCCCACCACGGTTGGTGATGAAGGCGGCTTTGCTCCGGCGCTTGGTTCCAATGAAGCGGCGCTGAAGGTCATCGTCGAGGCGATCGAGGCGGCCGGTTACGTGCCCGGCACGGACGTGGCAATCGGGATGGACCCGGCCGCGTCGGAATTTTACAAGGACGGCATGTATCACCTGAAAGCGGACGGGCTGATCCTTAGCTCGCAGCAGATGGTCGATCTGTATGCGACTTGGGTAGATAAATATCCAATCGTTTCGATCGAGGATGGTCTGGGTGAAAATGACTGGGACGGCTGGAAGGTATTGACCGACCGACTTGGCGCAACGGTGCAGCTGGTGGGGGACGATTTGTTCGTGACCAATACCAAGATTTTGCGCGAAGGCATCAAACGAGGGGTCGCCAACTCGATTCTGATCAAGGTCAACCAGATTGGTACTTTGACCGAGACTTTTGCCGCCATCGAAATGGCCAAGCGCGCCGGTTATACCGCGGTCGTCTCGCACCGTTCCGGCGAGACGGAAGACTCGACTATCGCCGATCTGGCGGTGGCGGCCAACGTGATGCAGATCAAGAGCGGCTCGTTGTCGCGTTCGGACCGGATGGCGAAATATAACCAGTTGCTGCGCATCGAGGAAGATCTCGGCGACAGCGCCTCCTATCCCGGACGCGAGGCTTTTTACCAGCTTCGCTGATGTAGTCCGTGCGAGTTGTTACCTACATCCTGCTCGCGCTTGCCGTTCTGTTGCAGTACCCGCTATGGCTCGGCAAGGGCAGCTGGTTGAAGGTATGGGACGTCAACCAGAAACTCGAGACACAAAAAACCATCAATGATCAGGCGCGGCAACGCAATGCTGCGCTGGATGCGGAGGTGCGTGATTTGAAACGCGGTACTGACGCGATTGAGGAACGCGCGCGGAGCGAACTCGGCATGATCAAACACGGCGAGGTTTTCGTTCGAATCATCAATGCCGGAGTTGCAGCATCGGCGGTTGCTGCGCCAGTAACGGAGTCAGACCAACTCAAGTGATCACGGTGGGCTGCTCACGTCCGGTGCGGGCTTGCAGTTCGGAGATGTCGAGCGCGATCCGGATCAATTCCCCGAGCGCTTCCTGCGCGTCCAGATGATGGCGCGAGACGTTTGCCTCGTAAGCCTCCAGATATACCCTTAACGTTGCGCCTTCCGTGCCCGTGCCGGAGAGTCGGAAGATGATGCGTGAACCGTCGCTGAACAATATGCGTACGCCCTGATTTTTGCTGACGCTGCCGTCCACCGGGTCGGTGTAGCTGAAGTCGTCGCAGGTTTGCACCGTGTACGGGCCGAATATCTTGCCGGTGAGCGCGGTGAAGTTTGCGCGCAGATGCTGCATCACACCGTCTGCCGCTTCCGTCGGCAAGGCTTCATAGTCGTAGCGCGAATAAAAGTTGCGGCCATATTTGGCCCAGTGTTCGCGCACGACGGTTTCCACCGGCAGCTTGCGCACGGCCAGGATATTGAGCCAGAACAGCACTGCCCACAATCCATCCTTCTCGCGGACATGGCTGGAGCTGGTACCGAAACTTTCTTCGCCGCATAAGGTAACTGTGCCGGCATCCATCAGGTTGCCGAAGAATTTCCAGCCGGTCGGAGTTTCAAAACAGGGAATACCCAGCGCGCTGGCGACACGATCGGCCGCCGCGCTGGTCGGCATCGAGCGGGCGATCCCTGCGATGCCCTGGCGATAGCCAGGCACCAGTGTGGCATTGGCGGCGATCACAGCCAGGCTGTCGGAGGGTGTCACGAAAAAATGCCGGCCAAGGATCATGTTGCGGTCGCCGTCGCCGTCGGATGCGGCGCCGAAATCCGGCGCATCGGCGCCATACATGATTTCCACCAGATCATGCGCATAGGTCAGGTTTGGATCGGGATGGCCGCCGCCGAAATCTTCCAGCGGTATGGCATTCATCACGCTATCGGCAGGCGCGCCCAGGCGGTTGACCAGAATTTCCCTGGCATAGGGGCCGGTGACGGCGTGCATGGCATCGAATTTGATTCTGAAACCGCCCGCCAGTGCAGCACGGATCGCATCGAAATCAAACAGCGCTTCCATCAGTTCGGCATAATCGGCAACCGGATCGATTACCTCCACCCGCATGCTGTCGAGTGTTGTTTCTCCCAGTCGGTCGAGCATTACATCGCCAGCGTCGAGGATGCGATAGTGTTCGATGGTTTTGCTCCGGGCGAAAATCGCCCCGGTTACGGTCTCGGTGGCGGGGCCGCCGTTGCTGCTGTTGAACTTGATGCCGAAATCGCCGTCCGGCCCCCCGGGGTTGTGGCTGGCGGAAAGGATCAGGCCACCGAAGGCTTTGTGCTTGCGGATCACACACGAGGCGGCGGGCGTGGAAAGGATACCTCCCTGTCCCACCAGCACTTTGCCGAAGCCGTTGGCCGCGGCCATTTTTAGAATGATCTGGATCGCGGTGCGGTTGTAAAAACGCCCGTCGCCGCCCAGTACCAGCGTCGCGCCCCGCGGGGCGCTGATGCTGTCGAAGATCGACTGCACAAAGTTTTCCAGGTAGTGCGGCTGGCGGAATACCGGGACTTTTTTACGCAGGCCGGAAGTGCCGGGTTTTTGATCGCTGAATGGCTGGGTGTTGACGGTGCGGACGCTCATCTAATTTCTCCCTTGCGTGTCTATAACTCGTTGCAACCACGCAAATCATACACCCCGGGTGGAGGAAGCGCCTTTGATCGTTCCTCTTGCGGTAAGCTTGCAATTCTTTACAGAGGCACTTTTTATCATGCAAAACTTGGCCCGGCAGATCCTTTGCGAGACCTTCGGTTATCCCACTTTTCGCGGCGCGCAAGAGCACATCGTCGGGCATCTCGCGGCGGGCGGCGATGCGCTGGTGCTGATGCCTACCGGCGGAGGGAAGTCGCTGTGCTACCAGATTCCCGCGTTGATGCGTGACGGCGCGGCCATCGTGGTGTCGCCGCTGATTGCTTTGATGCAGGATCAAGTGGATGCGCTAAAACAGCTTGGTGTGGCTGCGGCATTTCTTAATTCGAGCCTGGATGCGGAGACGGCGCGGGCGGTATCGAAAAGCTTGCTGCACGGAGAATTAAAGCTTTTGTACGTCGCGCCGGAACGCCTGATGACGGAAGGTTTTCTGAATCTGCTGGAGCGCCTGAATCGGGACAAAAATATTGCCCTGTTTGCCATCGACGAGGCCCACTGCGTGTCGCAATGGGGGCATGACTTCCGCCCGGAATATCGCGCGTTGACGGTCTTGCACGAACGCTTCCCGGAAGTGCCGCGCATCGCGCTCACAGCCACAGCGGATGCGCCGACACGTGCCGAGATCATCGAGCGGCTGCAACTGGAACAGGCGCGGCAGTTTATCTCCAGTTTCGACCGCCCCAACATCCGTTATCGCGTCGCGCTGAAGAATAATGCCCGCCAACAGTTGTTATCCTTCCTTGAATCCGAACATCCGGGTGACGCGGGCATCGTGTATTGTCTGTCGCGCAAGAAAGTCGAGGAGACCGCTGCCTGGCTGAAGGAGCAGGGCCGGGATGCATTGCCGTATCACGCCGGACTGGATGCGGCGCTACGGAGCCGGAATCAAAGCCGCTTTCTGCGCGAGGAAGGCGTGATCATGGTTGCCACTGTCGCTTTTGGCATGGGGATTGACAAGCCCAACGTGCGCTTCGTTGTCCACCTCGACCTGCCCAAGAGTATGGAAGGCTATTATCAGGAAACGGGCAGAGCCGGGCGGGATGGTTTGCCAGCGAATGCTTGGATGGCCTACGGTCTGGGTGATGTGGTGTCGATGCGCCAGATGTTGTTATCCGGCGATGCGCCTGAAGAGCGCAAGCGGGTTGAACTGCAAAAGCTCGATGCTTTACTCGGTTTCTGCGAATCCACCGCCTGCCGCCACCAATCGCTCCTGCGATATTTCGGCCAAGAGCATCCCGGGAATTGCGGGGAATGCGACAACTGCCTGTCGCCGGTAGATACCTGGGACGCCACCCGCGCCGCACAGATGGCCCTGTCCTGTATTTATCGGACCGGCCAGCGCTTCGGTGTCGCGCATCTGATCGACGTGCTGCTGGGCAAAGCCACGGCCAAGGTCGAACAGTTTAACCATCAGAAACTATCCACCTTTGGTATCGGTCATGAACTCTCGCAACAACAATGGAGCAGTGTCTATCGCCAGCTGACCGCGGGCGGATTCATCGAGGTCGACATCGAAGGCTATGGCGGATTGAGACTGGCCGCAGTCGCCCGCCCGGTACTGCGCGGCGAACAGGAAGTCCGGCTACGCCGCGATGCCGAACCGGCCAAGCGAAAAACCAGCAAGTCTGAACGCGGTTCGCGCCTGCGCGAAGCCTTCGCCGGCGCCAACGAAGACCCACTGTGGCAGGCGATCAAGGCCAAACGCAGCGAGCTGGCGCGCGAGCAAGGGGTGCCGCCGTATGTCATTTTCCACGATAGTACTTTGCTGGAAATGCTTGATCGCAAGCCGCAGACCCTGACAGAAATGGGGCAGATCAGCGGCGTGGGACAATCCAAATTAAATAAATATGGCGATGATTTCCTGCGTGTGCTGGAGGAGGCGGCGAATCGAAAATAGGCTTTTACTTGTCGGTGAGATATCGTTGTGATTGAAGCGGCACGCCGCTTGAGGCAAGATGCTCGTTCCCGATTTAATCAAACTGAAAGAGAAGACAGATGGGCGCACAGTGGAAAGCCAAGCACAAGGAAGTCGCGGCGAACGCGAAGGGCAGGATTTTCGGCAAGCTGGCCAAAGAAATCATGGTGGCCGCACGCGGCGGCGCCGATCCCAATTCAAATTCGCGTCTGCGCCTTGTTGTCGAGCAAGCCAAGAAGGCATCCATGCCCAAAGAGACGCTGGATCGCGCCATCAAGAAAGGGGCAGGACTGCTTGATGGCGGGGCGCAATTGGAGCGTCTCGTTTACGAGGGCTTCGCCCCGCATCGCGTGCCCGTCATCATCGAATGCCTGTCCGACAACATCAATCGCACCAAGTCCAGTATGAACGTGTTGTTCCGCAAGGGGCAGCTCGGTGCGGAAGGCTCGGTCTCGTGGGACTTTAATTATGTGGGCATGATAGAGGCGACACCGAATTCAAAGGATGCAGACGCCGAAGTTGCCGCGATCGAAGCGGGCGCGCAGGATCTTGAACCCTCCGAAGCGGGCGCAACCCTGTTTATGACCGATGTCACCGACCTGGATGCCGTGTGCAAGGCGCTGCCCGCGCAGGGCTTTACCGTCGTTTCCGCCCAACTGGGCTACCGCCCGAAGAATCCGGTAACGATCGGTAGCGACGCCGAGCGCGATGAGGTGGAGGCTTTCCTTGAAGCCCTCGACGAGGATGACGATGTGCAGAATGTATTTGTGGGGCTGGCGTAGGGGTGTAACGACACGCTCCTGGGTTGCGCACACAACCCATGCTCCCCGGTTGTTCTATTTTGTCTGTGACTCACCCGAACGCGTCCGTCGAACATCACCCAAACTGATCGGAGATCATCATGCCACCACCCCAATGCCGCAGCCTGACCGTCCTTTTGCTGGCTGTTTTGCCATGCGCTTTTGCGCAGGCCGAGGAACTGCGCAGCACGCTGCAAGACCAACGCAGTGTCGCTGTCACCATCTATAACGAGAACCTTGCGCTGGTGAAAGATCAGCGCAAGATACAGTTCGCCAGCGGGCAGAATACCCTGGCTTTCCGCGACGTCAGCGCGCGCATGCGTCCCGAGACGGCATTGCTGCGCAGTTTGACCAGCCCCGGCAAGCTCTCGGTCCTTGAACAGAATTTCGATTTCGATCTGCTGACGCCGCAAAAGTTGCTGGATAAGTATGTGGGCAAGAGCGTCAACATCGTCCGTACCAATCCGGCCACGGGGGTGGAAACGTCCGAGCCGGCGCAGGTGCTGGCGGCCAATAACGGTGTGGTGGTGAAGATCGGTGACCGTATCGAGACGGGCATTCCGGGCCGTATCGTTTACCCGGACGTGCCGGCCAATCTGCGCGATAGACCGACCCTGGTGATGTCGCTAAACAATGGCGGAGTTGCGCAACAGGAGGTGGAACTTTCCTATCTCACTGGAGGACTCGCCTGGAAGGCGGATTACGTGGCGGAGCTGAACTCTGCGGACGACAAGCTGGACCTTTCCGGCTGGGTGACGCTGACCAATACCAGCGGTGCGAGCTACCACAACGCAAAGCTGCAACTGGTGGCGGGAGATGTGAATCAGGTGCGGAACGAAATGCGTTTCGCGAACCTGAGGGCAAGCCGGGAAAAGGCAATGATCGCCACGGCCACGGATATGGCGGAGGAGTCGCTGCTTGAATTTCACCTCTACACCCTGGATCGTCCCACCACTATCGCCGAGAACCAGACCAAGCAGGTATCGCTGCTCGCGGCTGCCGGGATTCCGGCGCGCAAAGAGTTGTTGCTGCGCGGAGCCAATTATTACTACAGCAGCAGTCATGGCGATCTCGGGCGGAAAATGAAAGTTAGTGTATTTATCGAATTTGACAACAGGGAAAGCGATCGCCTCGGCATGCCGCTGCCCAGGGGCGTGATGCGGGTGTACAAAAAAGATGCTGCAGGCAACGCGCAGTTTGTCGGCGAAGATTATATCGACCACACGCCAAAGAACGAAAAAGTGCGCCTCAAACTGGGCGAAGCTTTCGATGTGACGGCAGACAAGAAGCAAACCGATTTTACGCGCTTGCCCAACTCAGCCAAAGGCAACGCATCGTTCGAGAGTGCTTTTGAGATCGTGCTCAAGAATGCAAAAAAAGAAGCAGTGACCGTTGTTGTGCAGGAGCCAATCCCGGCGGACTGGAAGATGCTCTCGGAGAGTCAGAAACACACTAAAGCCGCCAGCAATACCGCTGTCTGGAAAATATCAGTGCCTGCCGAAGGCAGCACAAAGCTGAACTACCGGGTGCAGGTGCGGTACTGATCGTTACTCAGCATAAAAATCAACTCGGGGAAAGTTATGTTTTGTCCAAAGTGCGGGGCTTCAAATGATGCGGCGGCGGCATTCTGCATGGCTTGCGGTGACGTTATGCCGCTGCCTGCCGGTAGTTTTCAAACAGTGCAGGAAAAAATCAATGAGCCCGCGGGGCTGGATGCGTATTACAAGGCGGTCTTGGGACCGAAAAATCAGGAATATTACCTGCGCCGGTTTGCGCGTTTTGATGCCGATGGGAAGGCGAGCGCCAATTGGCATTGGCCGGGGTTCTTCATCACTTTCTATTGGCTGCTCTACCGAAAGATGTGGCTGTATGCGCTGTGCTACTTTCTCCTGCCCTATTTATTTTTCGGATTGATCGGACTGGTGACGGGCTTACCAGACCATTCTGTTGACACCCCGATTGGCCTGGCTTATCCGCTTTATTTTCTCGGCATTTTCATTTTGCTGCCAATGTATGCAAACGCCATTTATTACAAGCACTGCAGGAAGAAAATCCTATCGGCACGTGGCGCAACAGCCGATGTGCAAAAACAAATGGAAAAACTTTCCCGCAAGGGAGGAACCAGCAATATTGTATTTGTTTTGTTGATACTCGCGCTGGTTTGGATTCTGGCTGTGTTGGCCGCTGTTGCCATTCCCGCATACCAAAGTTACAAAAGCAGGGCGCACACGACCCAATCTTTTGAGCAGGATGGTGGTGCGGCAGGTTCTCCCACTATTTTTGATAAGCGAATTTAGGCGCGACCGGGGGTGTGGCCGACATGGATCAGTTCGCTCCGGCCGACTGAAAAACTTTCTCTTTGTCCAATAAGGTTATATGAATAGTGTCATTACCGCGCTTGCGCAGGCATTCAAAACCCTGTTTCACCCGAAAATGCTGGCGCTAATGTTGTGGCCGATGATGCTGGCGATGGCGCTTTGGACAGGAGTGTTGCTGCTGTTCTGGGAAAACTGGATCGGTGGCTTGACCAGTTTGGTGCAGGAAACCGGGCTGGAGCAATGGATAGCACAAGGCGCGCTGAGCGTGGCGGCGCATTACTTGACCGGCGTCATTCTGGTGCTGCTGCTGTTGCCCGCCATCTATGTGACTGCACTGCTGATCACGGCGTTTTTTGCGATGCCGGCAATGGTGAATCATGTGGCGCAAAAAAATTATCCGGAGCTGGCGAGGGCGCGCGGCGGTAGCACGGCCGGCAGTATCGGCAACGCGACATTGGCGATCGGGCTGTATGTGGCGGGCTGGGTAGTGAGTTTGCCCCTTTGGCTATTCTCGCCGCTGGCGCTGCTGATTCCGGTGATTCTGCTGGCCTATCTGAACCAGCGACTGTTTCGCTATGATGCGTTGGCCGAACATGCCAGCCGCGAGGAATACGCCCAACTGATCGAGCGGGCGACGCCGCGCTTGTATCTGCTTGGCGCAGTGGTTTCCCTGGTGCAGTTCGTGCCGTTGCTGAATCTGTTCGCGCCGGTGTATGTGGCGCTGGCATTCATTCATCTTTGTCTGGCCGAGTTGCAGCAATTGCGCCGTCAGGTTTAGGAAATTTTTGATGACACCCGATTCCCCGTTGCACCAGTTGTTGCCGCGCGCGGTCTGGCCGCACTTCGCCGCGCTGTGCCAAATCCCGCGCGCTTCATTGGGCGAGGCGGCGCTGAAAAAATATCTTGTCGCCTGGGCTGCCGCGCGTGGCATCGGGTCCATGGAAGATGAAGCGGGCAATCTGATCCTGAAAAAACCGGCCAGTCGGGGAGATGAATCCGCCCCCGGGGTGATCCTGCAAGGGCATCTCGACATGGTCTGTCAGGCCAATGCGGGCACCGTACACGATTTCGGGCGCGATCCCATCGCGGTGACAGTGCGCGATGGCTGGGTGGTGGCGGAGCACACCACGCTGGGCGCGGACAACGGCATCGGCGTGGCTCTGGCGCTGGCCGCGCTGGAGGAGCCGGGCCTGACCCATCCGCCGTTGGAGGTGTTGCTTACCGTGAATGAGGAATCCGGCATGGACGGAGCGCGCGGACTGGCGCCGGGTGCTTTGCAGGGCCGGTTTCTCATCAATCTCGACACCGAGGAGTGGGGACATTTCTATCTGGGTTGCGCGGGCGGGGGGGACGTGGAGATGCGGTGGGGCGCGGCAGACCCGTCCGGGGTTGGTGGGGCGGGTTTCACTCAAGAAGCGAGAGAACCCCTGCTGTGCAATCCGGCAGCGCATAGTCGGGCTAAAGCCCGACCTGCAGGCTGTAACGTGTCGGAGGCGCGTCATGCTTGCGCGCAAGAGGAAATACCTGCGGACTATGCAGTGTTGCGTTTCGATGTGTGCGGATTGCGCGGCGGGCATTCCGGCATCGACATCCATCTTGGTCGTGGCAATGCGATCAAGTTACTGGTCGAGGCCTTGCGCGACCTGTCGGCGCACACGGATTTCCGTTTGCTCGAAATGCAGGGCGGGAGCGCGCGCAATGCCATCCCACGCGAGGCATTTGCCTTGTGCGCACTGCCGGTGAGCGCCGTGCCGGGCATTGATGAATGGGTGGTGCATCGGCTGGTGAGCTGGCAACAGCGCTTTGCCGGAAATGATGAAAATGTGGATTTCCGTTATGAGCTGGACGAATCGCCGCCTGGACACGCCATCGCACTGGCGGAGCGCGATCGCCTGCTTGCTTTTCTCGACAGCGTGCCCAACGGCGTCGCGCAGATCAGCGGGAATTTTCCCGGCGTGACTGAAACTTCCAGCAACCTCGGCGTGCTGAAACTAAAGCAGGGGGAATTGAAAATCACGTTCAAGGTGCGTTCCTTGCGCGATGCCAGCGCCGTTGCGCTGGCCGACAAGCTGCTTGCCTTTGCCACCGGGTACGGCCTGCATGCATGGAAGGACGGCGCCTATCCGGGCTGGACTCCGAATCCGGACTCCGCCTTGCTCGCGCGTTGTCAGCAGGTCTATACCGCGCAATTCGGCCAGCCTGCCCGCCTGCAAGTGATCCATGCCGGGCTGGAATGCGGCCTGCTCGCGGCCAGCCATCCGCATCTGGACATGATCTCGTTCGGCCCGGACATTCGCGGCGCGCATGCGCCGGGCGAGCGGGTCGAAGTCGCATCGGTTGCGCGCTGCTGGGAGCTGCTGAAGGCGGTGTTGCAGGAACTGGCCAACCCGACGGCACCATGACGAATACCGTTCCTTTGCGTTTCGAGCGCGCATTGACCGCGTGGGGCAGCGCAGATTTCGCAACAGTGCTGAAGCAGGAACTGGCCGACGCGGTAGAAAGTTTGCCATTGCAACAGGGGCTGGCAGTGGGTAACCAGATCGTCGAAGCGCCGATCGCCGCCGTCATCCATCACGCGGATGCCACTGAAAAGGTGCTTCGGGTGAAGGCGGGGATTTTTTATGCCAGCATCATCGCCGGTTGCAGTTGTGCTGACGATCCCACCCCGGTGAGCGAAAATATCGAATATTGTGTGGTGCTGTTGGAAATCGACCGCCAAACTGCCACCGTCACAGTTAACTTGCTGGACGAATGAGAGAAAGGAAAAACATGAGAAAACTCATAATAATCGTGGTTCTTGGCATCATCGGGCTGGCTGTCGGCTATGCCCTGTTCGGCAAATGGGGCGGTGAATACGTCAGTCTGCAACGCTTGTTCTCGTTTGGCGGGAACTCGTTGCAGGGGGCTTTCCGCTCAATCAGCGGCATCGAAGATATGCGTAACAAGGTGTTGTTGAGCGGTGCGGCGGGTGCGGTTGTGGGGTTGTTGCTGACTTTCCGGCGCAAGTAAGGCCGGGTCTATCGCGCCATCAGTTTTGAGGCGAGGCGGTGCGAAAGAATAAGATGACAGCCAACGCGCCCAACAGGCTTTCGAGCAGATACAGGATGCTCGACATGCCATGCCACAGCGCAAACTTGTTCGCCAGCGCGCTTTGCATCACCTCCAGCGGCAGCGCCTGCGCTTTGAGTTGCGCCATCAGCGGCTGGATGCCGAAGGTGATCAGCAGGGTGAGGGCGAGCATCAGGGCGATGATCAGAAAGAAGGGCTGGTGCATCGCTGCTTTGCCCGCCATCGACCACCGCCGGCCAAGCAGATAAAGGCCGCACACGATTCCCGCCAGGCTCTGCACGCGAAACATCTCGCCCGCCAGCATGCCTGCCAATTGTTTGTCCGGTTGCGCCTGAAACAGGATGGGCACCACGAGATAACCGACGCTCCACAGGCTGCCGACCCACAAGGTCAGCAACACCGCATCGAGATGGCGAAAGTCCAAGTTGTGTGTCATGCGCTTTGCTCGCCCAAGTCAAAGCGGCGCAGGGAATGGCAGGTGTAGCCGTGCGGATGTTTGATCAGATACTGCTGGTGGTATTCCTCGGCACGCCAGAAGGCTTGGAACGGCACGACTTCTGTAACCACTTTCGCACCCCATTCGCCCGAGGCATCGACCGCGCGGATGACTTCCTCCGCCGCGTGGCGTTGTTTATCGCCCACATGGAAAATCGCCGAGCGGTAGGACGTGCCAAGGTCATTTCCCTGCCGGTTGGGCGTGGTCGGGTTGTGCATGCGGAAGAACTCGAACAGCAAGTGACGGTAACCCAACTGCGCCGGGTCGAACACGATCTTTACCGCTTCGGCGTGGCCGCTGTGCCCGGTTTTTACGATCTCATAGGTCGCGTTCGGCACATCGCCGCCGCAGTAGCCAACCTCTGTTGCCAACACCCCCGGAATCTGGCGCAGCAACTCTTCCATCCCCCAGAAACAGCCGCCGGCGAGATAGGCTGTCTGCGCGACTTCGCTCATCGCCGTTCCTTCTTTATCGCCTGCGCGGCTTCGCGTTTTGATTCGCGTTCTTTTTCGGTGGCACGCTTGTCGTATTCCTTCTTGCCCTTGGCCAGCCCGATCTCCAGTTTCACGCGGCCGCCCTTGTAGTGCATGTCGAGTGGCATGATGGTGTAGCCGGCACGCTGGACTTTGCCGATGAGTTTGTCGATCTCGTGTTTGTGCAGCAGCAGTTTGCGCGTGCGCACGGGATCGGGGTGGATGTGGGTGGAAGCGTTCAGCAACGGACTGATGTGCGAGCCGAACAGATACAGCGCACCATCCTTGACCGTGACGTAGGCTTCCTTCAGCTGCACGCGCCCGGCGCGGATGGCTTTGACCTCCCAGCCTTCCAGCATCAGGCCGGCTTCATGTTTTTCCTCGATGAAGTACTCGTGAAAGGCTTTTTTGTTCTGGATGATGCTCATGTTTCGCTCGGGCGGGGTGAGTTTTGCGGACGGTTGCGTTATTCTACCAGCCTTTGATTCGTGGGCTTTGGCAAGCGATGGCATTGGTGGAGAAAACGGTGTTGGTGGCGCACAGCGCGCAGCAGATGTTCGATCTGGTGGATCGGGTGGAGGACTATCCGCAGTTCATGCCCTGGTGCGGCGGGGCGAGGGTGGATGACATGCAGGGCACGACCATGCATGCCACGCTGCACATCGACTACCACCATATCCGGCAGCATTTTTCCACCGAGAACCGGCGTCTGCCGCCGCACGAGATCGATATGACCCTGCGCGATGGCCCGTTCCGTCAATTGGACGGCAGTTGGCGATTCATCCCGTTGAGCGACGAAGCCTGTAAAATACAGTTCCGCTTGCATTACGAGTTTTCCAGCAAACTGCTGGAAAAGGTGGTGGGGCCGGTGTTTAGTTACATTGCCAACAGTTTTGTGGATGCTTTCATCCACCGTGCCGAAAAGGTCTATGCCGCAAAATGAACGCTGAAACAATCAAAGTCGAGCTTGTCTATGCCTTGCCGCACGAACAGACCCTGCTCAAGTTCACTGTGCCGGCAGGGACAAAGGTCGCCGACGCAGTGCAACTGTCCGGCATTCTGAAGAAATATCCGGAGATCGATCCGGGCAAAAGCCGCATGGGAATTTTCGGCAAACTGACCAAGGCCGATGCCGAATTGCGCGAGCTGGACCGGATCGAGATTTACCGTCCATTGATCGCCGATCCCAAGGAAGTGCGGCGCAAGCGAGCCGAAGAAGGAAAAGCCATGAAGAAGGGCGGCGGCGATGCTTGATTACGATCTGCACTGCCATTCCACTTATTCCGACGGCACGCTCACGCCGGCCGAACTGGCCGCGCGCGCGGCGGAACGCGGCGTGAAGACGCTGGCGCTGACCGACCATGACGAACTGGATGGGCTGGCCGAGGCGCGTCATGCTGCCGAATTGCACGGCATGAAGTTCATCGATGGCGTGGAAATCTCGGTGTCCTGGCGCAAACATACCTTGCACATCGTTGGTTTGCAGATCGATCCATCCTATCCGCCGCTGGTGGCCGGGCTGCAACAGGTGCGCAGCGGTCGCGGCGCGCGCGCGCAGAAGATGGCGGACGAGCTGGCCAAAGTCGGCATCCGCGGGGTGCTTGAGGGTGCTTATCGTTTCACCACCAATCCCAACATGATCGGGCGCACCCACTTTGCGCGCTATCTGGTCGAGTCCGGCCAGTGCAAGGATGTGAAGAGCGTGTTCAGCCGTTACCTGGCGCAGGGCAAACCGGGCTATGTGTCACATCAATGGGCGACTCTGGCGGACGCGATCAATTGGATAAAAGGCAGCGGTGGCATAGCCGTGCTGGCGCATCCCGGACGCTACATGGTGGGGCGGCAAAGCATGGGCAGCAAGACCATGCACGAGTTGCTGGCCGAGTTCGTTGAACTTGGCGGCGGCGCGCTGGAAGTGGTGACCGGCAGCCACACGCCGGCGCAGTACGCCGAGTTCGCGCGCTATGCGCAGGAATTCGGCCTGAGCTGTTCCTGCGGTTCCGATTTCCACGGGCCGAACGAAAGTTACCGCGATATGGGCCGTTTGCCGGATCTGCCGCTGGGCTGCCGCCCGGTCTGGGACGATTGGGCAACGGCCTCTGTGCCAAAGGCGGCCTGATGGATATGACTCTTGATACGATGGGGCTTTCGCCATATCCATTCCCCCACCCCCGTTCCCCCTCCTCCGAAAGGAGAGGAGGACGGTTCGTCCTCGCTATGCGAGTTTTCTTCTGATGGCGCAGTTCTTCCAGATTCACCCCGACAATCCCAATGCGCGCCTGGTCAAACAGGCGGCGACACTGTTGCGCGAAGGTGCGGTGATTGTTTATCCAACGGACTCCGGCTATGCACTGGGCTGTCATCTGGAGGACAAGGAGGCGGTCACGCGCATCCGCCAGATCCGCAATCTGGATGAACAGCATCATCTGACGCTGGTCTGCCGCGACTTGTCGGAACTGGCGAATTACGCGCGGGTGGACAACGTCCAGTTCCGCCTGCTCAAGCACAACACACCGGGTGCCTACACCTTTATTTTGCAGGCGACCAAGGAAGTGCCGCGCCGCCTGCAACATCCGAAACGCAGCACGGTCGGCGTGCGCATCCCCGACCACCCGGTGGCGCTGGCGCTGTTGCAGGAACTGGGTGAACCGTTGTTGAGTTCCACCCTGATCCTGCCCGGTGCGGATTATCCGCTGACCGATGTGGACGAAATTCGTGAACAACTCGAAAGCCGCGTTGACCTGGTGATCGAGGGCGGCGCGGTCGGTCTGGAGCCGACCACCGTGATCGACCTCACCGGCGCTACGCCGCAACTATTGCGAGCCGGACGCGGTGATGTAACCCCCTTTGGAGTCGGGAGCTAGATGGACCATCTGATCCAGTTGATCGCGGTCGCGGCGATTCCTATCCTGTTCGCCATTACCCTGCATGAGGCCGCGCACGGCTATGTGGCACGGCATTTTGGTGACATGACGGCGTATCAGGCAGGGCGCATTTCGCTCAATCCGCTGCGCCATATTGACCCGGTCGGCACCATCCTGTTGCCGTTGCTGACGCTGGTGCTGGGCGGCATCCTGTTCGGCTGGGCCAAGCCGGTGCCGGTCAACTTCTCTGCCTTGCGCCGGCCCAAGCAGGATATGCTGTGGGTGGCAATCGCGGGGCCGGCATCGAACCTGCTGATGGCTTTTTTGTGGGCACTGGTGATCAAGCTTGCCTGGTCATTCCCGGGCGGCTATTTTGCCGAGCCGATGCTGCAGATGGCGCAGATCGGCATCAAGATCAATGTGATTCTGATGGTGCTCAATCTGCTACCCTTGCCGCCGCTGGATGGCGGGCGCGTGGCGGTCAGCCTGTTGCCGCACCGCCAGGCTTACCAGTTGTCGCGCATCGAACCGTATGGGTTATTCATCCTGATCGGACTGGCAATCACGCCGGTACTGGGCTGGATCATCACTCCGCTGTTTGGCGCGGTGATGAATTTGATCAACTTTATCCTGTGAAGAAATCGAACCATGTTTGCTGATCGCGTGTTATCCGGGATGCGTCCCACCGGCAGTTTGCATCTGGGCCATTACCATGGTGTGCTGAAGAACTGGGTGCGCATGCAGCACGAATACGAATGCCTGTTCTTTGTCGCCGACTGGCATGCGCTGACCACCCACTACGACACGCCGCAGATCATCGAACAGAGCGTGTGGGACATGGTGATCGATTGGCTGGCGGCGGGCGTCGATCCGGCGCACGCCACGCTGTTCATCCAGTCGCGTGTGCCGGAACATGCCGAGCTGCATCTGCTGCTGTCGATGATCACCCCGCTGGGCTGGCTGGAACGCGTGCCGACCTACAAGGATCAGCAGGAAAGACTCTCCGAAAAGGATTTGAGCACCTACGGTTTCCTCGGCTATCCCCTGTTGCAGAGCGCCGATATCCTCATCTACCGCGCCACCCAGGTGCCGGTGGGCGAAGACCAGGTGCCGCACATCGAATTCACGCGCGAGATCGCGCGCCGCTTCAACCACATCTACGGGCGCGAACCCGGCTTCGAAGAGAAGGCCGCCGCCGCCGTGAAAAAGCTCGGCGGCAAGAAGGGCAAGCTCTACACGGAGCTGCGCACCCGTTTTCAGGAGCAGGGCGACGAGGCGGCGCTCGAATCGGCCAAGGCACTGCTGGACGAGCAACAGAGCTTGAGCCACGGCGACCGCGAGCGCCTGTTTGGCTATCTGGAAGGCGGCGGCAAGATGATCCTGTCCGAGCCGAAGGCGATGCTGACCGCCGCCTCGAAAATGCCCGGACTGGACGGGCAGAAAATGTCCAAGTCCTACCACAACACCATCAGCCTGCGCGAGGATGAAGCGAGCGTGACCCGGAAGATCCGCACCATGCCGACCGATCCGGCGCGCATCCGCCGTACCGATGTTGGCGATCCGGACAAATGTCCGGTGTGGCCACTGCATCAGGTCTATTCCGGCGACGACACAAAGCAATGGGTGCAACAGGGTTGCCGCAGTGCGGGCATCGGCTGCATCGAATGCAAACAGCCGGTGATCGATGGGGTGCTGGCCGAGCAAAAACCGATGCGCGAACGCGCGCAGCTCTATCTGGACGATCCCGGTCTGGTGCGCAACATCATCGCCGACGGCTGCGAGAAAGCGCGCGAACTGGCGAAGGACACCATGCGCGATGTGCGCGAAGTGATGGGGCTGGAATACAAGTGAGCGATCTGCTGCGCCAGGGCGACCTGCCCATCACGCCCCCGGTGGCCTACATCCACGGCCAACCGATGGCGGAGATGCCGCAGGATCTTTACATCCCGCCGGATGCGCTGGAGGTGGCGCTGGAATCGTTTCAGGGGCCGCTCGATCTTCTGCTTTATCTGATTCGCCGGCATAACCTCGACCCGCTCGATATCCCGATGGCGCAGTTGACCCTGCAATACATCGGCTATATCGAAGCGATGCAGCAGCACCGCATGGAACTGGCGGCGGAATATCTGCTGATGGCGGCGGTGCTGATCGAGATCAAGTCGCGCATGCTGTTGCCGCGCCCGCGGAAGGAAAACGGGGAGGAGAGCGAGGAAGACCCGCGTGTCGAGCTGATGCGGCGCCTGCTCGAGTACGAGCAGATGAAGCTGGCGGCCCACAGGTTGAACGAGCTGCCGCAGGCCGGGCGCGACTTCGGGCTGGTGCAGGTGCTGATCGAGCGCACGGTGGTCGAGCGCCTGCCGAACGTCTGCATCGAAGATCTGCAGAATGCCTGGCTCGCCCTGCTCACCCGCGCCAAAGTGAATGCGAGTCATACCGTGCGCCGCGAAGAACTCTCGGTGCGCGAGCAGATGAGCAAAGTGCTGCGCCGGCTGCGCAATTGCGATTTCGTTCCGTTCGAGCAATTGTTCGCGGCGGATGCCGGGATTCCGATGCTGGTCGTCACCTTCATCGCCATCCTCGAGCTGGCCAAGGAAACACTGATCGAAATCACACAAACCGAATCGTTGGGGAACATCTATGTCAGAACCAGCCGTGCCGTCACTGCCGAATGAAACCGACCACGCGCTGGCAGTGGTCGAATCCGCCGTCGACCTTGCTTTGCTCCGGCGCGTCATCGAGGCCGCCTTGCTTACTGCCGAGGAACCGCTGTCGCTGGCCGAGCTGAAACGCTTGAGCGAGGTGCCGCTGGAGAACCGGCTGGTCGAGGAATGCCTGCAACAGATCGCCGCAAGCTATGCCGACAGCGGCATCGAACTGACCCGTGTCGCCAGCGGCTGGCGCTTTCGCGCGCGCCCGGAATTACAGGACCATCTGGACCGGCTCAATCCGCAAAAACCGCCGCGTTATTCGCGCGCCGTGATGGAAACGCTGGCGATCATCGCCTACCGCCAGCCGGTAACGCGCGGCGATATCGAAGAGATCCGCGGCGTTGCGGTGTCGGCGCAGATATTGAAGACGCTGGAAGGGCGCGGCTGGATCGAAGTGGTCGGCACACGCGACACGCCGGGCAAGCCGGAGCTGTTTGCCACCACCCGGCAACTGCTGGACGATCTCAACCTGCGCAGTCTGGGCGAGTTGCCCGCGCTGGAAGAGATGGGCAGTCTGCTGGATCAGAGCGGGCAAGTGCGCGACTGATGGGCACGGTCAAGCGCCTTACCTCGCGCGACAATCCGTTTTACAAATCGCTGCTTAAATTGGTTGCTTCGTCGCGCGCGCGGCGCGAAGCGGGGCAGACACTGCTCGACGGCCCGCATCTGTTGCGCGCATGGCTGGACAGCGGCCAACATCCATTGCATTTGTTGGTGAATGACGGTGCCTTGCATGATGCGGAAATCGGCGGATTACTGGCACGCTGCGCGAATATCCCGACCACCGTGCTGGAAGCCCCGCTGTTCAAACAACTTTCCGAACTAAAGACACCCAACGGCTTGCTCGCACTGATCGGCATTCCGCCGGCGAAAATCGCCGGGGAGAATTTCATCCTGTTGCTGGAAGACATTCAGGATCCGGGAAATCTCGGCTCCATCCTGCGCAGCGCGGCCGCTGCGGGTTGCGACGCGGTGTTCCTGTCATCCGGCTGCGCCGATGCATGGTCACCCAGGGTGTTGCGCGCAGGCATGGGCGGACATTGCGTTTTAAATATTCACGAAAATGCCGACCTGATCCGCGTCGCAGAGACCTTCTGCGGCAGCATGCTGGCGGCGTCGTTGCAGGCTGAACATTCGCTCTACGCCTGCGATCTGCGCGGCGCGATCGGCTTTGCCATCGGCAACGAGGGGGCCGGCCTGTCGCAGGGCTTGCAGGAAAAAGTGCAGCAACGGTTCATCATCCCGATGCCGGGCAAAGTCGAATCGCTGAATGCGGCGGCGGCGGCGGCGGTCTGTCTGTTCGAGGCGCTGCGCCAGCGCTTGCAGGTCGGGTTGCAACCCGACAAATCTTCAGCGTTTCAATCCGGTCTGGTGCAATAACGTGGTGGCGATCTCTTCCACCGAGATGGTGGTGACATCCATCATCGGAATGTTTGCGCTGCGCATCAATGCTTCGGCCTGCTGGATTTCTCTTCTGCAATTATCCAGCGAGGCATAGCGGCTGTTCGGCATCCGCTCGGCACGAATCTGCGCCAGACGCTCCGGTCGAATGGTCAGTCCGCGCACCTTGGCGAGCAGCGGCTTGAGCGCCGACGGCAGCGACTTGTTCTCGAAATCTTCCGGTACCAGCGGGTAGTTGGCGGCAAAGATGCCGAATTGCAGCGCCAGGTAAAGCGAAGTGGGCGATTTGCCGGAACGCGATACCCCGACCAGGATGATCTGTGCCCGTTCCAGTTCGCGCGAGATGCCGCCATCGTCGTGGTTGAGCGCGTAATTCACCGCGTCCATGCGTTCGTTGTAATGCATCCCGGTTTCGTGCGGGCGGCCGATCGCATGCGATGACTGGATCCCCAGCTCATCCTCGATCGGGACGATGAAACGCTCGAAGAGGTCCAGGATCAGCGCGTCCGCTTGTTCGATGATGTCATGAATCTCGGCCACAATGAGCGTGCTAAACACGATGGCACGGTGTCCGTCTGCCTGCGCCGCCTGGTTGATGCGGTCAACCGCGTTGCGCGCTTTTTCGACTGAATCGATAAAAGGCAGGGTAACCTGATTGAATTCAACGCCGTCGAACTGGCTCAGCATGCTGCGCCCCAGTTTTTCGACAGTGATGCCGGTGCGGTCCGAAAGGAAGAAGGCGGTGCGTTTCTCGCTCATTTTTTATTTGTGAAGCTTCACACCCGGGTGTTATGCGGTGCGCGTCATCCTAACACCGCGCAGGCCATCGATGTCCCGGTATTACTCAAGGCACGAAAATCCCGCCGCCGGGCGACTACGCCGGTTTGTCCGATAACAAGTATTCGGCATACAGATGTTCGCCAATCGGGCGTTTGGCCGCCTTGTCGATGAATTCGGCGATCTTCAGGTCGTCGTGCATAACATGGTGGCCGAGCCATTTATTCAGAAAGAACAGGAGGTCGTCGGGGAATTCCTTGTGGTGCGCGATCTTGGCGATCGCCATGTCCAGTTGTGCCAGCAGGTCGCTGTGGATCAGCGAATGTTCATCCACTGCGGGATAGTTGATCTCATGCATCAAATTCTCTTCGCTGATGAAGTGAAACTCGGTGAATTTGCGCAATTCGAGCATCACCCAGCGTAGCGTCTGTTCGGACTCCCTGGACTTGATCGCAATGTCCAGCTTGCGACAGAGCAAGACCAGGATGCGGTGTTGCGTATCGATCAGGTCGTTGCCCAGTTCCAACTCTTGTTCCCAGTGGATGTACATGAAGCACTCCCGCTATTGAGGCCATCTTGAGTTTATGCAAACGCAATTTTATTACTGCCGTGCCGGATTACGTCCCTGAAATGCTGTCAATCCCCAACTGCGGCCACCTCTTCGATTCGGCAAATTGAGGTTAACCGGACATTCAGCAAACCGAAGCAGAATAATCAAAAACCGGGCATGAGATTAACGCAGGCGGCGAATTGTTGCCATGATTTTTAGCGCAAACCATTGGTATGCTCAAAAAAAGTGTGGGGTGTTGGATTTGCGGACCTAAAAAGGAAAGGCCATCGCTTTCGAAAGTACCCCCAAAGCACCCCCGTTTGGATGTGGCTAGAGGTGGAACTTGGAAATCTTCCGGGGAAGATGGTGGACAAATGAAGGTCCTGTGCTTATTGGGGTTGGTGGGTGTTTAGGTGTAAAAAAAGCCCGCAGTTAGGCGGGCTCTTTTTTCATAATTGGCTCCCCGACCTGGACTCGAACCAGGGACCTGCGGATTAACAGTCCGTCGCTCTACCAACTGAGCTATCAGGGATTTGATGCGGGCGCTATACTAACGGCAGACTAGTATCCGGTCAACAATTGGACGCATAAAAATCCCCGTGCAACAAAATTAAATCACTTGACTACTTCCGAATACAATAATCGTCATGGATAAAAAAACAGTCTTTATTAAAACCAGCAGGGGTGAGAGTGAAGTCTCCGGAATGTCGGGGGATATGAAGCGTGTGCTTTTGCTAATTGATGGCAATTCTAATTTTGACCACGTTATCAAACGCGCCCCGCCCAGTTTGCGCGGTGATCTTCCTGAAATTATTCAGCGTTTGCTGGATGCCGAACTGATTGCCGATAAATCAAAATCAAAGGTTAAGTTAAAGATTGTCAGCCCCAGGATGCCCCCCCCCAGATTAGCGGATCCGGAGGGAGAGCTGGACTTCACCAGTATGTTCAAGGCGCCCAGCGCTGAGGATTTGGCAGCCGAGGCGGTTAGACAAAAAGAACGCGAGGCAAGCCGGCTGAAGGCGGTCGAGGCGGAGCAACTGCAAGCTGCAACAATCGCCAGACAGCAGGCTGAAATTGCGGCCAAAGCCAAGGCCGAGGCTGAAGCAAAAGTCAAACAGGAAGCGGCGGAGAGGCAGGCTGCGGAAGCCAGAGAAAAGGCTGAAGCCGCAGCTCGATTGAGCGCCGAGCAGGAAGCGGAGCGCGTCAAGGCACAACGTGATGCCGAGGAGCAGGCCAGGCGGGGTGCTGAAGCCCGTCGTCTTGAGGCAGAACAGGAAGCGGCGCGTGTAAAGGCGGAATTGGAAGCTGCCGCAAAAGCACAACGCGAAGCGGAAGTGCGGGTGCGGCAAGAAGCCGAGGCGGCAGAAAAAGCCAAAGCCGAAGCCGAGAAAGTGCGTCGCAAGGCGGAGGAGGAAGCGGCACGTATTCAAGCCGCACTCGAAGCTGCCAAGGCACGTGTCGAAGCGGAGGCAAAAGCCCTTGCCGAAGAACGCGCCAGAATAGAGGCGGAAGAACGCCAACGGCGGGAAGCCGAAGCCGCGCGAATCAAGGCGGAAGAGGAAGCTGCCGCCCGGGCCATGGCCGAGGAAGAGCGCCGACAGCGGGAAGCCGAAGCCGCGCGAATCAAGGCGGGAGAGGAAGCTGCCGCCCGAGCCAGGGCCGAGGAAGAGCGCCGACAGCGGGAAGCCGAAGCCGCGCGAATCAAGGCGGAAGAGGAAGCTGCCGCCCGGGCCAGGGCCGAGGAAGAGCGCCAACGGCGGGAAGCCGAAGCCGCGCGAATCAAGGCGGAAGAGGAAGCTGCCGCCCGGGCCAGGGCCGAGGAAGAG
>Ga0210021_1000893_pt1 | contig 31419 bp, 29 predicted proteins | sample CryGeymeta201517_FD_183981 | JGI IMG/M metagenome (GOLD analysis project Ga0210021, IMG submission 183981) | Groundwater microbial communities from Crystal Geyser aquifers in Utah, USA - Crystal Geyser metaG 2015-17 (SPAdes) (version 2) | ecosystem: Environmental > Aquatic > Deep subsurface >... | reverse complement strand
CATGATTAGTAGGGCGTTCTCATACGCCCGAATTTGGCCGCCAGCGTGAGAGAACGCTGGCTAATCAAGGCCAATAATGGCATCAAGCAAGATGTGGGTAATCACCACGAAGCAATCCGTTGACGAAATCCGTTGTCAAACTCCACTAAAGGCCGAGAATCCTCCATCCACCGGCACAACGATGCCAGTGACGAAGGCCGCGGCGGGTGAAACCAGCCAGAGCAGTGCGCCCAGCAGGTCTTCCGGCGCGCCGAAACGTTTCATCGGGGTGTGGTCAAGGATGGACTGGCCGCGCCGCGTCAGCGAACCGTCCTCGTCAAGCAGCAGGCGGCGGTTTTGGTCGCCGATAAAAAAGCCGGGGGCGATGGCATTGACGCGTATCTGCGCTGAATATTCCTGCGCCATGTGCACCGCCAGCCACTGCGTGAAGTTGCTCACGCCCGCCTTCGCCGCCGAATAGGCCGGGATGCGCGTCAGCGGGCGGAAGGCGTTCATCGAAGAGATGTTCAGAATGACGCCGCTTTTTTGCGCCGCCATGATTTTGCCGAAGACCTGCGAAGGCAGAATTGTTCCCATCAGGTTCAGGTCAAAGACCCAGCGCAAGGCGTCGGTGGGTAAATCAAAAAAGGATTGCTCCGCGTTGGTGGTGGCCTGCGGTTTGTTTCCGCCCGCGCCGTTGACCAGGATGTCCACCCGGCCGAATTTTGCCAGCACTTCCTGCGCGGCGGCTTCGAGACTGGCTTTGTCGAGCACGTTGCACGCCGCGCCGATGGCATCCCCGCCATTCGCTCGAATATCAGCGGCAAGATTTTCGGCAGCCTCGGCATTCAGGTCCAGCACAGCGACTTTCGCCCCGACTGCGACCAGCGCCCGGCACATCGCCGCGCACAGCACGCCCGCGCCGCCGGTCACGACGGCGGTCTTGCCGGAGATGTCGTAGTATTTTTGGAAGGAGGAGATGTCCATAGAAATTCTCTCGCTAAACATCCGATTAGTGTGCGCTCTCTAGCGCACACGGTCGGCGTTAGAGAACGCCGACTAATCTGGAGTAATGAATGGCTGCAAATGCCGGATGAAATGCCTTTCCAAATTGGCGGCGTAGGCCTCGGGGTTGGCGCGCAGGAGGTCCATTAAGCGGGAATAGAAGCGCCAGTCGCCGGCGGCGGTTTTCTCGGTCAGCACCGAGCCGAAGGTCACGTGCAGAATTTCGCGGGCATCGAACTGTTCGAGCAAGGCAGGCGGGTCTTTTACATCTTCCGGCAGCGGTGCGCGCCCCAACTCCGCCGAGACGTGGTAACTGGCGCGGTCGTTTTCATAACGCTCGCGGGCGAAGGCATAAATTTCGCGGAAGAGGTTTGCGTCCAGCGCGGCGATGGTGCGCAGGGCTTCGAGGTAACTCGTTCCGGCGGTTTTGATGTGGATGCGCTTCCCCCAGTGTTTCGCCAGCAGCGGGTAGACGCTGAACTTGTCCGAGCCGGAGTGCAGGCTGATCTTATATGTGCCAAAGTGAGCCGTCACGGCGGCGTGCCGCGCCAGCTCTGCATCCAGCGTGGCCAGAGCCTGCCCTCCCGGAAGGACACCGGGACGGTGTGAGTTCATCGAAGGGTCGCCGATGTAATCCACACCCTTCTCGAAGCGGCCAATGAAGCGCGGCGCCAGCGAGGTGAAGCGGACGCCCAGGCGGATCAGTTCGCTGGCAATGAAGAAATGTTCCAACGGCGTGGTCGGCGCGTCGGTCTCATCCACAGAGACCTCGAAATCGAAATCGTCTTTCATCTCGGACAGGCGCTGGTACATGCTGACCGTGTGTTCAATTGCTTTCCCATACTTGAGCGCCGCCCGCAGCAGGGACTGGCGGTCGAACCGTCCCCAGGGTTGTTCCTCTTTGGAATGGAGATACAGCGCTTCCAGCCGGTCCCAATCCAACCCGTGCGCCTTTTCCTCCAAAACGAAGAGTGGATCGGCAGCGGCGGCGTTGTCCACATGCGCGCCGGGATCAACGGTGAAGAAGGTATAGCCCGCCGCGACGAAAGGCGGCAGGTCGTCGAGTGATTTCAAGTGGTCAGCGTCCGCGCCCCAGGGAGCATCCCAGCCAGCCGCTTCGACCGCCCGCCGGGCGTCATTCAGCACCTGCTGCGGGGTGCGCCCGGTGCGGGTGTTCTCGCGCACGGATTGCTGGGCGAAGATCGGTTGAACATTGAAGGTTGAATGTTGAAGGTTGGCAACGTGGCGCAGCGCGGCAATATGTCCGCGTGTGGCGAGTCCGATGCGGTCGCCGAAGCCGAAGGAGGGCTTGATGGAGAGAGGGGTCAGCATGGCATTATCCACGAAGTAGTTTACTCATTTCTTGGCGAAAAGTCAATATTTTGAAAGATTACTTGCAAATAATAAAAAAATGTTGTATGATTTGCAGAACACGCTCGCTCCATTCCTGAAAGGTGAACATCATGAAAAAAGATATCGAAGCCGTATTCCTGGATGTCGGCAACACGCTGCGGATCGTGATCGAAGACAAGGATTTCATCACCCAGTCCAAACGCCAGCTTGTAGAATTGACCGGAGCCCAGGAGACCCCCGATGCGTTCCATAAAAAACTCGAGGAGCGCTACAAAGTCTTGCGGAAGCGGGCAAAGGAAAAACTGATCGAGGCCTCCGAAAAGGAAATGTGGACTAAATGGATGCTGCCGGATTTCCCGGCTGATAGAATTGCACCACTGTCGAGCAAGCTGACCCGCCTGTGGCGTGATTGCGATGGCCGGCGTGTTCCTCGGGAAGATGTAAAGGATACTGTAATTGAACTGAGTAAGCGCGGCTACCTTCTGGGGATCATTGCCAACACCATTACCGAGACGGAAATCCCGGATTATTTGGAAGCGGACGGCCTGAGCGGTTATTTCAAGACGGTCGTTCTTTCCTCGAAGGTTGGAATACGAAAGCCGAACCCGGAGATCTACTGGGAAGCCGCCCGCAGGATCGGGGTCGAACCGGCAAAATGCGTCTATGTAGGCGACAATCCCGTCCGCGATGTGGAGGGCACCCGGGCGGCTGGTTATGGGATGTTTATCCTGTTTTTCGAGCCGGCAACGCAAGCCAAAGAACCGCCCACCGGGGAGATTAAACCCGATTACACCATCCGCGAAATGAAGGATTTGCTGGATATTTTTCCGTCCAGAAGGTGATGCAATGACCGTAAATATCGAAGCCGTTTTTCTTGATCTTGGCGATACCATGCGGATACTCGTGAAGGACGAGAAGCATCAATCTCGGGCGCGACGCAGGATTGTCGAGTTGGTAGGCACGGACGAGAATCCCGAAGCATTTTACGAAACGCTGAATGCCCGCTATAAAACATACCGCGATTGGGCTTTCGAGAATATGAGGGAAGCCCCTGAGGCGGAATTGTGGACGCGCTGGATGACGCCGGAATTCCCTGCCGAGAGGATCATTCCGCACGCAGTGGAACTGAGTTTTCAATTCCGCCAATCCAAGGGACGGCGGGTGTTGGTGGATGGCGGCAAGGAAGTTGTCGTTGAACTGCATAGGCGCGGCTATATCCTGGGGATCATCAGCAATCTCATCACCTCGCAGGAAGTTCCGGATTGGATGGAAGCGGACGGTTTTACGCCCTATTTCAAGTCGGTGCTGCTTTCGTCTGTTTATGGAATACGCAAACCGCACCCGGCCATCTATCACGAAGCGGCGCGCCGGGCCGGGGTCGAACCGGAGCGCTGCGCGTACGTGGGCGACAACCTCGATCGCGATGTAACCGGCACCCGCGCGGCCGGATTTGGCATGGTCATTATCATGATCTCGCTGGAAGAACTGGCCGAAGCCGAGATTACCGACGAGAACCGGCCTGACGTCATCATTCACGAGTTCCGCGAACTCCTGGATATTTTCCCGGCGGCAAGTAGGTAACGCTTGAAACCAAAGGATTTGCGAATGTTCCTTGAGCATCTTCCCCGTCCCGTGCTGGAACCGGGACTACCACGTGGGGCTGTCTCCCTGGCGAGGGTTGTCAGGGAGCTATACAGCGAGGGGCAGACGGATTATTCGCTCGAGCCGATTATCCTGACGGATGTGCAGGGCCAGCCCATCGGTCGTATCCAAGATGGCGACGCGGTCGTCTTTTGCTGCCGCCGCGGCGAGCGCGAAATCCAGTTGACAGAAGCATTTACGGAGTCTGGTTTTGATCGCTTCCCGCGTCCAGATTTCCAGAACCTCACCTTTGTCATCCTGACGCTATATCACGAAAAATTCAAAGACCTGCCGGTCGCTTTCGCGCCGACGAAAATCAAGGACACCCTGGGTGAAATCGTCAGTCGTGCGGGCTTGCGCCAGTTGCGCGTCGCCGAGTCCGAAAAATTCGCGCACGTCACCTTTTTCTTCAACGGCGAGGACAACCAGCCGTTCGTGGGCGAAGAGGATGTGCGCATCCCGTCGCCCAAAGGTATTCCATTCGATCAAGTACCGGAACTGAGTCTGGCGCAAGTCACTGGGCAGGTTTTGCGCGGCATCGAAAAGCGGTACGATTTGGTCGTGACCAACTTTGCCAACGGCGATGTGATCGGTCATACGGCCAATCGCGAGGCAAAAATCAAATGCGCCGAAATCGTGGATGCCCGGCTGGGAGAGGTTGTTGACGCCGCGCTCGCCGCCGACTATGTAGTCCTCGTGACAGCCGATCACGGGAATCTGGAGGAACTCACCAACGCTGACGGCACACCCAATGGTTCGCATACAACAAATCCGGTTCCGTTCATTCTGATTGATCCGCGCGCCACCTCCACCTTCGACCTGCGCGATGGCAAACTGGCAGACCTCGCCCCGACGGTTTTGTCCGCGCTCGACCTCGCGCAACCGAGCGGCATGGATGGCGCGAGTCTTGTGCCCGGTCACGATTGGGGCGGGCAGCGGCGTGTGCTGCTGGTTATTCTCGACGGTTGGGGCATCGGCAAAGAGGATGATACCAACCCGATCTTCCTCGCCCAGACTCCGGTATGGGACGCCTTGACGCGTCGTTATCCATGCAGCCAGTTACAGGCCGCAGGCGAGGCGGTGGGGCTGAAAGCCGGCAAAGCGGGGAACTCCGAAGCCGGTCACATGAATATCGGCGCGGGGCGCGTTGTGCTGCAAGACGATGTACGCCTTGACCTTGCCATGCAAGATGGTTCGTTCTACACCAATGAGACCTTTTGCCGCGTCATTAACGATGTCCGGCAGCGCGGCGCCAGCCTGCACCTGATCGGCCTGCTCACCGAAAAGAGTTCGCACGGCTCGATCCATTACCCGCTGGCCCTGCTGAAGATGGCAAAGGAAAAAGGACTCGACAAAGTTTACCTGCATGTCATCTTCGACGGGCGCAGCACCGCGCCGGGCAGCGCCCCGGCCCTGCTCGAAAAACTCGAAGCGCAGGTGGACGAAATCGGCGTCGGGCAGGTCGTCTCCGGGGTGGGACGCGGCCTCGCCCTCGACCGGGACGGCAACTACGCCAAGATCAAACGCGCCTTCGACGCGCTCGTGAACGGTGTGGGCAAACCCTGCCCCCTGAAATAAGGGAGATTTTATGGATTTCGACTTATTGAGCGAACTCATCACCCCAGCCAGGACAAAGATCGTCTTGCTCATCCTGGACGGACTCGGCGGACTGCCGCGCGAACCGGGCGGCAAGACCGAACTCGAGACTGCCCGCACCCCCAACCTGGACGCGCTGGCGGCGCGTTCGTCCCTCGGACTGACGGTGCCTGTCGGCCCGGGAATCACGCCCGGCAGCGGCCCCGGTCACCTGGCCATCTTCGGCTATGACCCGATCGAGTATGAAATTGGGCGGGGAGCACTGGAAGCCCTGGGTGTGGATTTCGAACTTGGGCCCAAGGATGTGGCGGCGCGCGGCAACTTTTGCACGGTGGACGCAAAAGGCATCCTCACCGACCGCCGCGCCGGACGTCTCCCCACACAGGAGAGCCGCAAACTGGCCGAACTCCTGCGCACCATCAAAATGGACGGCGTGGAATTTTTCGTCGAGCCGGTCAAGGAACACCGCTTCGCCTTTGTCATGCGCGGCGAGAGCCTCGGGGACGCGCTGTCAGAGACCGACCCGCTCAAGGTGGGCGTTGCAGACCTCCCGGTCCGCGCCCTGAAGCGGGACTCGGAGAAGGCCGCGCAATACGTCAACCGGTTCGTTGCCGAAGCCCGCAAATTGCTGGCCGACCAGAGTCCCGCGAACATGATCCTGCTGCGCGGCTTCGCCAAATTGCCGGTGATGCCGACGTACCCGGAGTTATTCGGCCTGCGCGCCGCAGCCATTGCGCTGGGCGGCATGTATCGCGGGGTTGCGAGGCTGGTCGGAATGGAAGTGCTGCCGGTGGACGGGGATGCGCTGGCGGATGAATTTGCGGCGCTGGAAAAGTATTGGCACGATTTCGATTTCTTCTACCTGCACGTCAAGAAAACCGACACCTGCGGCGAGAACGGTGACTTCGACGGCAAGGTGCGCGCCATCGAGGAAGTGGACGCGCTCCTGCCGCGCCTGCTGGCGCTCGCGCCGGACGTGGTCATCGTCGGCGGCGATCACTCCTCGCCCGCGGTGCTGAAGGCGCACTCGTGGCATCCGGTGCCGACGCTGCTGTATTCCAAGGTCGTCCGGGAGGATGGCATCGCCGAATTCGGTGAACGCGCCTGTGCGCGCGGCAGTCTCGGCGTCTTGCCGGCGAAATACATCCTGCCGCTTGCCCTGGCCAACGCCGGGCGGATCGCCAAGTATGGCGCGTAGTAGCCAGACTTCCGAAGTCTCGGAGACTTCGGAAGTCTGAGGCGACACGAGAACCTAATTCGTTCAACAAGGACGCCTTATGTCTATCTCTGACACTTTATCCAGTCCAGAAGCATTTTCTGAACTCCTGTTTGACAAAATGAAGTGCCTCAATCCCGCCATCGCGGACATGGAACCCTATGAATTCCGCTATGCGCTGAACAACCTGGCTCCCGAAAAGGGCTGGGATTCCGTGAAACTGGATACAGCGGATGAAATCGAACACCGCATCAGCCGCCGCGAGTTCTATGCGGGCATCCAGATCAAGCCGAGGGTGGACGACCGCATCGTGCTGGACGAAAACATCGTCAGGCTGACGACCATGCTTTTCGTCGGGCTGGTCACGGGCGAGTATGACGAGGCCTGGGTGAAAGCCCACTTTTTCTTCGACGTGCGCGGCTTTTTCTTCCTGCACCGCACAACCTACTTCACCGATAAAATCCGCGCTCACTTCGGCGGCAAGCCGTTCAGGCAGTTCGAGCAGAAGCAAAAGGGATTCGAGCGTTTGCAGGATGTGGGCTACAAAGCCTTCCAGGAAGCCAATGCGGAAGTGGACCAACTTTTCATCGAGAGTGTGATGAAACTCATCGCCGCGCGCGGCACCCCGATCCTGCTCGCCATTGCCGGGCCGACCGCGGCCGGGAAAACCGAAATCGTCGAGCGTCTGCGCGTTACCTTCGAGCAGGCGGGCCAGCAAGTCACCTCCATTGAGATGGACAACTTTCTGACCGACCGCGATTACCGCGAGGCGAAGGGCATCTTTACGCAGGGCAAGCAAGCCCTGCACTTCGAGCTGTTCGAGCAAAGCCTGGAGGACATCACGCACGGAAAGAAGATCAGCATCCCCCGCTATGATTTTATTTTCGCCACCTCCAGCCATGACCTGAACGGAAACCTGAAGCCGGGCGGCGTTCCGATCGAGATCGAGCCAGCCGATATCATTTTTATCGAGGGTAATTTCCCATTCCTGTTTGAGGAAGTTGTCCATCTGATAGGCCTCAAAGTGGTGTATCTGACCGATGACCCGGTCCGCTTGAAGCGCAAATGGAAGCGCGATATAGATTATCGCAAGAAATACGAACCCACCTACTTCCGCAATCGGTTTTTCAAAGACCAGTTCATCATGGCTCAGATAGCCTACCGGCCCCAGATGGAAGTATGCGATATCGTCGTGGATACCTCTGGCGCGGCGCTATGGACGACCCCCGAAAACGCTGAAATCCTGGCAAGCATTTGAAGAGCCAGTCCCGATTGATCTCTGTCAGAAGTTTTTAAGTGTGTTCTGAAAGATCGGAGCACGCAAAGACCGTATGACGATTCCTCCGGCTTTCAAATCCAGGCCGTTCCTGATGTACTGGATTGGTCACCTGATTTCAATCGCAGGTTCACAGATGCAACTGTGGGCGCTGTACTGGCATCTCCGCACGATATCGGATCAGCCTGTGGTCATCAGCGGTATCGGCCTGGTGCGGTTCCTTCCAGTGATTCTCCTCTCCCTGATCGCCGGAGTCGCTGCGGACCGGTTCGACCGTCGAAAAATGGCGATCCTTACCCAAATCGCACTGGGTTTAGTTGCCCTAATGCTTGGCCTAACCACCTCGTGGGGCGTAATGACGTTATGGTTGTTATTCGGTCTGGTGACCATTCAATCGGTGGCCGTGGCTTTTGATGGCCCTGCCAGGCAAGCCCTCATCCCTTCCCTGGTACCGCGTGAAAACCTGGCAAACGCTTACAGCCTGACCTCCATCGCCTCCAAAGTGGGAGGCATTCTGGGGCCGGCGATCTGCGGGGTCGTGATCGCCTTTTTGGGCCTGCAATGGGCGTACTGGATCAACGCCATTTCCTATCTGGCTGTCATCGCGGCGCTGATTGCGATGGGCGATATTCGAACAGTAATTGAAAAGAAAGCCTTCGAACTGCGTGGTAGTCCCGGTTCCAGCGAGATAGTCCCGGTTCCCGCACGGGGCACGGGACGAGGAACAATCCGTGATATCCGGGAAGGGATCGAATTCATCAAAAACTCTCCCATCATCTTCTCAGTCATGATCCTGGATTTCTTTGGCACTTTCTTCTCATCGGCGAATACCCTGCTGCCCTTCGTGGCCAGGGATATTCTGCATGTCGGTCCGATCCAGTATGGCTGGTTGTCTGCTTCCCAATCAATTGGTACCGTGATCATTGGATTATATCTTTCGCAGAAGACCAAACTCCTTCGCCAGGGAATGTTGATTTCCATTTCTGTGGCAATGTTCGGCCTGGCTACGATACTCTTCGGGATTTCCACCTCGTTCTGGTTGACCATGCTGGCGCTCATCCTGATTGGCGTCTTTGACGGATTGAGTACGATCATTCGCAACACGGTGAGACAACTGCTGACGCCGGATGCAATGCGCGGACGCATGATGAGCATCACCCAGATATTCTTCAAGGGTGGTCCGCAGCTCGGAGAAGTGGAATCCGGTCTGGCAGCGCAGATTTTCGGGCTGCCATTTGCGATTGTCTCGGGTGGGGTCGGTTGTGTGATGGCCGCCTGTATCGTGGTAAGAAAGATCCCACAGCTTTGGAATTACAACGGAGACGAGGCAATCCAGGATATTTCGTGAAAGAATACTTGCATTATTTGAAAAAATGTTGTATCATTTGCAAATGTAATTTTGTTTGCAAAAATATTAAATTTGAAAGCTCTCTTTGTACCCAGTTTCCAGATGAGGTCAGACGATGAACGAAGAAAAAGCCCAAAGTGTTGTTGACTTCAGCCAGGTAATCAGCGAGCACTATAACCAGCTCACTAAAAGTGAAAAAAACATCGCCAATTACTTGCGGAAGAATCAGGAGGAATCGGCCTTCCTGTCAGCTGGGGAGCTGGCGGACCGGCTGAAGTTGAGTGAGGCCACGATGGTGCGGTTTGCGCGCAATATAGGCTTCGATAGTTACCCGGCCATGCGCGCGGTTTTGCAGGAAAATTTCCGCCGCCGGGTGACACATTCGGCGAGGCTGCGCGGTCGCCTGGATGATTTGCGCGAGGCGGGGGATATCTTCGAGCGGCTGGTGGTTTCCGAAATAGATTACATGAGCCAGGCGCTGGAGACCGTAGACCGGCAGGCGTTACATCGAGCTGTCGAATTACTGCGGTCTCGTAAGCGCATTTTTGTTTTTGGCGTTGGCCCATCGGTTTCCTTGGTGGACCTGATGGAAATCCGCCTGGAGCGTTTTGGCCGGCAGGTGATCCCGCTCAAGACCGCGGGGCGGGAAATCCTGGAACCTCTCCAGTTGATGACCGATCAGGACCTTTTGTTCGTGATCTGCTTTTTCGATATCTCGGCCGCCTTGCAGCTTGTCCTGGATTATGCCAAAGAGGTGCACTGCCCGGTCATCATGCTGACCGACACCCTCGGCTCGATCATCGGGGACAAGGCGGATGTCGTCCTGGCTGCCAGGCGCGGGCCGATGGCCGAGTTCCATTCGCTGGTTGTGCCGATGACGGTTATAAACACGCTTCTATTGGCCGTTGCCCAGGAAGATCAAGAACAGGTAATGACGAATCTGGATAAGCTGGATCAATTGCGCGAGCGTTTCAAGAAAATTACCGGATCAACAATCTAGGGTTTTCATCCAAATCAGGAGAACATATATATGACGGCTTCCGAATCGGTATTGCAGCCAACATCCATGCGCATGCTTGCCTCGTTCAGGAGGTTTCTCCACTGGTTGACGAGCATAAGGGTGGTCCTGTCGTTGATCATGCTGGTTTTGATGTTCGTCTTTGTCATCATCCCTTTGTATAGCTTGGTTGAGACCACGGTGACCTGGTCGCAACACGATCTCACCCGCGTCCCGGATGCTGTCGTAGGCGAGTTAACCATTTTTCACTGGGTCAGGATGTTGACAGGCGTGATTGGTCGAATTTATACGTATACCCCACTGCAGCATTCGATGACCATCGCCATTGGGGCCACACTGCTGTCGCTGTTGATCGGTGGAGCGCTGGCCTGGCTGGTGGTGCGCACCGATATGCCGGGCAGAAGGATCATCAATCAACTGGCGGTGCTGCCCTACATCATGCCGTCCTGGACCATCGCCCAAGCCTGGCTCGTGTTGTTCAAGAACCGGCTTACTGGCGGAACGCCGGGACTTTTTCGAGTTCCTGGTGGGACAGGCGCCCCCAAACTGGTTGTCGTACGGGCCGGTGCCGATCATCATCTGCAGCGCGCTGCATTACTACACTTTCTTTTTCCTGTTCGTGTCGGCGGCGCTGATGTCCATCGATTCCAACCTGGAAGAAGCCGGGGACCTGATGGGCGCCAGCCGCGGGCGCATCCTGCGCAAGATCACCTTCCCGCTCGTCATACCGGCCATCCTTTCGGGTGTCATCATGACCTTTTCCAAGGTGATGGGCACCTTCGGCGGGCCGAATATTTTAGGCTTGCCGGTCAGGTACTATGTCGTTGCCACCATGATCCGCGGTAGTATGGCGGCTCAAGAGAAAGGGGATGCCTTTGTACTGGCGATTGTGTTGATCTTGTTTGCCATAACCACCATTTCACTCAACCAGAGACTGGTCGGCACGCGCAGGAGTTACGAGACGATCGGCGGGCGCGGCTTCGTTGCGCGGTTGAACAAGCTGGGGAAAATGAAACGTGTACTGTTTATAGCCGTGATCATTTTTCAGATCCTGGTCATCGCCGTTCCGATTGGCCTTCTGCTCTATAACACATTAATGTTGATTGATGGGAATTACAGCCTGAACAATCTCACCTTGCAGCACTGGATTGGACCGAGAAATACAGTTTATAACCATGGAGAGCCTGGCGTCCTGCGTAACCCGATCATATATTCAGCCGCCTGGAATTCGATCAAACTGGCGCTGTGGACAGCCTTTTGCACGGCCCTGCTCGGAATCGTCCTTGGTTACGCCATTGTCAAAGGCCGGGGCACGCGGCTTTCCAAACTGGTCGAGCAACTGGCCTTCATCCCGTATATCATCCCGGGCATCGCCTTTGGCGCGGTTTACATTGCGATGTTCGCCAGAAAGCTGGGGCCGATCCCGCCTTTGTACGGGACCTTCGCACTGCTGGTGATCGTCTCAGTGACGAAACATATTCCGTTTTCTTCCCGTTCGGGGGTTTCGGCCATGATGCAGGTCGGCCGGGAGCTGGAGGAGGCCGGCATAGTGGCCGGCGCCAACGTCTGGCAGCGCTTCCGGCGCATCATCTTTCCGCTCACCAGCAGCGGCTTCATGTCCGGCTTTTTAATGACCTTCATCACCACCATGCGGGAGCTTTCCTTGATCATCCTGCTGGTGACTCCAACCACCCAACTGCTGGCCAGCCAGACCATGCAGTATACCGAGAACGGAGACGGCCAGGAAGCAAACGCGGTCATCCTGATCCTGATCGCGATCGTCGTGCTTGGCAACTTCATTATTGGACGGTTTAGCCGGGGCAGCAGTCTTCAAAAAGGCCTGGGAATGTAGCGAGAGGAAATCATGAGTACAACCATCACTATTAATAATCTCACCAAACGTTTTGGCAAAGTTGTTGCGCTTGACAATGTCAACCTGTCAATCGAACCAGGAACGTTCGTAACCCTGCTGGGTCCTTCCGGGTGCGGCAAGACGACCCTGCTGCGCTGCGTGGCCGGTCTCGAAGACCCGGATGGAGGCGAGATCTACATTGGCGATCAACTGGTTTTTTCTTACGACAAGGGCATAACGCTGCCTTCTGGAAAACGCGACTTGGGGCTGGTATTCCAAAATTATGCCTTGTGGCCGCATATGAAGGTGGATAAGAACATCACTTTTGCGCTCGAGATCCAGAAACTGGGCAAGGAAGAAATGGGGAAACGTGTCAAGGAATCGTTGGCGGAAGTAAAAATGGAAGGCTATGAAGACCGCTATCCGCGCGAGATGAGCGGCGGGCAGCAGCAGCGCATCGCCCTGGCGCGCATGTTAGCCTATCGCCCCAAGGTATTCCTGATGGATGAACCGCTTTCCAACCTGGACGCCCGCCTGCGCATGGACATGCGCGCTGAACTCAAACGCCTGCACCATATTTCCGGCGCCACCACCATTTATGTGACCCACGATCAGGTGGAAGCATTGACGATGTCCACCAAAATCGCCGTCATGAAGGAAGGTGTTCTTCAACAACTGGACACCCCCGACATTGTTTACCATTACCCGGCCAATTTATTCGTGGCTGATTTCATCGGCAACCCAAAAGTGAACCTGTTGGATGGCGTGGTGAACGGCAAGAATGTAGTCAACATAGGCCCATTCAAGCTCGCGATTGATAATATTAACGCTACCGGCAAAGTGGTGGTCAGCATACGGCCGGAAGATATCACCATCTCGACGCAACCCGTCCCGGGAGCGGTGGAGTTCAGCGCCTATTCCGTCCTGCCCTCCGGAGCCGACTCGACCATTATCGCCCGCCTGGGTGAGGTGGAGCTTACCATCAGAGAAATGGGCATCAGTAAGATCAAGATGGACCAAAAGATCTGGTTGACCTTCGACCCCCAAACGTTGAACCTGTACGACAAAGAAAGCGGCAACCTCATTGCTTCCTGAAAATAATCGGAGCAGACTGCTTTGTTTCGTCTCCGTAACTGCCTATATTGACGATCAGCATGTGAAAGGAGGCACGCAAAAGATAAAGTATCCAGGAAAAGAACCTCGTGTTTAATTCAATCTGTTTCCAACTATGTAAGGAGGAAGAAATGAAAGCGTTCGTAAAGTTAATCACTCTGGTGGTTTTGTTCAGCTTGGTCGTGAGCTGCGGCGGCACACCGGCTACGACAGTGGCAACTGAACCCCCCGCCACTCAGCCCCCCGCAACTCAGCCCCCGCCACCGAAGTACCTCTCACGGCGGCGGAGCAATGGGCCAAGGACAATGGCCTCGGCCCATACCAGCCCGCCGAGGAAGACTGGGCGGCTGTTGAAGCGGCGGCAAAGCTGGAAGGGTCAGTGTGTGTGTATTCCAACTCTTCCAAAATTGCGAAAGTAGTGGACGCCTGGAATGAGTTATACCCGGACATCGCACTTGATTGCGGAGATACCGATGATATCGCCGTCAAAATGCAGGCGGAGCAGGAAGCCGGGAACGTGGTCGGCGATGTCTGGTACCAAAGCAGTGGCCACATTCTGTACGGTTTGTTCGTTCCCAACCAATGGATCTGGTCATACGTCCCGCCGGGTGTGGTGGAACCGGAATTGACCCCCGAGCAGCCATTTGCGATTGCACGTCACTCCATCGACGTATGGGGCTACAACAACGAGGTTGACGCGGCATGCCCGTTCACCAACTGGTGGGAGTTGACCGAGCCGAAGTTTACGGGGAAAGTCTACATGGAAGATCCCATGACCAATGTCAGCGATATGGCTAAGTGGGCTACAGTTGTTCAACATGCTGACGAAATGGCTACAGCCTACAAGGATCTTTACGGCGTGGATTGGACCACCGACCCGGCTGCCGCGCCGGATGCCTTTGGACAGACAGTCGATAATGCCGGATGGCTGTTCCTCAAGAAGCTGGCCCAAAATCAACCCGGCATTGAGCCCGGTGGCGATGAGGTCGACGCGGCTTATGCGACGCTGGGCATGGATCCAACGGTGGAACCGGGGGTGGGCTGGACCGGTTGGGATAGTGTTGAGGCAACTGCGGATGGCGAAATTGCCATGGCGCCCTGCCTGGATGTCAAACCGGTCTTTGGTTTGGAGAAGACCACCTACCTGGGAATTGCTGCTTTCGCCCCGCACCCCAATGCGGCCAAGCTGTTCATCAATTTTACTCTCACGACAGAGAAAGGCCAAAAACCCTGGATGAAAGTAGGCGTTTACTCTGCCCAACCATCTAGACCGGTTCCCGAAGGCGCCTTGCCGTTTGAGGAAATGCACGCGGGTACCTGGGCTACGGATCCTGTGTTCGGCTGGGAGTGGGCCGCCAAGGTGCGCGACTTCTGGGCTATCAGCCTGCTTTCCGCTCCGTAAAAAGTGCTTGGTCGGAATCGAATCGGTTTCTTTGGACACGGACGCAGCTTGTCCGTGTCCAAAGACTTTCATGATGGCGTATTAGAAAAAACCTGCATCAACAACAGGTTCCAAAGGAACACCTGGAGGCAGGGCCGATCCCAGGTGTGATACAAGGGTTTTCCAAGATGTGGAGACAAGCGGTATGACCATCCAGGCTGTTTTCTTCGATATGGGCGGCACCATCGAAACTTATGGGTATACGCGTGCTCTGCGCCTGGAAGCGACGCCTGGACTCCAGCAGCAGCTTCTCGCGGCCGGGATTGATCTGCAACTTGACAATGAGCAGCTTTTCGAAGTGATTTCCGCCGGACTGGAGCGTTATCACCAGTGGAGTTTGAACAACCTGGATGAACTTTCTCCAAGTCAGGTTTGGCGCGAATACATCTTGAGCGATTATCCTGTTGACCAAAACCAATTGGCGGGGATCGCCGAAGATTTGATGCTGACCATCGAAACGCGTTTTTACCAGCGCGCCATGCGCCCGGAAATTCCGCTTGTGCTGGAGACGATCCAGAAAATGGGTTTGAAAATCGGCCTGATCAGCAATGTTTGCAGCCGGGGGCAGGTGCCGGCCAGCCTGGAATTATATGGGATACGGCATTATTTCGACCCTGTGGTATTATCCAGCGAATATGGCCGTCGCAAGCCAGACCCATCCATCTTCCACTATGCCGCCCGCCGGGCGAATGTGCCGACCAGCGAATGTCTCTACGTGGGAGACCGCATCGCCCGCGACATTTTGGGCGCCCGCCGGGCAGGATACCGCCTGGCGATCCAGATCCAGCATGATTTCGATCATGGAGAGGCAGACGAGGGCGCCGCGCCCGATGCTGTGATTGCCAATATGCACGAACTGGTGGATATCCTGCGCGCCGAACAGGGCGTTCCGGGAACCCGGGAGAATGCCGGAAAATCCCGCCAGAACGGAGTTTGCGCCTTCCTGTTCGACGCCGGAGATATCCTCTACTATCGGCCCCAGCGGGATCGTAAATTGAAGGCTTTTCTCAAGGAACTGTCGCTCCCCGTCACCGGGAGCCGCCCAGCCGAAATGGAGGCGCTTCGGCAGCACGCCTATCAGGGTCAGATCACGCGCGAGCAGTATTGCGAGGCCATCCTGCGGCTGTATGGCGTTACCCGGCCGGAGCATCTCCTGCGCGGCAAACAGATCCTGGATGAGGATACGAATAACGTGAAATTCTTCGACGGCGTTCGGGAAACGCTCCTGGCGCTGAAAGAAAGGGAATACCTGCTGGGCATCATCACCGATACAGCCCTGCCGGTGCATGTCAAGTTGGGCTGGTTCGACCACGGCGGCTTCGGACACGTTTGGGACTCCATCGTTTCGTCCAAAGAACTGGGGATTCGCAAGCCGGCCCCGCAGATCTATCACGCCGCCTTGCAGCAATTGGGCATCCCTTCCGAGCGGGCGGTTTTTGTCGGCCATAAAGCCTCGGAACTGGAAGGCGCCAGGGCGGTCGGGATGAAAACCATCGCTTTCAATTATGACGCAGGCGCGAAGGCAGATTTTTATATTGATCAATTTGCCGACCTGCTGAAAGTGCCTATTACTATATCAACTGAATAAATGGGGGTGGGGGTATGCGGGCGGCGGAGCCGCCCGCATACCCCCTACTCCCCTAAAAAGGTAATGGTAGAGGTTGGATGATCACTTACGACGCGTCTTTTTCCACAATGTGGGCAAACAAGAAATTTCCCGCCCTCGATGATTTCTTTATCGCCGCCCGCCGAATGGGATTTGCAAAAGTCGAATTGAACCATCAAATCAATTCTGCCATGTTGGCGGGAATAGAACTGGATCATTACCAGTTCAGCAGCGTCCACGAACCCTGCCCGGCGGATATTTCAACCGAGATACTGAAAGCGCGCGACTGGCTGGTTTCGTCACCCGATGAGGAATGTCGTCGGCAGGGCGTGGCCTCCATCAAGCGCAGCATTGATCTGGCGCATGCGTTGGGCGCGGGTATAGTGGTGATGCACTCCGGCACCATTCAGGTGGATGGATCTCTTGAGAACAATTTACGGGCGCTCTTCGAGGCCGGACAGGCTCATTCCCAGGGATACCTCGAGATAAAAAACCGGCTGGTGGACGCTCGCGCCGCGCGCGCCGGCGTCTGCCTCGAATCTGTCAAAAAGAGCCTGATGGAACTGCTCGAATATGCCGGACGTTTCGGCGTCCGCCTGGGACTGGAGAACCGTTATCACTATTTCGACATCCCCAGCCTGGACGAAATGGGTTTTCTTCTTGGATTGGCGGGGCCCGAACGACTTGGCTTTGTGTACGATGTCGGCCATGCCCAGGCACTGGATCGTCTGGGTTTTTACCCCCACGAGGAATGGCTGAAACGTTATGCCACGCGCATTATCGGCGCGCATCTCCACGATGTCATCGGGATAGCCGATCATTATGCCCCGGGCTTAGGCGAAGTGGATTTTGATAGGGTTGCCACTTATCTGCCTGAAGATGCTTTCCGTACTTGTGAATTCCAGGTAGTTAACACCACCGAGCAAGTTAAAGCCGGTTTGAAGTTCTTGGTTGCACACGGCTGTATCAAATGCCTGTGATTTCAAAAAGGAGTATCTCCCATGCGCAACTTTTTCAAGAAACGCCAAAATGTTTTCATCAAATTGATCCAAGAGCAGGCCGCACTGACCTTGGAAGGTATGGAGGCCCTGAAAGCTTATATGACAGGCGAGGATCCCGCCGCTGCATCCAATCTTAACACAAAGGAAAAAGAAGCCGACGAAGCCCGGCGCATCCTGATTGACGAATTGAACAAGACTTTCATTACTCCCTTTGACCGGGAGGATATCTTTGCACTTTCCCGGACGATTGATGATGTGCTGGATTATGCTTATAGCACGATGACCGAGATGGAAATCCTGAAAGTAGAGCCGACCCCTTACATGCAGCGTATGGCCTCCCTGCTCAGAGACGCGGCTTACGAGCTTTCGATGGCGGTCAATCGCCTGGAGGAACATCCCGGGGTATCCAATGACCACGCCCAGCGCGCCAAGGCCCTCGAAAACCGGGTGGAAGATGTTTACCGGGAAGCCCTGGCCGACCTTTTCAGCGGCGTGGAAGACATCAAGCACGTGGTCAAGATGCTGAAACTACGCGAGGTCTACCGCCACTTGAGCAACGCCGCCGACCGGGGCGACGAGGCGGCCAATGTCATCGCCAATATCGTCGTCAAGATTGCATAAGAGAGAGGCTGCATAAATGACGCCGATCATCATTGCCGTGATCGTACTGGCCCTTCTATTTGATTTCTTGAACGGCATCCACGATTCCAGCAACGTGGTTGCCACGATGATTTCGTCCAGGGCGCTTTCTCCTCGTGTGGCTTTGGGAATGACCGCTCTGGCTAATTTTTTCGGCCCATTTATCTTCGGCGTGGCGGTGGCCGAAACAATCGGGCATGAAATTGTCGCTGCTGAGACAATCAATACACAAGTGTTGCTAGCCGCGTTGGCTAGCGCGATTTTCTGGAATTTATTCACCTGGTACCTGGGTTTTCCGAGCAGTTCTTCACATGCGCTTGTGGGTGGATTTATCGGTGCGGTCGTTATCGGAGTTGGCTGGCAGGCCATCCTACTACATGGATTGGAGAAAATATTGATTGCTTTGTTCATTTCTCCAATCATCGGTTTTGTGATTGGATTTATTGCCCTCCGGATTATCTTGTTATTGTGCTGGCAGGCCACACCCCGCGTCAACGTTTTTTCAAACGCGGCCAGATTTTCACTGCTCTTGCCCTGGTGCTCAGCCACGGCACCAATGACGCGCAGAAGACCATGGGAATCATCACCCTGGCGCTGGTTACCGGAGGCTATTTGAAGGATTTTGCCGTCCCCGTCTGGGTCATCATTATCTGTGCCGGGATGATCGCTTTTGGCACCTCGGTAGGCGGGTGGAAATTGATCCGTACACTGGGAGGCAAGTTCTATAAAATCCGGTCAGTACACGGGTTTGCTTCCCAATTGGCCTCGGCAGTTGTCATCATGGGCGCTTCCCTGGTGGGAGGTCCGGTGAGCACCACCCAGGTGGTCAGTTCAGCCATCATGGGGGTTGGCGCAGCCGAAAGAGTGAATAAGGTGCGCTGGGGGGTCGCCCAGGAAATCGCCACGGCCTGGCTGTTGACCATTCCGGCCACAGCCCTGGTCGCAGCGGGCATATATTGGGTGCTTATCCGGGTCATTCCATAGTCATCGTCGAAAGGTCAAATCAAGGTTATGCACATTGCTGAAACCTATGATGTCATTTGTATAGGGAATTACACCAAAGATACGATCATTTCTCCGACCGGTGTCAGGTATGTGGACGGTGGGGCGGTCAACTACTCGGCGCACGCGGCCGCTCGTCTCGGCTTGAAGGTGGCCGTTGTCACCCGCCTGGCAAAAGAAGATGCACGCGTGGTCGAGAAATTCACCCAGGCGGGCATTGACTGTTTTGTGACCTATACGCCCCAGTCCACTTGTATGAGGCTGGAATATCCCACGATGGATCCGGATATTCGCAACCTGTCTGTTGACGGGGTGGCTGGCTCGATCACCGTGAGTGAAGTGGAGGGCTTGCAAGCAAAGTCCGCAATTATCGGTTCGAGCCTGCGAGGAGAGGTCGGCCCGGATATCCTCCGGGCACTGAAGGAGAAAGATATACTCCTGGCCGCCGATATGCAAGGATTTGTGCGCGTGCTGCGAGGTCAAAATCTGGTATACGAACCCTGGGAGGAAATGCAGGTGACACTGGCTTATCTGGATATTCTCAAGAGCGATGCGGTGGAAGCAGAGTTCCTCACCGGCGAAATCGATATTTACAAAGCCGCGCAAAGCTATGCTCGAATGGGCCCGAGGGAGATCGTGCTGACCTACAGGGATGGCGTACTGGTTTATGCCGAGGGTCAATTCTACGAGGCGGGATTCTATCCGCAGAAACTGAATGGGCGCAGCGGACGCGGCGACACCTGCATCGGGGCGTATGTGGCCATGCGCCTTTCGAAGCCGCCCGCCGAAGCGGGCGTTTGGGCCGCAGCGGTGACCAGCCTGAAAATGGAAAAATTGGGCCCGTTCGACCGCTCGGTCAGCGAGGTCGAGGCGCTGATGCACGCCAAATATGATCATGGCTCGATTGGCTGATGTATTCTGCCAATTGCCTTTTTTGCACCGGCCACGTGCGTTGGGCTATTGATCCGGTGACTCTAAAACACCGCCTTCCCCCAAGTGCCGGAAATGGATATTGCCCATGATCTGGATGGGTTGTCTTTCGTCCTGTTGACGCACGAGCATGCCGACCACCTGGACCTCGGGATGGTGCGCGCTTTGCGGACATTACCCATCCTTTGGGTTATACCGGAGCCCCTCCTGGCGATAGTCGAACCGACCGGATTATCCCGTGAGAAGATCATTGTCCCCCGGTCAATGCGACCGCCCGAAATTGAGGGGACAAAGGTTGTCCCGATGGAAGGTCTGCATTGGGAAACCGCCCCCTCTCAGCCGGGAGGATTGCGAGGTGTTCTGGCTATCTTCCCGTAGTGTCCTCGAAAACTGCACCAAAGAGGGGCCCCCCCCCTACATACAGTAAAGTGATTCAAACTTTTCGCCCTGAGCGAAGCGCAGTCGAAGGGCGGTTTTCATGGCAAAACGCCTCGACTACGGGGCTAACACCCCTCCGCTCGGCGCGGAGGTACATTACCAAAAAACCTTGAATCAGTTCAGTGTTTTACTGGACTTTCGGCCTGAATTTATAGCCGTATATTGGATATGTACCGCGCGGGACGGATTTCGGTAGAACTGTAGGCGGAGTGGAATTGTCGCGACAGGTCAGGTTTATTTCTATATGTCGTCGGCCAGATCATCATCCATGCTTCCGAGAATATCGCGCGGGTCGAAAGGAGGTTCATTCGGGTCATATCGCGGCGGCGTGGCCGGCGGTCTGATGTTGCGTGTCCAGCGGTGCATCCGTTTCATCTCCTCGATCATTTCCCTGCTCACTTCATCATCTCCATCTCTTTCAAACAATTTGATTTGCTTTTTAACCCAATCGGCCGGTTCGCCGGGCTGGCCATCATCCAAGTCGAGGAAGCTCCAGTCCAGCGGAGAAGCGGGGGCGTTTTGGGGTTCGTTTGGTATGGCGGATTCCAGAAGGCGCGCCAGGCCGGGGTCAATGCTGGGCGTGTAGGGCAGGATGGATTTGTCGGCGCGCTTCTCGCGGAAATAGCGGATGACTTCCTCGTCTGATGGCGCGGAGGGGTCAATATGCTGCATCATGCGATTGTAGCGCGTGCCATCGCCGCGCGGGGGAATCCACGGGATGCGGTAGGCATTGTCGCGCCACCAGATGACTTCGGCCAGCAGGCGGCGGGCGTCCGGGTCGGTGAAGCGGGAACACAGTTCAGCCAAGGCTTCGGCGGAATCGGCCAAAAAGCCCAGGTCGGCGTAGGTTTTGCCAATCCAGAGCAGGGCGGCGCGCGGGTCGTTGGTCCGCTCGAGCGCCTCAGCGAAGATCATCCAGGTGTAATCGGTGCATTCTTCGTCCCCCAGACAGTACGCGCCGAGCAGTTCGATTTTGCCTGCCTCTAAAATTTTGGCAACATCGGGCGGCCCGTCTTTTTCATGTTCGTATCCTTCCAAATATTCACGCTCCCAACCCTGCCAGCGACTCATGAACCGAAATGAAAGTGCGAGGCGACGGCGCTGCTGCCAGGGGCGGTCGTCCCACTCGTCAATGTTGCGCTGAATGGCGACGCGGTTGTCGTAAATCGTCCATTCGTCGCAAAAGAGTTCGTAGACGAGATCGCCGGCCTGCGCGCAATCGGGGAAGAGCGCCAGCACGTCGAAGCACAGGGCGGCAGCGTCGGCTTGGCCGGCGTGCCATTGACCCTCGTAGCGGGCGCGGGCGAGCATTTGGGGTACGTAGGCTGGATAAGCAGGCATGGCTGTTGCCCATGTGGTAGGTTATTGGAATTATAGCAACGATTGGTTGTGACCGGGTAGTAAAATACGGATGAATCTGCGGAGTAATACTTCTACAAGCCCAACATGAGAAGTTCATCGCGTCACTATTAAGTCATTTTCAAGTTCGTGGTAAACTCACCCCACAATGACACTCATCTCCTCCAAAAACATCTCCGAAACGGATATTCGCCTGCTGCCAGTGGACAAGGCAGCCCTGAAAGGCATCAGCGCAGGGCAGTTTGCCAGCCGCGACCTCTACCGTTTGCGTTTGCTGGCGGAGCATGCCCAACTGATCAGCGGATTTGACGAACTGGTCTGCCTCGAATCGCTCGAGTTTGCCCCGTTTGATTATCAGGTGCGCGCCGCCCAAATTATGCTGCGCCGCTTTCGCGGGCGCGGCATGTTTTGTGATGAAGTCGGGCTGGGGAAAACCATCGAGGCCGGGCTGGTACTCAAGGAATATCTGGTGCGCAACGTTGTCCAGCGCGTGCTGATTGTCACGCCTGCCGCTTTAGTGGAACAATGGCGCGAGGAGTTGGCCATCAAGTTCGGGCTGCCCCGTTTCACCACCAGCGCCGACGCTGAGTTCCGCGCCGCCGGGGCCAAAGCCTGGGAACGCTTTCCGCTGCTGATTGCATCGCTCGCCACCGCCCGCCGCGCCGAACACCGCGCCCGGATTGCCCAGATTCCCTACGACTTGGTCATTGTGGACGAAGCGCACCATCTCAAAAACCGCAACAGCGCCTCATGGAAATTTGTCAATGATTTGCAGCGTAAATATATTCTATTGCTGACCGCCACCCCGGTCGAAAATGACCTGGATGAACTGTATAACCTGATTACCCTGCTCAAGCCCGGTCAACTAAAAACCCCGCGCGAGTTTCGTAAGCAGTTTGTAGCGCACGGCGATCCGCGCCTGCCCAAAAATCGCGGACAACTGCGCGATTTGCTGGGCGACGTGATGGTGCGCCATACCCGCAGCCAGGTGAACATCAAACTGCCGCCGCGCCAGGCCAGCACCATTCGCCTGGGGCTTTCTCAGGAGGAAACCGATTTCTATCAGGCGGTCAGCGGTTACGTGCGCGCGCAAATGCGAACATCCCCCTTTCATCTCCCTATCGCCGCCCCGCCGGACTCAGAAATAACAAAGACGCTGCCGGGCAGCGATGAGGGGACGGAGGGGGATAAGAGTCTCCGCCAGGTAGACCGCTTTGCCCTGCTCACCCTTCAGCGTGAAATTGGCAGCAGTCCCCAATCTGCCGAGCCAACCTTGCGCGCGTTGGCCGAACGCGCCCATCGAGCCGAACAGCGCCGCGAACTGCTGGAACTCGCCGACCAGTCCACCCGCATCCAGGCCTGGGCCAAGGCCGAGGCGCTCGAAAAACTGCTCCTTACCAGCCTGCGCGACCCTGCCGAAAAGATCATCATCTTTACCCATTTCCGCCGCACGCTGGAGCGTCTCGCCGAACGCCTGCGCGGGCTGGGACTCTCGGTCGTCACCTATCACGGCGAAATGGGAACACCGTCCAAAAACCAGGCAATTGCAGATTTCGAGCAGCGCGCCCAGGTGCTGCTCTCCACCGAAGCCGCCGGGGAGGGACGCAATCTCCAATTTTGCCGCACGATGGTCAATTTCGATATTCCCTGGAACCCCATGCGCATCGAACAGCGCGTCGGGCGTATTCACCGCATCGGGCAGACGCGCGACGTGCGCATTTACAACCTTTCGGCGCGCGGCACGGTGGAAGATTACCTGCTCGAAATCCTCGACCAGAAACTCAACATGTTCGAGCTGGTCATCGGCGAAATGGACATGATTCTGGGGCAACTTTCGGACGAGCGCGACTTCGAAGACCTGCTGCTCGACATCTGGATGCAGGCGGAATCTGCCGAGGAACTGCACGACGGATTCAAGCAACTGGGCGAAGCGCTGGTTCAGGCGCGCCAGGCGCACCAGAAAACCCAGGAATACGACGAAGCCCTGTTCGGCGAAGATTTTTCGGCGGAGTAGCCCATGTCCGAAGATATTTCTCTCGAAGAATTGGTTTTGGGCTACTGCCGTCAGGTGGGCGGATTGGTGGAGCCGCCCGCCTACGGGATTTACGAGACGTTGCTGCCCGACGAAGTATCCACTCGCTGGGGCGTGGAGGCTCATCAGCGCTTCACCTTTTCATCCGAGTCAGAAAAAGAGAGCACTTTTCTGCACTACGGGCACCCGCTGGTGGAAACCATCGTCAACGAACTGCGCCTGCAAACAGCCAACGGGCGGTTTTTTATCAACAATGTCCGCCTGGCAAAGCCCGGGCTGTACGCCGCCATCGAAAAAGCCATTTCCATCTCCAATGCAAAACTATTTCCCGTGCCAGGCGCAGTGGAGCAGCCACATCTGCATCATTATGTGCGTTTCAATTTCAAGGTAAGCCTGATTTCTGATGAAAAGCGCGAGCTGATTCTGCCGGTCTGGATGGATGCGCAGGGCGGATATGCCGTTAATGGGGCGGGGATCCAACGACAGGCGATTCTCGATATGGAGAATCACTCCCAAAACCTGTCACCCGCCGCCGCGTTCTGGAACAATGAGCCGCCGCTGGCCCCCAAAACGCTGGCGGCCCTGCTGGAACGCGCCCGCAAGTCGGTGGCGGACGAACTGGGCGATACGCTGGCAGGTTTGCAAAAACGTCTGCAGCGATTTTTGGAACTCGACCGCGCCCGCCTAAACGAATATTACACTGACCTGCTCAAAGACGCCGACCGCCGCCTGCAAAAAGCCGATGACGAGCGCCGCCCGGGGCTGGAAGCCAAACGCGCCGCCATCACCGCCGAGCGCCTGTCCAAACTGGAGGATGTGGAACAGAAATATCACCTGCGCATCCAATTGGAACTGCTGAATGTCGCCATCATCACCCAGCCCAAACTCGATTTGACGGTGGAAATTGGCAAACGCGGGGTTGCGGTGAAACGGGTGGCAACCTGGGATCCGCTACTGCATGTGGTCGAGCCGCTGACCTGCGACGTGTGCGGCCAGCCGGGCAAGTCTTTATTGCTGTGCGAAAATGGACATCTGGCGCACAGCGATTGTCTCGCGCCGCAGTGCGTGGAGTGCAAGCGCACCTATTGCCAGAAATGCGCCGACCAGGTGCAAACCTGCGCCGTCTGTGACCGCCCGGTGTGCGTCCATAGCTTGAGCCGCTGTACCACCTGTCAGCGAGTGACCTGCAATGAGCATCTCAACGAATGTCACGCCGATAATGGAGAGCCGCGTCGCGCTGTCAGCCAGGAAAAGGCAGTTTCCCCCTCCGGGGATGATACAACGGAAGCAGGCAGCGGGGAGAAAGCGTCCAGCCCGAAAACGGAGCAGCCTGCCAGGCAGAAAACAGCCGCGAAACGGGAAGCGCCCAAAAGGCCGACATCCCGCGCAAAAATTGCCCCGCCTAAAGAGAAACTGGCCGACCACATGGAGGTGTATGCAGACCCGGCGCAAAACAGTATCACGGCTTACGCCATGCTCAAGAAGCACGAAGTCGCCACGCGCGTGTGGGAAATGACGGATGAGGGAATTTCGGTTATGTGCTGGTGCGAGAAAGGCCCGGCTTGTAGGGAAAGAGGCCTTGTCTATCGCCCGGACGGGCCGGAATTCATCGAATCACAGATAAAGCGTTTGTTGAAATCGTTCCAGTGGGAATACGGCGTGCCCGATAAAAAGATTCGTTACTACCAGATTCGTCAGAATGAGTCCCATGACGAACTGAAGCTGAAAGTACCTTCGCGCTGGAAGGACGCTGCTGCGCTGGAGCGGGCTTGCGCCGGGTTCGATGAGTTGAGGAAGCGCAGATGAAACTCTCTTTGTAAAACAAAAAATCGCCCTGCCAGTTGCCTGACAGGGCGAGACCTTTTTTAGGAGGCGTTACGAAACGGCCAAGACGGGCCTGAATTTATACCCATACACCAGCATTCCCCTCTCATCGCCATCCTGGCGCAGTTTGCGTGTCACCATCTCGACCGGCATGCCGATCTGGATGGGCTGGTCGCCCAGGTCGGTCAACTGCGCCGTCACCAGCGGGCCTTCGTTCAATTTGACGAGCGCCACGGTGTAGGGCGCGTTCTCGTCGTAACCTGCGGGTGCTTCATAAATGGTGGTATACGAATATATTTCGCCCTTGCCGCTGAATGCGTAAAGCGTCTTGGCTTCCTGCCCGCATGAGGGGCAGATATCGCGCGGCGGGAAGATCTTGGCCTCGCAGTGCGGGCAGATTTCGCCAACCAATCCATACCGTTGTTGTCTCAATCGCCAATGGCGCGGTATTTCCATGTTTTACTCCTTACTTGCAAGCCTATTTTACGAGGTGGGACTCTCAAACTCTATCAGGTTTGTGGATCGGGTACACAGGTACACAAGTAGATAAATGCCTCGATAATTCCTTGTTTACCTGTCTACCTGTTTACTTGTTTACTTGTATACTTCTACGCCGTCGCCTCCAATATATGACTTACAGCCGTGGACGCTGGTCCGCCGAGCGACTGGATGAGCGCGAACTGCGCCCCAGCAATCTGGTTCGCGCCGGCCTGACCTCGTAACTGTGTCGCCGCTTCGACGGCTTGGTACACGCCCGTAGCTCCGCCCGGGTTGCCGCGCGCCTTCAATCCTCCCATCGTCGCACAGGGGATTTTTCCGTTCAGGGCAATGACCCCATCTTGGGCCAGCTTCCAGCCCTGACCGCGCCGCGCAAATCCTACCGCCTCGATGGATAAGGCCGCGTAGATCGAGTAGGCGTCGTGATATTCGAACAGGGAGATTTGATCGAGCGTGATCCCGGCCTGTTTGAGCGCTTTTCCGGTCGAGAACTGGGCCGCCTCGAACCACAGCGGATCGCGCCGGTCGTGGAGCGCCAGCCGGTCGGAGGCGGAAGCTGATCCCGCGATGCGCACCAGCGGATGCGAAAAGCCGGTGGGCAGCAGCTCGCGCCGGGTCAAGACGAGCGCCGCCGCGCCGTCTGCATTGGGGGCCATGTCGAACATGTTGATCGGCTCGCTGACCATCTCAGCCTTCTGGTAGGTTTCTAGTTTGATGGCTTTCTGGAACATGGCGTTTTTGTTGCTCGCGCCGTTGGCGTGGGCGATCAAGGCAAAGCCTGCTAACCCGTCTGCCGGAACGTTGAACTCGTGCAAATACCGACGCATCATCAGGGCGGCCTGGGCGGTGGGCGTCATGCCTTGGACGGCTTCGAAATCACTATCGGATGTGGTGGCGAGGGCAGCCTCAATGCCAGGGCCGAGTGTATCGGTGAACTTCTCTACACCGGCCACCAGCGCCACGTCCACCGCGCCGCTGACGATGGCCAGATACCCCTGCCGGAGCGCCGCGCCGCCCGAAGCACCCGCGGCCTCGATGGTCGCCGCTTCGATCCCGGGCCCGGGCTGAGACTCGCCGAAGCCCAGACCGGCGAAATCGGCCAGCAGCGCGCCCAGGTGAGCCTGCCGGGAAAGGTTGGGGGCGAGCATGTTACCCACGAAAAGCGCCTGTGGGCGCAGGCCGCCTGCATCTTGCATGGCAGCTTGCATGGCGAAATGCGCCAGTTCGCGCAGGGAGGTTTCCCAGTGTTCGCCGACGGCGGTTTGTCCAGTGCCTGCTATTACAACTTCTGTCATGTGTTCTCCGTGGGGGAGGTAGACACGTAGACAAGTAAACAGGTAGACACGTAAACACGTGACGCGAGCATGTGAAGTCGTGTGCCTGTCTCCCTGTGTGCTTGTATACCCGCGAATTTATATTCCATACTTTAGAACAAGATTCTCTGTCAACCAGGGTAGAATATTATTGTTTCCCATATGCCCGACGATAATTTGCCAACTGCATTTCCGTAACATCGTTGGTTTGCACAACGCGTTTCGTGTCTCAGTGTAAGCAATCAGTCCATCTCCACCCTCCTGAAAGGCTGGATTTCGCTTATCGTAAATCAGAATGACGTGCCCATCATTAAGAGATACAGTTCCATTTGGCTTTACACCCACTGCCAAAATATTCCTTACCAGTTGATAGTTCTTATTCAGCGGACATGGATTTAAGTCACTGTCGCTTTTCCACTTGAAGAGTTGCGGCACATATTCCCAATATAAAACCCCAATTTGAGTTAATGAACATCGTTTGCTTCGTGCTCGTTGTAGTGAATATGTGCCGCCGCAATGCTCATTCTTAAAATTTGAAGCCGTTTGCTTTAATCGCGGGCGTGAACAAGTTCCCACTTCCGCTTCTGTAAATTTGCACTCGATTGCGATTCGATAGTTTCCCGAAAAATAGCCATCGAGACTGGTCTGACGGGGTTCACCTAAAAAATCTATTTTGTGTTCCATCTTGAAATTGTCCGATGAAATATCCGCTTTCCCGAACAATTTCATGCCTTCGTCATCTTTTAGTTCTGACAGGGAAGACAAAAAACCGTAAATCGCCAAATTGCCCAACACGCTTTGCGCCAATGCCTGTGAGCTGTTCATGCTTCCAAACCATTTGTGCCATTCGCCTTTGGGAATAAGGTCGAGCAATTTTTCCTTTTCCTGTTTGCTCGCGGCGGGATTGACAATAACATTTCTACAGGCCTCGCTTCTGATGAAAACAGGCGGACTTGCAGGTTTAATGTATCGAGGATCAAAGAGCGTTTGTTCATTTGCAAATTGAGTCTCTCGATATTTCCAATATCGCTTGAGTAAATCTGCTTTGTATTCTGTCATTGCTTGCATTGGGCTTGTTTCCTTGTCTACTTGTCTACTTGTCTACTTCCTCACTTCATTGCGAGTTTCCCGCGATACCTCGCATACGTCGCGTAATCAATCTCGGTGCGGCGGGCGATGTAATCTTGGGTCTGAGTGGCAAGCTCACGGCGTTGGGGCAGCTTTTCGGTCACGTGAATGTCGAAAGCATCCGAGCCTGCGCCGGATCCAAACGAGACCATCAGGATGCGGTCGCCGGGTTGGGCAATATCCAGCGTGGCGGTCAGGCCGATCAATGCCGCGCCAGCGTAGGTGTTGCCGATGATCGGCGAGAGCAGGCCAGGCTCGATCTGTTCCGGCGTGAAACCCAGCATGGAAGCCACTCTTTGGGGAAATTTCGTGTTCGGCTGGTGGAAGATGGCCCATTTGTAATCCTTCGCCGTCGTGCCGTTGGCTTCCATCAAAAACTTGGCAGCTTCGGTGATGTGCTTGAAATAAGCCGGTTCGCCGGTGAAGCGCGAGCCGTGTTCGGGGTAGCGCTGGTATTCGCGCCGCCAGAAGTCGGGCGTGTCGGTGACGTAGGAATACGAGGCCTGGATAACCGCCAGTGATTCCTCCGCCGGCCCCAGGAGATAAGCCGCGCCGCCCGCGCCGGCAGTGTACTCAAGCGCGTCGCCGGGCTTGCCCTGGGCGGCATCCATTCCGATGGCCATGGCGTAGTGCGCCATGTTCGAGCCGACGAAGCCCATCGCGGCTACCATGGCTTCGGTGCCGGCCTTGCAGGCGAACTCCCAGTCGGCGGCCTGCACGTTGGGAACCGCGCCGATGGCTTCGGCGACGATGGTGGAGGTGGGCTTGACCGCGTACGGATGCGATTCGGACCCGACCCATACGGCGCGGATCTCGGCCGGGTCAACCCCGGCGCGTTTCATGGCATTCCGCGCCGCCTCGATGGACATGGTCACCACGTCCTCGTCCAGCCCAGGGACGGACTTCTCCTTGATGGGCAGGCTGGAGGTACGCCCGCCGGTCCAGATGCGGGCAACTTCCCTGGCCGGCAGGCGGTAGCGCGGCACGTACGCACCGTAGCCGACAATGCCGACTGCACAATCAGGTTTTAGTAACGTTTTATTTTCAGTCATAAGCGTTTCCCTTGAAGACAGTTATTGACTTTCATTGGCCGAGCATCCTTCGCGCCTCGTTGGGGTCACTCCAACTGACCATATCTACATCCAGATTTTTTACCATTTCGAAATCAGGACGCCACATTTCAGACAAGTTCACTGCCACCCCGGCGTGGTGAACCTGTTCCACGTCAGGGGGGCGCACAACTCCGTAGGTAAAACTGACCGCGTCAGCCCGGGTGTGTTTTAAGAAGTCTGCATATTCCACGAGGCGTCCACGGATGAGGGCGCGGGTGGTCAAATCGGGATGGCTTAATTTAATTTGCAGCAATTCGATGTGATCCCATGAAATGAGCATAACATACGCTTGCGTTTGGGTGCGGTTCAATAATCGTAAAACTTCCGTTACCAGACATCTCTCGGGTATAAACCCGACTTTGAGATCGAGCGACAAACAAATATCGCCCTCGCGAGCCCAGACTAAAACGTCCTCCAGGAGTGGAAAAGGTTCGTTCTGGATCGTCATTTCCTTCAATTCTGCCCAGGAAACACTAGAACACCACTGTCCGTCTGGCAAAGTATAGTCGTGCCGTAAAAAAGCGACTCCATCCCGGCTGAGTTGAACATCCATTTCGAGAAAATCAGCGCCAGATTCTCCGCCGAGTTTCAAGGCTGCCCAGGAATTTTCCGGCGCGAGCCCTTCAGCGCCGCGATGGGACTCGATAAGAACCCTGCCTGTCTTGGATTTGAGCAATTCTTTTTTCATCGGATTATTTGCTGCGATCCTTGCGAAAAATTTTCGGTTCGACCAATTCTACCTGCCTTCTGTGGTCCTCTCGAATTGCTGACTACATTCAAGGGTATAGCGAATTAAATCCAGCGTTTCGTGCACTTCATCCGCTTGTGCTTTTACGCCTGGATTTTGTCGCCCGATCCAGGCACGCTCGATCAAGGGCACCCACCGCTGGTCGAGTGTCTCTTGCGCCCAGCGAGCGGCGACCGGCTTCGATGCCACGCTGCCATGTTGAAGCGTATAGAGTATACGGCACAGTGTCAGGACAGTGTAGGATTGATACCCGCGGCTATCAATCTCGACCGGGTCGTTGAGGATTTGGGCTGTCCAACCCTGTAAGACCGCCAGCGCGGCCTGCCGCAATTCGTCTGGCGAAACGGGTTCGATAAAGGTTTGCGGTGCGGGGCCGGCCAGCGTGATCCCTTTTTCGCGCAGACTTTCGCGCAGCAGCACCCATCCGCCCCACCAGGCGCGGCTGAGGAGGGCGTTGTCGAGCTGCATCTTTTTGAGTTGCTCGCCCTTTCCTCTATCAATATGCAGATGCAGTTCATGGACTGGATCATACTGCCGCAGCGCGCCTTGCGGAACATAGGAGCCTTCCAACTGCGTGGCGCACCACGAGTCCAGCGTGGCGATGCGGGTGTGCATATCTTGCAAGGCCGAGACGAGATCATCGTGGAGTGCATCGTCCGTGACGACGACATAATCCACGTCGCTTTCGCGGTCGAAATCTCCGGTTGCCAGTGAGCCGTAAAGATACATGCCGATAAAGTGGTTTCCTAAAATGAACTGCACGCTTGTCAACAGCTCTTGCAAAACAACATTGACTTCAGGGTAGGATGTAGGCTGATCTAACGATTCCATTCTTTCGATATTTCTTCCGCTCGATCAATTCTGACCGTCTTCTCCGCCACCATCTGCGCGGCGACCTTTTCGATCATATCACCCGTTGCCCCGGCTGCAATTGCCACCTGCCTTGCGTGG
>Ga0210021_1000878_pt1 | contig 31655 bp, 39 predicted proteins | sample CryGeymeta201517_FD_183981 | JGI IMG/M metagenome (GOLD analysis project Ga0210021, IMG submission 183981) | Groundwater microbial communities from Crystal Geyser aquifers in Utah, USA - Crystal Geyser metaG 2015-17 (SPAdes) (version 2) | ecosystem: Environmental > Aquatic > Deep subsurface >... | reverse complement strand
CGCATGAGAGAATATCTGGTCTATTGCCGGATATATGAATCCCATGAACTGAATCTCTGCAACCGGCTTTAAGCCATAAAGCGCCAGTCCTATTGCAGCGCCGACAATCCCTGATTCAGCCAGCGGCGTGTCCATTACTCTTTCATGCCCGAAGGCATCTAACAGGCCTTCTGAAACGCGGAACACACCGCCGTCCTTGCCGACATCCTCGCCGAGAAGGACAACATTTTTATCCTTCTGCATCTCTTCTTTGAGCGCCAGGTTGATAGCCTGAACCATGTTCAATTTCGGCATATCATAGCTCTTTCATCTGTCTCATCTGCCGCTGTGTTAATTTTGCATAAGTAAATGTGAACATATCTTTTGGTTCAGGATGCTCTATCGCCTCTTCCATCTTTACAGCCTCATCAACTGCTTCCTTTGCCTTATTTTCAACATCCGTTTGATATTGCTTATTCCAGAGACCCTTCTTCTCCATAAATAGTTTCAGTCTCAGAATCGGGTCTTTCGGCTTCCAGTTATCAATCTCTTCTTTTAACCTGTATCTTGCGGCGTCATCTGCTGTTGTATGGTCTGACATCCTGTATGTAAAACATTCTATTAATGTAGGGCCACTATCTTTTTTCGCCTTCTCCAGAGCTTCTTTTACCGCCTTATAAACTGCAAAAACATCATTTCCATCAACCTGAATCCCTTCAAAGCCGTAGGCAAAGGCTTTTTGAGCTATAGTTTTTGATGCCGTCTGTTTTTCCCGTGGAACTGATATGGCCCAATGATTATTCTGGCAGATAAAAACAACAGGCAGTTTAAACACGCCTGCAAAATTCATCCCCTCATGGAAATCTCCCTCTGATGTGCCGCCGTCCCCAAAATAACAGGCAACCGCCTTTTTATCTCCCCTGTATTTCACTCCCATTGCAGCTCCGGCTGCATGAGGCAGTTGTGTTCCTACAGGAACGCATACCGGAAAGATATTCAGGCCCTCAGGGCATTTCACTCCTCTCTCATCTCCGGACCAGTACTGAAACAGCATATGCAAAGGATAGCCCATTGTTATATAAACGCCCATTTCCCTGAATGACGGGAATATCCAGTCTGATTTCTCAAGCGCAAATGCGCTTCCAATCTGTGATGCCTCCTGCCCGAGGATTGATGCGTAGGTGCCGAGCCGTCCTTCCCTCTGAAGGTTTAATGCGCGCTGGTCAAAGGCCCGTGAGAGGACAAGGAGTTCATACATTTTTTTTATCTGCTCATCGGAAAGGGGAGGCATAAGGGATTCATCAGCATTGCCCCCTTCATCAAGGATTTCAAGCCGTTTTACATTGCATGATTCTATAATTTTCTCAGGCATCTTTATATTCCCCTATACCAATTATAAAAAGTTTAACAAAGAAGGGCTAAAAAGTCATGTTTTAAACCGTCATTATGTTTTTTTTGCCCCGCGGTTTTTCAGAAAAAGCTTTAATCCTTCAACGCTGTAAACAGGCTCCACACATTCGGACTTAAGACATGGGAGCACATATCCCCTGTCCTTGCCATGCGCTATACTCGTATAAGGACTATGAGTAGAGAGAGCCGTAAGCGCCAGATCGCTTTCACGGCTTGTATATAATGTGAGCCGCAGCATATTGAAATAAGCATCAAGAGCGGCATAATAATATCCCGCATGAATTCCGAAATCCTTTGCCCGTAGGGAAAATGCCCTCAAGGCTTTTTCCGCGTACTGCAGGTATGAGTTCTTGTCTGTCAGGTGATAAAGTTTCAGCAGAAGCATTATAGCTTCAGCATTCGGAGAAGGATGGGGGACGTCCTCGACCCCCTTTAATCTTAAGCCTATTACCTCGCTGTCAGTGTCAAAAAGGCCGTTTTCCTCAGCATCCCAGAATTTCTTTAGACATGAATCCATAAGACTGTCGGCTTTTTCAAGGTATGATGCATTTCCTGTAATCTCATATGCTGCAGTCAGCGCGACAGCCAAATATACATAGTCATCAAGCAAAGCCTTTACCCCTTCGCTATGAAGAAGTTCGTTATTTATAAAATGGAGTTCAAGAATTTTGTTAAGGCTCTTAAGCGCGAATTCTTTTAAGCTGTTATTTCCAAATGCCCTTGCGGCCTTTACGAATGATGTTATCATCATCCCGTTTAATGATGTGTACGGATTTGTATCAATGAATGGGGACTGCCTTTTATATCTTTTCTCAAGCAGTTTTCCCTTTGCGTTTTTTATTATTTCATAAATCCTTTCAACAGGCATTCCTGTCTCAGCCGCAATGTTCTTTATGTCTTTTGCAACAAACAATACCTTTTTTGACACATCGTGGTGCATTGAACCTTCTTCGTGGAAAAGGTGGAAGGAAAATATCCTGAACTCCTCCTCTGTTAATGTTTCCCTTATGTCTTTTTCCGTCCATGTAAAATATCCGCCCTCGTCATCCGGCGTGACATCAGCATCCTGAGACGCGTAAAATCCGCCTTCTTTATCAGAGAGCACATCTTTTACAAAATTTATTATGCCCTCAGCAGTTTCTCTGAAATAGTCATCGCCGAACACAGAATATGCATCAATATAGTTTCTCAGCAGCCACGCATTGTCATCAGCCATTTTTTCAAAGTGTGGGATTATCCATGCCTCGTCAGTTGAATACCTGTGAAATCCTCCTGCAAGCTGGTCATGGAAGCCGCCTTTTGCCATTGCATAAAGGGATTTTTTGACAATAAAACCTACAGATTCCTGTCCTGAAAAAAAGTATCTGTTTATAAGAAATTCCATTGCACCGGGCATCGGAAACTTAGGCGCCGTGCCGAACCCGCCGTTCTGAGGATCAAATTCCGAGATGGTTGCCTTTACCGCTTCGTCAAGCATGCCGGTTTCTATATAGGCGGAATAATCAGATGGTCTCTTTAATGAATCGATAAGACTTTCAGAATATTTTTTAATCTCATCCTTATTCTGCTTGTAGTATTCAGATACTCTTTTTAATATCTTTCTGAAGCCCGGCCTGCCAAACCTATCATCTGGCGGAAAATAAGTGCCCCCGAAAAAAGGCTTCCTTTCATGGGTGAGAAAAACGCTTAGCGGCCAGCCGCTTCCGCCGGTCATAAGGCTGACTGCCTGCTGATATCTCCTGTCTATGTCCGGCCTTTCGTCCCGGTCAATCTTAATATTTATAAAATGTTCATTTAAAAAGGTTATGATTTCTTCATCCTCAAAACATTCCTTTGCCATCACATGGCACCAATGGCACCATATTGCTCCTGAACTGAGGAATACAGGTTTGTCTTCCAGCCTTGCCCTTTCAAATGCCTCGTCTGACCATGGATTCCAGTCAATCTTCTGATCTGCAGAATGTTTAAGATAAGCTGATTTTTCCTGTGCGAGTTTATTCATAATCAAATCAAAATGTGGAAGGATCCTCAGGTGGTAGTTTACTTTCGTAAAAGGGCATAATGCCGAGATGCACCATGAAAGCTTCAATGTCTTTTAATATCTTTGCATAATCGTAATCAGGCATTTCTTCACGCTCCATACTCCTTCCATCCATAATCCTGCATGCGACATATTTTTGAATCTCCTTCAAGAAAGAGCTAAAATAAGGTTAGCATATTCACGCACAATGTCAAGGCGCGCATAATATTCAAAATGCGGGAGCAGATTGCTTATGATCAGGGCAGTGATTTTTGATTTCGGCGGAGTGCTGGCAGAGGAAGGATTCAGGGAAGGGCTTAGGGTTATTGCCGTTAAAAACGGGCTGGACCCTGAGGGTTTCTTTAAAACAGCAGAAGAGACGATACACGAAACCGGTTATTTGACAGGCATGACAAATGAAAAGAATTACTGGACTTCGCTAAGGGAAAAGACAGGAATTAAGGGCAGCGATGAGGAATTGAGGGAAGAGATTCTGAAAAGATTTGTATTGAGGGCTGAAATGCTGGAATATATTAAAAAGATAAAAGCCGATGGTCTTATCACTGCCATGTTGAGCGACCAGACAGACTGGCTGGATGAGATTAACGGGAAGACGCCCTTTTATCACTATTTTGATTTTATCTTCAATTCATTCAAGATCAAAAAGGGGAAGAGAGACCCTTCGGTATTCAGGGATGTCTGTTCATCAATGGGAATAAAACCGGATGAGGCCGTGTTTGTGGATGACAATGCGGGACACATAAAAAGGGCATCAGGAGAAGGCTTGAATGCAATACTCTTTACAAATTCGGATGATTTTGCAAAGGAAATGAAAAAATGCGCCATAGTGTTGTAAATAGAATAATATTCTCGTCAGCCTTAATTCTCTTTTCTATTATCCCCGCGTATATAGCCGGAAAAGAGTCGCAGGATGTGGAAGACAAGTTTTTTCCTGACGGCAGGGGCAGCCCCTCAAAGGGAGACGACAGGATTTATAGGATAATTCCGGAGAATTAACAGTGACGGAAGAAAAAATATACGACTGCATAATCATAGGCGCGGGCCCCGGCGGGCTTCAGGCCGCCATATATCTCGGGAGATATAACAGGGATGCGCTTCTTATAGACAGGGGCGGTGGAAGGACGCAGCACGCAAAGCATATTGAAAATTTTTTAACGCAAAAGGCAATTTCCGGCGCTGAGATTATTCAAAAGGGCATTGAGCAGGCAAGAAGCTTTAATGTCAAAGTAGAAAGAGGCACGGTCACGAAAGTTATTAAAAAAAATCAATTTGAGGTTTACACCGGAGAAAAGAGATACCTATCAAAATTTGTAATAGTCTCATCCGGTGTTTATGACCATCTGCCCCAGATAGAAAATCTGTATAAATTTCTCGGCACAAGTTTCTTCACCTGCATAGACTGCGACGGGTACAGAACAACAAATAAGAAACTGGTGATTATAGGCAATTCATTAAAGAGTGTGCACCTTGCTGTTGCGATGAGGGAGATGTTTACCAAAGATATTACACTGGTGCTCTACAGCGATAAATTGCCTGCTGAATACAGGGAGGAACTTGCGGAGGAGAATATACGATTAATAATTGGCAGGCCGGTAAAAATCCTCGGCGCTGAGGTGATTGAAGGGCTGGAGCTTGAAGACGGGCAGAAGGTTGAGTGCGAGGTGATAATGTCTCATTTCGGCTATAAACTGAACGATGGATTTCTTTCAGAGTTTAACCTGAAAAGGGACAGGAAGGGCTTTAAGTTCATAGTGAATAATAGCTATGAATCGTCCATGAACGGGCTTTATATTGTCGGGCCGCTCAATCAGGGAAATGATCAGGTGGTTATAGCAGCAGGCGAAGGCGCGGTTGCAGCGATTGATATAAAGAAAAGACTGCTTGAGTTATAAGCGGAAAAATTAATCTTTCCACAAGTCCTTCAATAGGGTAATGACCTCTTCATCTCCAACGTCATACCACTTCATATATGCCTCTGCCACTGCAAAGGGATAGAATTCTCTGACATTTAAACAGTAAATTTCGTCCACTTCAGGCAGAAGCAGGCCTATCGAGCTTTTCGAGGCAGTGGGCACGGCCACTATAATCTCTTTTGCCTGTTTCCTTTTTACAAAATTTACAGCCTCGAGCATGGTGTAGCCTGACGCGAGGCCGTCATCCACAATAACAGCAACCTTATCCTTTAAATCAGGGAACGGCCTGCTTCCTCTGTAAGCCCTTTCTCTTTCTTCAAGCACTCTTTTTGTTTTTCCAATCTGTTGGTTTATCTCCTCATCCGTAAGACGCAGGGTTTTTAGAAGCCTCTCGTTAAAAATTGTCTTGCCGTCAGGGCCTAATGCTCCAAACCCTGCCTCTGTATTTCCGGGTATCTGGATCTTCCTCACTATTAGCACATCCATCAAAAGTCCGATGGCTTTTGCTATTCCATAACCTACAGGCACTCCTCCGGCAGGGATTGCCAATACAAGCGTATCAGCAGGGTCAAGATGTTTGAGTTTTTCAGAGAGTAATTCCCCCGCTTCAGCCCTGTCTCTGAATACTAGGGTTTTATTTCTTAAATTCAAATCCTCAATAAGTTGTCCCATTTATTCTGAGAATCCTTTAATGCAGTAGTAAAAATCCGTAAGATCATACTTGTTCCAGATGTCGCATAAGCCGCAGTTGCAGCCTGATTTCTGTTTCGGCGCGCTGCTCTTGCCCCTTGCACAGAATAACAATTCCCCTTTCACTCCGGGATATGAAGGGCATACCCCGCAGAACTTGATGCATATGGTTTCATTTTCATAATTGTCTTCTACTTTTGGCATTTTTGCTCCTTTCAGAATGTTATCTTCTCAGTCTCTCATGGCTGAATACCGGCATTCCGCATGAAGGACAGGTTTCTATTCCTTCAAGCTTATTTACATACTCAAGCGCTGTTGCCACAAATGCGGCATGGCTCCATGTAAGCGGTGATACGGACAGGGGCTGGTTTGTGTATGGATGAACCTGTTCTGCAAGGACGCCGGAAGGCAAGGCCCTTGAAGCAACCCATTCAAGTATCGGCAATGCCTCTTTAAGTTCGTCCATGTTCTTTGCTTTTGCTATATGCCACTGGGCAAGCCATAGGGTGCATATGTACCACGGATTGCCGGGCACATTATGAATATCGGCTGTTGCGCTGTGGTATTTGTCCCCTTCATACCGAGAAATGCCGCCCACGTCTGTTTTTATCCAGAGCCGATTTTTAATTGAGTTCATGGTATTGATTGTCTTTTCATCATCGGGCGCAAAGACACCGAAATAAAACGGCGCGTATATGCTTGCATCAATGGTAAGGTCTGTCTCAAAAGAACCGTTTTTACTTGGGATTATTGTCTTTAAAAACCGATTATGTTCTTTGCTGTAAAGGTATGTATCCATTGCCGCCTTTACTTCTTCTGCGGCCCTTTTGTACATAGCGCTTCTTTTTGTATTGCCAAAAAACTCGGTAAAATTCTCAGCGGCCTTAAGTCCTGCATATACCGCTGATACCGTGAATGTATGTATGCCCCATTTTTCCTCCCAGAGGTCATAAGGCGGCTCACTTCGGCATAATTCTCCCCTGCGCATATCCAGTAATATATTGTTCTTTCGCCTTCAGGCGGAATCTCTACTGAAAAAGACAGAGTGGAATCCACTGACCCCTGCGATATAGGCGCGCCTTCAAGCCTTCCGTCTTCAGCATCCTTCCATGTGCCTTCAAGCCCGTGAAATTCTTTTATCCCTGTTGCATATTGGTCAATGCCCTGCCTGTTTTCACGCATTCCGCTCATAAGAAAATAACGGTCGCCTTTATAGTGAATTATTGCCCTTTCATCAGGGTCGTAATAAGCCGTATCCCCTGTTTCGGATTCAAGAATGTGATAGTCATGGTGGAAGAAGATGCGGATTTCCCGATTCCGTTTGTGATTATTTCTCAGGATTATCTTCTTGATGTAGATATTTTCCCCGTAATCTATAAGGTCGTTGCATTGAAGGCTTACGCCGAGGAAATCATGCGAGGCGGTTACATCGGTAAGAAGTGTTTCCGAAACATAATCCAGCTTAAGATTCCAATCCCTGTTTATCCACGCGAAGTTATTGCCTGTCCATATGCCCAACCTGAATTTATGTCCGTCCGTGTGGTTTTCTTTGCCCACGCATGGATAATAAATACCCCTGATGCAATAGTCGCCGTCAAATGTAACAAGGAAATTTCCGTTTCCTATAGGTATATCGCGCGGCATAAAACCCTTTATTAAATATCGTCCGTATAAAGATTTTCAGCCATTTCATGCCTCCTCAATCCCCTGATAAATCCTTTTTCTTTTCCTCAAACTCCTCTTTGCTTATCTCTCCCTTTGCGTATCTTTTCTTGAGGATATCGAGGGCTGTCTCTCCGGTTGTCCGCTTCTCACCTCCGGCAATCAGCTTAACGAGATAGACAATTCCTAAAATAATCAGTATCCAGAAGAGAACCATAAACAACCATCCCAGTCCGGATCCCATTCCCCATCCGTAATTACTCCATTGCATCATAGCTCCACCCCCTTTTAATATGACCTTATCACATAATCAAGTGACTGTAAATGGAATATCAGGTATAATCTACGCGAGCGGAGGACGTTTGATGCGTCAGGATTATTTGCCAATCCCTTCAAAGTTAGGTTAAGCTATATAATCAATTCTTTGGGAGTATCAATTTTTTGAGTATTAGGAAGCGAAGAGTTATCATCTATGATGACGATGTAAATGTCCTTAACCTGTTGAAAGATTTTTTCTCCAACAGGGGTTACGAGGTGCTTGCATTTGACAGCCTTGCTGTTTGTACCATCTATGGTAAGAATTTAGACAGTTGCGCCAATTCAAAGCCATGCGCTGATATTATAATAACCGATTACCAAATGCCCAAAATGACAGGATTGGAATTACTGCATAAACAGGCACAGAGGGAATGCAAGGTGGATATAAGAAACAAGGCTCTTATGTCAGGGAATCTTGATGAAGAAAACCAGAAGAAGGTTAAAGGGTTGGGACATGCATTCTTCAGCAAGCCTTTTAAATTCCCAGAATTCACAGCATGGGTAGAGGACTGTGAAACGCGCATTGACCTGTCAAAACAAATCGGAATCGTAAGGAAAGAAGAGCGTCATCCTGTCAACATTGATATAGTTTATTCCTATGATGCCTCAGAAAAAATTTATAAAAGCACCGTCGTAAACTTCAGCAGCAGCGGGCTCTGCCTGAAAATGCACACCCCTCCTTCAGAAGGGCAAGCTATTGTATTTAAGACTGAACTCCCCAATAATTGCATGAACGCATCCGTACGCTGGGTAAAGCAGATGGAAAACAATCTATATCTATCAGGACTTTCCTGCTGTTAGTTTCCTGCGATTCCTTCCTGATTGATAATAGAGTCTTTCAGAATGCGACTTTCTGTGAGGATGCTGCATCTTTCTACACGTAATGTGCGCTTGTGATGTATCTGTATAATGCGCGTGTTTCATCAAAAAGAAATCAGCAGTGACAATTTCCCTATATTTTACGACCTTTCTCTTTTAGTCCATATTACCGCAAAATACGAAATTATTGGACTATTACATAATTGATTTTATTAGACTTTTCTGTTTAAAAGAATCTTTTAGATATGCTATAGTTTAGACAGTTTTCTGGAAAATACGACAGTCCATATAGTATATGTTCTGCCAACAATATTAAAGATTAAAGGATATGGCAATAAATGAATAAAGAAAAAATTGCCCGGATTTGCTGGAATACCAATGGATGGCTCAAACCATCCGGCATGGCTGGCAAGAGCAAAAACAAATATGCATATGAGTACCGTGTTGGGTTCGGTCATGAAGAGTGGCTATTGGATACGACAAAAAACTATAAAGGGTATCACTATGCTTACCTGCAACCAATTGGACTTCATCGCGAAAAATACAGAGGACAGACGTTCAATATTTCTCTTTATTCCATAAATGAGGAAACAAAAAAGAGGTGGTGGCTTGGCGGTATTCGGAACGTTACAGTAACGACCAAGGAGGAATCTCAAGAGGCATTCCTTGCTTATAAAAAAAATGGCTGGCTCACGGAAATGGAAGAACAAATTCGCAGTGTAGGAGGAAAAGTCCAAGAACTCGGCAAAACAAAACTGGAAGACTTTTTTGTCATACGTTTCCGCCCTCGTTCTCTTGACCTCTTAGATACACCTTTGGAATTTTCGCGGCGTGATCCTGCTGTCAAAGCAACATATTATGTTTTGCTGAACAAAGATAAGATGCCCAAATTACTTTCACCTAAGAAGCAATTCAGTTTCCGTCATGGCCACACGAAGAAGAAAGGTACAACTGAGTCGAGCTATGAGGCGCACTCATCCAATATTGACCTTGTTCACAATAGAATTCAAACCAAAATATATCAGCAGCTTGCCAAAAAATTCGGAAAAGAGAATATAGGGACAGAAGTAGATGCGGGCTATGGATCGCTAATTGATGTTGTCATCAAGGAAGCCAATGACAAGTATATATTCTACGAAATAAAAACATCATATTCTGTACGACTGAGCATTCGGGAGGCACTGGCCCAGCTTCTTGAATACGCCTATTATCCAAATAGAAATAATGCCATAAAAATTGTCGTGGTATCCCCGAATGCTATTACAAAAGAAGCTCAATCATATCTGGAACACCTTCGTAATCGTTTCGGCATTCCTGTGTATTATCAAAGATATGACCCTGAACAGGAAGAACTTGAAGACAAAATATACTGAAAAGGGCAGAACAAATTGCTCAACCAGACTCGCAATAAACGCAGTTTGGTTTTCATCTTTGGCCTGTCCACTCACTGGTTAGCACGGTCGTTATAAAACATAAAAAGGAGAACCAATGCCGAAGATTCATTACTTTCAGCGATATTCTTCAGTTGAAAACACAGTTACCAACAACACACTTCAGCTATTCGCCAGGATTTATAATTACTCGACATCTCAAGCATCTAAAGTGCTTAGTGAACTATCTGGTGAGCCAGTTGAAATTGGTATTGAAATTAATCAGCAGGAACGCGCAAAAGACTCAGTTCCTGATGGTACAATAATTCAAAGAAGTTTTAAGGTTTTGGTAGAAGCTAAGGTAGATGCTGGAGTTGACACCGACCAACTCATAAGGCATGCTGCAAACTTTTCCAATGAATCGCAAAAAATATTGCTTCTCTTGACGAAGCAACCAATTGAGAAAAAGGAGGAAGAGAACATTAGTCGGCAGATACTCGCAGCCCATCCAGGCGTCGTTTTCAAGAACATAACCTATGAAGGAGTATGCAAGGCAATTAGGGGGCTGTTCAAGGACTATGAATACGAAATGTATGCACTGGTGGATGACTATGTTGAATATTGCAATGATGCCAATCTTTTTGATCAATCAAAGTTTCTTATGCGCATCTTGCCTTGCGGTGAGAGCGTTGAGATCAACAAAAAATACGGAATATATTTTCATCCATCAGATCGTGGATATACAAATCATTCTTTTGTAGGAATCTATGCCAACAAGACAGTGCAATCTATTTGGGCTATTGATAGTGTTTTTGATATTGAGTTTGATGGCACTAAACTAAAAAAGAAGCTCATCCAGGGTCGGGCTACAAATGACTATGACGAGAAAATCATCGGCATAATTAAGGATGCAAAAAAAGAATGTGGATACAATGTTGAAGATGGCCACCGTTTCTTCTGCGGTTCGCCAGCAGAAACAGATTACAAAAAGTCTTCGGCGGGAGGAATTCAAGGAGCACGTTTCATCAACCTAAGGGATGTCATTGGCGAGTTCACTGATACAAAAGATGTTGCAAAAAAATTGACTGGTAAACTATGGGAATAATGACATAACTGGGGATCGAGTGCGGCTCAAAAGGCCGCGCCTCATTGCCGTCGTTAATTAACGCCCAATCGAAACAATCCGACATGCCGTCTTCTTAAAAATGTTTGTTACTGTGAGAAATCTGCTCCTCAAGTGTCTATCACAGCCATAATTATGAAGTTTGCCCAGGAAAAGGAAAAATAATTTTTTTCAACTATTACTCCCTCCGGTCTATACCCAAAAGAGCAGAAGTTCGACAGGTCAAAGTTCAAAAGTCAGAAGTACGGCAGTTCAGCGATGCGAGATAACAAAAAAATCAACAAATACATAACAAACCTGCTAAAATAGAGCCATGAAACAGGCAGTGAAAAATGTTAGGGAAGCTAAAGCAGTTCTGAAAGAGCATAAGGATGAAGTTATTCAAAAATACCGTGTGAGCGAACTCGGCATCTTCGGCTCTTTTGTCCGTGGCGAGCAGAAAAAAGGAAGCGACATTGATATTCTGGTGGAATTCAATGAGAGAAATATACCTGGTCTACTCAAACTCATAGAGATGGAAAGATATCTGGAGAAGCTTCTCAGAAAAAAGGTTGACCTCGTTAGAAAAGGAGGCATACGCCCCGAGCTTAGGAAAATAATCATGAAAGAGGTCGTCTATATATGAAGAGGGAATGGACGCTCTTCATTAAAGATATTTACGACTCAGTACAGTACATAAAGAAATTTGTTGGCAAAATGAATCGCAAGGAATTTCTTGCTGATGAAAAGACCAGAAGTGCTGTCGCGTTCAAGATCGAGAATATAGGGGAAGCATCCAAGAACATACCGAAGGAGATAAAGGCAAAGTACAATGACATTCCCTGGACTGAAATGGCAAGGATGAGGGATAAAATCACGCATTTCTATTTCGGGATAGATTACAAAGTCGTTTGGTCAGTTGTAAAAAAAGAATTGCCTGTCATAGAACCTGCCATTACAAAGTTGTTAGGTGATCTGAAGGCATTTAAATCCACTAAAAAGAAATAGTTTTCACTATCCACTGTTTCCCAATGCAGCCTTGCGGTTGGAACCCGCAATCCCTCATAGAGATTCTGATTATTTAGTATCCTGAGCCTTATGCGTACTCCCGTGAGTAATCCTCGTACTGTTTTTTCGGTTTATGCTAACATGACATAAGTATGATTCCTTATCCAAATATAAATCCTGAGATTGTGAGAATAGGGCCTTTTGCTTTCAGATGGTATGGCGTTATGTACCTCATCGGATTTGCGGCATCCTATCTCCTTGTCAAATATCAGGTTAAGAAAAAGAATATAGCCGTTGGAATGAAAGAAATGGACTCCCTCTATTCCTTTCTAATACTCGGCCTGATGATAGGGGCAAGGCTCGGCTATATCTTGTTTTACAATCTCGCTGACTACATTAGAAACCCGCTTGAAATATTCGCTGTATGGCGCGGAGGAATGTCCTTCCACGGAGGCTTGATCGGATGTATTGCGGCAGGTATCCTTTTCTGCAGAAGGTTCCGCTTGAATTACTGGCAAGTCTCAGACCTTGTTGTCGTCACTGCTCCCATAGGGCTTGGCCTCGGAAGGCTCGGCAATTTCATAAACGGAGAGCTTTACGGCAGGGTTACAAATGTTCCGTGGGCTATGGTTTTTCCTTCAGGAGGGCCATTGCCCAGGCATCCGTCACAGCTTTATGAATTTCTGCTTGAAGGCGTCACCCTCTTTGCTATTCTCTGGTTTCTCAAAGATAGAAAATTAAAGCCGGGAATGCTGTCCTCGTTGTTTCTTATTTTATACGGTATGTTCAGGTTTTTAGCGGAGTTCTTCAGAGAGCCGGACCCCCAGCTTGGGTTTATTTTTGTTTCCTTTACAATGGGACAGATGTTGAGTGCGGTTATGATATCGGTTGGAATGGGAATCCTGTCTTATAAACGCAATACAAACTCACTCTGAACTTATAAAACACTGCGGGTCTTCCGCAAGAAAATTATTTTCTCCTTTTGCCTGAGAATATGCGTATGCTATTGCCCGGCATCCCCTGCAAACAGCCCACCTGCCGCATTTAGCGCACTTGCCTGAATACTTGGATTTATCCCTTAAGAGATTCAAAACATCGGATGCTGCCCATATCTCTCTCAATGAATCTCTTCTTACGTTTCCGATGGAAACCGGAAGCCTCCTGCACGGCGTGACCGTGCCGTCGGGAAGTATGGTTAATCCAGATACCCCTGCGGCGCAGCCACCGTAAGGGGTTGCATCGGATGAAATAGAATTAGCAGGAACTTTCATCTGCGACGCCACGGGATCGCCGGTAACAATCGTAAAGCCGTTTGTATTTAATGAAAAGATTTCTTCGTATAATTCCTTTACCTTCTCTGTTTTGAGCATTCTGTTAAGCATTATCGCCCCTCTCCCTGAAGGCACAAGCCTTGAAAAACCGAGTTTCTGAACTCCGAGGTAATAAGCGAGTTTAACAATATCCATGAAATAAGGCGCATTCATGTCCGACAAGGTGGTATTCATAGTCACTTCCATACCTGCATTAAGAAGGTGCTTGATTCCGTTGAGCGACGAGGAAAAGCTGCCGTAGCCGCGTATCCATTCATGAATTTCTTCGGACCCTTCAATGCTTACCTGCACTCCCTTAACTCCAATCCCTGCGAGGGTTTTTGCCTTATCAGAGGTGATAAGGGTTCCATTTGATAAGAGATACGTCTCAAATCCCTCCTCCGCAAATTCGTTAAGTATCTCGAAGATATCCAGTCGTAAAAAAGGTTCTCCGCCTGTGACATTAACACTTGGAGAAAATTCTATGCCGTAGGCCTCTCCCCAGTCTTTGAGCATTCCTGCGACCTCGCTTATAAGCAACTTTATCTCTGCAAGGGACATCTCATGCTGCCTTTTCCCTGTCTGATAACAGTGCTTGCACTTCAAATTGCATCTTTCTGTGAGGTGCAGCTGGACAAAAAAATCAAAGCCGTTTGCTATAGGCATAGAATCCTTTTTTATGATGTCTTGATATAGTGCCTGGGAAATATTGCTATAAAAGCGGCAGATATGACAGAAACTTAAATCATAAATGTCATATCTGCCTATGAAAGTCTTGTCGCCGGACCGGCGAGTTTAGCTCTTTCAGCCCTTTCACTTGCGGCATACCTTGCCGGGATGCTCTTTTGCAGCTTTCTTCAGGCTGTTCCATAGAGCAGCTTCCTGAGCAAGCGTCTTTTTTGATAGTGCCTTTTTCATCCTCTTTTCACCTCCTTCCCTTGGCGTTTAATTATTTTTATGGTCTCCCTTAAAAATGCCGGCAGGTCAGACGGCTGTCTTGAGGTAACAAGGTTTCCGTCAACAACCACCTCTTTATCTTCGTAAAAAGCCCCTGCATCCTTCATCTCTTGAGCAACCGATTTATAGCACGTTGCATGTTTGCCCTTTAACAATCCTGCTGTTATCAAAGTCTGAGGGCCGTGGCATATTGCCGAGACAGGCTTATTCTTTCGGAAGAAATCACCGGCAATTTCAACAGCCTCTTTTTCCTTTCTTATGGTTTCAGGCGCTCTTCCGCCGGGCAGGATCAGGATGCCGTAATCATCGGGATTTATTTCCTTCAGCGCTTTATTTGCTTCCACTTCATAGCCGTGCTTGCCCTTTATCTGCCCCCTCTTTACGGATGCTATATCCACCTGAAGCCCTTCTTCTTTCAACCTGTAGTAAGGCACTAGGAGTTCGGAGTCCTCAAAATTATCCGCGCTGATAATCAATGCCTTCATGGATTTCTCCTTTCCCTGTCGGCTAAACGAAAAGTTAATTGCTGTTAATAAAAGTGTATCACCAAAAATAATTGTGTCAAGTTATGTCTGGGTCGGGGTAAGTTGCGATATAATATTTTAAACAACTGATATTTCATAGAAGGAGCCCGTGATGATAATAGGAGTGCCAAAAGAGGTTAAAAAAGAGGAATACAGGGTTGCAATAACGCCTTTTGGGGTTGAAGAACTCAAGAAGGACGGGCATGCAATACTTGTTGAAACAGGCGCGGGTGAAGGAAGCGGGTTTTCTGATGACGAATATCTTCAGGCTAATGCCGATATTGCTGACAGGGCAACTGTTTTCAGAAAGTCTGACCTGATTGTAAAAGTTAAAGAACCTCTAACTGAGGAATATGCTTTATTGAGAGAAGGGCAGGCGGTGTTCACATATCTTCACCTCGCTCCGAACCGTGAACTTACGGATTTGCTTCTTAAGAAAAAGATAACAGGCATCGCGTATGAAACTCTCCAAAAAGACGGCGCTCTTCCTCTGCTTGCTCCGATGAGCGAGATTGCAGGCAGAATGGCTCCTCTGATGGGAGCGTATTATCTCCAGAAGATTCATCACGGCGAAGGCGTTCTTGTAACAGGCACGGCATGTGTGAAGCCTGCAAAAGCAGTAATACTCGGCGCAGGGGTTGTCGGCACAAACTCAGCTCATGTATGTATTGGCCTCGGAATGGATACAGTTGTAATAAATAAAGGCGTTGAAAAACTTCAGAAACTTGATGAACTTTTTATGGGAAGGGTAAAAACTCTGCTATTGACTTCGCATAATATCGCCGAAGAAATAAAGGATGCTGATATTTTAGTCGGGGCTGTGCTTGTGCCCGGAGGAAGAACGCCGATACTCATTACCAGAGATATGCTTAAGACAATGAAGAAAGGCGCTGTGATAATTGATGTGTCAGTTGACCAGGGCGGAAGTGTTGAGACGTCGAGGCCGACAACTCATGACAACCCTGTATATGAAGTGGATGGAGTTATACATTACTGCGTTGCGAATATGCCCGGCGCATATCCAAGGACATCAACACTCGCACTCACAAATGCAACGCTGCCTTATATAAAGCTCCTTGCGAACAAAGGCATTGATAAGGCGATAAAAGAAGATTCTGAAATAAAAACAGCCCTTAATACTTACAAAGGCGAAATAACCAACAAAGCGCTTGCAGAGTCCATGAGAATGCTTTACACATCAAAAAAATAACAGTGGATAAGATATCCTCTCCATTTACAGCCCTCTGCACCGTGGGCTTCTTCGCAAGGCTTTCATACGCCCTCGCAAGAAGCCCTGTGCTTCCCTTACACGCATCTGGGCCGATAGTTGCAGGCATTCTTATAGTAAGGTTTGACTATCTCTATTCATTTTGGATTATGTCGGCAATACTCGTTATGGCTGTGCCTGTATTCGTGATGAATGTTAAATTGAAGGCAAATAATTAACGCTTATCTGTTTTTAATATCCACAACTGCTTCTTTTGAAATGAGCCTTACTTCTTTGTTTGTGTCATCAGTTCCATACGCCTTGCCATTGTATCCGAGCAGATTTTTTTTGCAGATATTCCGACAGCATTGTATAATACCCCCATGAGCTTTTGGAAAAATATAAAGCTGGATTTCAGGGCTGTTTTTGAGAAAGACCCCGCTGCAAAAAATGGGCTGGAGGTGGTCTTTGCCTATCCGGGATTCCATGCAATTTTCCTCCATCGGATTAACCACCTGCTCTGGAATTTGGGCCTTCCCGTCATCCCGCGTTTCCTCTCCCATATTGGACGATTTTTAACAGGCATTGAGATACATCCTGCCGCAAAAATCGGCCCCGGCCTTTTCATTGACCACGGCATGGGCGTTGTTGTCGGAGAGACAACAGAAATCGGGGAAAACGTTCTTCTTTATCAGGGAGTAACCTTAGGCGGCACCGGAAAAGAAAAAGGCAAAAGGCATCCCACTCTTGGCAATAATATCACTGTCGGCGCAGGCGCAAAGATACTCGGAGCAATAAAAATCGGCAACAACTCCATAATAGGGGCAAACTCTGTGATACTTAAGGATGTGCCCGATAATTCCATCTCCGTCGGGGTGCCGGGCAGGATAACAAAGAAAAAGGTTGTCAGGATGACCACGGAAGAAGGGCTTGTAGAGCTTTATGACTATTTTCCCGACCCAGTCTCCGAAAAGTTAAAGGAACTGGAATCCCATATTGAAGGGCTTTCTCATAGGATAGGCACGCTGGAGAAGGAAGAAAAAGTTGCTGCGGCGCCAGAACAAGGAGGAAGGATGCGGATTTATAACACGCTGACTGCGGAAAAAGAGGACTTTGTCCCTCTGAATAAAGACAGGGTGAACATGTATGTATGCGGCGTTACTGTTTATGACAGCTGCCACATAGGGCACGCAAGAAGCGCAATAGTGTTTGATGTAATCCAGAGATACCTCAGATACAGAGGCTTTAAGGTAACCTTCGTGAGGAATTTTACTGATATTGACGACAAGATAATCAACCGGGCAAAAAAAGAAGGCATTCCGTGGAATGAGGTTGCAAGAAAATACACTGAAGAATTTTACAGCGACATGGACAGCCTTGGAGTTGCGCGCGCTGACATAGAACCCAAGGCTACAGAGCATATAAAAGAAATAATAGAGATTGTAACGGGGCTTATAGATAAGGGATATGCCTACGAGAGGGACGGAAGCGTTTATTTTGAGGTGAATAAATTCCCTGACTACGGGAAGCTGTCAAAGAGAGACAAGGAAGACATGATGGCTGGCGCCAGGGTTGAGGTGAATGAAAGGAAAAAAGACCCGATGGACTTTGCGCTCTGGAAGGCGTCAAAAGAAGGCGAGCCTTTCTGGGAAAGCCCGTGGGGAAAGGGAAGGCCCGGATGGCATATAGAATGCACTGCAATGTCAATCAAACATCTTGCTGAGAGTTTTGACATTCACGGCGGAGGCGCGGACTTGATATTCCCGCACCATGAAAACGAGATTGCCCAGTCAGAGGCATTTACAGGAAAGCCCTTTGTCAGATACTGGATGCACAACGGCTTTATTACAATTGACAAGGAGAAGATGTCAAAGTCGCTTGGAAACTTTTTTACCATCAAAGAGGTCCTTGAAAGATATGACCCCGAGGTTGTGCGATTCTTTATCCTGTCAACTCATTACAGAAGCCCGATAGAGTTCTCCGACGAGCAGCTCAAGGAAGCAGAGGTTTCCATTGACAGGTATTATACGACACTGACAAGAATTGCTGAATTTCTGAGCATGACCCATTCTTTAGAAAATAATCCCCCCATCCCCCCTTTAGAAAAGGGGGGCAAAGGGGGATTTGAAAAGGCATTTGAGAATACAGTCAATTCATTCAGAGAAAAATTCCAGACAGCAATGGATGATGACTTCAACACCGCCCTTGGTGTGGGGCATATTTTTGAACTCATAAGGGAAGCAAATAAATATCTTGACAGCAAACCATCAGGCCAAAAGGCAAAAGAGCTTGTCTCAAAGACAATGGAACTTTTAAAAGAGGCAGGCAGCGTGTTGAACATCTTCAGGAAAACACCGGATGAATGGCAGACGGCATTGATGAGAACCAAGAAAATCCCTCTGACGGAAACTGATATGCTGAACAGGATAAAGGCAAGGGAAGAGGCGAGGCAGAAAAAAGACTGGGCTGCAGCAGATACGATACGAAAAGAGCTTGATGAAAAAGGGATAATACTTGAAGATAAAAAAGACGGCACGGGCTGGAAGATTAAGGCCGGATGACTGTAGAGACAAATCTTAAATCCCACGTAATATTCCTTTCAGAAAAAATAGGCAAAAGAAATTATCTGGACACAGAAAAACTCAACAAGACTGCTGATTACATAGAAGAAAAATTCCGTTCTTACAAGTGCGATGTCAAAAGGCAGTCGTTCACAGTTGAAAATAAGACCTACTACAACATAGAGGCGGAGGTTAAAGGCAGCACGTCCGATAAGGATAAAATCATTGTCATCGGAGCGCATTACGATACCATAACCGGCACTCCGGGCGCTGATGACAATGCAAGCGGAGTTGCGGGAATCCTTGAACTTGCGCGTATTGTTTCCGAAAAGCCGCTGCCGTACACAATCCGGCTTGTCGCGTTCGCGTTGGAAGAACCTCCTTTTTTCAGGACCAAGAATATGCAAAAGCGCCCATAGTTCCATAGTGCAGTCACCCCAGCGGCTCTTCGCTTACGCTGCAACAGGCGGGAAAACAAGGAAGCGCGAAAGTTTTTAACAGTTTGCCGGAAGCATTTCTTTTTCAACACTTTTGGCAACAAGATACCGTATGTAGGCGTTATAGGAGATTCCTCTTTTTCGCGCAAGCATCTGGATTTTTTTCAAAACAAGCGGGTCAAACTTCAGGGTGACCGGTGTGAGTTTCGGCCTTTTGAAAATATCTTTGCCCTCCTCCAGTTCATCCCAGTAGTCTGCAATGGAATGTGTTTCCCAAAATTTTATCTCTTCACCCTCTGTCTTGAATTTAGGAATTTTCTTCATTATTTACCTCTTTTCTTATACAGTTTTCTTGTTTTTTCATCCATGCCCATTGCAGTAATTACTCTTGCAATGCCTTTTCCCTTTAATACGTAAACTGTAAAAAGATACCGTCCGGCAACTGTATATCCAAGCATATAGCGCGTTCCCTCACGGCCTTTCCTTATCCATGGCTCGTCATCAAATGCCACATCTTCAATCTCATCCGGCGATATGTTATGCCGTGCAATATGTTCTATATTGAAGTGGTCCCATTCAAACCATGTAATTTCCACATAAGTATTTTCACAAAAGGTATTGTTTTTGTCAATATCTTTCTATTTACGCAGCGCAATGAAAAGTCAAAAGTCCGCAGGCGGAAAAGTGTGCAATCAAGAAGCCGCTTTATCAATCGGGTTATAATAAACTATGCCAAAGGTAATTGTCGGGATGAGCGGAGGGGTTGATTCCTCTGTAACCGCATATCTCCTCAAAGAGCAGGGATACGAGGTTGAAGGGCTGAGTTTCATACTCTTTGAGACAAGAGGGAGAACTGATACTGCAACCTGCTGCTCTTTGCAGGCGATAGAAGACGCTTCAAAAACAGCATCTGCCATCGGAATCCCTCACAGTTCAGTTGATGTCAGAAACGATTTTATAGAGAAAGTCATTGAACCGTTTGTTGATTCATATACAAAAGGGTTAACTCCGAATCCGTGCATATTATGCAACAGGCACATAAAATTCCCCTATCTTCTGAAAGAGGCGGACAAGAGAGGCGCTGAATTCATCGCAACAGGACATTATGCAAGAGTCCGTAATGCGTTATGCGTAACGCGTAATGAGTTAAAAGACAAAAACGCATCACGGATTACGCATCACGGATTACGGTTGTTAAAAGGCATTGACCCAAAAAAGGACCAGTCGTATTTTCTCTATGTCTTAAGACAGGAGGAGCTTAAGAGAATTCTATTCCCTCTTGGAGATTATAAAAAAGAGGATGTAAGAAAAATTGCATGCAATCTCGGCCTTCCTTCTGCCCGGAGACCTGAAAGTCAGGAAATATGTTTTACAGGAGATAGGAATTATTTTAAGTTTATTGACAATGTTTCTCAATTCACATGCGGTCCGGGGCCCATTATAGACATGAACGGAAAAATACTTGGAGAGCATAAAGGGATATATCATTACACAATCGGACAGAGGAAGGGGCTTGGCATTTCTTCGAAGGAGCCTTTGTATGTTACTAAGATTGATGCTGAGAAGAATATAGTCTATGTCGGCTCTCAGGAACAGGCAAAGATAAAGGAGTTTGAAGTCAGCGGATTAAACTGGCTCACCCCGATTCACCCGCCCGAACAGATTTGGCGGGCAAGCCCATTCACAGTCAAAGTCCGCTCTATGATGAAAGCTGAATCCGCGGCAATACATCTAAGTAAAAATGCGAATATGGTTAAGGTTGTTTTTGATGAACCGCAATGGGCTCCTGCGCCGGGACAGAGCGCAGTCTTTTATGATAATGATGTAGTCCTCGGGGGCGGAATTATAAGGGGCTGACTGATTGGATAGAAGAAAACCATTAAGCAAGTATAACTGCCCTGACTGCTCCTTCTGTCAATACTGCAGCGAGACGAGATGCTCCCTCTGCCGCCAGAAAATATGCAAAAAAGGCAAAGAGAACAAAAGAAAGAAATCTCACAAACCGCTCTTTAGAACGTACTGAAGGCTGAACCTCCAGTTGTTTGCGCTATATTAAAGCCTGAAAGATTTCTTTATCAAAATCTTCCTCCGTGTCCTGCCCACACCCCCACGCCGACTGCCAAAAGGCTTATGCAGAGGATTACCCAGTGAAAAACCGAAAGCCTGTAAAAGACCTTTGCGGTATCCTGCTGCGCCTCGCCGCTGAATATCGCCTTGAATAAGCTGCCTTCAAACATCAATACGAGGACATAGAATACCCAGACAACAGTCATCAGCGTAGTCCCGATGCCTGAGGCTTTAAACATGACACTCCATTTGCCTGTAATCTGCAGAAGTAAAACACCTGTCACACCAACAACAACAACAGAGGTTTTTGCGATTTTTGCAAACCTGTGTTCAACTCCCTGAAAGAAAAGTACCTTCTCAAGAGAGTTCTCCAGCCGCATTATCATAGGGAAGACTACCATTGTCACAAAGGCAACGCCGCCTATCCATAAGATTACTCCGATGACGTGAACTGCAATTAATAATGGCAGAAACATGACGCCTCCTGTTGCATACTTGCCTGAGATTTTTTATATTATATTTGGTTTTGGCATTTCTTACAATTGTATGATTTATATCATTACTTCCAGATGTGAGAATGGTTTACAATTAAACACGAGGCAATAAATATTCAGAGGAGGCTTTAAATGCTTGACAAGACAAAGATACAAGAAGTGATTGACCGGGTGAGGCCTTTCCTTCAGCGCGACGGCGGAGATGTGCAGCTCGTGGATGTAACAGAGGACAATATTGTAAAGGTCAAACTCACGGGCGCATGCGGCAGCTGCCCTATGTCAACAATGACACTTAAGGGCGGAATTGAAACGGAACTGAAAAAGAGCATCCCTGAAGTAAAAGCTGTAGAGGCAGTTTAATCAGGTTGAGCGCTGTCCCGAGCTGCTCGGGATGGTTTCGGAGACGTCTTATTTTTTCTCCAGAACTATCCTGTGTTTTAAGAGCGCAATCTCTTTTATATTTCCTTCAAGCGCCTTTTGCTCGCCGAACAGGTTTTTAAGGTATATCTTCCCCTGTTCGGGTTTTATTGTGTCAACATTCTCAAAGTAAAGTTCTTCCCTGCCGTCTTTCAGTATATATACGTTTACATCACACATGGTTCATCTCCATTCTGTTAGTGTCTTTTATAAAGTATAAAACATAACCACCGAAGAAAGCGAAGACTAATCCCGTGTGTCGCTCCATCCATGCTAACCGGACACTCCCTCTTGTTGAAACCCTCTGTTTCGTGCAACAATTATCTATGCAGAAGATGCTTAGAGACGCTGCGCAATTGACGCCCGACACTGAAAGGACATTTAAAAACCTTACTACATTCTCCGAAAACAATCCTGATTATATTGATAAGCTGAAGGCTGACATAACACCAATATCTCTTCTTTTCAGCTACAGCCAGTTCCTTGCAAATTTCTGCATCTCAAACCCTGAGATACTGTTTGATACACTTGCTGAAACAGAGAAAACTGCGGGCAGGGAATCCCTTTCAGCCTCTTTAAGGAAAAAATTAACGGGGGGCGATGAAAATGCAAAGGTTGTATGCAGGTTCAAGAAAAAAGAGCTTCTAAGGATAACACTCAGGGATATTCTCAAAAAGGCTGACCTCACAGAGACGATGCTTGAGCTGAGCATACTTGCGGATGTAATCGTGAATGAATCGCTAAAGCTCATTAAAAAATCGCTGACTGAAACATACGGCGAGCCTGAAAAGGACGCCTTTACCGTCATTTCCGTCGGAAAGCTTGGAAGCGAGGAACTTAATTTCAGTTCTGACATAGACATTATGTTTGTATATGGAACTGCAGACGGAGAAACTTCGGGCATAACAACGCCGCAGGGAATTACGGCAAACAGGATAACCAATCACGAGTATTACTGCAAATTAGGAGAGAATCTTAACAGATTTTTATCCGCAAATACAGAAGACGGTTTTATCTACCGGGTGGATTTAAGATTAAGGCCTGAGGGACAGAGAGGAAGCATTGCATTGCCTGTCTCAGGTTATGAGACATACTATGAATCCTGGGGCAGGGCCTGGGAAAGGGCCATGCTCCTGAGGGCCAGGCCCATTGCAGGCGATTCAACTCTCGGCAGTGAGTTTATGGAAATGATTAAGCCGTTTGTTTACAGAAAATACCTGGATTTCAGCGCTATTGACGAGATACGGCAGATAAAGACGCGCATAGATTCAGCATTCAAAAAAAATGATATTAAAAGAGGATACGGCGGCATAAGGGAGATAGAGTTTTTTGCCCAGGCCCTTCAGCTTATCTATGCAGGCAAAGAACCGTTATTAAGGGAGAGGATTACTCAAAAAGCCCTTCACATGCTTTTGCAGAAAAATCTTATCGGGCAAACTGACTATTCAGCGCTTCTTGATAATTACAGATTTCTCAGGATGCTTGAGCACAGGCTGCAGCAGATGAATGACCTCCAGACTCACAGCCTGCCTGCTGATGAAAAAGAACTGAATGCGCTCGGCAGAAAAATGGGATTTTCAGGCAGAGAATCTTTTTTAAAGGAACTGGATGCCAGAAGGAAAAGCGTAAGAACTATATACAACTCGCTATTCAGAGAAGAAGAGAAAGAGCAGTCAGACGGAGCGGCGCTTTTTGATGAGGAACTTTCAGACCCGGAGGTTAAAGAGTATCTTGGCAAAATAGGAGTTAAAGATGTCGAGCGGGGGCTGCGCAATATCCAGCTTATAAAAAATTCAACCTACAATTACCAGACGCTGAGGGGCAGAAGGCTTCTTGGCGAGATACTGCCGTCATTTGTTGATGCGGCTGTCAAAAGCAGCAATCCGGACATGGCGCTGAACCATCTCCAGTCTTTTGCCTCATTTTTGAGCGCGCAAGAATCCTATCTTGATACATTTAAAGAAAATAAAGAGCTTATCCCTGTGCTTACAAATCTCTTTTCACAAAGCGAGTACATTTCAAAGGCTGTGATAAGAAGGCCTGACTATCTTGAGCTGATAGGGCATGAGATGCTCCTTAAAAAAAGCCTAAAGGCATTGAAAATAGAATTAAGAGAAAGCATAGAAAGCGGGATGGCGATAAGCGATGCAATCCGCCTTATGCGCCAAGTTGAAGAAATCAGGCTCAGCCTTCTGTTTCTGGAGAAAAAGATAAATGTGATAGACCTTATAAAAGGATTAAGCAGGACTGCCGGGGCAATTCTTTCCGTGAGCATTGGAAATAATCCCCCCTTACCCCCCTTTAGTAAAGGGGGGATGGGGGGATTTTCAGATAGAAGACTTGCGCTGATAGGTTTCGGCAAACTCGGAGGCAGAGAGATTACCTTCAACTCTGACATGGATATCATCTTTGCTTCAATGGACGATGTGACAGAAGAGGATACAAAGGCTGCTGAACGGCTGCTCAGGCTCCTGATTTCATATACACGCGAAGGGGCTGCATACAGGGTTGACATGAGGCTCAGGCCCGACGGAACAAAAGGGCCTCTTGTTTCATCCATAGCATCCTTTAGGGATTACTATTCAAAGAATGCCGCATTCTGGGAATTTCAGGCATTGCTTAAGGCAAGGCCTGTTGCCGGAGACAGAAAGACAGGACAGTGTTTCTTGGATATGGCAAAAGATATTTTGATTGCAAATGGAAAGAGTATCCTTGCCTCTGATGTGCGCGGGATGAGAGAGAGGATACAGAGGGAGCTTTCAAAGGAGACCGCAGGGTATGATATAAAACTTGGATACGGCGGGCTTGAAGAACTTGAGTTCACGGTTCAGTATCTGCAGCTTAGGAATTGTGCTCAGCGCTCCTTTCTTCTTGTCCAGAATACCCTTGACGCCATAAGGAGATTACATATTGCAGGAGTAATTAATGAATCACATGCAGAATCCATGAAGGGTGCATACATTTTTTACAGGACGCTTGAGAGCTATCTGAGACTAAGGGAGCGTGATATCCTGAAAAAAGATGATGAGGATATCTTAACCGCAGCAGAATTTTTGGGATTCAAAGGCAAAGATGAACTGATTGGAAAACTTGATGAAACAAGAGCAAAAGTAAGAGATATCTATAATCTTTTGGTGGTTTAAAAATCGGGGAAGGTAAAATAAGCGGGGATGACGAGGGAGAATTGCAAAATAAGAGAACATCTTGCAGGTGTTATTCTTTTTATTTTTCTGTATTGATTTTACTTGAACTTTCTTTTGGCAGGTGTTATTTTTAGCGGTAAATCCCAAGATTTTCCCTTGACATCAATCAAGCTTAAAAGGATTTATTTTTGTATTTCATTTGTGATACAATAACAAATGAAAAGGAGGTGTCTTGATATGGCAAAGACTGCAATGATAATGGCAAGGATAGAGCCTGACTTAAAGACAGATGCAGAAAAGATTCTCAAGAAGTTAGGGCTGTCAACAACAGAGGCTATCAACCTGTTTCTTTCGCAGATAAGACTGCATAAGGGATTACCCTTTGAGGTGAAAATACCGAATAAGACAACGCTGGAAACCTTTAAAAAAACCGATGCGGGCAAAGAGCTTATTAAGTGTAAGGATGCAGATGATATGTTCAGAAGGCTGAAAATTTAAATGTACCAGCCGGTCTATACTAAGCAGTTCAGAAAAGATATTAAGCGAGTTGAGAAGTCAGGGAACAAGGATATTGAAAAATTGAAGGCAATTATCCGCCTATTGCTTGATAGCAAACAATTAGACCTGTCTTACAGAGATCATAACCTGAAAGGCAATTTTAAAGACCGCAGAGAGTGCCATATAGAACCAGATTGGTTGCTGGTGTATAAACTGAACAAAAAAGAAAAGACCATGACCTTTGAAAGAACCGGAAGCCATGCGGACATATTTGAATAAAACAAACTTGAAGATTACGCTTGAGATAGCGGTGTAGGAGTTTTCAGGGGGTTAACATCTTGCAGGGTGTTATCCCTTTTTTCTTCTTGATAGAATCATTCAGGGTGTGATAGCTTAGGGCAAATAAAACTTATATGGAAACACAGGCATATTTTGAGGACATTCAGCATTACATCTTAAAGGAACTGCGTAAGGCAAGAACATCCATCCTTGTTGCTGTGGCATGGTTTACTGACAAAGAGCTATACGAGGTTCTTTGTCTGAAAGCATCTGACGGGGTAAAGGTAGAAGTATTGATTACCAATGACCGTATTAATAAAGGCGAATACGGCTTAGATTTCGACTTGCTCAAATCTAAAAACGGCTCGGTTAAATTTATCGGGAATCGCAAAAATATTGACAGCCTCATGCACAATAAATTCTGCGTGATTGACAGCGAAACGATTCTGACAGGCTCTTATAACTGGAGCAAACAGGCGCAGAAAAACTATGAAAATATAACTGTAATCAGAGGGAATAAAGAACTGGCCTCTCAGTTCATTCAGGAATTCTACAGTATACAGGGGAAACCGCTTCATGGAGCGATTGATTACTTGAAGGTCACAAAAAGATTAGAGGCCATAAAAAACTTAATCACCCTTGAGGATGAAGACGACATAAAATTGCAGACTGATAAGCTCAAAAAGCTTATTCATAATCACGCCTATGACAGCCTTGTCAAAGATATAGAAGCCTGTCTTGGTTTAATCGAAAACCAACAATATGACGAGGCTCTTAAGCAGATAGATGATTTCATTACGAAGTTCAAACAGATCGCTGTTTATGTTGACCCTGAGACACCTGAATTAAAACTTATTATTAATGCCCTTGAGATTCAACTCAGCGCCATACAGGATGAAAGAACCGAACTCGAAAAAACGATTAGAGACTTTCATATACAGCATAACAAAGAATTAGGGGAAATCCTTTCTAAGATATTGAAACTGAGAAAAGAGAAACTAAAAAAGGAAGCTGCAAAAGATAAAGACAAAGAAACCGAATACAAAGAGGCAGAGAAAGATTATGAGGATTACAAGAAAAGCATTGAGGACATTAAAGACGAGAAAATTATTGCACTTAGCGATGAGGAGAAGGGAGAACTGAAAAGGATGTATCGCCAGGCGTCAAAACTCTGCCATCCTGATATGGTCAGCGATGAGCTTAAAGACAAGGCTCAGTGCATATTTAATGAGCTGACAACAGCCTATGAACGAAATGATATAGGCAGAGTGCGCATGATTTTAGAGGATTTGCAGAAAGGGCAATGGTTTGTAGCCAAGACAGAAAAAGTAACCGAGAAATCCATACTTAAAGCGCATATCTCTGAACTCAGGATAAAAATAGACAAGCTCCTTAATGAAATAATTCAGATACGCAAGGCAGAGCCTTATCAGTCAATTGTTAAAATTGATAACTGGGACAATTATTTTCAAAGCGCAAAAGAAAAGCTTGCAGAAGAGCTTAAGGAATTAGAGGCTGAGCATGGATGATTCTGAAAACGACAAATTAATCGTAAGGAATGTTCATGCCTTGCTGCCGAGCGTAAGCAAACAAATCGCAATTACCAATAAACTGCTTGCGAAGATAGACAATCTTGAGAAATGGTGGGAAGAATTAGAGCCTGCTTGGCAAGAGATTTTTTTAAGAGAACTTAAAATAAATAGTGAAGATGTAACATTGGAAACAGTAAGACGTGTAAGAAATTTTAAAGGTTTAGGGTTCAGCGATACAGGAATCACGACTTTAGAGCCTCTCAAAAACTTGACTAATCTGACAGCGTTATACTTCAAAGATACGGGAATCACAACCTTGGAGCCTCTCAAAAACTTGACTAATCTGGAAATGTTAATCTGTGGGAAAACAGGAATCACGTTTTTGGATCCCATTGAAAACCTGATTGGCTTGAAATGGTTAGAATGCTCAGGCACACAAATAACCTCTTTAGAACCGATTAGAACCTTGATTAATCTGGAAGTGTTAAGCTGTGTAGGAACAGGAATCACAACCTTAAAGCCTATCAGTAACTTGATTAATTTGAAATCTTTATATTTCGACGATACAGGAATTACAACCTTAGAACCTCTTGAAAACTTATATAAGTTAGAGAGCTTGCGTTGTTCAGGCACACAAATAACCTCTTTAGAGCCTTTAAAAAACCTGCGGAATTTGAAAAAGCTGTACTGTGAAAATACTAAAGTCAGCGACACGGAAATTGAGAAATTCAAGAGCGAACATCCGGATGTGGAGGTTGCTTAGAATTCAGGGGAAGACTTGACCCCAATTTAAAATACCAATTTAAAATATAAAATAAGGGGACAGGCAAAAACCTATCCCCTTTTAAGGTTTTTAATACCCTTCCTGATACCACCACCTATTCACAGTTATTCCCCATGTTGCGGCGCAATCTTTTGCCTCTGAAAAACAGCTTATAGGGGTAATAACATGAAATTCTGTCCCACGCACATTTGAGAAAGCTGTATACTGCTCCCGTGTGTGGTCTATACAGATTGTATCGCAGGTCTCGGCTTCTGCTATTATCCTTGATGCACCTTTTTCAGCATATATATCAGGGATATAGTCCCCTATTTTGGGGGGCTTGGTAAACCCTGATATATCAGCCCAAACAGTGTAACCATCGCTGACAAACTTATTTGCCAGTGCCAAGACCAGTGTGTCATGAAGGGTCTGAGCTTGTGGAGCACGTTTCAAATTTACAAACATTTTTTACCTCCATAATTACTAATTAGTTGTTTCTAAATAAAGGGTAGGCCCCGACCCCGTGCCTTAGCTATCCCAAGTTAGGATTCGGGTTAATTAGATGGGTTCATATTGTCCTCCTTATCAGGGCTTGACAAGGAGGCTGGCTAACAGTAAGATTATAATCGGAATGGGGCGAATCCGGGGCTTCTGCTAACCAGCATCCATTATCAAGTGGAATGGAGGCATGGAACCCCGCATTCCCTGTATAAAGCCGAGTTGTTCGTTCAGGAACGCTCGGCTTTTTTACGCAATCAATAAAATTCTGTGTATCTTTAAAATTAAAGCTCATACGGTTTATCCAGTTTTTCAGACTGTTCTGGGTTCCCTTCCTCTAAAAAGTCAAGAACCCTACTTGTTAATATTGAAAATGCTTTTTGGTTTGTGCCCACCATCCCGGCATCCCCATCAGAATGCCAAAATGTTTCATCCATCCCGCCTTTCATTTTTTCTAAAACACTTTTAAGGCTGTCTTTTGTAATCCGCTGTCCTTTAGAAATAGCCAATGCAATAACACGTGGCAGTATTCTATGGAGCACAATTGGACCTGTTGTCTTCTGCAGAACAAATTTATTAGGTTGCACTTTTGCATTAGGACAGAGATCGAGTATAGCTGACCAATATCTGATGAGCATTATGCTTACTTCTTTGGTCCCATAGCTAGAAAATATGGGATTATCGAGTAAATTTTTTAGGCTATTTTCAAAAGCAGACTGGCTTATAGTAGTTGAAGCCTTTGGCTCGTTTGGCAGGTGTATCTTTTGGTACCACGGATTATTGTAGAAATCATTATTAGGGTCATCGGAAGTTGTCTTATTTAAGATATCCACTATTTCGGTTGCTCTTGGACGCCACGCAATATCTTTAATGGTTGCTTTAGGCATATTAGTAACATTTACCCCCTCGCGCTTTGCCATTTTTGTAATAAAGCGTTCAGCAAGGTCTGCCCTGACACCCTTCTGAGTTATATTTATAATCATGAATTGTCTGGCCTCTTCATATTCAGAATTGGCTGTCAGTAGAACTACAACACATGGGAAATCAGAAAAAGAAGGATCCTGTTCAATTAATCCCTTTAATCCTTCAATGCGATGTTGTCCATCAACTATCCAGAATGTAGTATCATCTGGCAAGGTTAGAGTCCCATAAGGTGAGGAAATAGGCTTGAAATTACCTATCTCCCCCCGGACATTAATTAGAACAGAATTAGGACATATGCCACGAGCATTTTTTATATACCGGGCAAAATCTTTGGCTCTTGCTAAGCTTGGTTTCCTTTGATACCCTTCGTCTTTAGATGCTAAATAGTAATCAACCTTAACCTTTTCTATGTCCGCTAACTCCTTGGCAGTCATGGTACAGAGATAAAATTTCACATTGCTCTGGACTATCTCTATTGCATTTATTTGCATATTTTATCCTCCTTAACAATAATTGTATCATAACACACGAAGGAAACCCTGTCAAGATGTTTTTAGATATAAAACCTAAGTTTAGTTTTACATCTAAAAACAAAACTAAAATCAGCCCGTTTCGGGATATAGGGGGGATTATTGGATTCCCGATTAAAGACTTCGGGAATGACCCCTCACCCTCACCCTGGTCATTTAACATCGAGAATTAATTAGGGTCAGCGCCCATTAATTGATAAAGAATAATAGGGCAGAAGAGGACGACAAGGGTTGTGCCTTCAAACTTCATTTAAGAGCAGGAATCAAAAAGCGGTAAATCCGAAATTTTTTCTCAGAACAGTGGTTCTATTTTCCCTCCCCATCCTCTCCCATACTAAAGCGCAGAAGAGCAGATGTGCCATAGCTCCATAGCCAAAAGTTCCAAAACCAGCAGCGCAAAAGCGGGTCAGTTTTTTATGATTGAGCTGAAATGACCGCCTTCAATTTCTTCTTTAACTCAGGCAGGTCTTCCCGAACCACGTCCCATACAATTTCAAAATTCACTGTATCATACGCATGGATGATACGATTTCTCATTCCAATTATCTTTCGCCATTCTATTTCCTTATATCTTCCTCTGAAAGATGCTGTAAGTTTTGTTGCTGCCTCGCCTATTATCTCCAGGTTTCTGACAACTGCATCCATCAGCAATTCATTTTTCAAGAAATCATATTTTTCGATGCCTTTGCAGAATTTGTTTATTTTCTTTATTGCCGACAGGATATCATCAATATAAACCAGATTATCTTTCCAGATTTTTTTCACAGAATTGCAGTGAGGTCTTTTTCGATATATGGTTTAAGTCGTGGTTTAATTGAACGGCGTATTACAACATCTACGTTTTTGCCGGTTTCATCTTCCAGTTCCTGCTCAACGCCAACCAAATCAAGCAGCGAAAATTTCCCCTTCGGAGGCTCGATGGCAATATCTATATCGCGGTATCTTTCTTTTCTTGCAAAGCTGCCGAACAAATAAGCTTCCATTATCCCATGCCCGCTTAATACTTCTTTTATTGTTCTAATAATCTGCTCTCGCTTCATAGTCTGCCCAATCCTTATATGCCTAAAATTATCATAAAAAACTGAATTTAGCAACAAATTATCTATTAGCTAATTGCTATCATAACATCGTGAACCGATTCTTAATGCTCAGGAATATCATAACATCGTGAACCTTTTTTAAGTTTTTCTCTTTGTAATTGG
>Ga0210021_1000873_pt1 | contig 31751 bp, 36 predicted proteins | sample CryGeymeta201517_FD_183981 | JGI IMG/M metagenome (GOLD analysis project Ga0210021, IMG submission 183981) | Groundwater microbial communities from Crystal Geyser aquifers in Utah, USA - Crystal Geyser metaG 2015-17 (SPAdes) (version 2) | ecosystem: Environmental > Aquatic > Deep subsurface >... | reverse complement strand
TATGAAGCAAACAAAGACCGCTGTGCTCAATATCAATAATCAACATGAGAAACTGTTGCGGTTAATGGGAAATTGCTATCTCAGGTTTTATTCCTGAAATTAAAAGTTATGGGTGCGGAATGTCGGATACATCGTGATGGGAGGATTTTTTGACAGAGTCAATTGCACGGATCGCGGTTCAGGAGATGGGTGAAACTTTATCGCACCATTACGCCGAGTTTTATAACAAGATCAAAATATCGTATGCATAGCAAGTCTGTGAATAACAAAGATTGTTCTGAAACAGATGCGAAAATCCGCATCATTCAAAGTGACATTACCACACTGACTGTCGATGCCATCGTCAATGCAGCCAATTCTTTACTTCTCGGTGGTGGGGGCGTCGATGGAGGCTGCTTTCAACATGATGACGTTCAACTCTATACGCAATTGCTTGGCGGGAAGTCAACATCCTGACATTTCACAAAATCTGCCGCTCATGAGCAGTGGCGAAAGATAAGGGAGGGCCTATCATGTGGCATGCAAGGAGATGATGATGAACAATGAATCCGCATCGACCAGAGTCCCCGTTATTGAAGTGTGTCATGGCCCCCAATGCAGTGATTGTGGCAGCCGGGAACTTTCCAAAGCGCTTCAAAACCTGAATATCGACAGTTTTGCCGGTGATTGTCGCAGCCAGTGTCCGAATGCACCGCTGGTGCTTATCGACAACAAAATGATTGTAAACGCTACAGCACAGATGGTGCAGGACCGAATCAATAACGCCCGGCATAGATGAATGAGTAAAACCCTGTTTCTTTATTCAAGTACGGACGGACACACCAGACTCATCTGCTCACGCATACAGAAGATTGTTGAAAATCAGCATAATCAAGTCACGCTGCTCTCCATTGCAGATGCCGGAAGCATCAATCTGGAGAGTTTTGATACTATCGTGATCGGCGCAAGCATCCGCTACGGCAAACACCAACCGCAGCTTTATCAGTTTATCGAGCAGCATGTGCATACACTGGATTCAATAAACAACGCCTTTTTCAGTGTTAATGTGGTTGCGCGTAAAGCGAACAGGAACCGACCGGAAACCAATCCATACATGCAGAAGTTTCTCAAAAAAGCGTCATGGAAACCTCAAGCGCTGGCAGTTTTCGCCGGAAAAATTGAATATCAGAAATATAAGTTTTTGGATCGTATGATGATCAGATTTATCATGTGGATGACCGATGGGCCGACTGCCCCTGATACCAATATTGAATTCACCGACTGGCAACAGGTGGAACGATTCGGCCAGATGATTGCAAACAGCAATCTCTCCCGCAATGCGTAAAACAAGCATGAATGCATGGCTGAGACCCGCACATGAACCATCGAAGCGCTGCGTGCGAATCATGATTCCCGTGCTGCTGGCCATCTCAGCCGCCTTTATCTATTGCGCCCCATTGCTAATGCCGGAAGACTATTCATGGATATCGCATGTCATCAGTGAATCTGCCGCACAAAACCTGCCGGGGGCGTGGGTTGCAAGATCAGGCTTTATTGTGTTCGGTTTTGCCGTGCTGTGGCTTGCTGTAGCGCACCGCTCCACGTGGGTCAAAGGTGCGTATATCTGCCATATGGCATTTGGCATCTTCATGATTTCAACAGCAGCTTTCTCGCATAAGCCCTGGCTTGAAGGTGTCCCGTATGGCCGTGGACAAGCTACCCTAAACGCATGATTCTCGCATAAGCCCTGGCTTGAAGGTGTCCCGTATGATGCATTTGAGGATCTCCTGCATTCATTTACGGCCACAGCCATGGGCTTTGCTTTCTCATTTGGCGTCTTGTTACGACTACTGCAAAGACAGAAACATGAAACAAACAAAAAATACTTTGATATGTTGGCACTGATCGTCGCTACCGTTATTCCGCTACTCGGCTGGCACTGGCCATCGCTATCCGGGCTGGTACAAAGAATTCTTTTTGCTGTTGCATATCTCTGGTATGTCAATGAAGCATTGACGCTTGATAAATCCAGTTCACCGAAAAAACCTCAGGAGCCCATAGCATGAGCATGAAACCGAATGATTTAACTGAACACCCCGAAGGTGGCCGCTTCCGCGAAGTATTCAGATCAGCGCACCTTGTCAGCACCGAGCGGGAGTCGGGTAAATCCGCATTGACGCACATCTATTTCTCGCTGGATAAGGGTGAATTCAGCCGCTTTCATCGAGTGACATCCGATGAAGTGTGGAATTTATATCAGGGCACCGGCCTGCGCCTTTATACATGGGATGGTGGCGATAAGCCGCCGCAATGTGTCACGCTATCGGCAGCCAACAACTGTTTTTGTCATGTTATACCAGCCGGAATCTGGCAGGCAGCCGAACCGATCAATGATACTGTGCTGGTCGGCTGTTCTGTCGCACCGGGCTTTGAGTTTGCTGATTTCACCTTGATTGATCCAGATGCAGAGTTGACCAGACAATTGCTGACTATGGCGCCGGAACTGGCCAGATTCGTCCTGCCCTAACATCCTTCAGGCATCTGGTGAAATTCAGAATATAACTATGCGAGGCTCAAACTGAACATATTGAAAAATTCATGCATTGGCATCTGCCATGGTCAAAACTGCCGCGATGTTGGTGGCGAAGCGCTGACAGAGCAATTGCATCGTATGCATATCGCCTGCGTGATTATCCCCTGCCAGAGTTTATGTACCTACGCACCCACTGCCAAAGTTAACGAAATTGCCATCCTTCATGCCACACTCGACAAAATCACGGAAGCATCCGATTCATATGACCAACATCGAAACAACTGAACCCATACACATCTGGGTGGATGCCGATGCCTGCCCCAAAGTGGTGAAAGAGATTCTCTATCGGGCAGCCGAGCGCCTGCGCGTACACACCACCTTTGTCGCTAATGGCCGATTAAGCATTCCCCGCTCACCATTTCTGAATTTTATTCTGGTCGATGCCGGTTCTGATGTGGCTGATCAGGAAATCATCCGCCGCATGCGCGCCGATGATCTGGTGATTACTGCCGATATTCCACTGGCTGCCGAAGTCATCGAACAAGATGGCTTTGCCATTAACCCGCGTGGTCAGCTGTATACCCGTTCAAATGTGCAAAGCGCATTGTCCGTGCGCAATTTCATGGATGATTTACGCGGTGCCGGCACCATTACAGGCGGCCCTGCCGTATTCAGCCAGAGTGACCGCATGGCTTTTGCCAATCAGCTGGATCGATTTCTGACCCGCCATCTGAAAAAGTCCTGACAACAAAAAAGAACGGGCCACCTCCACAAACAGCGGAGATGGCCCGAAGCACACAAGCAAAAAAAAATCAGAAAATCAGCGTGCAGCCAGCTGACGTAACACGTAATGCAGGATGCCGCCATGACGGTAATAATCCCATTCCTTCGGCGTATCAATACGCACCCGGACGGTGAATTGTTTATCATCAGCAGTAACCTCAACTTCACGGGCACCTTCACAGACACCGCGAATTGAGAACACTTCCCGACCACTCAAACCGAGTGATTCAGCCGAATCACCATCAAGAAACTGCAATGGCAAAATACCCATCCCCACCAGGTTGGAACGATGAATACGCTCATAGGATTCAGCAATAGCAGCACGAATTCCCAACAATGCAGGACCTTTTGCCGCCCAGTCACGGCTGGAGCCGGAACCGTATTCCTTGCCCGCGATAACCACCGCAGGTGTTCCGCTGGCTTTATATTTCATCGCCGCATCATAAATGCTCATCGGCTCACCATCGGGCAAATGTACGGTAACTCCGCCTTCGGTTCCCGGTGCCAGACGATTGCGCAAACGAATGTTGGCAAACGTACCACGCATCATCACTTCATGATTACCACGGCGCGAGCCATAGGAGTTAAAATCTTTCTGCTCTACACCATGCTGACGCAGATATATTCCAGCCGGAGAATCCGCCTTGATGGAACCTGCCGGTGAAATATGGTCGGTGGTCACGGAATCACCCAACACAGCCAGTGCATGGGCACCTTCGATATCACCAATCGTGCCTGCTTCCTTGCCCATACCGACAAAATACGGTGGATTCTGAATATAGGTGGAATCATCCTCCCAGGCAAAGCGCTCACCTTCAGGCGATGCAAGGTTGCGCCAGTTGGTATCACCGGCAAACACATCAGCATAAGATTTGGTGAACTGAGCACGCGTTACACCAGCGACGGCATCGGCCACTTCAGCCTGTGTTGGCCAGATGTCTTTCAGATATACAGCCTGACCATCGGAACCCTGTCCGATCGGATCGTTGTACAGATCGATATTCATCGTACCGGCAATGGCATAAGCCACGACCAGTGGCGGAGATGCCAGATAGTTCATGCGCACTTCGGCATGCACGCGGCCTTCGAAGTTGCGGTTGCCGGAAAGTACCGAGCAGACAGACAAATCACCATCGGCAATGGCTTTGGATACTTCAACCGGAAGCGGACCTGAGTTACCGATACAGGTAGTACAGCCATAACCCACAACATGGAAACCAAGCTGTTTCAAAGGCTCCATCAGGCCTGCGTCTTCGAGATATTCAGTCACCACCAGCGAGCCGGGGCCGAGAGAGGTTTTAACCCATGGTGCAGATTTCAGGCCGAGCGCCGCAGCCTTTTTCGCCACCAGACCAGCACCTAACATCACCGATGGATTGGAGGTGTTGGTACAAGAAGTTATCGCAGCAATCACTACCGCCCCATCGTCCATGGTAACCGGCTGGCCATTCATGCTTGTAGTGACAGCTTTAGAACTCAGTTTCGCTTCGCTCTTTACCGTGTTCAGAGCCTTTTCAAAGCAGGCTTTTGAGTCACTCAAGGCAATACGATCCTGTGGCCGTTTGGGGCCGGAAATCGATGGCACTACCGTGCTCATATCCAGTGATAACAACTCACTGTAATCGGCCACGGCGGCCTCTTTGCCTGTCTCGCGGAACATGCCCTGTGCTTTGGCGTAAGCCTCAACCAGAGCGATATTTTCTTCCGCGCGGCCTGACAAACGCAGGTAATTCAGTGTTTCATCATCAATCGGGAAAATACCGCATGTCGCGCCATATTCAGGTGCCATATTGGCGATAGTGGCACGATCAGCCAGCGGCAGCGTATCCAGTCCGGAGCCGTAAAACTCGACGAACTTGCCCACAACACCATGTTTGCGCAGCATTTCAACAATTGTCAGCACCAAATCCGTCGCCGTCGCGCCTTCCGGCATCTGACCGGTCAACTCAAAACCGACCACCTTGGGAATCAGCATCGAAACCGGCTGACCCAACATCGCAGCCTCAGCCTCAATACCACCCACACCCCAGCCCAGCACGCCCAGACCGTTGATCATGGTGGTATGCGAATCGGTACCCACCAGCGTGTCGGGGTAGGCCACACCGTCATCATCGACAAACACGGTACGCGCCAGATTTTCCAGATTCACCTGATGCACAATGCCGGTATCCGGTGGCACAACCTTGAAATTATCAAAAGCCTTCTGACCCCATTTAAGGAAATTATAACGCTCGCGGTTGCGCTCGAATTCAAGTTCGGCGTTCTTTGCCATCGCACCATCGGAGCCGAAAGCATCCACCTGCACCGAATGGTCGATGACCAGTTCGGCCGGTGCCAATGGGTTGATCTGGTCAGCCTGGCCGCCCAGAGCCACCACCGCATCACGCATCGCTGCCAAATCGACAACAGCGGGTACGCCGGTGAAATCCTGCATCAGCACACGTGCAGGCATGTAGGCGATCTCCTTTGACGGCTCAGCCTTAGCATCCCAGTTCACGATGGCTTCCACGTCACTGCGGCAGACCACTTCACCATCTTCACGACGCAATAAATTCTCCAGCAGAATTTTCATGGAGAAGGGTAACCGTTCAACATCTCCGGCAGCCGTTAACTGATAATAACCGTACTGTTTATCACCGACTTGCAGGGTATTTTTAGCATCAAAACTATTGCTCACAAGCATCTCCTGACCTTTAAAAATTGATGCTGCACACTAGCGGCAAATGCTTTTTTTCTAAAGATGAAAATAGACATCCAATACGGCGAGTAGCATTTCAGATGATGGGAGCTATAATTTCAGAAAAATTTCACTCTATTCTGTTCGTGCGAAGGAAAAGGTCCCCCTACTATGTCGCTATCATTGAAGTCCCTACATATGTCCGGCCGCGAGGTTTTACCACTGATTGAAGGTGGCAAAGGCGTTGCTGTTTCCAACGGAGAAAGCTCCGGAGCTTGGGCTAAAGCTGGTGGAATCGGTACATTTTCGGCGGTGAATGCTGATAGTATTGATGAAAACGGAGAAATTATCCGTACCGTCTACCAGGGAAAAAGTCGTCGCGCCCGTTTCGATGAACTTGTCACTCAGGGTATTGTCGGTGGCATCAAGCAGGCTCAAATCGCCCATGAAGTATCCGGCGGCGAAGGCCGCATCCACATGAATGTATTATGGGAAATGGGCGGGGCTGAACGTGTTCTGCACGGCGTACTGGAAGGCGCCAAAGGCTTGATTCACGGCGTAACCTGCGGCGCTGGCATGCCTTTTAAACTGGCTCCACTGGCTGCATCTTATCAGGTTCACTATTACCCGATCATTTCTTCTGCCCGTGCATTTCGTGCGCTGTGGCTCCGCTCCTATAAGAAGTTCCCCGAATGGCTCGGTGGTGTTGTTTACGAAGACCCGTGGCTGGCCGGTGGTCATAATGGCTTATCCAATTCGGAAGACCCCAAAATTCCACAAGCACCTTATCCACGTGTAGCAGAGCTTCGCCAGACCATGAATAAATTCGGCTTGCAGAACACCCCGATCATCATGGCCGGTGGCGTTTGGTTTCTGCGTGAATGGTCCGACTGGCTGGACAACCCGGAAATTGGCCCGATTGCTTTTCAGTATGGCACACGTCCCATGCTGACTCAGGAAAGCCCGATCTCTGATCTGTGGAAACAGCGGCTGCTGAACTTACATGAAGGTGATATCAAACTGAATAAATTCTCGCCTACCGGTTTTTATTCCTCGGCTGTTTACAACAGCTTTCTGCATGAACTGTATGACCGTTCAGATCGGGAAGTCGGTTTTGTCGACCATGAAGCCGGTGATCATACCGAAGTATACAGCTTTGGTGTGCGCCATAAAAAAGTCTATGTCACCAAACAGGACCTGAAGCGAATCAAAGGCTGGGAAAATGATGGCTACAGCAAAGCCCTGGCCACACCCAGTGCCACACTGATTTTTGTAACACCCGAAAAGGGTCAGGAAATCAGGCAGGATCAGCTCAACTGCATGGGTTGTTTATCACAGTGCTCATTTTCTAACTGGGCGACCAATGAACAATGGACAACAGGTCACAAAGCTGACCCGCGCAGCTTCTGTATTCAAAAGGCATTGCAGGAAATTGCGCATGGAGCCAATCCGGACTCGCACCTGATGTTCGCCGGACATGCCGCATATCGTTTTTCGGAAGATCCTTTCTATGCCAATGGTTTCATTCCAACTGTCCGGCAACTGGTTGAACGTATTCAGACAGGCGACTGATACGTCTTTTATGGCGAAAAAGCGGCGTCAGCTCTTTTTCGCCAGCTCCATGCATAAATGAGCTACTTGTTCGGAAGGGTTGGTAGTTCCCAAACGTTGCCGCAGCGCTGAAAATAACTGCCGCTGTTGATCAGCAATTTGACTATCACGCAACAGGGAACGTGTTTTTTCTACAATGTTTTCGACCGTGGCGAATTCCTGAATCAGTTCCGGCATAACTTCCTGATCATCCAGAAGAATATTCGCCAGTCCGGCACAACGGGTACCCACCAGCTTGCGAGCCAGCCAGATCATCATCGGCGTGTTGCGATACACCAATACCGTCGGCACATCCCACAGTGCCAGCTCAAGTGTCGCAGTACCAGATACGGCAATGGCCGCATCCGCTCGCAAAGCATAACCATCCTGCATGCGATCTATACACTGCACACCTGCTTCAATTAAAGGAGCCAGTTGCGCATCCGAAACACCAGGCGCTCTTGGCGTAATACCGATCAGGCCAGGTATATTTTGTTGAAGTATCGTGAAAGAATCCGCCAGCAATGTGGCATGACGGGCCAACTCACCGGCACGACTTCCGGGTAACAAAGCAAGTACTTTAGTATCATCTGACACGCCGATGTGTTGTCTGAACGCCTCAGTTGACCACCCTTCCCGACAAGCCAGTGCACTGGGATTACCAACATAACACCCCGTAATGGAAAATCGCGCGAACCAGTCCGGTTCAAATGGTAAAATACAGGCCAGCCTATCCTGTGACTGTTGCAGTCGCTTGATACGCCAGCTACCCCAGGCCCATAATTTAGGGGCAATATACTGGATAACTGGCATATTCAGTTTTCGAATCTTCTGCCCCAATCGCATATGAAAACCCGGAAAATCGATTAAAACAACCACATCAGGTTGCGCCTGGACAAGCCATGTCTGAATATTCTCACCAATCCTGCGGATTCTAGGCAGAGCTTTAATCACATCACCCAAACCCATGACATTCAGTGACTCCATATGTTCAACAACCGAACAGCCCTGAGCCCGCATTTGAGGACCGGCTACCGCAGAAATCCGACATTCCGGGTATAAACTGCGCAAAGCCCGGATCAGTGCAGCGCCGTGCAAATCCCCCGAGACCTCACCCGCGCTGATAAAAATATGCATGGCTTTATCAGCGTCATCCTTCATGACTAAGGCATAAACCATACACGCTGACAGCATGTTTTCGGGCTGCTTCAGCCAGACGATCCCGCTCAATAAGTATAGTACAACCAGCCTGCACAGCGATTGCCTTGCAACCGTTAGCCGCCATCACTTCAATCGTATCGGGACCAATAGCAGGCACATCAAAACGCAAATCCTGATTCGGCTTCGCCACTTTCACCACCACAGCCTTGCCATTGCCCAGCAAACCACCGCGTTTAATGGCTTCATCCGTACCTTCGATGGCTTCTACTGCCAACACAGCCTGCTGCTGGATAACTACACTTTGACCAATATCCAGAGCAGCAATACCACATGCTTGTGTCAGACCGAACTGCATATCAATGCGCTGTTTCTTACTGGCTTTCGGACCAAACAGATGACCCTCTTCAGCTATCATGTGTTTGGCATATTTCACCTGTGAGATAAGTTCAACACCCGCATTCTGCAACAAGCCTGCTATTGCCAGCATGATGCTGTCGTCTTTACGATCAGGCAGGCTCAGCAGAGCTTTCACGGCAACAAAATCCGGTCTGAAATTGCGAAACAGGTGAATTTTCCTTATTTTCCCGGCCATGACCACTTCACTCACACCATGTTGCTGAAGTGTTTTAATCATACTGCCAATCTGCCCGACATGTAACCAGGTGATAGAAGCAGCAAATGCCTCAATATCCGGTGAGGTTTCTTCTTTAGCCGCAATAATATGAACGGCGAAACCTTCCTCCTGAAGTGCAGCAGCCATTTCGAAAGGAAAAACGCCGTAACCGGCAATCAGACCAATAGACTTTTGCACCGCCATAGCTTGAATTAATCTCTTCCGTGTACGGTTAAACCACGGGTGGATTTAGCCACGAAGTCGACGAGGTGCTGAGCGTCCTGATCTTCATCAGCCAGTACGCTGGCATCAGCAACACGCTGATCCAGACTCTCGTTGCTCTGTAGTAAAATACGATAAATCTCTTTGAGCAAGCGAATGCGATCTGTCGTAAAACCTTTACGTTTAAGGCCGACAAGGTTCAGCCCGATCAAACCCGGACGATAGCCACCGGCTGTCAGACAGTAAGGCGGTACATCTTTAACAATACCGCTCATGCCGCCAATCATGGCATAGCGACCAACCCGAAGAAATTGATGAATCGCAGACATACCACCGATGATGGCACCATCATCAACATGCACGTGCCCTGCAAGGGTAGCGCAGTTGGCCATAACCACATCATTACAAACAATGCAATCATGGGCCACATGTGTGTAGGCCATCAGCAAATTATTGTTACCAATACGAGTCAGCATACCGCCACCCTCAGTGCCGGGGTTTACAGTTACATTTTCACGAATCGTGTTGTTATCACCGATCACCACCTCTGATGGTTCACCGTGAAATTTCAAATCCTGTGGTTCATGACCGATGCTGGAAAAAGGGAAAAAACGATTCTCTTTACCGACCGTGGTATGGCCGGTGATCACCACATGTGAAATCAGCGTCGTTCCGCTGCCGATGCGAACATGTTCATCAACTTTGCAATAAGGCCCGATCACCACATCGTCAGCCAACTCCGCCCCGGCAGCAATAATGGCCGTGGGGTGAATGTTAACACTCATGACTTTTCTTTAGGCATCAGCGTCGCCATCAGCGTACCTTCACAAACCAGATCGCCATCGACAAAAGCATCACCCTTGAATCGCCACATATGTCCACGGCGGCGCAAACAGGTCAATTCAAAGATCACCTGGTCGCCCGGACGGACCGGCTTGCGAAAACGAACGCCATCAATACCGGTAAAATAAACGAGAAACTCCTGATCTTCCGGCGCAGACATGAAGGCCAGAATACCACCAACCTGAGCCATGGCCTCGATCAACAAAACTCCCGGCATAACAGGAAACTCAGGAAAATGACCTGTAAAATGAGGTTCATTAATGCTGACATTTTTCAGAGCCCGGATTGATGTATCCTTCTCATAATCCAGCACACGATCAACCAGCAAAAAGGGATAACGATGCGGTAGATATTTTAAAATTTCGTCAATGTTCATGATAGCCATAAGAGTCCCTGTTTATCGCGTCCTTAGTTTCTTCCAAACTTCCGGTAACCTCAGGATGAGTGCAGATACTTTCAGCCACGTTTTATGCGGCATAGCGGGAATACCGGCATAGGTGCCACCTGCATCAAGATCACTGATAACACCGGTCTTGGCGGCAATTTTCACACCGTTACCAATGCTGACATGGCCTGCTACACCCACCTGACCGCCTACCTGACAACCCATGCCGAATTTTGATGAGCCGGAAATGCCGGTCTGGCTGGCCATGATACACAGTGCACCGATTTCCACATTGTGACCCACTTGAATCAGATTATCGAGTTTAACACCTTGCCCAATGACTGTGTCGCCCAATGCACCGCGATCAACACACGTATTCGCACCGATCTCCACATCATCTTCAAGAATAACACGTCCGGTTTGCGGAATTTTCAAATGCTCCCGGCCAGTCCAGGCATAACCGAAACCATCGGAGCCAATCACAGCACCGGCTTGTAAAATAACTCTGTTTTTAAGGATAGTTCCATCAGCGATAACCACATTCGGATGAATCAGGCACTGCTCACCAATGCTTACATTCTGTCCGATTATAACACCGGCATGAATCACCGTACCATTGCCAATCACGACACCTTCTGCAATGACCACCCGTGCAGCGATATCAACATTTGCAGCAAGCATGGAACTTTCAGCTATCACGGCTGAAGCATGATGCCTGCCCTTCCCGATGTGTTGCGGGTGAAACACCCGTTGCAGCTGAGCAAAAGCCAGATAAGGATCCTGAACCTTAATCCAGTTTTTTTGCTCACCAAGTCCGGATTCATAGACCTGCGGCGATACCAGAATCCAGCCTGCTTTGGACGCATCCAGTGCATGCTTGTATTTAACATTAGCCAGAAAAGATATCTCATCAGCGCTGGCAGCCATCAAAGTATTGATGCCTTTCAGTTCGCCTTCACAGCCAATGTTTCTTTGTGTTTCATGGACAAACCCCTGAACAATATCTAATACCTGTTCAAGGGTCAGTGTTATCATCATCGGTTATTTTTTCTTATCAACAAGTTTAACTACTTCGTCAGTAATATCGAAAGCAGAATTCACATAAATAGTATTGGATTTAGGAATCACCAAATCAAACTGGTTGTCCTTTCCATACTGCTCAGCTGCTTTGAAAAAGTCTGCCGCGACATTCTCACCCAAGCTGCTTCTGGATTTTTGCCATTCTTCTTCAGCATCCTGACTTTTACGCTGAAACGATTTGGTTAACTCTTTAAGTTCATTTTCTTTCTGGTAACGCCGCTCTGTAGACATCGTCAGTTGCTGACTGCGAAACTCATTTTGACCTTGCACAATTTGATCACGTAATGCGCTCAATTCTTTTTCCAGCTTGGTCCTTAACTTATCTAAAGCCAACTTTCCTTTTTGATATGCCTGAGTATTTTCTATTCCGCTATTCACATCAACATAGCCAATTTTAACATCTGCAGAAATAGCCACATTTGCAGACATCAGCCCACCAACAACCAGACCCGTCAAAACTCGTTTCAACATATTCATACCCCTATCGTTCCTTATATTCCCAATCTAAAAAAAACAGCCCATTCAATCTAGCAAGAATGATTCAAAAATCCTGTTGCGCTCTTACTTGCCAGTCTATCCGCAGCAATCCATCATCAGCTGTCCCATGTACTGTTAGACACACGTTAATCAGAATTCATTGCGAAAAAACCTTCGGCGCGTGCATCTCAACGTTCCATGCATAATCCGCTTAGAAAGTACGTCCCAAACCAAATTCAAATGTTCGTTCAAGATCCCCCACCTGTTTGCGTTGAGCTTTTGCCCATGAAAGTGTAACCGGCCCAACCGGTGACATCCATTCAATTCCAAAACCAGCAGATGTGCGCATTCTGGAGAAAGAAAACTTTTCGGCAACACTTAGGGTTTGCCCCCCCACCGTCGTGTTCACACTTCCCCATACGGTACCGACATCATAAAAAATACCGCCACGAATACCGGCCGTGCGTACATAGGGTAAGGGAAAAAACAGGTCCAGCGATGCTGTAACCTGTTTATCACCACCCACGGCTTCTTTACTTTTCGGGTCCCTTAACGATACGCCAAAATAATCAAATCCGCGCAAGCTGCCAATACCACCAAGCGAATAACGTCGATAAACAGGCTCGGATTTATTGTTATAACCACGAATGATCTGGCCACCCATCATCGCCCGGATAGTCAGATCATCCGTTAAGGGATAATAAAATTGTGATGTTACTGTGCTTTCAAGAAATTTATTCGAGCCGCCCAAACCCGCCACTTTAAAGCCCAGTGACTGGAAAGTGCCGGAAGAAGTTCCAACAAGTGAATTACGCGTGTCATAACTTATTGACTGATCGATTTCACCGATGCTTTGTGTACCGGCCTGAGCCCGCAAAAATAACGATGCGGTAGGTTGAATATCGGTCAGATTCGTTTTCGTATAGTTGTAACCAATGCCATAGCTTACTTTTTCTGTGATCGGTATACCGAAACTAACGCCACCGCCATAGTTATTCTGCTTGTAAAAAGTAATCTGCTGCAACTGACTTTGAGATTTATTCGCATTTACAGAAGCATTGATATCACGGCCCATAAAATACGGATCACTCAGACTCACATCGAAGTTCTGCGTTTTTGCACCAACATCGGCAGTAACATTGGCGCCATAACCCTTACCCAATAAATTCTTTTCATTGTATTTAGCACGAAACAGGGCCTTTTCCAATTGGGAAAATCCCACACCAAAAATAAAAGAACCCGTCGATTCTTCCGTCACATCAACATTAACATTGACGCGATCAGAAGCTGACCCCTTGGGCATCGAAATACGATGATCCTTCAACAGGCTTGACCTTGACAGATTTGTCTTACTTTGCTTCATACGTGTGGCTGAGTAACGTTCTGCCTCATCGACCCTGAGTTCTCGCCTGATCACTTCATCGTTGGTTTTTTCGTTACCCGATATCTCAATACGTTCAACATAAACTTCTCTGCCTTTTTCGACATCGAAAGTAATTTCCACCGTCTGTCCGGCAACATCACGCTTGAACAATGGCGTAACATTGGCAAAGGCAAAACCCTCATCACCCACTTTCAGGGTCAACATTTCTAAATCTTTACGCAAATTCGATAATGAGTATATCTCACCGGCCTTCACTTCCAGTAAAGCCGTGAGTGTTTCCAGCGGCACGACGGTATCGCCCTGAATATCAACTTTACTGACCGTATAAATCGGCCCCTCATGGATAGAAAAAGTAAGATAAAAAGATGATTTATCCGGTGTCAGCAACAATTGCGACGACTCCACACTCATATCCAGATAACCATGATCCTGATAATACTGTGTCAGCATTTGCGCATCATTGGCAAACTTTTTGCTATCAATCACATCGCGGCTGGTAATCCAGCTCATAAAATCAGACTCGCGCGCTGAAATTTCATCAGTAAGAATCTGATCGTTAAACGCATCATTACCGACAAAACGAATTTGCTTAATATATGTTTTTCCACCTTCGATCACCTTTAGCATCAGGTTAATCCGGCCGTCTTCCAGCTCTTCAATCTGATCTTCAACCTGAACACGATAATAACCTTCTTTAATATAGCCTTTTCGAATGGTTGAAATATCGGCCCGCAATCGGGAATCACTAAACACCACACCTGACTGCAGCTTCAGCTTCCGCTTCATATCCTTATAGGTAATTTCACTATTACCAGTCACTTTAAAATCAGCAATCAACGGATTTTCTGTCACCTTATAGATAACACGCACACCCTCGGCGCCCGGCGTTCCTTCGACCTGAATATCTTTGAAGTTACCCGTGGCATACAAACGACGGACATCATTACTGATTTTCTTACGATCGAGCACATCGCCCACTTTCGTATCAATTTGCAAGGTAATAGCATCGGTTTCTACAAATCGATTTCCATTAACCTCAATCGAACGAACGATGTCACTCTTTCCATCAGCAGCCAAAGCATGAGAAACAGACACAAAACCACCCAACCCGAAAGCCAGCAGCATCAACAATACACGATGGAAAAAACACTTTTGCTTCATCAACTAACCTCTGAATAAACGCATCAAATCATTATAAAACGCAAAAATCATTAGCATACCAACCAGTAAAACACCCACAATTTGCGTTTTTTCCATGACAGATGCAGGCAAAGGTGAGCCACGCATCTTTTCAATCGCCAGATATACCAGATGCCCGCCATCAAGAATGGGGACAGGCAGCAAATTAAGTACGCCCAAGTTTACCGAAATCAGTGCCAGAAACATCAAGAAAGTCACCAGTCCCATTTCAGCCGTTCTTCCGGCCAATTGGGCTATAGCAATCGGCCCACCCAGATTTTCAGGAGAAATAGCTGTGCTGATCATTTTCCCGAACACTTCCAGCGTCAATTGGGTCATTTCAGCCGTACGCACAAAGCCGTATGCAACACCACTGAAGAAATCCATCCGGTACAATACAGGCTCAGACAACGGTTTAGCCGAAAGTCGGACACCGATTTTTCCCTGTCCCCCATCGGATTTCGGCACAACATGAAGTGTCACATGCAACTCATCCCGCAGCACCCCCATAGCCAACTGCTCACCCGCATGTTCCTGAATATAACGAATCAGATCCCTGACCGAATGAACTTCTTGATTGTCAATACGCACAATCTGATCACCTTCAAGCATGCCAGCCTTAGCCGCCGGTGAATCAGCAGCAATATTATCGGCGAACACCTGCATACCCATGCTGATACCGAGCACATCTTCAGCGACATTGATCAGTAATGGCTCCTCTTCAGTAGCCGGAATATGCATATGCACATCAACCATCCCATCAGCACGAAGCAATTGAAAATCCACTTCCTGATTGACGTTGGATTTAAGTGCTTCCTCAACATCTGACCAGGCATGGATATCCTGATGATTTACTTTTTCTATCGTATCACCAATCTTCAAACCTGATCGTTCAGCCACAGAGCCCGGCGCCACTGAACCGATCACCGGTGGCATCACCATTTGACCGATCCAAGCCACACACATATAGACCACTATCGCAAAGAAAAAATTAAACATCGGCCCGGCGGCTGCCACCGCCGCACGTTTCCAGACCGGTTGATGATTAAACGCTCTGGCCTTGTCCGCTTCGGAGAGCGGTTCGGCTTGCGGATCATTCTGATCAATCAGCTGCTCACCAAGCATCTTCACATAACCGCCCAGAGGAATCATAGCGATAATATATTCAACCTCACGATCTTTACTGTGCCAGGAGATTAATTTCGGACCGAATCCGATAGAAAACTTTTCCACCTTGATACCCAGTTTTCGGGCCACAATAAAATGGCCGAACTCATGAACACCAATCAATAAAGCAATCGCAAAAATAAAAGCTGCTGCTGTGTGCATTGTTTCAATCATGCATTACCTCTTGCGCCAGAACTCTGGCTTCGTGGTCAAGCGACCATACCATCTCCAGATTGTCGACGGGTATATTCTTCACCTTGGAAAGTACTTCTTCGATCACAGGAACAATGCGCGTAAAACGTATTTTACGTCCCCGAAAAGCCTCATTAGCGACTTCGTTGGCGGCATTCATAGCGATGGAAAGTGAATCTTCTCCCCGCATCACATCCTGCACCATACGCATGGCCGGAAACTGCAATTCATCCACGGCACGAAACTCAAGCGTTCCCACCTTTGCCAGATCAAGCCAAGGAATTCCACTATGCAAGCGCTGATGCGCCTGCATGGCATACACGATAGGTGAACGCATGTCCGGCTCTGCCAATTGTGCCAGCACTGAGCCGTCACGATATTCCACCAGTGCATGCACAATACTCTGCGGATGAATAATGGCGGATAACTTTTCAGCAGGCATGTCAAACAACCAGCGTGCCTCGATCAGCTCCAGTGCCTTATTCAGCATGGTCGCAGAATCAACGCTGATTTTTGCACCCATCGACCAGTTCGGATGCGCTATCGCCTCCTCAGGTGTCACGTCATGCAAACTGGAAGGATCGCGATCCCTGAATGGTCCGCCGGAAGCCGTTAAAATCACGCGGGTAACAGAATCACGATCATGTCCCACCATGGCCTGATGTACAGCGGCATGCTCCGAATCTACCGGTACCACATCCGCACCCGCATCGATGGCTGCCTGCATAAACAACCGTCCAGCAGTAACCAGACATTCCTTATTGGCAAGACCAACTCGTTTACCGGCCCGCACCGCTGCCAGCGCCGCCGGCAAACCGGCGGATCCGACCATCGCAGCCATCACCATATCCACATCCGGATGTTCCGACACTGCAATCGCAGCATCCATACCCGATTCGATACGCACAGGCAGGGTGATAGCCCGGCTCAGTGCCTCGGCCGCTTCCGGGTCGGTCATAACAATCACTTCGGGCTGCAATTGGCTGGCCAGTTCGAGCATTTTTTGCCAGTTCTTATGGGCCACCAGTGCATAGGCAGAAAATCTGTCGGGATGACGCATCATCACATCGACGGTACTCAAACCGATAGAGCCGGTAGCACCGAGAATTGTTACTTTCATCATTGAACTGCCATCCATAATAATCCGGTCACTGGCACCGCTGTAATCAGCGAGTCCAATCGATCAAGAGCGCCGCCATGGCCGGGTAATGAGATACCACTATCCTTGGCATCAACACTGCGTTTCAAAGCAGATTCAAGCAAATCACCCACGACCCCTGTCACCACCAGAACCATGGACAAAAACAGGGCGACATACCAGTCCATGTGAATGGTAAACACCCAGAATGACGCAGCAATGCCGACACCTGCAATTAATCCGCCAGCAAAACCTTCCCAGCTTTTCCCCGGACTGACGGCAGCGCACAACTTGCGCCTGCCCCATTTCTTACCGGTAAAATAAGCACCGATATCCGATGCCCATACACCCAGAAATGCACCGCAGAGAAAAGCAATGCCATTGGCTTGCTGATGCAATTGCAACAGCATCCAGACAAACAACACAAGCCACAACATCATCCAGTGGGAAGCAAGCATGATCTGATAAGAAAATTTAAGATTCTCCGTTGACTGGCCGGAGAAAAGAAACGGTAACATCCACAAAGCCATACATAGCACAAACATATGTGCCAGCGCCATGTGACTGGCAAGCAAACCAAAAACTATTGCGGCGATTGCAATATAGGGCCATACCGGACGTAAGCCTAGTAAGCGCAACATCTCCAGCGTCATCAGAAAGCCGATCAGTGCCGTGACATAAGTGAATAAAGGTTCTGGCAAACAGAACATCCACACAATAGAAAAGAGCAACAGCACAACAGCAGTAATGATACGCTTCTGTAATTCATTCATATTGAAGACTGCGCTTTATTCGATGTGACTTGCTCACTGGTTTTGCCAAAGCGGCGTTCCCGCGAGACAAAAACATGCAGGGCCCTTAAAAAATCTTCTCGTGAATAATCCGGCCAATAGGTTTCATCGAAAAACAATTCTGCATATGCCATATCCCAAAGATGGAAATTCGAAATGCGGTGTTCACCACCAGTACGAATCAGCAAATCAACCGGCATCAGATCGTGCCGCCATAAATAATTACGGAAATCTTCCGGACTCAGAGCTTGCAATGCCTCATCGCTGATCTCGCCTTGTTTAAAGGATATCGCCAGCTTTCTGGCCGCCGCCAGAATTTCCTGCTGACCACCATAATTCAGACAAAGTACCAGATCGATTTTCCTGTTTCCGGCAGTTTTTTCACAGGCTTTCAGCACAGCCCGACGGGCCATGCCCGGCAAGGCCTGAACATCCCCAAGAACTTTCAGTCTGACGCCATTTTTATTCATGTCCGGAATCTGTTTGGGTAGCAGCGTCGCCAGAAGTGCCATTAAACCTCGTACTTCGATGTCCGGGCGGCTCCAGTTTTCAGTAGAAAAAGCATACAGTGAAATTTGTCTGACACCTGCATCAGAAGCCCATTCAACAATATCACGGGCCTTATCGGCACCTCGGCGATGCCCTTCGAGACGAGGAAGGCCCCTGGACTTAGCCCAGCGACCGTTGCCGTCCATAATAACGGCCACATGTTGTGGAATTAATTCCGGCAGTATATGACCGGATAATTCAGAATCAGAGGTGGAACTCAAACTGTCAGGATATCTTTTTCTTTGTGTTCAATCACGTGATCAACTTCTACAATATAGTGGTCCGTAATTTTCTGAACCTCATCCTGCATCTGTTTCACCTGATCTTCTGACACACCATCACTCTGCAATTGCTTTTTCGCGTGATCATTTTCATCACGGCGGATATTACGAATAGCGACTTTCGCCTTTTCACCAGCCTGACGAACCTGTTTAACCAAATCCTTACGACGTTCTTCGGTCAGCTCTGGCAAAATCACGCGAATCACTTCGCCATCATTACTCGGATTCAGCCCTAAATCGGAAGCCTGAATGGCTTTTTCAATCGTTTTCAGCGCACTTTTTTCCCACGGGGAAATCATCAGAATTCTCGGTTCGGGAACGGAAATACTACCCACCTGATTAACAGGCACATCCGAGCCGTAGTAATTCACCCGGATATGATCCAGCAGAGCGGAATTGGCGCGACCCGTGCGAATCGTTGCCAGATCAGACTTCAATGCTGAAATTGATTTTTCCATACGTTCTTTGATTGTAGAAGACATCTTACTTACTCCTCCCTCACCAGTGTCCCAACCGGTTCACCCTGTACTGCTTTAAACAAATGGCCGGGTGTTGTAACATCAAATACCACAATCGGCATATGATTATCACGACATAACGATAACGCCGTTGCATCCATCACACCCAGCTTCTTGGTTAATGCCTCGGTAAACGTTAATGTATCATAGCGCGTTGCATTCGGATCTTTAACCGGATCTGCCGTGTAGACACCGTTCACTTTTGTGCCCTTGAGTACCACATCAGCCTGAATTTCCATCGCCCGCAGGCTTGCTGCGGTATCGGTGGTGAAATAAGGATTCCCGGTGCCAGCGGCAAACACGAGAATCCTTTTTTTCTCCAGATGACGAACGGCTCTGCGGCGAATATACGGTTCAGCCACTTCCTTGATATGCAGGGCGGAAATCACACGGACATCCTCACCCTGACGCTCCAGCGCATCTTGCAGGGCAACCGCATTCATGACTGTCGCCATCATGCCCATATAGTCAGCACTGGCCCGATCCATACCCGAAGCTGTTCCACTCATACCGCGAAAAATATTTCCGCCACCAATCACAATCGCCAGCTCAACACCGGAACGATGCACCGCAGCCAGTTCTTGTGCCAATTGATCAATGGTTTCGGAATCAATTCCGAATGAACCTTTACCCATAAGCACTTCACCGGACAATTTCAGCAATACGCGCTTATATTTGCCCTGACCTGATGTTTCATTCCGTTGTTGTGTTGGCACGACTGATTAACCGCCTTTGACCTGTGCGGCAACTTCTGCAGCAAAGTCTTCTTCTTTCTTCTCAATACCTTCACCCAACTGAAAGCGTGAAACCGACTGAATCGTCGCACCAGCCTGAGCATTAGCCAGAGCCTTGGACACTTTCACATCCGAGTCAACCACGAAATCCTGTTCCAACAGACAGTTTTCAGCATAAAACTTGGAAAGCTGTCCAAGAACAATTTTTTCAACGATTTCAGCGGGTTTTCCACTGGCCTGCGCACGCTCGGATAATACTGCTTTTTCACGTTCCACGACATCCGCAGAGACATCTTCACGAGTCACAAAAAGTGGATTCACAGCAGCAACGTGCATGGCAATACCACGGGAAACTTCGTCAAGCGCATCACTTTGCTGACCATTTATCGTGACCAGAACACCGATTTTACCCAACCCATGCACATAAGATGCAACCACATCACCTTCAACGCGGACAAAGCGACGAATGTTCATGTTTTCACCAATCGTGGCAATCAACTGAGACAAGGCCTGCTCAACATTATATTCAGCATCAAACGGCAATGCTTTGAGCACGTCCAGATCAGCTGGATTTTTCTCGATAATAATATTGGAGATGGCATCGACAAAACCTCTGAATTTATCGTTCTTACTGACAAAATCGGTTTCCGAGTTCACTTCCAGAAGAACGCCCACCTGACCGTTGGAAACGGCTGATACCAAACCTTCGGCAGCAATTCGACCTGATTTCTTGGATGCGGCAGACAGACCTTTTTTACGCAAAAAGTCGACAGAAGCATCAAAATCACCATCACATTCAGCCAATGCCTTTTTACAATCCATCATACCCGCGCCTGTCATCTCACGCAGTTTTTTCACATCAGCAGCTGTTACTTGAGCCATTAAATCTTCTCCTACAATTGTTTGTTTAGTTATCTGTGTTTGCTTTAATCAGTTGGCTTGAGCGATCTCTTCTCTGGCCGCTGTATCTTCAGCAGATTCAACCACGCCATCAGTAGTCACACCGTGACCCAATGCTTCAACGAGATCAGCATCTTCATCGGTGTTTTCGATCTTCCATGACTCCAGACCTTCAAGAATAGCTTCAGCAGTTTTGCTGCAGAACAAACGAACAGCACGAATCGCATCATCATTGCCAGGGATAACATAATCGATACCGGATGGGTCACAGTTGGTATCTACAAGCGCTACAACCGGAATACCCAGCTTCTGTGCTTCTTTAACAGCCAGCTCTTCTTTGCGTACATCGACCACAAACAAACAGTCAGGCAGACTGTTCATATCAGCGATACCACCCAGTGAACGCTCTAATTTCTCCAGCTCACGGGTTTTCTGCAATGCTTCTTTCTTGGTCAACAGATCAAATACGCCCTCTTCCTTCTGACGCATCAGGTCTTTCATTTTACGAACAGATTGTTGAACAGTGGCGAAGTTGGTCAGCGTGCCGCCCAGCCAGCGATGGTTGATATAGAACTGACCTGCATGCAGTGACTCTTCCTTGATGGCATCACGTGCCTGACGCTTGGTTCCTACAAACAGTACGCGCCCGCCAGCAGCCGCCAATTCAATCATGAAGTTGTATGATTCATTCGCCATACGCAGCGTTTTCTGCAAATCGACGATATGAATACCGTTACGCTGACCGAAAATATAAGGACCCATTTTCGGGTTCCAGCGACGGGTTTTGTGGCCGAAATGAACGCCGGCTTCCAAAAGTTGTTTCATTGTATATTGAGACATGGTGTTTCCTCCAATTGTTAATACCTCCACTGCCCTTGAGCTCCCGTCTCACCAGAAGCCACAATGGTATTAGGCAGTGCGCGAAGTGGCGCGCTTTCTACATAAAAGAGCCTTTACTTGCAAGGAGTCCTTCCGTATTACCTCGGGCGCGAGGGGCCTTTGCCTTCACCGCCTGATCGTGCTGCCGGCTTGCCTCTGCGTCTTCCCGGATGAGCGGCCGGGCGTGCTTCATGGTTGGCGGACTGGCGCTTGCGCCCCTGCCGATGCCCGCCTCGCTGCTGCTCAGGTTGCTCCGGTGCATTGGCAGCCGCCGACTTCAGTGAAGCCATATCGGTTGTGAAGCCTTCCACTTCAATAACCGGAATGTCGGTTCGGATAAGTTTTTCGATACCGGCCAGCAATTTAATTTCCTCATGGCAAATCAGCGACATGGCTACACCTGTGCGCCCTGCCCGACCTGTTCGGCCAATACGATGCACATAATCCTCTGGAACATTGGGCAACTCATAATTCACCACATGCGGCAGTTGATCGATATCAAGTCCGCGCGCCGCGATATCGGTCGCCACCAGCACACGCACTTCACCGTTTTTAAATCCGGCCAGAGCCTTAGTGCGTGCTGTCTGACTTTTATTACCATGAATAGCGGCGGCCTGAATGCCGTCTTTTTCCAATTGCTCGGTCAGCCGGTTGGCTCCGTGTTTGGTACGTGTGAATACCAGCACCTGTTTCCAGTCACCCGTGGAGATCAAATGCGCCAGCAAATTTCGCTTATTGGCTTTGCCAACCAGATGCACCACCTGCTTGATCTGTCCGGATGTCTCATTACGTGCCACTTCAACCAGTACAGGTTGATGCAAAATACCACTGGCCAGTCTTTTAATATCCTCAGAAAATGTTGCAGAAAACAACAGGTTCTGGCGCTTCTTCGGTAATAGTGCCATGACCTTGCGGATGTCATGGATGAATCCCATATCCAGCATACGATCCGCTTCATCGAGCACAAGAATTTCGACCTTGCTCAAATCTGCCGCTTTCTGGTTCACCAGATCCAGCAGGCGACCGGGCGTTGCCACCAGAATGTCGACACCACGGCGAAGCTTGTCGATTTGCGGGTTAATACCCACCCCGCCAAACACCACAGCCGTACGCATCGGCAAATATTTACCATACGTCGCCATGCTCTCGCCCACCTGAGCGGCCAGTTCACGTGTCGGTGTCAGCACCAGCACGCGAATCGGACGATGACCGTGCCCGGCTTTTTCCTGTTGCAGCAGCTTTAGAATCGGCAGGGTGAATCCGGCCGTTTTTCCGGTTCCCGTCTGGGCACCCGCCATAATGTCGTGGCCATTGAGGACGACCGGAATCGCCTGTGCCTGAATCGGTGTTGGCGTGTCATAGCCTTGTTCGCGCACGGCACGAAGGATCTCTTCAGAGAGACCTAGTTTTTCAAATGTCATGTAGTTGTTTTCCGTAGCAGCCTCGCCGGAAGAATTCCGGACTGATCGGAAGCTGTTATTAATTTGTCTATTCCTGATTTTTAAACGCTTGATGGTTCAAAAGGAAGGCGAAGCCGATCAGAGGACCCCGCCTGAAGATGCTGCACTGTATCGACTGACAGTAACAATAACAACTTATACCTGTGCAACATAACGAAGCATCCAAACGGTAAAATCATTCTTCAGATAATCATCACGCAGCGAAACATCAGTACAAAGGCTTTGGCAATACGGCAACACATCCTCCGGCATATGGCTTTGCAAATCGTGCGCATTAAAATGCCGGGCATCGAGCAAATTAAAGGCAACACCCTTGCGGCACAGTGCATACATGCGAGTTATACACCTGCGCGCATATTCACCGTTATCATGTAGTTGCTCGTTCAGCGCACCCGACAAAACCACCCAGTCGAAGCTTTGCCCAGTAAAATCCATATCAAACAAATCACCACAGTGGAACGTCGCATCCGGATGGCGTTTTTTTGCCTCATTCAGCAAATCGGGCGACAGATCAACACCTGTATATTGCAGACTCCCACCCTGCTCCGCTTCAAACCAGCGCTTGAAATCAGCAAAACCACAACCGACATCCAGCAGCGAATCACCCGCCTGAACACCAATCCCGGCCAGTACCGCAAAGCGGATTTCCTGAATCTCCCGCGAACTCCAGTACAAGGCATTCGGATGATAGCCATGCCGCTTCAGACTATCCCGATGCCTGTCGATAATGCGTTTACGTTGCTCTTGTTTCATTCAGTAAATCCTCATTCAGACTATCCAGCGGGCTTTTTACTGCCCCCGGATTTTGCTGTAACATATGTATATAAATTTCCGTCATTTTAACATCGGCATGGCCGAGTAACTTCTGCACCACCCGAATATTGGTGCCCGCCTCCAGCAAATGCGTAGCGAATGAATGACGCAGGGTATGGCTGGTAACACGTTTGTTAATACCTGCTTTTTGACTGGCTGAACGAATCGCTTTTTGCAGCCCCGACTCACCAAGATGATGGCGACGAATTTCACCTGACTCGGGATCTTTTGATAAAGACTTGGATGGAAACAGATATTGCCATTCCCACGATTTCGGGGCATTCGGATATTCCTTTGCTAAAGCACCGGGTAACCAAACATTGGCTGTACCCTCAGCAACATCACGTTCAAACTGATGTTTCACACGCTCCAAATGATCAGCCAGCTCTCCTCGAATTGATTGCGGCAATAAGGTAGTGCGATCTTTATCGCCCTTGCCTGTCCGAATCGTGATATAGCCATTGCCAAAATCGATATCCTGAACTCGCAGGCGCAACCCCTCCATCAATCGCAAACCGCCGCCATACATGATTCGCGCAATCAGATGATGAATACCCCCGATTTCCGCCAGTAGCGATTGCACTTCACCCTTGTCCAACACAACAGGCAGTCTTGGTTGCTTTTGTGCACGCACCGGAGCCAAATCGTCAGCCAGTGGCAAATCCAGCACTTCTCGGTAGAGAAAAACAATACCGTTGAATGCCTGATTCTGCGTCGATACGGATACATCTCTATCCACTGCCAAATACGTGAGAAATGCCTCAACCTCTGCCTTGCCCATATCGCCGGGGTGACGCGTACCGCTAAACTTGATAAACAAGCGAATCCAGCGACTATAAGCCTCTTCAGTTCTTTTGCTGTAATGATGATAGCTCAACACCTCGTGAACCTGATCCATCAACTTTACAGCCTTGGGGCGATACTTCGATTTATTGTTGACCTGCGACTCGAATCGGGACATCGTTCCTCCAATTCCGTGTTTTTATCTCAATACAGAATATGGGGGAATTATGTCCGTACATATAGAAAAAATACATAGGATTTTTTCTATATGTCAACACTGATAGACATCGACACGCTATGAACACATCAACTTACTGGAATGACGTGCGGCGCTGGAAAAACAGATTCTTTCTGTGGTGGGTGTCGTGGCCTTTTATCGGTCTGTTCGTAACGCTTACATACTCATCGATCTTTGGTAGTGAGCCGCCTTTCATGGTTGTCGTTGGTCTATTGTTCTTATGTTTATTGGCTGGCTCCGTATTCAAAAGCATTTGCAGTCGTTGCTTTGCCCGACTTGTGGGCAACCAGCGATTCAACACCCTTATTTCTTTATGCGACATGCCAAGTGTCAGCATTGTGGCCTAACATACCGCCATACCTAACCCTGCGCTCAAATTCGCTCCCTTCGGCGCGCCCCTTAGCTTTGCGTTAGGCATATGACTTTGCGTTCAAGTTCTATTGTCTTAGCAATTTTGTCTGTGTTTTTGCCCGGAATTTGGTATGCCTATATGGAATGGAGCTTTGAAAAGTGGGCAAGCACACAAGAAGGCGAGTTTGTTTGCGGTGTCCCCATGTTGGGAGCATTGTTCCTGTCTTGCATTGTGGCAATGTTGCTTTCTGCGTTAGGTCTGGTTCCAGGGGTAGCGGCGTTTAAGCGTATTCCATCGCCTCGATCTCGTGCGCGTATGATTGAGCTTGGTGTAATTGGGGCACCGTTATTATTATGCGGGCTGTTTTTAGGTGGGTTAATATTGTTGTTTTAGCTATTTGGCCTAACCTGGCAGTCAAAGGGACGCGTCAACCACAGGCGTATTTGAAGGTTGGTGGTTTTTTCGGATTCGCCGGCTTCGCTGTAGTCCTGCAAGCGGCGCGCCCCTTATGCTCTGGCCTGCATGCAGTATGAGTTGCAAGGAAGGAAGAACAATTTATGCCAAACGCAAATGCACAGTTGAACCAGTTTTTGGCAAAACAATCAGACCAAATAACACCTTCGGTATGAGATCGCTTTTACCGCCTGACCGCTCATCATTATCAAATCCCTGCAAATACAAAATCCAGTGCGGCGATAATATCATCGCGATAACTTCGCACATTGCCAACCGGCTCACCCAACACAGCTTTGGCTACAGCCGCCAATTCCGCCGTGGAAAGCACCAGCCTTTCGCCATTAACCTCCAGCACCGGATTGAGATGGCGTAATGGCACAGAGATCGATTTCAATGTATGAAGAGGAGCTACAACCCGTGTGGTCAAGAGATCCAGAAGATCAGCCTGCACATCAAGCAGATAGGGAATCAATGTGTTCGTGTCGGGGTTCGGGTTCCGGTAGATATCGAACTGGGGCATTAGAACTGACGTAGTCCATCGCTAAACAGACCCTGCTTCTCGATACGGCTGTTGTATGCCTGCACAGCCTCTCGGTTCTCAGCCAGCCATGCCGCTCGCTGCTTTTCGCGCAGAATTTCGACCAACGACATTTCCAACGTCTGCGAAAGGTTCACGTTCAGTGCTTTCGCCTGATCAATCAGCGCTTCATCAATTCGAAGGTTAACTGCCCGTTTTGCTGGTTTACTCATCGCAAGCCTCCATCACACATATGCGCATACTGTGTACGCATATTTTAGGCGTACATCGCGATTCGTCAACCAGCTATGAAATCTGCTTTCGCAGAGAGTCTTATCTAAACTTAGTATTGTCTCTTCGAACTATCGGGAACTGCTCAACTGGCCTCGGCTACGACATCGCCAAGGTGAATATAGGTCTCGATGCCTGCCCTGGTGTTTTTCAGCATATCTTCCGAGGGCTGCCAGCGGCCCTTCTCTCCACACAGCACAACGGTACTGCCGCCGAAGAGGAAGTAGCCCTTTTCATCACCCTTTTTAAACGGTTGGGATTCATCAAAGGATTGCACGATTTTACCCACACAGGTGGCGCCCACCTCGATATAGGCGAGCTTGCCGAAGTGTTCGGTGTTCAGGATCGAGACACGTCTCTCATTTTTGATAAAGATATCCTGCCTGAATTTCAGGGCCAGTGGATTGACCGAGTGCAGATCACCGGGAACAGAGAAGGCCTTAAGTGTTCTGCCAGCATCAGGATAGTGGTAACGGTGATAATCCACCGGGCAGAGTCTGGCGATCATCAGCGGCCCGCCGATAAACTCTTCAGCCAAGTCGGCATCTCCGATCAGGTCAACCGCACGCAGCATCGATCCCTTCACCGGAATCGTAAGATCATCGCGCATCGCTTCATGGCCAAAGTAGCGCGCTTCAGCAAATGCACCCATCTCATCATCATTCGGGGTAAACGCTCTCTGCCCCTCCTGAAACTGGCGGATAAAAAACTCATTGAATGATTTATAAGATGTCTCAATCGGGTTCTCTTTGAACGATCCCTTCCTGTATTGATCAATCTGAATGTTAAACTGTTTGAGAAAGGGCGGGACCTTTTGTGCCGACTTCAGGCTATCCTGTGCGTTGCCGTATAGTCTGCTGAACATCTTGCTGGCAATGACCGGACCCAGCATCCGCCCGATGGGGTTGCCGTAGGCGAACCTGATCGCCCCATCGCCATAGACCATTTCTGTCTCGATTCTGTTCTGGTAACGGTTAAACACCTGAATTTCAAAGCCATGACTCATGCAGGAACCCTATCTCCTTTTTCAACTTCGGCGAGGATAACAGGGTTAGTGATGTGGTTCGATATTTGCGAGGGAGCCGATATCGGACTGGCTCACCGTACAGTCCCGCCCCCTCCCCTTGGCGATATAGAGGCAGTGATCCGCACGCCTGAGCAGCTCGGAGAGCGGTTCGCCGTGAGCGGCCATGGCAATACCGACACTGATCGTGATGCTGAACTCGCTTTCGCCGGAGCTGAAGAGATGCTCGCCAACCGCCTTACGGATACGCTCACCGATGCTGCGGCAGTCCGCTTCCGAGGCGTGCAGCAGCACCACCAACTCCTCACCGCCATAGCGGAATGCCGGCTCGTTCGGGCGCAGATGCCCCTTCACGATCTTGCCTATTTAGCGCAGCACACCATCGCCCGCCTTATGGCCGAAATGGTCGTTCACCACCTTGAAGTGGTCGATATCGATGAAGATCACAGCCAGATGCAGCTCACCCGCCATCTCGAACCGAGAGAGCATCCGCGGGCCGATCTCCTCCAGATAGCGGCGCGAGTAGAGGCCGGTCAGAATGTCCTGAATGGCCGTCGCGTGCAGTGCATGGATATAGCGATTCGAGAGCCAGAGCGATAGCAGCATATTGAAGCCGAACAGCACGAACACCAGCACTGCACCCAGCCAGATCTGGCGCGCCGCTTCACTGTGCAGATCATCGACATAGAGGCCGGAGCCGATCACCCAGCCCCACGGCTCGAACGGCAACACATAGCCGATCTTGATCACCGATTCGGAGCTGCCGGGTCTGGGCCAGCCATACTCGACAAAGCCTCCGCCCCTTTCGGCTGCGGCAAGGAAGTCGCGCACGAAATACCTGCCCTCAGGGTCACGCAGGTCGACGGTCGGTTTACCTACAATATCCTTACTGAACGGGTGCATCAGCATCACCCCGCCCTGATCGATAATCCAGAAATAGCCGTTGTCGAGGTATCGCATCGCCTCAAGATGATCCATGGTCATCTGCCTGGCCTGCGCTTCTCTGATAAGCCCTTGCTGGTATGCGCTATAGTTATGCCGTACCAGCGAGAGAGCCGACTCCACCTGCGACCGGATCAGGCTTTGGCGTTCCTTGATCACACCGCCCTGCATCTGCCAGACGATGATCGACATCAGCACAAGCATGCCGCCGAGACCGGCGAGCGAAAGCATGATCATCTGCCTGCGGATGCTACCGTCATGTATTCCAACTCTATCGCGCAAATAACTCTCCTAATCTCCTATTATCGGCACCAGCCAAAAGAAGATTAGGCCCCAAAAGAAAAAGCCCCCTGCTTTCGCAGAGGGCTTGATTGGAATTAAGTATTGTAATGGGATGGTTCGTCCCGCTCATCAAACGGCATCGCAATGTGCCAGAATGGAGATATTCCAAACGAAGAAGGAGCGAGACGAACCATGAACAAGTATAGCGATCAGAAAAGCATCAAGGTAGTGGGCATAGATTTGGCGAAGAGCGTATTTCATCTGCATGGATTGGATAAAAGCGGTCATACCATGATGCGCAAGCGGCTGAGTCGTCAGAAGCTGATTGAGTTGATGGCACAGCTTCCCCCGTGCCTGGTGGGTATGGAGGCGTGTGGAGGCTCTCACGACTGGGCACGTAGATTAATGGCGATGGGGCATGATGTCCGACTCATTAGTCCCCAGTTTGTAAAGCCGTATGTGAAGAGCAACAAGAACGATGCGGCTGATGCCGCAGCGATCTGTGAGGCGGTGCAACGTCCGGATATGCGCTTTGTGCCGATCAAAAGTGTTGAGCAGCAGGATATCCAGAGCCTGCACCGTGCACGCTCACTGGTCGTATCGCATCGAACAGCACAGGCAAATCAGATGCGTGGTTTGATGCTGGAATATGGTGTGGTTATCGCCAAAAGCGTTGCTGCATTGCGTAAAGCAGTGCCGGAAATCCTGGAAGATGCGGACAATGCTTTAACACCCATGTTCAGAGAGCTTCTCTGTGGATTATGGGAAGAGATGCTCAGGCTGGATCAGCGTATTTCGACTTATGATGCAGAAATCAAACATCTGAGTGAACAGAGCGAGGTGTGTAAGCGACTCATGACGATTCCCGGCATCGGGCCAATGGTATCCACCGCACTGGTTGCGGCAGTTGCTGATGGCAAAGCGTTTAAGAGTGGTCGGGAGATGGCGGCATGGTTAGGGCTTGTTCCAAGACAACACTCAACGGGTGGTAAGCCGAGGCTTTTGGGTATCAGCAAGCGAGGTGATGTCTATCTGCGCAAACTGCTGATTCACGGTGCACGGGCAGCTCTGCGCTGGGCAGACAGGAAGCAGGACAGGCGTAGTCGATGGGTGAGTGATCTGGCAACCAGACGAGGTCAGAATATCGCAGCAGTAGCTTTGGCCAACAAGACAGTACGCACAGCCTGGGCACTGATGACCAGAGAAGAAGAGTACAGAACTGCTACAGCAACGGTTTAAGAGTAGAAAGGAGTTTCAAGTAAATTGCGCGGATTGAGTGAGTGATGGCGACAAAGGCAGATAGCTGCATTTCCACAAGCCTGACGGGGACACGGGTCAATATAGACCGTTATTGTGATGAGGCCGGAAATGTGCAGCGAATTCCATCGGGGCCAGAAGCTACCCAGCTTCAAACAAAGGCCGGATATATGTATGCAATTTTCCTTTAAAGCCGATCAAACTTTTCCTTGCAATGCGGGACGGTCCATATATGTCCCCGGAACTTATTTACACCAAAGCGGTTCGCCACCTGATTGCAGGTAGATGCCAGATTGTCAGATCAGCGCATTGATGTAGCGGTTCAAGCTTACACCCTGCTCGGCAGCATGAATCACCAGTTCGCGGTGCTTGGCAAGTGGTATGCACAGTTTGAACTCGCCGCTGAACTTGCGTTCGGCAATGGCTATGGGAACAGCTTCACCATTGGCCTGCATGTCGGCCACGGCATCCTTGACCACCTGACAGATACCTTTGATCGCCTTTCCAGGGCATTTTGTAAACCTTGTGGCTGGTGCCGTCCTGCCGGGGTTCACCGAAGAAATACGCGGCAACCTTGTTACAAGAGTCCGGGTCAGCTTTGACATTTACACATTTGCTGGATCAAATTCGGGATGTCCGGGTTTCACTTATCAATTTGATTATCATGCGAATACGGTGCCGCAGGCAATCTGCTCAAACGGATCGATCCACAAGGCCATGCCACTACCTATGCCTATGATGCCGCCAGCCGCCGTATCAGCGAGACCGATGCCAACGGCAACATCACCACCTATGCTTATGATAATCAGGATCGATTAACCACCATCACCGATGCCGCAGGCGGCGTCACCCGCATGGAATACGACACCGCCGGGCAGATGATCCGCCAGACCGATGCGGAAGGGCATGTTACCAGCTTTGGTTATGACAGCCATGGACGTATGACCACGGTGACCGATGGCAACGGCAATGTGATTCGCACCGTGTTCAGTGGCACGGGCTTTCAGCCGCAGAAGATGGTGTATCCCACCTTCACCCGCAGCATGGCCTACGATGTGCGCAATCGCCTGACCACCTCAACCACGGCAAATTTGTTCTAGGCCACTCTGCAACTATTTTTGGTCATTTTGAGTATGTCGAGCAATTGCCGTGTGTTCAAAAGTAATTGGCGCATTTTTTCCGCAATGTTCTTTACGCCTCGTGATTTGAGTAGGCCGACAGCGAAACGTCGCAGTCGAGTCATGTTTTCCGGCCCGTTTCCTGTTCTGATCCGGCTTCGGT
>Ga0210021_1000872_pt1 | contig 31797 bp, 21 predicted proteins | sample CryGeymeta201517_FD_183981 | JGI IMG/M metagenome (GOLD analysis project Ga0210021, IMG submission 183981) | Groundwater microbial communities from Crystal Geyser aquifers in Utah, USA - Crystal Geyser metaG 2015-17 (SPAdes) (version 2) | ecosystem: Environmental > Aquatic > Deep subsurface >... | reverse complement strand
CGGGGAGGGCGAGGCTCCCGCCGAGCCGCCAAACCGTATAAAATCGGCTCAGCGGGAGCTTCGCCCTCCCAGTCTTCGCCCTGAAGAGGCGCTTTCCAAACACGCTCTAAGTACGGTTGTAGTATTAACGCGATTGGCGAACTCCGCGTCGTCGACCCGACCGTCACCGTTACGGTCGTTGCGCGGATCCCAGCCGGGACACAGGCGATCCTCGATCGGGTTGCTCGCCCGTTCCGCGCCCACATGCAGCCGCACGTGGGTGTCTTCCGCGAAGTGGCAGAACATGCGCTCCGGGATACCCACCTTCGTCAGCCCGCGCCGGACGCAGAAGCCCTCCAGCTCCTTGGCCTTGCCTTCCAGCGCCCTTCCCGTAGACGGGTGCGGCAGCACCATCGTACAGACCAGGGCGTAGGTCACCACGAGCACGTCGTCGCGCTCCTGCTTGGCGTCACGCTGGAAGCACAGATCGAGCCAGTCCCGCGCGAAGTCCGGCGTGCCCGCGAAGTTGATGAACGTGCGGATCGTCGGCAGATGATGAGCCGCCGGCCCGAGTCGGGTTGTGAACCGCTGCGCCGCGGACGGAGGAAGCTCCTTCCCGTCGCTGTCCCACACCGTCACCTGCCACCAGTACGTCTTGCCGTCGTCAAGTGGCGGTCCAGCGTACTCGACGATAGGCAGCCGGCCCTCCACCTTCCCGCTGTCCCACCCGAACTGCCCGCCGCCCAAGGCTTCCGCCGACTCAGCGACGGCGACGCGGAACGCGCTCTGCGTCGATGCCTTCCAGCAGAACTCGGGGCAGGGATCGGTCACAGAGTCGGGGGCGACACGCCACTCGCAGCGGAGGTCGGTGGGAGCGGCGGCGGCAACCAAGGAAGACCCGAGGACGGCAATGGCCGCCATCCACACGCAGGAGGCACTCGTGACCATGGGCATCGGTCTCCAGGTTAGGAAGGTGGGGACTCAGTTGGCCAAGGCGCCGCCATCTCCTGCCGAGGTGGCGGGTCCACCCGCGCGGTACCCACGGCTTGGCCGTTCCCGCGGTTGCCGCGGGCAGGGGGGGGCAGTGCGGCGGCCTTTCGCCAATGGCCGCCGAGAAGAAGCTCGGCAAGAGCGGCCTGTCTCCGTGAGTCACTGCGCCCCTCCTACCGTGCCTCCCCATCAAAGGCGAACTGGCTGACGGTCTTCCCGTCGCCTCCGCGGCTCACCACCGTCATTTCGGTCTTTGCCGTCACTCCCTCAATGGTCACCGGCTCGCCGGGCTTGTCGCGCTGCACGATCAGCCGCGTGCTGCCATCGGTCAGCGTCAGGCGCAGGGCGACGCCGGCCGCTATGCCCGGCAGCACTTCGACGCGGCTCACCTTCGCCGGCGCGCCTTTGACCACCGGTTCCAGTACGAACGCCAGCCGCGTCGGCCCGCTGCCTTTGGTTGAGTAGATCGCCGTAGGAATTGCGCGCCACGGCCCGTTGGACCAGCCTTGGACGGGCTCTTCAGTCTTGCCCTTGACGATCTCCACGTCGAGGTTGCCCGCGGGTGTGATCGTGAGGTTGCTCTGGTCGGGGTTCTGCGTGGTGACGGCGGTGCCGGGGCCGGCTGTGGCTTCTTCGGTGTCGAGGTGGAAGAGGGCTTGATAGGTGTGGTCATTCGGGTCGGCTGGGACCAATTGGTCGAACAGGACGAACAGGTTGTCGGCTTTGAGATAGAGCACTCGGCGGGTGTGCGCCACCTGGATCTCGTTCTTGGGGCCGTAGCCGTCGCTGTAGACGCCGGAGGCGAAGTCGTAATCGGGAGTGCTGGTCCAGCGGGCGTCGTTGTCGGGCGGGGCGGCGCCTTGCCACGGGCGCGGCCAGAAGTAGGTCTCACGCTTACCGTTGCGGTGCTGGCCCTGGCCGTCGACCAGCACGGTGTTGTGCCCGTAGGTGGCCAGCACGTACCGACGCCAGCGCGACTGGTCGTAGGAGAAGTTGCCGGGGTCCAAGAGCTGCTGCCGGCCGTGCGCCCAGACGACGAAGCTGAGCTTGTCTTCGTGCTGGTGGCCGTAGCCGTAGGGACCGGCGTCGAAGGCAAGGAACGTGGCGTCCTCGTCCCAGCCCGAGCGCATGACGTAGTGCCCGGTCCAGGGGAAGGCGTGAGAGGTGTGGTCGGGTTGCTTCCCCTGAGCGCGCGCGGTGGCGACGAACTGGAAGTCCTCCCGGTTGGGGAACAGCTTAAACCCGGTAGCCAGTGCGCCGCGGACGTTGGCGTTGCCGGAGTCGTTGAACCCGGGAATGGCGCCGTTGGGCATCGAGGCGAAGAGTTGGTAGTTGTACATCTTCTCGATCTTCGCCTGATAGTCGGCGGGCAACTCGGGGCGGAGGTCGTTGAGGTCAGCCAGCTCGAGGATGTGCGAGAACTCACTGACGACCCAGTTGTTGTAGCCGGCGGCCACTTCGTATTCCATGCCGTCGGGATACACTTCGTCGTCGAGCTGCTTGTAGAGCCGCTCGACGGCGGTTTGGCGCCAGCCCTTCGCCTCCTTGAACTCGGGGAACAACATGCCGGCGGTGAAGAGCCCGTTGGATTCGGCAGTGAGCCAGTTGCCGCTGCTGGGCCACTTGACCAGATGGCGCGCCTGCTCGCCAGCCGACTTCATCATGGCGGTGAGGACCTCGGGCGTGAGCGACTCCGACCCGAGGCAGCGGTAGAGCGCCTCCGGCCAGGTGTCGGCCAGGCGGATGCCGGTGGTCAGCGTTTGCCAGGCGTAGTGGCCGACGTTGTTGCCGCTGGACAGCAGCGGGCGCGGCCTGGCGTCAGTCCAGGCCAGAATCTCCTCGGCGATCTCTTTGGCGTACTTGTCCTGCCCCGTGTTCCAGTACGCTTGCGCCAACGTGCGGAAGTGGAAGTGCCGGTTGATCGACTCGTTCCACAGGTGCGTACGCGCTTCACCGGAAGTGGGGTTGGCCGTCCAGTCGATCTTCGGGCCGAAGTCCAGCGTGCCGGTCTTGCCGGGGCCCTGGGTGTAGTCGAACTGGTGCTTGAGGATCTTCTCGGCCGCGGCGACCTCTTTCGGCACGTCGGAGTCGAGCACCATGACGACCTTGGAGCCGGTTGCCTTGGCGGAGTAGAGCCAGAAGTCCAGCGTGTCGTAGTCGGTCCAGTCGTGCGGGAGGTCGGTGCACTTGATCCCCGTTGTGCGCACCTGATTGCCCCACTTGCCGGAGGCTTTGCCTTCCTTCGCCTGCTCGGGGGACTGGTCGAGCCCCGACCAGTTGGACTCCGTCTCGAAGTCGCCGATCACCTTCGACTTGCCCTTCCCCACCAGCCGGAGGTCGTCGAAGTAGAGCACCGCGTTCGGGTCGGGCGTCAGCCCCCAGCCGCTGGCGTAGAGCGCAATGTACTGAATCCAGTTCCAGCCGATGGGCCGCTTGCCTTTCCAGCCTGCGCCCTCGACGAACGCCTCGCCGGCGAAGTCGGCCTTCTTCAGACTGAAGTGCTTCCAGCCTTCCCAGTCGAGCGTGAGGAAGGTGGAGTAGTAGTCCCACTGGTCGGGCGCCTTGTCGGCTTCGGGACCTGGCACGCGCACACCACGTAGCGGGGCGTCGTGCCAGTCGAACAGCCACTTGGGCGAAGTCCGGTCGCGCAAGTGCTTGGCCAGCGCCTCGCGCGCCCGCGCCATGTCCCGTGCTGCCACCGCCTGCTTCACCTCCGCCATGCCCGGCAGGTCGAGATCGAGGCTGGTGAAGAACGCTTCGTCGGAGGGCAAGCCGCCGACTCCGGCCTGTGCTTTGTCGACCGGCTCGAAGCCGTCGAGCGTCACCACCGTTTCCGGATTGACCGTCTGCCCCCAACCCGAGGCGGTGAGGGTAATGCTGTCGACCTTGTTCCAGCCGACCGGTTCGCGCGACCGACCCAACTCGTGGAACGGCAGCACGAACTCCTTCCAGCCCTCGAAGTCGAGCACGACCTTGAAGGAGAAGTAGTCGATGCCCTCGGAGGCGTCGTTCTCCGAGTTGAAGATCACCATGAACGTCGAGCTGGTGGCCGCCTGCGAGTGCACCCAGAACCGCACGCCGGCGTATCGGCTCCAATCCTGCGGCTCAGCGAATGGGAGGCTCAGCGAGGCAGACTGCCCATGCTCCCATCGCAGGGCAAACGGCCAGACCTTCCGGCCTTGGTCCTCGAGCGTGCCGCCCTGCCAGGCGGCCGCAGGGCCCAGCGCGCCCGGCTCGACCAGCTTGAGCTCGACATCGTCCACGAAGCACGTCACCGTTGCCGTAGAGAACGTGTGCAACCAGAGCCCGGCCTGCTCCGCCTCCGCCGGCGGGGCAACGGTGAAGAGGAGCCGCGTCCACTTCCCCTGCTGCATGGTCGGTCGCTGCGACGAGCGCTCGGACGCTTCGTCGAGCCGCTTGCCATCGGCTCCGAGCAGATCGAGGTAGACGCCCAAGCCTTGCGGGTCGCCGCTCTCCAGGAACGTCCAGACCGACACCAGACACTCCTTGCCCGGCTCAACAGCAATCCGCGCCGAACGCGCGTTGGAGCCCGTCTGGTCGTCGGGATCGGCGATCTTCAGGCTGCGCTTGCCGGTGTGGGCTTGCCCGGCGGACGGCGTGGAGACGCCGTTGTCGGCGACGTTCCAGGCGGTAGGCGGGTCGGTGGGCTCGAAGCTGGAGGTGAAACCGGGCGCCGGTGCGCTCCACGCCATCGAGGTCACGAACAGGAGAGAACAGACGGCGGGCGCTATGCAGTTCATGACGGCAGACTCCCTTGGCGCTGGCAGCGCGCTGCGATGGTTGGGCAGACTCCCTCCTCAGCAAGAGAGGGCGAATCAAGGCGGGATCCCAGGGCCGGCCTGCCATGCTCAGCGTCCGCGAGAGAGCGTGCCCGTGATGACATCGTGCGGCGAGAGGCAACGGATGCCGCTGTACCGCGAGAAGTCAGTGGGGTTCAGCGTCAGTACCGAGGGGAGCCGATGTGCCTGCCTGAGCGCGACCAGCCGCGCATCGTGGGCGGGCTTGCCGCTCACAAAATACCGAGTGACCAGCCGGCGCCAGCGCTGGGCGAGGTCAGGTGGCTCGGGGAGCCATCTCAGCAGGACATCGAAGTCCCTCAGATCCGCTTCCGCTTGGGCCGGAGTCATCCCCAGACCGTTCGCCTCTCTCGGTCGAGTAACCACCACCCAAAACTCGATGGCGACCTGTGCGCAGGCAACGAGGTCGTGGCCTTCCTGTCGCAGGCGGCCGACCGCCTGCTCACACACAGAGCTGAGCGGGCTCGCAGCGTCACGCAAGCGCACGAGGACGTTTGTGTCAACCAACAGCCTCATACCCGGTCGCCATAGATCGCTTCGCGCCGTAGCGCCTCATCCGGGAGGTTGACCCCGTGGACGCCCCGCGCCATCAGGCTGTCCAAGGCCTGCTGCCACTCGTCGAGGGTGGCGGCAGGCCTCGCGTCTGGCTCGCCGAGCCACAACTTCAGGGGACGGTCAACGGGCAGCCTCACCGGCTCGTCGGGCACGATGACTTTCCCATCGAAATGGGCTTGGATGGTCACTGACATCGTCGGTCTCCTTGCAGCCGTCAGTATATCACACCCGCTCTCTTCCCGCCGCTTGACGGCGGCCTCCTCAACGCTGTAGAATGCCGGTCTCCTTTGCAGGGGCTGCACATGCCCAACCACGGAGGCACTCAAGTGGCACGAGGACTCACCCTTGCGATCTGCGCGACCGCCGCGCTCGCTGCAATACCCGCAACCCAGGCCCAACCGGGAGGCTCCGCCATGTCCGCAGGTCAGACGCTCCACAACGGAATCCGGCTTTCGCGTCCGTGGCCGCCACAGACCGGCGAGCTGACTCGCGAGCCGCTGGCCACGCCGCCCTACTTGCAGAAGCCGCCGGCGGTCATCCCCATCGACACCGGGCGGCAGCTCTTCGTGGACGACTTCCTCATCGAGGAGACGACGCTGAAGCGGACGTACCACCTGGCCGAGTACCAGCCCGCCAACCCCGTGCTGAAGCCGGACAAGCCATGGGAGACGAAGACCGAGTCGGGCGGGCAGCCGGCGCCGACAGCGATGGTCTTCAGCGACGGCGTGTGGTACGACCCGCAGGACCACCTCTTCAAGCTGTGGTACATGGCGGGCTACTGCGACGGCACGGCGTACGCCACCTCGAAGGACGGCGTCCATTGGGAGAAGCCCACGTTGGACGGGGTCGCGGGAACGAACCTCGTTCACATCTCGCGCCGCGACTCAGGCACGGTGTGGTTGGACCAGGAGGAGACGGACGCGGCGCGGCGCTACAAGCTGTTCCTGTACGACTCCCGCGGGGGGATGTCGATTCACTTCTCGCCCGACGGGATCCACTGGACCGAGGCAGGTCGCACCGGGCCGACGGGCGATCGGTCAACGGTGCACTACGACGCCTTCCGCAAGGTGTGGGTGTACAACATCCGCGAGTACCTCCCGAAGACGGTCGGCCGCTGCCGGCGCTACTGGGAAAACCCGGACGTGCTTGCTGGCGCCAAGTGGGCGGCGGGCGAACCGCCCATGTGGGTCGGCGCCGATGAGGCCGACCCGCGGCGCGACGACCTGAAGACGCCGTGCGAGCTATACAACCTTGACTGCGTGTCGTACGAGAGCCTGACGCTCGGTCTCTTCACAATCTGGCGCGGCCAGCCGAAGGACCGCGCGAAGCCGAATGAGGTATGTCTCGGCTACAGCCGCGACGGGTTCCACTGGTACCGCCCCGACCGCCGCGCGTTCGTCCCGGTGTCGGAGAAGCCGGGCGACTGGAACTGGGGCAACGTGCAGTCTGCCGGCGGGTGCTGCCTGGTCGTGGGCGACAAGCTCTACTTCTACGTCAGCGGCCGGACAGGCGTCCCCGGCAAAGGTACAACCGGTTCGGGCACGTCGAGTACCGGGCTGGCGATCCTGCGCCGCGACGGGTTCGCGTCGATGGCCGCGGGCAACACAGCAGGCACGCTGACGACGCGCCCCGTACGGTTCACGGGTGACCACCTGTTCGTCAACGCGGTCGTGAAGGGCGAGCTTTGCGCCGAGGTCATTGGTGGTGACGGCAAGGTGGTCGAGCCCTTCACTCGCGCCAACTGCAAACCCATCCGCGGCGACAGCACAATCAAGCAAGTGCAGTGGAAGGGCGCCAACGACCTGTCCTCACTGCCCCACAAGACAGTGAAGTTCCGGTTCCACCTGACCGACGGACAGCTCTACTCGTTCTGGGTCAGCCCCGAAGCGTCGGGAGCGAGCCACGGCTACGTAGCCGCCGGCGGTCCAGGATTCACGGGACCGACAGACACGGTGGGCAGGCAGACGGAGAGCGCCCAAGCAACAAGCCGCTGACCTGCACGGACCTGCACGGCCCTCCTAACTGCCTCGCCCCCCCCTTGTCTCCGCCTCACTTTGCCGGCTTCTTGGGCGGCTGGAGTTTGGGTACGCACGAGGTGGCGGCGAGGTTTTCGCACCGCTTGCGGAGGTCGTCGCGGAGACGGGTCAGTCGGTCGGGAAGCGGCTTGTTTGCGGCAGCGGCCGCCGCGTCGAGTTCGCGGAAGAACCGGGTGCGTGAAGACCTTCAGCGCCTGCGTCACTTGTTGGCGCGGACACCACATGATGTTCACGCCCATCTTGATCGACTGGATCGTCTTCTCCGGCGAGAACCACTGGTTGACCCAGCCGCAATGGATGTCGCCGGGGCAATTGATGGTCATGATGCGGCCGGTCACAGCCTCGATGTGCCGCTTCATCTGGGTGAGCGTCATGGCGGTGTCTTCGGCCAGTTCGGCTCGTCGCTGGCCCTGAACCGACCGCGCGTCCGTAGGTGGTTTGCCCTGCAGCTTGGCGGCGGCTTTGGGGTTGAGCTGCGAGAGTTGCTCCTTGGCGCGCTGCGCTTCGGCCTTGGCGCGGCGAAGCTCCGACGCTGCGTCCGAGGCGAGGCTGTCATTGGCGTGCCGGACCTTGTCCAGTACGCGCTTCGGGGCCTGGAGCGCCTTGTCCTGCTCCGGCTCGGCGCCCCGGGCGTTGCGCATGCTCAATTCGACTGCGGCATTGGTGACGCGCTGCTCGATGCGGCTGCGGCGCATGTCTTGCTGGGCCTCCTCGACATGTGCTGCCGTCTCGCGCTTGACGTTGCCCTCTCCGGCCACCCGTTCGAGCGTCCCGATCGCGCGCTCCAGCGACGCCAACTCCCTCTTTACCGCGGCCTGGTCTGCGGCGACCGCTTCGTACTGACGCTCCCTGCCGGTGGCGTCCTTGGCCAGGTCCTCGGTCCGGTCGCGGACCTCCTGCTGCTGGTCCGTCAGGCGCTGTGCTCGACGCTCGGCTTCGTTGAGCACGTCCGCGAACTGGTCCTGTGAGGCGCCAGTCAACTGCTCGCGCACGGCGGCCAGCTCTTCCCGGGCCACGGTCGCCTCCCGCGTCGCCTGGTCCGCCCGGCCCGCCTGCATATCTTTGGCGGCTTCCTGCATCCGTTGCGCAGCCCGGACCAAGCCCTCGGTGGCCTTGTTGAGGGCGGCGTCGGTCTGGTCGGTCTGCCGCTTGGCGTCGGCCACGGTCTTCCTGGCCGCCTCTGCCACTCGGCGCTGGTCGCCGGCCCACGCCCTTTCGTCCCCCTTCGAGACGTTGGGCTGCCGAGTGCGCTTGTCCTCGGCGAGGCGTGTTGCGCTACCGACCAGCTTTGTCTCCTGCTTCTCGAGCTCTGCGACCTTGTCGGCCAACTCCTTCGCCTCTTCGGCGGCATTGATGCTCTCGAGGAGCTGTTGCGCGCTCTGCTGGGCCTGGGGCGCCTGCTGCTCGAGCGACGCGAGCCGCGCCTGCTCGCGGGCAACCGCGTTGTCGGCGGTGCCGAACCCGGTGCCGCCGGCGAGGCTGAACCTCTCCGCCAGGTTCTCCGCCAGCTTCAGCGCGACAACCTGGGCCCCGGCCACTCGGAGTTCCTCAAGTGCCTTCGCCGTGTCGTGCGCCTTCAGGGCGTCATGCCCTTGCCGGGCGTGGTTGTTGATGAAGTCAGCCTGCTGCTGCGTGACCGCGCGCTCTGCCTTGACGAATTGCCAGACCTTGGCAGTGTCCGGGTTGATCCTCTGCTCGGCAAGTTGCTCCGTCTGTCGCTCGAACTCCTGCTGTGGAAGCACCGGCTTGCGGATGTGGATGCCCCACGCGGCGGTGAGGAACGGAGCCAGGTCCGGCGGTTCCCGTTCGGGCTCGTGCTCCTCCTCCCACGGCACCAGGATGCGTTTGGCGTGCCGGGAGACCGGCTCCGGGAACAGGACGCCGATCCCCACATACAGGAGACAGACGAGCGCCGCCAAGGCGCCGTACTTGCGCAGCCGACTCAGATCGACAGCGGACCGCACGTCGAACTCCTTCGCCCGCAGTTCCGCCTCGCGGAGGATCGACTGGACCAGTGGGTAGTCGAGGTCGTCAGGCAGCGCCGCCGGGCCGAACTCCGTCGCTGCGAGCAGCGCGCCCTCGAACTCCGACGAATGCTCCTCCACGTACAGCGCGAGCTGCTTGTCGGAGATCCGCCGGAACAGCGGAGCAGCGACATGCTTGGCCGCGAAGCAGAGAACGGCCAGGCACGCCATCGCGAGAATGGCGATGCGGCCGGCTTTCCCCGGCCGGAACAGCACGTCGATCAGGAACGCCACCAGCGGGATGCCCAGGGCCTCGACGATCACAATCGCCATGCCGGAGAGAACCGCCGTCCGCTTCCAGGCGCGGCGGACGCGAACGAGTTGTCTGGCGATGAGGGGGTGTTCTGGCATGGGTCAGCTCGGGCTGATCAGTCGGATCGGTCACAGTTGGCTGGGGATATGTCCCCAGCCTCGCTTCTCAGGGCATGTCTATCCCCGCTCGCCCCGTAGCGGTGCTGGAGATATCTCCGGCGAGGAGTCGGTAGAAGCCCGGCGAGGGGGCCACGGGAGCGCCTTTGACGACGGCGCCGTCGGGGCCCCAGAGGGTAGCGCCCTGCGGGACGGGTAACACCTCGCCGACAGTGTAGCCGGTTCGCTGCTCCGTCCGCACGGCCAAGTACCGGATTGTCTGGTGGAGCATCGGCAAGTAGAGGGCGCGGAAGGGCAAGTTGCTCCAGCCGAGGTCGATAGCGCTCAGCCAGAGGACGCAGGTGCCCTTGGCAACTTTGCGCTCCAATATGGCCTGGCGGCCGTCGTCGTACTTGGCCAGGACGCGGCTGAGCTGTGCGCCGGACGCTTCCCAGTATCGCTTGTAGCGGAGGGTGCCGAAAGCGCCGTGGTGGGGCGCCAGGAACACCTCAAACGCCGGGTGCGTGTAGTCGATGCTCGACAGACCGGTCTCCAGCGGTGAGCCATCGGGGCGTTTGGGGGCGACGATCTTCGCCAGCTTACAGGGAGCCAGGTCCCCAAGCGCGGCCGCGAAGGCGGCCGGCTTGACGTTGCTGCCGGGCAGCAGAAGCACCCCGCCGCCCCGTTCCAGCAGTTGCTTCAGTGCTGACGCGAGGCTGACTGGCACGTTCACGTCCGCGAGGATCGCCACGGTGGCCGATTGCATGCTGGCCGCGGTCACCTTGCCGACGGGGACGCTCTTGACCTCGAAGGGCGACTGCTGCCCCGGCGACAGCGCTGCGCGCAGGAAGAACTCGCTGGTGTTGGCGCGCCCCGGCCCCGTGGTGCTCACTAACAGGATCCGGATCTTCGGGGTGACCCGGGCGTTGAAGTAGAGGCGGTTGTCCTCGGCGGTCAGGTCGGACGTGTCGAGGCTGACGACGCAGGGGTTGTCGCCGCCCTTGTCGAAGACGTGCCGGAACCGCGCCGCCGCTCTCCCGCCTGCGGGGACGTTCACCTCCTTGGTCTTTACTCGCTTCCCGTTGACCCGTAGCGATACCTTGACGGCCCTCGCGGGGTTCTTGCCGTTGTTGACGATCCGGACGGCGATGTTCTGCGGCGCCGCCTCGCGGACCAGGCTCTCCGGGTAGCTGCCTTCCACGATACTCGGTCTCGCAGCAGCAGGTGGATCAGGACCGGCGCCGCGACCCAGGCCAAGCCCATCAGGAGAGTCGGGTTGACGAAGTGCTTCACCCGAGTCGGCTCCGTCGGTGAAGGTACTCACTCAACGCCAGTTCCAGCGGCGTCTTTGTGTTGAGCAGCTTGTAATCGGCGCCGACGGTGGCGCAGCCTTTCTCCACTGCCGTCAGGAACTCGCGCACCCGGTCCAGATAGACGGACCGCATCGCCTCGGGCGAGACCACGGCGAAGTCGCCCGTCTCCAGGTCCTCGAACCGGGTCATGCTGTCGAAGGGGAAGGTCAACTCTGCCTCGTCCATGATGTGGAACACGATCACGTCGTGGCCCTGGAAGCTGAAATGCTGGAGCGCTGAGAGCACCGGCTCGACGTCGGCCGGCAAATCGGAGAGCAAGAGCACCAGCCCGCGCCGCTTGAGTCCTTCGGCAATGTCGTGCAGCGGGCGCGCTATCTCCGTCTCGCCGCCGGGTTCCGTGGCGTCCAGCTCGGCGAGAATGTGCTGCAGGTGGGACTGCCGAAGCCGCGGAGGCAGCAGCGACCGCACCTGGTCGTCGAAGACAGCCAAGCCGGCCGCATCGCGCTGCCCCATCATGAAGTAGGCCAGGCAAGCCGCCAACCGCGACGCATACTCCAGCTTGCTGAATGCAGCCGCGTCGGACTTCTACGCCATGGAAGCCGACGCCTCGAGGAAGAGGTAGCACGTGAGGTTGCTCTCTTCCTCGAACTGCTTGAGGTATACCCGCGAAGGTTAAGAACACACCGAAGTCCCGGTGCGACTTCGGCTCCGTCTGGAAGAATACCCTCTGTCCTACGTCTGCTGCACGCCTGCCGGGGAAGTTCCGCGAACTTCCACTTCGGGGTGTTCTTAACCTTCGCGGGTATAGCTGGTTCGGTCATCGCGTTGGTGGCTGGCATACGTCCCGTAGGTCCTATGCGACCTATCGCGCTATCGCGGCTCCGGCACCGCCTCGGCCAATCGCCGCACAAGCTCCTCAACGGTCAGTTTGTCGATGTCCGCCCGGAACGACAGCGAGATTCGGTGCCGCATCACTGGGACGATGACGCGGCGAATGTCTGCCAGCGTGACCTCAACGCGGGCATTCTGGGCCGCCATCGACTTGGCGACGAGGGCGATGTTCTGGCTCGCGCGCAAGCCGGCGCCCCACACTGCGTACTCCTTCACAAAGTCGGGCGCCGACTCGACCGTCGGCCGGCTGGCGCCGACCAGGTCGACAATGTACTTGCCGAGGCTTCGGGCAACCGAACTGCTTGCACGGTCCGGGCGATCTCGAGTAAGTCGGCGCCGCTGATCACCTTGTCGAGGCTGACTTCCCCGGCACCGGTGGACGCCCGAACCACCTCGACTTCCTGGGCCTCATTCAGGTAGTCCATCCGGATCGACAGCATGAACCGGTCCTGCTGTGCTTCCGGCAGCGGATACGTGCCTTCCTGTTCGATGGACACCTGCGTCGCCAGCACGAAGAACGGCTCCGGCAACGGCGTCGTCTTCCCGCCCAACGTCACCTGCCGTTCCTGCATGACCTCCAGCAGCGCCGCCTGCGTCTTCGGGGGCGTCCGGTTGATCTCATCGGCCATCAGCACATTGGGGAACACAGGCCCCGCACGAACCGCACCACCCGGTGCCCCGTCGCAGTGTCCTCTTCGAGAATCTCCGTGCCCGAGATGTCGGCGGGCATCAGGTCCGGCGTGAACTGGATGCGCCGGAAATCGAGGTCCATCACCTGCGCAATGGAGGTTGCCAGGATCGTCTTCGCCGACGCCAACGGTCCCTGAATCAGGCAGTGCCCACCGGCGCACATCGCCGTAAACAACTGCTCCATCGGCTGCTCCTGGCCGACGATTACCTTCTTCAGTTCGTTGAGGACGATCTCGCGGGCTTCCCTTACGCGGGCAACCCTTGAGGTCAGTGCAAGTTCCATACGAGTTCGGTTCGTAGTGACAGCGGCGTGGGTTCGCAGAGCCGAGCGCGGCAACAGATTCACTACCGTCTGCCCCGGTTCCTGTTGCCGCGCGGAAATCGCCCTGGCGCCGGTAGCGGCCTGGCAACTGTCGCCTCGGCGTCTACACTCCCGCTGGCGAGCTCACTAAGACGAACCGCCCGGAGCGATCACTCGTCCGGGCGGTAGCGTCTAACTGGAATGATCCGGCCGATCAGGAGCGGGAGCGGAGGAACGACGGGATAATGTCGATCTCGTCCTCCTCCGGGAGCTGGGAGAGTTCTTGGGTCTGCTGTCGGAGGTCGACGCTCGGTCGCTCCTCGCGGGGGGCGGCAGTTGCTGTCGGCGCACTGGCCGGGCGGGCCGGGGCGATGCCGGACTTGAACCCTGTTGCCACCACGGTAATGCGGATCTCGTCCTCCAACGCCGGGTCGATGACCAGCCCCCAGAAGATGTTGGCTTCGTCGGCGCCAGCGTTCTCGCGGATGATGCGCACGGCTTCCTCCGCCTCGGAGAGCGCCAAGTCGTAGCCGCCGGTGAGGTTGATAAGCACGTTCTGGGCGCCGTGGATCGACTGATCGAGCAGCGGGCTGGCGACGGCAGCCTGGGCCGCGTCGGCCGCGCGATGGTCGCCGGTTCCCGTGCCGATGCCCATGATGGCGGAGCCGGCTTCGCGCATGACGGACTTCACGTCGGCGAAGTCGAGATTGATGTGCCCGGGCACGGTGATGAGGTCCGAGATGCCCTGTACGCCTTGCCGCAACACGTCGTCTGACGCCCGAAAGGCCTCGAGGATGGGCGTCTTCTTCTCCATGACCTCCAGCAGCCGGTCGTTGGGGATGCAGATGAGGGTGTCGACCGACTCCTGCAGCTTCTGCGCGCCCTCCTCAGCAATGCGGCAGCGCCGCGGTCCTTCAAAGGCGAACGGCTTGGTGACAACGGCGATCGTCAGCGCGCCGGCCTGCTTCGCGATGTCGGCCACAATCGGCGTGGCGCCAGTGCCCGTGCCCCCGCCCAAGCCGCAGGTAATGAAGGTCATGTCCGGCTTGTTCAGGGCGGCAGCGATTTCCTCGCGGCTTTCCTCGGCAGCTTTCGCGCCCACTTCCGGGTTCCCGCCGGCACCCAGCCCGCCGGTCGTGCCTGAGCCGACCTGGAACTTGTGCTCGGCTGCGGACTGATCCAGCACCTGCTTGTCCGTGTTGATCGCCACGAAGTCCACACCCCGGAGTCCTGCGTCGATCATCCGGTTGACGGCATTGCCACCTGCGCCGCCGACACCGATCACCTTAATCTTGGCATAGCCTTCTGGTCTCATTTGGGGGTTCACCTGCGTAGGCCCCTTTCCTGCGAGTCTTCGCTCGTCCGTCGGTCCGAACAGCAGAGGGGGATCATTGGGCCGAAGCTGCCTGGATCGCCCCTCATGGAGGACATGAGCGGGCGGAAAACTCCCTACACTTCAACTGCGCGATTATATGTGAAAACGGAGCGGCGTGTCAAGCGAGCGAGCAGGTGAGCCTGGGCGAGAGGAATCCGCTGGCTCGCCGCTACGTGCTTGCTGCAGGTGGGCCCGGGCGGGGCTGTCGTGGCGGTTTGCTTGAGATCTGGGAGGCGGACCCGTCCCCAGAGCCGGGCACCTCGGGGGGGGCCGGCGCGCCTGTTCGCGGCAATCGCACAACGACCCCACCTCACGGCAGTTCGCTGGCCAGTGTGACCACCTTGTAGTTCACCCCAAGCGCGCCAGCGAAATGCCGCTCCCCGCACTTCACCTTGCGCGCCTCGTTCGCTCGCGCGTTGCGGTCGAAGTCCTTGTCCTTCGTCTCTCGGACGAGGTAAAGCAGCGGCTCACCGGTGGGCTGTCCATGGCTGTCGCGTGGCTCCATCACCAGAGCCCAATCGGGGTTGTACTCACCGACGGGAGTCTGGACTGTGAACCAGCCGGGCAGCTTCAGGTACAGCTTCACATCGTCGCGCTTCTCCAGACCCTCCACAAACTGCTTCTCAACACCGGAGTCCAGAACGACGTGATCGTAGACCGAGTGATCGGCGGGCGTGAGGCACTCCTCCCAACTGCTAATCTCAGCCTCCAACCGCGCCATCTCCCACCATTCGTCGATCTTCTCGTAGTGGATGCCGTCCACCAACTGATCCGCCAGCTTCTCCTTGAGGAGGCGCACGGCAACCGTGGCGAACTCGTGCGGGTTGTCCAATGCGGCATGTTGGTTCGCGGTCCCCTTGTAGACCTCAAGCAGGGAGTGCCGCGTGAGTCGAACCGGCGGGGATGTGTGCTCCAGCAGGTGCGCCATCACCGCGACGAGATTGGGCAGCGGGTAGCGGCCCGAAAGGTCGAGCACCGTCTTCGCGGCGCTCATCTGCAGCGCTTCGAAGGCATTGTCCGTGCCGACGTGGACCTGGGCTTTGGTGACCGCCACGCGGGGAGGACGGATCTCGGCCTTGTCGAGTTCGGCTACCACCTCGCCGATCAGCTTCTCCGTGTCGATCTTCACGGCGTAGCGCGTCTTGTGCTTGATGCGCTCCCACAGTTCCTTGAACTCCGGCTTGAGCGTGTAGTGCTTCCGCAGTCGCGCCACGCCGCGCTTGCGAGCGTTGGCGGGCACCGGCGGCACGCCCTCCTTACCGTACTCCTCCTCGATCTGTGCTTGCAGACCTGTCACGTACTTCCCGTAGCTTTCATTGGCGACAACCGTGAGCACGTTGACTTTCTCGTCATGCACGCGCTCTCCGGACTGGTCCACAGCCAGCCGCACGCCTCGGCCAACCTGCTGCCGTCGCTCGCGTTCCGTCCCGACTTCCCGCAGCGTGCAGATCTGGAATACATTGGGGCTGTCCCAGCCTTCCCGCAGCGCCGAGTGCGAGAAGATGAAGGCCACGCCCGGGCTGCCGTCCTCCGCAAAGGAGAGCAAGCGCTCCTTGTCGCGCATGATGAGGTTGTAGGCTTCCTTGTCCTTCTCCGCCTCGCCGCTCTTGCTGTCCTCCAGAATCACCTCGCCGCTCCGCGTGCGGCGTTGGGCAAAGTAGGCGGCCTGCACGCTCTCCGGCTCCGCCTCGCACCAAGCGGGATAGCGCTGCCGAAGTTCCTCGAACGCCTTGGCGAACAAGCGGCGGATCACCCCGTCCTCTCGCGCGTAGTTGTCCACTCGGTCGATGAAGAACAGCGACAACACCTTGATGCCCAGCGGTTTCAGCCGCGCCTGCTTGCGGAAGTGCTCCTCCAGAGTGAAGCGAATCTGCGCCTCGAAAACCGCCTCCTTGTCCGCTCCCTGCGCCTCGCCGGTCTGCAATTCCACCCCGTTCGCGAAGCGCACGTACCCGCCGCCGACGCTGATCTCCTCCACCTCGAAGCCCGCATACTCAGGGCGGTTGGTTTTCTGCGCCAAGTCGTCGCCCGGCCGGACCGGCACGACCTGCTGCTTGATCGCGCCGTCTGCCCTCAGCTTGTGGACCGCCAGGCGTGCCGACACCGTGTGCTTCTCGCTCCGCACCTCGTCGAGGCGCAGGAACACGCGGTTTGCGTCGTCCTGCTGCTCCACACCGGCGACTTCGATGCGCTTGACCAACCCCTGGCGGTACGCCTCGAACGGGGTGAGGCGGTAGACGAGGTTGTACGGGTTCCTGTGGGTGGCGCTGTACCGGAGCGCAAACAGCGGATCGAGGGCGGCAAGCGCGCTCACCCGCAGTTCGCTCTCCATATTCTGCGGCTCGTCGAGGATCAGAATGGGCCGTGTCGCCTGCACCAGATGGATGGGCGTCTCGCCCTGCAGCCGGTCGGTCGTCTGGCGGATGACGTTCGACGCCTTGTTGAAGGAGTCGATGGTCATCACCATCAGCTCCACATTGTCCGACTGCGCAAAGCTCCGGAGTTGCGACAGGTTGGCCGAGTCGTACACGTAGTACCGATACGGGACGTTGCCGTGGTGCTCGCGCAGGTGCTTCTCCGTGACCTGCAGCGTCTTGAGGACCCCCTCCCGGATGGCAATGGACGGCGCCACAACGATGAACTTCCGCAGACCGTGCCGCTCGTACAACTCCAACGCCGTGCGCAGGTACACGTAGGTCTTGCCCGTTCCCGTCTCCATCTCGATCGAGAAGTTTGGGAAGCGGGCCTCCTTCTCGCCCTCAGCCGTCTCAATGGTCGCCGCGATGCACTCCAGCTTTGCGTCTGCCGCCAGACCGTTGGCGGACTGCACCGCCTGCAGGTTCGCGAGGAGCGCGTCTTCGTCGTCGGTCCCGAGGCGATTGGGCACCGCGGCAAACAGCGTTCCCGTCAACGTCCGCGCTTCCGGTGCGGCGCCGTGACCCAGTCCCTCGAACAGGTTCACGACCGACTCAATGGCCGCAAGCTGGAAGTCCTGGTTAGCGTCGAAGCGAAACTGCATCGGGCTGCTACTTCCAGAGCCGGACCGTGAACCGCTCGTCTTCTTCGATCAGGTCCGGCTCCGTGCCGTTGTGCGCAAGCATCCCTTTCACGATCTTGCGCGGTACACCCATGCCCATGTGCTCCAGATAGCCGTAGTCGCGCATGATGTCCTTGACAAGCAGGTTGCGCGCGGAGCGACAGCCGACCCTCATCCTCGCCGGGGTGATTCCATTGGCGAGACGCCCCGGAGAGATCACCTCAAGTCGGTCCTGATAGAGGGAAAGCTCAATATCAGTGCCAGAAAGGAGGTAATCTCGGTGAACTAACGCGTTCACCACAGCTTCCCGGACTGCTTCCTCCGGGTAAGCCCACCGTTCGCGTCGCGCTCCTCCCTTAAGATGAGCCGTGACCTCAGTGTTCCGCCGCACGAACTCGAGAGCTTGCTCGACCAGTCCGTTGTCCACGAGGTGGGACTCCGGAACACCGTTACCCCGAAGCGGCTCGGCACTGTAGAGCGGAGTCATCGGTCCGCGCAATGTCGCTCGCTCCTTGGCCGCGTAGTCCTTCTCTTTGCCAGGGTAAGCGACGGCGTCGACGCCAGCCTGAGGGAGCAGACGGTTGGGGTTCGTGCCGAAGAGCAGGATCCCCGCGACGGTTGCAGGGACATTACCGCCCTCGTCACTCAGAATCTCCGTGTTGACCAGAATGCTCTGCCATTGGAGGTCGGCCTCCCTTTGCCAGCGGGCTCGCGCGTTCTCCAAACACTGCGCCAGATAGCGGTCTCGTTCGCTCTCAGACCACTTCTCCCAGTCCGCGTCAGCCTTCGCCCGGGCTTCCACGTCCATCTTCCACTCGGCGCCAGGTTCCTGCGGAGGCGCCTCCTGTTGCCGGACTCGCTCGAAGTAGTCGCGAAGGCGGCGGAGGTCCAGACTCCCCAGCGACGAACCGGACACCGGGCGTATCTCAAGCCGAAATGCCCCTCGTTGCTGGGACAACCGCTCCAGTTCCTCCCAACTGGCCTCGCGGCTCTGCGTTCCCACACGGATGTAGTACGTCCTATGTTGGTCGTGCCAGACGTGGTGTACTCCCCATCCCCGGTTCACTGCCACCGCAGCCACGTCCTTCCCGGGCACCACGTCACGCACCAGTTCGAAGTAGGGAATCAACTCCGGGCGGACTTTGTCGCGACACGCCGTCATCACCCACTCTTCGAGACTCAGGCGCGTCACCCCGGACACCGAACCGTCGTCCTCAACGCCCAGGAACACACGTCCTCCCTCGAAGTTCGTCAGGGCCACCAGCTCTTTGGCCAGGTCCCGGTTGGTGATGGTATCTCGCTTGAACTCCACGCCGGAGTTCTCTCCGTTCCTCAGGATCTCCAGTAGTTCGGTCTTCGTCATTTCCGTCTCCGTTAGAAGCCGTACTTCAGTCGCCGCATCTCGAAAGCATCCTTGCCACCTTCCAGGACTTCCTCGACAAGTTCCCGCACCGGATCGGCGTCAATGGAGCCCATGTGTTCGACAGGCATCCTCGCCTTGCCTTCCCCGGCCTCGCCGACAGCAGTGAGCCCAACGATCAGTTCAGCGTCGCCAAGCACCGGGATGTTCGCGTTGTGGGTGGCAAAGACAAACTGGCGGCGCCGCTTCTCTTCCCGCATCCGGGGAACTACGCCTTCGGTGATGAACCGGTTGTCGAGGTCGTCCTCGGGTTGGTCCACAACCAGCGGCGCGTCGGACTCAAGGAGCAGAAGCAGCAGGACGGCCGTGGCCTTCTGCCCCGTAGAGAGGTCGTCGAGCGCCTGCCAATCCGGTGTCTCCTCCTGGGCAGCAACGTTGAGCTCGATGGTGGTGGTTGGGGGAAGGTCCAGCTCCTCCGTTCGCATCAGCACTTCGGGGGGGGCTTGAGCGATTCGCTCCGCTTGGGCCGGCGGAAGTGCGAAGCCTCGCGCCAGAGCATCCTTCCCGTTCCGACAGGCGCCGGCAAGCTCAGCAAGCGACAGGTCCTCGCGCTCCCGAAGCGCCTCCGTTGCCTCTGACAAGCGGCCGCCCACCTCATCACGCAGCAACTGGAGAAGCGGCTCTCGGTTCCCCGCACGGGTGACCTGCACCCGAACGCGTCCTGACAGCTTTCGAGTGACCTTCTTGGCCGCTCGCTCAAGTCGACGGAACTCCTCGGCCTTCACGTCCTCCCACTCCACAAGAAGATTCCGACGATTGTCTTCTTGCTCCTTGAGGTCTCGGCCGAGAATCGACTTCCGTTCTCGGAGGGGACGAAGCTCCTCAATCTGGCGGCGAAGTCGTAGGAACTCCTCTCCGTCCACCTTGGCCTTCTGGAGTTCCCGGAGAATCTGCTCGTAGGTGGCTTGCTCGGCGGCCTTTCGCGCCGCCCACTGGCGGCGGACGGCCGCGAGGTCTTGGTCTGCTTTCGCGAGCGCCTGGGCCATCTGATCGGCGATGATGTCGAGTTTTCGCTCCAGCGCCTCAAGCACGGTCGCCGCTTTCGCAAGGATGTCCCTGCCGGGCAAGTCCTCCAGCGCTTTGGGGGCCAGGAAGGCGCGGTCAATCGGGAGGTCACGCTGCAGTTGCTCCAGCAGCTCCCTGAACGGGGTCATCCGTTCCGATGTCGTCTTGAGCACCCGTTCTTCGCGGACCAGCAGGCTCTGCTCCTTCAGTTTCTCTTCAAGCCCGGCATCCTGATACCGTTTCAACATCTCCTCCAATGCCGGCAGCGAGGCGAGGCGCTCCTCAATCTGCGCCAACTCTTTGTTCACCTCAACGAGGCGCCCTCGGGATCGTTCCAGTTGGCGCACGAGGTCGCTTTTCCGCCTTGCCAGGATGACATCGCGTTCCATGAACCGCTCCAGCAGACGCGTCAGCTTGTCCCGATTATTGGCGAGTTCGGAGATCTCGTGTTGCCCGTAGATCTCCACCTGAGAGATGACGTCCGTTGGCGTCAGGGTGAGGACCGCGCCACTGTCGTCGCGGACCACCGGCGGGTTGGGGATCGTCCGCTCGATCAGGTACTCCCGCTTGGCGGGGCTGTAGGAACGGACGAGGAGAGAGACCTTCGTGCCACTCCGACACACCTGACGGATGATCCCCTCGTGCGCCTTCTTTGCGTCCTCCCCCAAGGGCTCAAGCGCCAAGACGTAACGCAGGCTCTCGATGACCGTAGACTTGCCGGTCCCGCGACCGCCGATGAGTGCGTTTAGATTCTCGTTGAGGTGAACCCTTGCCCCGTCCAGAAAGCCGCCCTGCCAGGCCATCGCCACGAACTCCGCGTGTTGCTCCGGCAGCGGGTCGCTCGCAAGTCGGATGCGGGACACCGGGTCAAGGAAGGCCTGACGGAGCCCTTCCACCGAAACCTCGGACATCTTGATGAAGCAGGAAGCGCTTCCGGTCGCCAGGTCCTCCGGGCAGTTCACGTCCGATGCATTCACGATGGCAAGGGGCGTGGTGCGGCGGTATTCCTCGCACTTGTTTTCCAATATTGCCCGGTGGTTATCCGGCGCATCGCTGACAGGACCCGGTAGGGCACCTGCCAGAAGGTGCGCCGAGAGCCAGGCATTGATCCGAGGTTGTCCTGAGAGTGTCGCAAGGAGTCCCCCGTCTGCGGATAGGTGGACTGCAACAGGAATAGCACCCCAGTTGTGTGCTTCCTCAAGGAACTCAACGGCATCGTACTTTCCTGTCGGCGACCCGATTGGCTCGTCGTGAATCCCGCAATCACCCAACACGCGTTCTATGGAGGCGAAGTCCCGATCAGGGTCGAAGAGGCAGACGAAATGAACCCCATCCTTTGTGACCGCTTCAAATCCCGGGAATACGTGAATGCGAGCCGCGCGCGCCGCCTCGGTGAGAGAGCGTGCCGTTTCGATGCGGTAGTGGTCTGTGACGGCGATGGCCTCAATGCTGTTCCTAAGACAGCTCTGGACGATGGCCTCGTTGTATGAATCCTCGTCCGCGAACGACGTTGCTTTGTCGTGCCGCTGCAGGTACGCGAATGGATTCACCTGGAGCGCACACCGGCGGAAGCGCGCGCCGTTCGAAAGCTTGAGAGCCTCAGTGATCGCAGTCGCATGATTCATGCCGATCCTCCCGTCATATCGTCTTCAACCGACACTGCAGCGCCAGATTCGCCGCCGCCTCGTCGTCCAAGGCTACATCGCGGCAGATGAACAGGTCTTCCCGCGTGAGGTTCAACGGCTTGAGCTTCGCCAGGTTCAGCTTGTCGTCGAGGCAGAGGTGGAGGGTCTGCTCTTTGTGCGGGTCGGTCACGCGGTGCACGGTGTTGCCTTTCACCGCCTTCTCCGTCTCGATCCGGCAGTTGAGCCCGAAGCCCTCCTTCAGCGCCACCTCGTAGAGCACGTTCTCCGCCGTCCAGCCGTCCACCAACGGATCGGCGAACAGCTCCATCTGGTCGGCGTACGATTCCGACTCCAGCTCCGCCACGCCTGCCCATGGCCGGTAGCTCGACTCGGCTAACTTGAACACCTTGAACCCGAGATCCTCCGGCGTCTCGCGGCCGGTGAGCAGCTTGCCCTCGTCCGCCTGCTGCATCTTGGCGATGACGCGCCGGATACGCTCCTTGCCGATGTCGGCGATGGTCGGGAACTGCGTGTTGCCTGTCGGCTCCGGCAACTGGACCATGATGAACCGGCGGTTGCCGCCGTCCTCGCGGTTCAGTTCGAGGACGGCCTGGGCGGTGGTGCAGGAACCGGCGAAGAAGTCCAGTACGACATCGGCTGTGTCGGACTCAGTGGCGATCTGCAGGACTCTCTTGAGAAACGCGGTTGGCTTGGGGTTCTCGAACACCTTGTCGCCGAAGAGGTCTCGGAGTTCGATAGTAGCTTTCTTGCTGCCGTCCAGATCGGTCCAAAGCGGAGAAGGACGTTTCGTCCTGCCTTCGAGGTATTGCTTCACATACGGCCACCACACGTTTTCCCCCTCGCGGTCGCTCTTCTTCCAGAGTATGAACCCCTCGGTGCAGAGCCTCCTGTAGCTGCTGGGTCCGAACCGCCAGCAGCTTTCGTAGCCTCCCGGCCCGATCGGGTACACCTGCGACCCGTCCGGTGCCTCAAGGGCGTAGTACAGGAGGGGCCGTTCCTCCCGCCGGTCGTGACTCCCGGTCTTGCGCAACTGCCAGTAGCAGTACCGGCCCCTCTCGTCCTCACCTCCGAATCGAGCGATGTCCTTCTCGGTGAGAGGAACGCCACCCACCTCGTAGCTCTCCGAGGCTGAATAGCAGAGGCAATAGTCGAAGGAACTGCCAAAACCACTGCTGTCCTGGCCGGTTGTCTGCCCGGTTGCTCGCACTATTGCACCGACAAAGCGTTCCTCCCCAAACACCTCGTTCATCAGCATCCGCAGGTTGTGGACCTCGTTGTCGTCGATGCTGACGAAGAGGACGCCGTCTTCCCGCAGCAACTGCCGAGCGAGGAACAGGCGCGGGTACATCATCGAGAGCCACGCCGAGTGATAGCGGCCGCTGGTCTCGGGGTTGCTGGTGAGCAGGTTGCCTGCGGCGTCCTTCTGGCCGCTGATCTGCAGATAGGTGTCCAGCGGGTCGGCGTAGTTGTCGGGGTAGACGAAGTCGTTGCCGGTGTTGTAGGGCGGGTCGATGTAGATCATCTTCACCCGGCCGAAGTAGGGCTTGTACAGCAGCTTCAGGACTTCCAGGTTGTCGCCCTCGACGAACAGATGCTCCGTCGCCTCCCAGTTGACCGACTCGTCCTGCGCCGGAACCAGCGTCGCCCGGCTCGGCGTCTGCAGCAACCGGATGGCGTCGCGCTTCCCCGCCCACGTGAACGAGTACCGCTCGGGCGAATCGTCCACGCTCTCGCCCAGAGTTGCCCGGAGCTTGTCGAAGTCCACGCGCGCCTCGCTGACGGCTTCAGGGAACAACTGCTTGAGATTCTCGATCTGCTCGTCCAGCAACCCGACAGACTCCGCGGCCACCGGTTCGCCTCGACGTACTCGCTGTTTGCCGTTCTTCGCCATAGCCTCACCGCTGTGCGTACTCGCCCTGCAGCAGAAGGTTAGCCGAGTTCCCGACCGGGTGCAATCCGGTAAGCGGCTGGTGAGTGCGCGGTCGCCCAAGGGAGTGCCGCCGGTAGCACTCACACGACGCCGGCTCGGGTTGCCGCACCGCGTGCAGCCGACAGTAGCAGTGCAGGTGCCCTCTGTGTGGGCAGCGCACGAATAGTGCGCCAACCGCGGTGCTTGCACTCGTCCTTGGCTTACGGCAAACTGTCACCCGTCGGTGCAGTTGTCGTCGCCCAATTCGCCATTTCATGGCAAGAGGTTCCCGAGTGAAAGCGAGTCAGCGACAACCTGGGTACGTTCGTTCTCGCACTTCCCCCCTTGCCTTGTCGCGTGCGCGTCTCCTCGTTCAGCATTGCAGCCGCCTCCACAGCGGCCCTCATGGCGTCCAGCGGTCGTTGTCATCCGTCCGCCCTTTCCTCGTTCCACATCTGCACGCTACGCCGGTCTTTCAGTGCACACGCGCTCCCGGAACGTGTCCCAACCCCATGGAACTGTGTTCCAGTAGCACGCAACCATGTTCGCGTGTCACGGAACGCTGTTCCATGGTCGTTGACCAGTGTTCGGCAGGCTTCGATCAACGTTCGCGTGGCACGAGACCATGTTCGCGTGTCGCCGAACGGCGGTCGACGGCGGCCGCACAGCGTTCGACGGTGGTCGATCGGTGTTCGGGTGGCACGGAACCATGTTCGCGTGGCACCGAACGGCGTTCCATGGTGGCCGAACATGGTCTTGCGGGTGCCGAACGTGGTTCGACAAAGGCCGAACGCTGTTCCCGGCGCACGGAACGGTGTTTCGCGCCCGGAGACCATGGTTTGCGGAGGGTGGAACCATCTTTCCCCCTCCCGGAACCAGGTCCCGAACCGGCCGAACGTGGGCGCGCATCCTGTCCGCTGGAGGGGAGGTGAGATGAGCCATGGCTTATGTGAGTGCCAGTAAGCTGCCCGAACTCCTGCAGGAGTTCGTCACGCACGCCACCAAGTACGCGCCGGCCGATAAGGCATACGCCGGAGTGACGAAGGCCGACCTGCAGGCGGTGTTGGTTGACTTGGTCGCCAAGCGCGACGCCAAGGCAGAGGCGGACCGCGAGGCAGACATCGCCGGCGCGGAACACGACACCGCCGCAGAGGCCGCACGCGACCGGATGATGCGGTATCGCGCCGGCGTCAAAGCCGAGTTAGGCGCGACCTCGGAAGCGTCGGTGACGCTGCCGAAGCTGACAACAAGGCGGTCGTCGAGGTCGGCGAGCACGATTGTGCCGCCGACGGAGTGAGTTGGAGACAGGGGGACACGGAGTTCTCCGTGTTGCCTGTCTCCGCGTCCCGTTGTCGCGCCTCCGCCGTTGCGTTGCCCTTCGCCGTTGCGTTGCCCTTCGCGCCGGAGGGGCAGGCTGACAATAGCCCAGGGATTCATCCCTGCGGAACCGGGCGGCGGTGGAGGATTCCAGAAGTCCTGTAGGGACGGCTGAACGTGCGAGCGCGGCGGTTTCAGTCGTCCTTGCAAGACTTGGTGAGGACGGTGGCTGCTCGGTGTTCCCGGAGTTGAAACTCCGGGCTATTCTCGGGCGGCGCCGTTGGGACGCGTGACGGGCAAGGGCAAGGGCGAACGCCCAACATCGAACACCGAACATCCACCTGCGAACGGCTGAGGGCAAAGGGCGAACGGTCAACGCCCAACGCCCAACAGCCCCGCCGGTCTGGCCATCCAATCCAAAATCCGCAATCCACAATCCCAAATCCCCCAGGAGTCACCCAATGGCCTCCACCACGACGACCTACCCCGACAGTCTGTTCTTCAATGCTCTGCTGGCGAAGATTGAGGCGGCTACTTCGTTCATTGAGATTGCTACGTTTCTGTTCCGCACCGACTATGTGAGCGAGACGCGGGCGCACCAGATTGCGGAGGCGTTGAAGGCGGCGGCGGGGCGGGGGGTGAGGGTGTATGTGGTGTTGAGCTATTCGCGGTTTGAGCCGGAGGTGAGCGAGGACAACTATGCGACGGGGTCGGACCTGGCGGCGGCGGGGTGCCGGGTGCGGATGGCGCCGCGGAACAAGACGATGCATACGAAGCTGGCGATCATCGACTTGATCGATGTGTTCCTCGGCAGCCACAACCTGACCCGTGGCGCGCTGTCGTTCAACAACGAGCTGACGGTGTACTCCAACACCAAGGTCTTCCGCCAGCGGGGAACGGACTACTTCAACAAGGTGTGGGACGCCTCGACGCCGATTGAGGCGGTGGAGCCGCCGGTTGACTCGCCGCCGGTGGTGATCGAGTTGCTGACGACGGCAACCACGGAGACGGGCGTGGACCTGACGTTCAGCGTGAACCACACCGACGGCGTCGACGCCTTCGCGGCGATTGCTGCGCCCTTCGCCAATCTCACCGGCGCGACGATGGGCGAGTCGGTCCCGCCGGAGGCGCGCGTGGCGTCGGTGACGCCGACGGTTGCGGAAGGCGACCCGGTGTTCGTGGCGGTGCGCGCCTACGCCAGCGGCGCAGCGCTGGCGACCAGCCCCGTGATCCAGATCGCCGCAAGCGCCTACGAACCGCCCGCGCCGCCCGCCGAGCCGCCGGCCGACCCGCCCGCCGACCCCGACACGCCGCCGCCGATGCCGTTCGGCCCGCCGACGCTGCAGTCCGTGACGCAAGTCGGGCCGCAGAACATCACCGTCGTCTGGTTCTGGATCGGCCCGGCGGGCTTCCACCGGTTCGTCATCCAGCAGCGCGACGCGACCGGCGACTGGACGACCCTCGCGACGAGCTTCGACCAGACGCCGCAGGAGTGGACGGGTCCGGCGCTCTCGCTGGACTCGGCGCAAACCGTGCGCGTCGTCGTCTACAACATGGAAGAGGAGTGGCAAGCCAGCGACGAACTCCCCAGCACCCTCGAAGGCAGCGTCCCCGGCACGCTCCAAGCCCCCGTAATCCTGCACGCCGAGATCTACGAGTCCGGCGGCGACCTCTACATAGTCTGGAGCTGGGAAGACAACACCCCCGAGCCGCCCTTCGACCACTTCGCCATCCAGCAGATGGACGGCATGGGCACGTGGCAGACGCGCGTCACCCTCCCCGACTCCACTACGCAGAACTGGACCGGCGCGCCGCTCCCCGTCCCGCCGCCGAGGCACTTCCGCGTGGTGGCTGTAGACACGATGGGTGGGGAAGCTGCGAGTGACTCTGTGGAGGTGGCGGGGTAGGCGTTGACGGGGCGAACTTGCTGTGATGTGGTTGGCTCCCAAACAGCGCCGACTGGACCGCGACAGGTAGGCGTAACCGACGCCCCGCCAATGACCGACCTGCCGTGTAGTGGCGCCGTGAGGGTCAGGATCCGGCAGAGCACGAGGCCGCTGAGTGCGTAGCCGAGTCTGGCCAGGGCCGGAAGCCGCCGGGCTATTGCCATTGCGTCCGAGCAGGACGCGGGCGGCGGTTGCCGGGCGGGACGCCTTCCCTGCTTCACGCCTCGCGCCCTGCACAGCTCCCCTCGGAACACAGAAACGCCGCCCTCGGAAGCGGCGTTTCTCACCAAACCTGCGGTCTGCGGTGTTGTTGCTCAGTGGGGCCGACGGGTGCCCGCGGTGCGGGGTTACTCTTCGCCGGCTTGACGGTTGGCCTTTCCGGCGGCCTTGGCGGGAGCGGGTCGGATAGTGATTCGCCGCGCTTCGACCTTGCCGTCGGTCTCGGGGCCGAAGGCCATGAGCAGGGCGCCTTCTTTGACTTCTTCGAGGGTGGCCTCGACCTGCTTTGCCGCCGTCGTCTCGGCGGAGGTCACGACGGTGACGGTCTTGCCGTCAGCAAGCTTGACGGAGAGGTTGTGGCCCTCTTTGGCGAGCGTGCCGGCGATGCCGCGCTGTCCCTTCGGGGCTTGCGGCAGCACGACGATGATTCTCGCTTCGACGGAGCTTCTGTCGTCCGCAGGCTTGCCCATGATCTGGACGTTCTGCCCGTCGGTCAGGCTGGACAGCTCCACGGCTTCGAGCTTGACGACGGTCGTCTTCTCGGTGTACGTTAGCGTCTTCTCGCCGTCCTTCACCTTGAGCGTGATCGTCTTGGCGTCCCGGTCCACCGCGGTGACCTTGCCCTCAACCCGACCGCCTCTGCCGCCGCCGCCCTGGGCATTCGCCGGGGCGGACAGGGCCAACATCAGAACCAATGCGCTTACGGTCGCCAGTGATCTGCTTTCTCTCATGACAGACTCCTCCATGTGTGTGCTGAACGGCGTGGTGCCGACCGCGAAGTTCGGTTGTGCGCTGAGCAGGTTGATAGACTGCGGCCCTGGGCGCGGTGTTCAGTGCACCCGGAGAGTCGCCGTCGGCGACGCGTCTGCCGGCCGGTCGTTGCGCCGGCGGCGGGAACGGAGTATCCTCCCGGCTACCTGACCCTGACACGAGGTGCCTACATGAGAGTTGTCGTCACCGGCGGCGCCGGTTTCCTGGGATCGCATCTGTGTGAGCGGCTGCTTGCCGAAGGGCGCGAAGTCGTCTGCCTGGACAACCTGATCACCGGCGCCACCGACAACATCGCCCACTTGCGCGAGCCGAAGTTCCTGTTCATCCATCACGATGTGACCAACTACATCTACGTCGAAGGCCGAGTGGATTACGTGCTCCACTTCGCCAGCCCCGCCAGCCCGATCGACTACTTGGAGCTGCCGATCCAGACGCTGAAGGTGGGTTCGCTGGGGACGCATAAGGCGCTGGGTCTGGCGAAGGCGAAAGGCGCGTCGTTCCTGCTGGCTTCGACCTCCGAGACCTACGGCGACCCGCTGGTCAACCCGCAGCCCGAGGACTACTGGGGCAACGTTAACCCCATCGGCCCGCGCGGCGTCTACGACGAGGCAAAGCGCTTCGCCGAAGCCATGACGATGGCCTACCATCGCTACCACGGCGTCGATACCCGCATCGTTCGCATCTTCAACACGTACGGCCCCCGTATGCGCGCCCACGACGGCCGCGTCGTGCCCGCCTTCATCAACCAGGCGCTCCACGACGAGCCGATCACCGTCTTCGGCGACGGCCAGCAGACCCGCAGCTTCTGCTACGTCTCCGACCTGATCGAGGGCATCTACCGCCTGATGCTCTCCGGGGAGACCGACCCTACCAACATAGGCAACCCCGCCGAGATGACGGTGCTCGAGTTTGCCCAGAAGGTCATCGAGCTGACGGGCAGCAAGTCCGACCTCGTGCACAAAGGGCTCCCCGTCGACGACCCCAAGGTCCGCCGTCCCGACATCACCAAGGCAAAGCGAGTGCTCGGCTGGGAGCCGAGGGTCCCGTTGGAGGAAGGGCTGAGCAAGACCATCGAGTACTTCCGGGCGCGGCTGTAGGGTCGCTCCCGGCGTTCAGCGCCGCGCCAACCTGCCGGCGGCTTCGTCCCACCGCAGCAGCGCCTCGCCGAGATACGGGAGAGCGGTGGTGTCTCCGCGCAGCAGGCGCTCGAGGTCGGTGGGGTCCGGCGAACAGAACGCTGCCCAAGCCGCAGCCGCGAGCGCGGTCTCGGCGGAGGCGACCTCGTGTCGGGCACCAAGGAGCGACGCCATCTGCTGCGGATCCAGCTCGCCCAAGCCTTTGAAGCCGACGAACCCGGGGAACTCCCCGACGCAGAGCAGGCTCAGCTTGGTGTCGCCCAGGTCGCGTCGCCCGAACCAATCCAGTTGCCGGATCAGGATGGTCTGGTCGTAGAGGCAGGCGTCGAACCACCGGACGACTTCTTCGTGGTCGGCGAAGCGGCGCAGGTCGTCTTCCTGCCGCCGCAGCCGGTTCGATGAAACCGCCAACGCCTTGCCGGCTGCTTGAACGGCGGTGCCACTCAGTCTATCCTATGCAGTGTCCGGACAGCAAAGGCTCGCGCTGCTCGGCGTCTCGCGTTCCCCCTGGAGGTGGACCCCGTTGACAGCACGACTCTCGCTTTCTCTCGCTCTGCTCGCCAGCGCCTGCGTTATTGGACGCGCGCAGCCGCTGACCGCTCTCGTCTCGCCGGCGGGCCAGGTCGCTTTGAGTCACGGGCGCCAGCAGTTGGGCACCCTCACTCCGGGCCTGTTTGAGAACGAGTGGCGGTTCGTGTCCCTGAGCGGCACCCCGGCGGCGACGACTACGCCAGAGGTACGCGCAGGCCGGATCGTCTCGCCTTCGCAGGTCGTGGTCGCGGGTGAGGTGCGGCCGTCGCAGACGGACCAGGGCGCCCGGCTGGCGTACCGCCTCACTCCCGAGAAGGACCTGTCGCTCAACAGCCTGCACGTTTCGTGGGAGCTGCCCATCGCGCTGGTTTCCGGCAGCGAGTACACGGCGGGCGAGGCGACGGGCACCGTCCCGCCGGAGTTCGCGGAGACGCGGGTGTGGTCCGGGACGACCTCGGACCTGTCGCTGAAGCTGACCACCGGCGACGAGGTTCGCTTTGAGTTCGACGAGCCCACCGTCGTGCTCTTGCAGGACAACCGGCAGTGGGGGGCGACGTTTTCGGTGCGCATTGGGCCGAGCTGGTTCCCGGCGGAGACGTGGCCGGCGGGCAAGCCCTTGGAGATGGCATTCACGCTTTCGGCGCCTGGAGGGATGAACATGGAATCCGACACCCCAGTGACCATTGAGGCCGGCGACCAGTGGGTCCCGCTCAAGGTGGACCTGGACATCGAGCCGGGGTCCGCGCTGGACTTCACCGGAGTGGGGCAGGCCGACGCCCCGGCAGGGAAGCACGGCTGGATCGTCGCGCGACCCGACGGCCACCTGGCGTTCGCGGACGACCCGAACACGCCGCGGCGGTTCTACGGACCCAACTTCTGCTTCTCGGCGCTTTACATAACGCACGCGCAAGCCGACCGGTTGGCCGACCGCCTCATGCGGTTGGGCTACAACGCCGTCCGCGTCCACCACTACGAAGGCGAGCTGATCGACCGCTCCGGCGGCACGTCCACCAAGCTCAACCCCGACAAGCTCGACCAACTCGACTACCTCTTTGCCGCGCTGAAGAAGCGCGGGATCTACGTCACCACCGACCTGTACGTCTCCCGGCCGGTCTTCGCCAACGAGGTCTTCCCGGGCGCTGAGGGCAACCTGGAGATGGACGAGTACAAGATGCTCGTGCCGGTCAACGCCAAAGCCATGGACAACTGGAAGGCGTTCAGCCGCAACCTCCTCACCCACACAAACCCCTACACCAGTCTGCGCTACGCCGATGACCCGACACTCGCGTGGCTGAGCATGATCAACGAAGGCAACTTCGGGAACTACACCGGCAGACTCAGCGCACGGGCGCGGAAGGACTGGGACGCCGCCTGGGCGGCCTGGCTGCAGAAGCAGGGCAAGGCGGGAACCAAATGGGGCGCGCAGCCCGAGTTCAACCTCTTCCTCGCCGAAACCGACCGCACCATGTGTGCCGATATGCGCAAGTTCCTCCGCGAAGAGATCGGGACAAAGGCGTTGCTCACCAACATGAACGCCTGGAGCAACCCCATCCAGAACCAGCTCTCGCGGCAGGACTACGACTATGTCGACGACCACTTCTACGTCGACCACCCGCAGTTCCTCGAGCAGCCGTGGCGGTTGCCCTCGCGGTGTAGCAACACCAGCCCCGTCGCCGGCGGCGCCGCCGGCGGCCGGCAGATCTCCTTCACGCGGCTCTTGGACAAGCCCTTCACGCTCAGCGAGTACAACTACTCCGGCCCCGGCCGCTACCGCGGCGTCGGCGGCCTGCTCACCGGCTGTCTGGGCGCCATCCAGGACTGGTCGGTGATCTGGCGGTTCGCCTACAGCCACAACCGCGGCAACCTGTTCGAGCCGGGCGCGGCGAACTACTTCGACCTGGCGGCCGACCCGCTGAACCAGGCTGCAGACCGCGCCAGCGTGTGCCTGTTCCTCCGCGGCGACATGGAGCCGGCGAAGCATAGCGTCGGCGTCTCGATGACAGAGGCCGACCTCGCCGGGCCGGACCCCAAACAAACCAACGTGACGCCGGGCTGGCACGCGCTGGCCCTGCTCACCCGCGTGGGCACCTACGTTGGCGACAACTGCCCGGCCGACTTGGTGCTGCCCGTGCGCGGCGGGAAGCTCGACCCCTATGCCGGCGACACCGGGCAGAAGGTCGTGGCCGACCTCCGGGCGCGCGGCTGGCTCCCCGCCGACAACAAGACGGACCTGAGCAAGAACGTCCTCCAGAGCGACAACGGCCAGTTGCTGGTAGATGCCCCGCGAGACGTGTTGGTGCTGAACACGCCGCGCACCGCCGGCTGCTACGCCCCCGAAGGCGAGACCGTCGCCTGCGGCCCCGTCACCGTCACCCTCGACCAGACCGACGCCACGGTGTGGGTCAGCAGCCTCGACGGCAAGCCGATCGCCCAGAGCAAGCACCTGCTCCTCACCCACCTAACCGACCTCCAGAACAGCGGCGCCAAGTTCGGCGAGCGCGCCCGCCAGACGCTGCTCGACTGGGGCAAGCTCACTCACG
>Ga0210021_1000847_pt1 | contig 32369 bp, 37 predicted proteins | sample CryGeymeta201517_FD_183981 | JGI IMG/M metagenome (GOLD analysis project Ga0210021, IMG submission 183981) | Groundwater microbial communities from Crystal Geyser aquifers in Utah, USA - Crystal Geyser metaG 2015-17 (SPAdes) (version 2) | ecosystem: Environmental > Aquatic > Deep subsurface >... | reverse complement strand
AAGAAGAAAAAAGGGATAACACCCTGCAAGATGTTCTCTTATTTTGCAATTCTCCCTCGTCATCCCCGCTTATTTTACCTTCCCCGATTTTTAAACCACCAAAAGATTATAGATATCTCTTACTTTTGCTCTTGTTTCATCAAGTTTTCCAATCAGTTCATCTTTGCCTTTGAATCCCAAAAATTCTGCTGCGGTTAAGATATCCTCATCATCTTTTTTCAGGATATCACGCTCCCTTAGTCTCAGATAGCTCTCAAGCGTCCTGTAAAAAATGTATGCACCCTTCATGGATTCTGCATGTGATTCATTAATTACTCCTGCAATATGTAATCTCCTTATGGCGTCAAGGGTATTCTGGACAAGAAGAAAGGAGCGCTGAGCACAATTCCTAAGCTGCAGATACTGAACCGTGAACTCAAGTTCTTCAAGCCCGCCGTATCCAAGTTTTATATCATACCCTGCGGTCTCCTTTGAAAGCTCCCTCTGTATCCTCTCTCTCATCCCGCGCACATCAGAGGCAAGGATACTCTTTCCATTTGCAATCAAAATATCTTTTGCCATATCCAAGAAACACTGTCCTGTCTTTCTGTCTCCGGCAACAGGCCTTGCCTTAAGCAATGCCTGAAATTCCCAGAATGCGGCATTCTTTGAATAGTAATCCCTAAAGGATGCTATGGATGAAACAAGAGGCCCTTTTGTTCCGTCGGGCCTGAGCCTCATGTCAACCCTGTATGCAGCCCCTTCGCGTGTATATGAAATCAGGAGCCTGAGCAGCCGTTCAGCAGCCTTTGTATCCTCTTCTGTCACATCGTCCATTGAAGCAAAGATGATATCCATGTCAGAGTTGAAGGTAATCTCTCTGCCTCCGAGTTTGCCGAAACCTATCAGCGCAAGTCTTCTATCTGAAAATCCCCCCATCCCCCCTTTACTAAAGGGGGGTAAGGGGGGATTATTTCCAATGCTCACGGAAAGAATTGCCCCGGCAGTCCTGCTTAATCCTTTTATAAGGTCTATCACATTTATCTTTTTCTCCAGAAACAGAAGGCTGAGCCTGATTTCTTCAACTTGGCGCATAAGGCGGATTGCATCGCTTATCGCCATCCCGCTTTCTATGCTTTCTCTTAATTCTATTTTCAATGCCTTTAGGCTTTTTTTAAGGAGCATCTCATGCCCTATCAGCTCAAGATAGTCAGGCCTTCTTATCACAGCCTTTGAAATGTACTCGCTTTGTGAAAAGAGATTTGTAAGCACAGGGATAAGCTCTTTATTTTCTTTAAATGTATCAAGATAGGATTCTTGCGCGCTCAAAAATGAGGCAAAAGACTGGAGATGGTTCAGCGCCATGTCCGGATTGCTGCTTTTGACAGCCGCATCAACAAATGACGGCAGTATCTCGCCAAGAAGCCTTCTGCCCCTCAGCGTCTGGTAATTGTAGGTTGAATTTTTTATAAGCTGGATATTGCGCAGCCCCCGCTCGACATCTTTAACTCCTATTTTGCCAAGATACTCTTTAACCTCCGGGTCTGAAAGTTCCTCATCAAAAAGCGCCGCTCCGTCTGACTGCTCTTTCTCTTCTTCTCTGAATAGCGAGTTGTATATAGTTCTTACGCTTTTCCTTCTGGCATCCAGTTCCTTTAAAAAAGATTCTCTGCCTGAAAATCCCATTTTTCTGCCGAGCGCATTCAGTTCTTTTTCATCAGCAGGCAGGCTGTGAGTCTGGAGGTCATTCATCTGCTGCAGCCTGTGCTCAAGCATCCTGAGAAATCTGTAATTATCAAGAAGCGCTGAATAGTCAGTTTGCCCGATAAGATTTTTCTGCAAAAGCATGTGAAGGGCTTTTTGAGTAATCCTCTCCCTTAATAACGGTTCTTTGCCTGCATAGATAAGCTGAAGGGCCTGGGCAAAAAACTCTATCTCCCTTATGCCGCCGTATCCTCTTTTAATATCATTTTTTTTGAATGCTGAATCTATGCGCGTCTTTATCTGCCGTATCTCGTCAATAGCGCTGAAATCCAGGTATTTTCTGTAAACAAACGGCTTAATCATTTCCATAAACTCACTGCCGAGAGTTGAATCGCCTGCAATGGGCCTGGCCCTCAGGAGCATGGCCCTTTCCCAGGCCCTGCCCCAGGATTCATAGTATGTCTCATAACCTGAGACAGGCAATGCAATGCTTCCTCTCTGTCCCTCAGGCCTTAATCTTAAATCCACCCGGTAGATAAAACCGTCTTCTGTATTTGCGGATAAAAATCTGTTAAGATTCTCTCCTAATTTGCAGTAATACTCGTGATTGGTTATCCTGTTTGCCGTAATTCCCTGCGGCGTTGTTATGCCCGAAGTTTCTCCGTCTGCAGTTCCATATACAAACATAATGTCTATGTCAGAACTGAAATTAAGTTCCTCGCTTCCAAGCTTTCCGACGGAAATGACGGTAAAGGCGTCCTTTTCAGGCTCGCCGTATGTTTCAGTCAGCGATTTTTTAATGAGCTTTAGCGATTCATTCACGATTACATCCGCAAGTATGCTCAGCTCAAGCATCGTCTCTGTGAGGTCAGCCTTTTTGAGAATATCCCTGAGTGTTATCCTTAGAAGCTCTTTTTTCTTGAACCTGCATACAACCTTTGCATTTTCATCGCCCCCCGTTAATTTTTTCCTTAAAGAGGCTGAAAGGGATTCCCTGCCCGCAGTTTTCTCTGTTTCAGCAAGTGTATCAAACAGTATCTCAGGGTTTGAGATGCAGAAATTTGCAAGGAACTGGCTGTAGCTGAAAAGAAGAGATATTGGTGTTATGTCAGCCTTCAGCTTATCAATATAATCAGGATTGTTTTCGGAGAATGTAGTAAGGTTTTTAAATGTCCTTTCAGTGTCGGGCGTCAATTGCGCAGCGTCTCTAAGCATCTTCTGCATAGATAATTGTTGCACGAAACAGAGGGTTTCAACAAGAGGGAGTGTCCGGTTAGCATGGATGGAGCGACACACGGGATTAGTCTTCGCTTTCTTCGGTGGTTATGTTTTATACTTTATAAAAGACACTAACAGAATGGAGATGAACCATGTGTGATGTAAACGTATATATACTGAAAGACGGCAGGGAAGAACTTTACTTTGAGAATGTTGACACAATAAAACCCGAACAGGGGAAGATATACCTTAAAAACCTGTTCGGCGAGCAAAAGGCGCTTGAAGGAAATATAAAAGAGATTGCGCTCTTAAAACACAGGATAGTTCTGGAGAAAAAATAAGACGTCTCCGAAACCATCCCGAGCAGCTCGGGACAGCGCTCAACCTGATTAAACTGCCTCTACAGCTTTTACTTCAGGGATGCTCTTTTTCAGTTCCGTTTCAATTCCGCCCTTAAGTGTCATTGTTGACATAGGGCAGCTGCCGCATGCGCCCGTGAGTTTGACCTTTACAATATTGTCCTCTGTTACATCCACGAGCTGCACATCTCCGCCGTCGCGCTGAAGGAAAGGCCTCACCCGGTCAATCACTTCTTGTATCTTTGTCTTGTCAAGCATTTAAAGCCTCCTCTGAATATTTATTGCCTCGTGTTTAATTGTAAACCATTCTCACATCTGGAAGTAATGATATAAATCATACAATTGTAAGAAATGCCAAAACCAAATATAATATAAAAAATCTCAGGCAAGTATGCAACAGGAGGCGTCATGTTTCTGCCATTATTAATTGCAGTTCACGTCATCGGAGTAATCTTATGGATAGGCGGCGTTGCCTTTGTGACAATGGTAGTCTTCCCTATGATAATGCGGCTGGAGAACTCTCTTGAGAAGGTACTTTTCTTTCAGGGAGTTGAACACAGGTTTGCAAAAATCGCAAAAACCTCTGTTGTTGTTGTTGGTGTGACAGGTGTTTTACTTCTGCAGATTACAGGCAAATGGAGTGTCATGTTTAAAGCCTCAGGCATCGGGACTACGCTGATGACTGTTGTCTGGGTATTCTATGTCCTCGTATTGATGTTTGAAGGCAGCTTATTCAAGGCGATATTCAGCGGCGAGGCGCAGCAGGATACCGCAAAGGTCTTTTACAGGCTTTCGGTTTTTCACTGGGTAATCCTCTGCATAAGCCTTTTGGCAGTCGGCGTGGGGGTGTGGGCAGGACACGGAGGAAGATTTTGATAAAGAAATCTTTCAGGCTTTAATATAGCGCAAACAACTGGAGGTTCAGCCTTCAGTACGTTCTAAAGAGCGGTTTGTGAGATTTCTTTCTTTTGTTCTCTTTGCCTTTTTTGCATATTTTCTGGCGGCAGAGGGAGCATCTCGTCTCGCTGCAGTATTGACAGAAGGAGCAGTCAGGGCAGTTATACTTGCTTAATGGTTTTCTTCTATCCAATCAGTCAGCCCCTTATAATTCCGCCCCCGAGGACTACATCATTATCATAAAAGACTGCGCTCTGTCCCGGCGCAGGAGCCCATTGCGGTTCATCAAAAACAACCTTAACCATATTCGCATTTTTACTTAGATGTATTGCCGCGGATTCAGCTTTCATCATAGAGCGGACTTTGACTGTGAATGGGCTTGCCCGCCAAATCTGTTCGGGCGGGTAAATCGGGGTGAGCCAGTTTAATCCGCTGACTTCAAACTCCTTTATCTTTGCCTGTTCCTGAGAGCCGACATAGACTATATTCTTCTCAGCATCAATCTTAGTAACATACAAAGGCTCCTTCGAAGAAATGCCAAGCCCCTTCCTCTGTCCGATTGTGTAATGATATATCCCTTTATGCTCTCCAAGTATTTTTCCGTTCATGTCTATAATGGGCCCCGGACCGCATGTGAATTGAGAAACATTGTCAATAAACTTAAAATAATTCCTATCTCCTGTAAAACATATTTCCTGACTTTCAGGTCTCCGGGCAGAAGGAAGGCCGAGATTGCATGCAATTTTTCTTACATCCTCTTTTTTATAATCTCCAAGAGGGAATAGAATTCTCTTAAGCTCCTCCTGTCTTAAGACATAGAGAAAATACGACTGGTCCTTTTTTGGGTCAATGCCTTTTAACAACCGTAATCCGTGATGCGTAATCCGTGATGCGTTTTTGTCTTTTAACTCATTACGCGTTACGCATAACGCATTACGGACTCTTGCATAATGTCCTGTTGCGATGAATTCAGCGCCTCTCTTGTCCGCCTCTTTCAGAAGATAGGGGAATTTTATGTGCCTGTTGCATAATATGCACGGATTCGGAGTTAACCCTTTTGTATATGAATCAACAAACGGTTCAATGACTTTCTCTATAAAATCGTTTCTGACATCAACTGAACTGTGAGGGATTCCGATGGCAGATGCTGTTTTTGAAGCGTCTTCTATCGCCTGCAAAGAGCAGCAGGTTGCAGTATCAGTTCTCCCTCTTGTCTCAAAGAGTATGAAACTCAGCCCTTCAACCTCGTATCCCTGCTCTTTGAGGAGATATGCGGTTACAGAGGAATCAACCCCTCCGCTCATCCCGACAATTACCTTTGGCATAGTTTATTATAACCCGATTGATAAAGCGGCTTCTTGATTGCACACTTTTCCGCCTGCGGACTTTTGACTTTTCATTGCGCTGCGTAAATAGAAAGATATTGACAAAAACAATACCTTTTGTGAAAATACTTATGTGGAAATTACATGGTTTGAATGGGACCACTTCAATATAGAACATATTGCACGGCATAACATATCGCCGGATGAGATTGAAGATGTGGCATTTGATGACGAGCCATGGATAAGGAAAGGCCGTGAGGGAACGCGCTATATGCTTGGATATACAGTTGCCGGACGGTATCTTTTTACAGTTTACGTATTAAAGGGAAAAGGCATTGCAAGAGTAATTACTGCAATGGGCATGGATGAAAAAACAAGAAAACTGTATAAGAAAAGAGGTAAATAATGAAGAAAATTCCTAAATTCAAGACAGAGGGTGAAGAGATAAAATTTTGGGAAACACATTCCATTGCAGACTACTGGGATGAACTGGAGGAGGGCAAAGATATTTTCAAAAGGCCGAAACTCACACCGGTCACCCTGAAGTTTGACCCGCTTGTTTTGAAAAAAATCCAGATGCTTGCGCGAAAAAGAGGAATCTCCTATAACGCCTACATACGGTATCTTGTTGCCAAAAGTGTTGAAAAAGAAATGCTTCCGGCAAACTGTTAAAAACTTTCGCGCTTCCTTGTTTTCCCGCCTGTTGCAGCGTAAGCGAAGAGCCGCTGGGGTGACTGCACTATGGAACTATGGGCGCTTTTGCATATTCTTGGTCCTGAAAAAAGGAGGTTCTTCCAACGCGAACGCGACAAGCCGGATTGTGTACGGCAGCGGCTTTTCGGAAACAATACGCGCAAGTTCAAGGATTCCCGCAACTCCGCTTGCATTGTCATCAGCGCCCGGAGTGCCGGTTATGGTATCGTAATGCGCTCCGATGACAATGATTTTATCCTTATCGGACGTGCTGCCTTTAACCTCCGCCTCTATGTTGTAGTAGGTCTTATTTTCAACTGTGAACGACTGCCTTTTGACATCGCACTTGTAAGAACGGAATTTTTCTTCTATGTAATCAGCAGTCTTGTTGAGTTTTTCTGTGTCCAGATAATTTCTTTTGCCTATTTTTTCTGAAAGGAATATTACGTGGGATTTAAGATTTGTCTCTACAGTCATCCGGCCTTAATCTTCCAGCCCGTGCCGTCTTTTTTATCTTCAAGTATTATCCCTTTTTCATCAAGCTCTTTTCGTATCGTATCTGCTGCAGCCCAGTCTTTTTTCTGCCTCGCCTCTTCCCTTGCCTTTATCCTGTTCAGCATATCAGTTTCCGTCAGAGGGATTTTCTTGGTTCTCATCAATGCCGTCTGCCATTCATCCGGTGTTTTCCTGAAGATGTTCAACACGCTGCCTGCCTCTTTTAAAAGTTCCATTGTCTTTGAGACAAGCTCTTTTGCCTTTTGGCCTGATGGTTTGCTGTCAAGATATTTATTTGCTTCCCTTATGAGTTCAAAAATATGCCCCACACCAAGGGCGGTGTTGAAGTCATCATCCATTGCTGTCTGGAATTTTTCTCTGAATGAATTGACTGTATTCTCAAATGCCTTTTCAAATCCCCCTTTGCCCCCCTTTTCTAAAGGGGGGATGGGGGGATTATTTTCTAAAGAATGGGTCATGCTCAGAAATTCAGCAATTCTTGTCAGTGTCGTATAATACCTGTCAATGGAAACCTCTGCTTCCTTGAGCTGCTCGTCGGAGAACTCTATCGGGCTTCTGTAATGAGTTGACAGGATAAAGAATCGCACAACCTCGGGGTCATATCTTTCAAGGACCTCTTTGATGGTAAAAAAGTTTCCAAGCGACTTTGACATCTTCTCCTTGTCAATTGTAATAAAGCCGTTGTGCATCCAGTATCTGACAAAGGGCTTTCCTGTAAATGCCTCTGACTGGGCAATCTCGTTTTCATGGTGCGGGAATATCAAGTCCGCGCCTCCGCCGTGAATGTCAAAACTCTCAGCAAGATGTTTGATTGACATTGCAGTGCATTCTATATGCCATCCGGGCCTTCCCTTTCCCCACGGGCTTTCCCAGAAAGGCTCGCCTTCTTTTGACGCCTTCCAGAGCGCAAAGTCCATCGGGTCTTTTTTCCTTTCATTCACCTCAACCCTGGCGCCAGCCATCATGTCTTCCTTGTCTCTCTTTGACAGCTTCCCGTAGTCAGGGAATTTATTCACCTCAAAATAAACGCTTCCGTCCCTCTCGTAGGCATATCCCTTATCTATAAGCCCCGTTACAATCTCTATTATTTCTTTTATATGCTCTGTAGCCTTGGGTTCTATGTCAGCGCGCGCAACTCCAAGGCTGTCCATGTCGCTGTAAAATTCTTCAGTGTATTTTCTTGCAACCTCATTCCACGGAATGCCTTCTTTTTTTGCCCGGTTGATTATCTTGTCGTCAATATCAGTAAAATTCCTCACGAAGGTTACCTTAAAGCCTCTGTATCTGAGGTATCTCTGGATTACATCAAACACTATTGCGCTTCTTGCGTGCCCTATGTGGCAGCTGTCATAAACAGTAACGCCGCATACATACATGTTCACCCTGTCTTTATTCAGAGGGACAAAGTCCTCTTTTTCCGCAGTCAGCGTGTTATAAATCCGCATCCTTCCTCCTTGTTCTGGCGCCGCAGCAACTTTTTCTTCCTTCTCCAGCGTGCCTATCCTATGAGAAAGCCCTTCAATATGGGATTCCAGTTCCTTTAACTTTTCGGAGACTGGGTCGGGAAAATAGTCATAAAGCTCTACAAGCCCTTCTTCCGTGGTCATCCTGACAACCTTTTTCTTTGTTATCCTGCCCGGCACCCCGACGGAGATGGAATTATCGGGCACATCCTTAAGTATCACAGAGTTTGCCCCTATTATGGAGTTGTTGCCGATTTTTATTGCTCCGAGTATCTTTGCGCCTGCGCCGACAGTGATATTATTGCCAAGAGTGGGATGCCTTTTGCCTTTTTCTTTTCCGGTGCCGCCTAAGGTTACTCCCTGATAAAGAAGAACGTTTTCCCCGATTTCTGTTGTCTCTCCGACAACAACGCCCATGCCGTGGTCAATGAAAAGGCCGGGGCCGATTTTTGCGGCAGGATGTATCTCAATGCCTGTTAAAAATCGTCCAATATGGGAGAGGAAACGCGGGATGACGGGAAGGCCCAAATTCCAGAGCAGGTGGTTAATCCGATGGAGGAAAATTGCATGGAATCCCGGATAGGCAAAGACCACCTCCAGCCCATTTTTTGCAGCGGGGTCTTTCTCAAAAACAGCCCTGAAATCCAGCTTTATATTTTTCCAAAAGCTCATGGGGGTATTATACAATGCTGTCGGAATATCTGCAAAAAAAATCTGCTCGGATACAATGGCAAGGCGTATGGAACTGATGACACAAACAAAGAAGTAAGGCTCATTTCAAAAGAAGCAGTTGTGGATATTAAAAACAGATAAGCGTTAATTATTTGCCTTCAATTTAACATTCATCACGAATACAGGCACAGCCATAACGAGTATTGCCGACATAATCCAAAATGAATAGAGATAGTCAAACCTTACTATAAGAATGCCTGCAACTATCGGCCCAGATGCGTGTAAGGGAAGCACAGGGCTTCTTGCGAGGGCGTATGAAAGCCTTGCGAAGAAGCCCACGGTGCAGAGGGCTGTAAATGGAGAGGATATCTTATCCACTGTTATTTTTTTGATGTGTAAAGCATTCTCATGGACTCTGCAAGCGCTTTGTTGGTTATTTCGCCTTTGTAAGTATTAAGGGCTGTTTTTATTTCAGAATCTTCTTTTATCGCCTTATCAATGCCTTTGTTCGCAAGGAGCTTTATATAAGGCAGCGTTGCATTTGTGAGTGCGAGTGTTGATGTCCTTGGATATGCGCCGGGCATATTCGCAACGCAGTAATGTATAACTCCATCCACTTCATATACAGGGTTGTCATGAGTTGTCGGCCTCGACGTCTCAACACTTCCGCCCTGGTCAACTGACACATCAATTATCACAGCGCCTTTCTTCATTGTCTTAAGCATATCTCTGGTAATGAGTATCGGCGTTCTTCCTCCGGGCACAAGCACAGCCCCGACTAAAATATCAGCATCCTTTATTTCTTCGGCGATATTATGCGAAGTCAATAGCAGAGTTTTTACCCTTCCCATAAAAAGTTCATCAAGTTTCTGAAGTTTTTCAACGCCTTTATTTATTACAACTGTATCCATTCCGAGGCCAATACATACATGAGCTGAGTTTGTGCCGACAACCCCTGCGCCGAGTATTACTGCTTTTGCAGGCTTCACACATGCCGTGCCTGTTACAAGAACGCCTTCGCCGTGATGAATCTTCTGGAGATAATACGCTCCCATCAGAGGAGCCATTCTGCCTGCAATCTCGCTCATCGGAGCAAGCAGAGGAAGAGCGCCGTCTTTTTGGAGAGTTTCATACGCGATGCCTGTTATCTTTTTCTTAAGAAGCAAATCCGTAAGTTCACGGTTCGGAGCGAGGTGAAGATATGTGAACACCGCCTGCCCTTCTCTCAATAAAGCATATTCCTCAGTTAGAGGTTCTTTAACTTTTACAATCAGGTCAGACTTTCTGAAAACAGTTGCCCTGTCAGCAATATCGGCATTAGCCTGAAGATATTCGTCATCAGAAAACCCGCTTCCTTCACCCGCGCCTGTTTCAACAAGTATTGCATGCCCGTCCTTCTTGAGTTCTTCAACCCCAAAAGGCGTTATTGCAACCCTGTATTCCTCTTTTTTAACCTCTTTTGGCACTCCTATTATCATCACGGGCTCCTTCTATGAAATATCAGTTGTTTAAAATATTATATCGCAACTTACCCCGACCCAGACATAACTTGACACAATTATTTTTGGTGATACACTTTTATTAACAGCAATTAACTTTTCGTTTAGCCGACAGGGAAAGGAGAAATCCATGAAGGCATTGATTATCAGCGCGGATAATTTTGAGGACTCCGAACTCCTAGTGCCTTACTACAGGTTGAAAGAAGAAGGGCTTCAGGTGGATATAGCATCCGTAAAGAGGGGGCAGATAAAGGGCAAGCACGGCTATGAAGTGGAAGCAAATAAAGCGCTGAAGGAAATAAATCCCGATGATTACGGCATCCTGATCCTGCCCGGCGGAAGAGCGCCTGAAACCATAAGAAAGGAAAAAGAGGCTGTTGAAATTGCCGGTGATTTCTTCCGAAAGAATAAGCCTGTCTCGGCAATATGCCACGGCCCTCAGACTTTGATAACAGCAGGATTGTTAAAGGGCAAACATGCAACGTGCTATAAATCGGTTGCTCAAGAGATGAAGGATGCAGGGGCTTTTTACGAAGATAAAGAGGTGGTTGTTGACGGAAACCTTGTTACCTCAAGACAGCCGTCTGACCTGCCGGCATTTTTAAGGGAGACCATAAAAATAATTAAACGCCAAGGGAAGGAGGTGAAAAGAGGATGAAAAAGGCACTATCAAAAAAGACGCTTGCTCAGGAAGCTGCTCTATGGAACAGCCTGAAGAAAGCTGCAAAAGAGCATCCCGGCAAGGTATGCCGCAAGTGAAAGGGCTGAAAGAGCTAAACTCGCCGGTCCGGCGACAAGACTTTCATAGGCAGATATGACATTTATGATTTAAGTTTCTGTCATATCTGCCGCTTTTATAGCAATATTTCCCAGGCACTATATCAAGACATCATAAAAAAGGATTCTATGCCTATAGCAAACGGCTTTGATTTTTTTGTCCAGCTGCACCTCACAGAAAGATGCAATTTGAAGTGCAAGCACTGTTATCAGACAGGGAAAAGGCAGCATGAGATGTCCCTTGCAGAGATAAAGTTGCTTATAAGCGAGGTCGCAGGAATGCTCAAAGACTGGGGAGAGGCCTACGGCATAGAATTTTCTCCAAGTGTTAATGTCACAGGCGGAGAACCTTTTTTACGACTGGATATCTTCGAGATACTTAACGAATTTGCGGAGGAGGGATTTGAGACGTATCTCTTATCAAATGGAACCCTTATCACCTCTGATAAGGCAAAAACCCTCGCAGGGATTGGAGTTAAGGGAGTGCAGGTAAGCATTGAAGGGTCCGAAGAAATTCATGAATGGATACGCGGCTACGGCAGCTTTTCCTCGTCGCTCAACGGAATCAAGCACCTTCTTAATGCAGGTATGGAAGTGACTATGAATACCACCTTGTCGGACATGAATGCGCCTTATTTCATGGATATTGTTAAACTCGCTTATTACCTCGGAGTTCAGAAACTCGGTTTTTCAAGGCTTGTGCCTTCAGGGAGAGGGGCGATAATGCTTAACAGAATGCTCAAAACAGAGAAGGTAAAGGAATTATACGAAGAAATCTTTTCATTAAATACAAACGGCTTTACGATTGTTACCGGCGATCCCGTGGCGTCGCAGATGAAAGTTCCTGCTAATTCTATTTCATCCGATGCAACCCCTTACGGTGGCTGCGCCGCAGGGGTATCTGGATTAACCATACTTCCCGACGGCACGGTCACGCCGTGCAGGAGGCTTCCGGTTTCCATCGGAAACGTAAGAAGAGATTCATTGAGAGAGATATGGGCAGCATCCGATGTTTTGAATCTCTTAAGGGATAAATCCAAGTATTCAGGCAAGTGCGCTAAATGCGGCAGGTGGGCTGTTTGCAGGGGATGCCGGGCAATAGCATACGCATATTCTCAGGCAAAAGGAGAAAATAATTTTCTTGCGGAAGACCCGCAGTGTTTTATAAGTTCAGAGTGAGTTTGTATTGCGTTTATAAGACAGGATTCCCATTCCAACCGATATCATAACCGCACTCAACATCTGTCCCATTGTAAAGGAAACAAAAATAAACCCAAGCTGGGGGTCCGGCTCTCTGAAGAACTCCGCTAAAAACCTGAACATACCGTATAAAATAAGAAACAACGAGGACAGCATTCCCGGCTTTAATTTTCTATCTTTGAGAAACCAGAGAATAGCAAAGAGGGTGACGCCTTCAAGCAGAAATTCATAAAGCTGTGACGGATGCCTGGGCAATGGCCCTCCTGAAGGAAAAACCATAGCCCACGGAACATTTGTAACCCTGCCGTAAAGCTCTCCGTTTATGAAATTGCCGAGCCTTCCGAGGCCAAGCCCTATGGGAGCAGTGACGACAACAAGGTCTGAGACTTGCCAGTAATTCAAGCGGAACCTTCTGCAGAAAAGGATACCTGCCGCAATACATCCGATCAAGCCTCCGTGGAAGGACATTCCTCCGCGCCATACAGCGAATATTTCAAGCGGGTTTCTAATGTAGTCAGCGAGATTGTAAAACAAGATATAGCCGAGCCTTGCCCCTATCATCAGGCCGAGTATTAGAAAGGAATAGAGGGAGTCCATTTCTTTCATTCCAACGGCTATATTCTTTTTCTTAACCTGATATTTGACAAGGAGATAGGATGCCGCAAATCCGATGAGGTACATAACGCCATACCATCTGAAAGCAAAAGGCCCTATTCTCACAATCTCAGGATTTATATTTGGATAAGGAATCATACTTATGTCATGTTAGCATAAACCGAAAAAACAGTACGAGGATTACTCACGGGAGTACGCATAAGGCTCAGGATACTAAATAATCAGAATCTCTATGAGGGATTGCGGGTTCCAACCGCAAGGCTGCATTGGGAAACAGTGGATAGTGAAAACTATTTCTTTTTAGTGGATTTAAATGCCTTCAGATCACCTAACAACTTTGTAATGGCAGGTTCTATGACAGGCAATTCTTTTTTTACAACTGACCAAACGACTTTGTAATCTATCCCGAAATAGAAATGCGTGATTTTATCCCTCATCCTTGCCATTTCAGTCCAGGGAATGTCATTGTACTTTGCCTTTATCTCCTTCGGTATGTTCTTGGATGCTTCCCCTATATTCTCGATCTTGAACGCGACAGCACTTCTGGTCTTTTCATCAGCAAGAAATTCCTTGCGATTCATTTTGCCAACAAATTTCTTTATGTACTGTACTGAGTCGTAAATATCTTTAATGAAGAGCGTCCATTCCCTCTTCATATATAGACGACCTCTTTCATGATTATTTTCCTAAGCTCGGGGCGTATGCCTCCTTTTCTAACGAGGTCAACCTTTTTTCTGAGAAGCTTCTCCAGATATCTTTCCATCTCTATGAGTTTGAGTAGACCAGGTATATTTCTCTCATTGAATTCCACCAGAATATCAATGTCGCTTCCTTTTTTCTGCTCGCCACGGACAAAAGAGCCGAAGATGCCGAGTTCGCTCACACGGTATTTTTGAATAACTTCATCCTTATGCTCTTTCAGAACTGCTTTAGCTTCCCTAACATTTTTCACTGCCTGTTTCATGGCTCTATTTTAGCAGGTTTGTTATGTATTTGTTGATTTTTTTGTTATCTCGCATCGCTGAACTGCCGTACTTCTGACTTTTGAACTTTGACCTGTCGAACTTCTGCTCTTTTGGGTATAGACCGGAGGGAGTAATAGTTGAAAAAAATTATTTTTCCTTTTCCTGGGCAAACTTCATAATTATGGCTGTGATAGACACTTGAGGAGCAGATTTCTCACAGTAACAAACATTTTTAAGAAGACGGCATGTCGGATTGTTTCGATTGGGCGTTAATTAACGACGGCAATGAGGCGCGGCCTTTTGAGCCGCACTCGATCCCCAGTTATGTCATTATTCCCATAGTTTACCAGTCAATTTTTTTGCAACATCTTTTGTATCAGTGAACTCGCCAATGACATCCCTTAGGTTGATGAAACGTGCTCCTTGAATTCCTCCCGCCGAAGACTTTTTGTAATCTGTTTCTGCTGGCGAACCGCAGAAGAAACGGTGGCCATCTTCAACATTGTATCCACATTCTTTTTTTGCATCCTTAATTATGCCGATGATTTTCTCGTCATAGTCATTTGTAGCCCGACCCTGGATGAGCTTCTTTTTTAGTTTAGTGCCATCAAACTCAATATCAAAAACACTATCAATAGCCCAAATAGATTGCACTGTCTTGTTGGCATAGATTCCTACAAAAGAATGATTTGTATATCCACGATCTGATGGATGAAAATATATTCCGTATTTTTTGTTGATCTCAACGCTCTCACCGCAAGGCAAGATGCGCATAAGAAACTTTGATTGATCAAAAAGATTGGCATCATTGCAATATTCAACATAGTCATCCACCAGTGCATACATTTCGTATTCATAGTCCTTGAACAGCCCCCTAATTGCCTTGCATACTCCTTCATAGGTTATGTTCTTGAAAACGACGCCTGGATGGGCTGCGAGTATCTGCCGACTAATGTTCTCTTCCTCCTTTTTCTCAATTGGTTGCTTCGTCAAGAGAAGCAATATTTTTTGCGATTCATTGGAAAAGTTTGCAGCATGCCTTATGAGTTGGTCGGTGTCAACTCCAGCATCTACCTTAGCTTCTACCAAAACCTTAAAACTTCTTTGAATTATTGTACCATCAGGAACTGAGTCTTTTGCGCGTTCCTGCTGATTAATTTCAATACCAATTTCAACTGGCTCACCAGATAGTTCACTAAGCACTTTAGATGCTTGAGATGTCGAGTAATTATAAATCCTGGCGAATAGCTGAAGTGTGTTGTTGGTAACTGTGTTTTCAACTGAAGAATATCGCTGAAAGTAATGAATCTTCGGCATTGGTTCTCCTTTTTATGTTTTATAACGACCGTGCTAACCAGTGAGTGGACAGGCCAAAGATGAAAACCAAACTGCGTTTATTGCGAGTCTGGTTGAGCAATTTGTTCTGCCCTTTTCAGTATATTTTGTCTTCAAGTTCTTCCTGTTCAGGGTCATATCTTTGATAATACACAGGAATGCCGAAACGATTACGAAGGTGTTCCAGATATGATTGAGCTTCTTTTGTAATAGCATTCGGGGATACCACGACAATTTTTATGGCATTATTTCTATTTGGATAATAGGCGTATTCAAGAAGCTGGGCCAGTGCCTCCCGAATGCTCAGTCGTACAGAATATGATGTTTTTATTTCGTAGAATATATACTTGTCATTGGCTTCCTTGATGACAACATCAATTAGCGATCCATAGCCCGCATCTACTTCTGTCCCTATATTCTCTTTTCCGAATTTTTTGGCAAGCTGCTGATATATTTTGGTTTGAATTCTATTGTGAACAAGGTCAATATTGGATGAGTGCGCCTCATAGCTCGACTCAGTTGTACCTTTCTTCTTCGTGTGGCCATGACGGAAACTGAATTGCTTCTTAGGTGAAAGTAATTTGGGCATCTTATCTTTGTTCAGCAAAACATAATATGTTGCTTTGACAGCAGGATCACGCCGCGAAAATTCCAAAGGTGTATCTAAGAGGTCAAGAGAACGAGGGCGGAAACGTATGACAAAAAAGTCTTCCAGTTTTGTTTTGCCGAGTTCTTGGACTTTTCCTCCTACACTGCGAATTTGTTCTTCCATTTCCGTGAGCCAGCCATTTTTTTTATAAGCAAGGAATGCCTCTTGAGATTCCTCCTTGGTCGTTACTGTAACGTTCCGAATACCGCCAAGCCACCACCTCTTTTTTGTTTCCTCATTTATGGAATAAAGAGAAATATTGAACGTCTGTCCTCTGTATTTTTCGCGATGAAGTCCAATTGGTTGCAGGTAAGCATAGTGATACCCTTTATAGTTTTTTGTCGTATCCAATAGCCACTCTTCATGACCGAACCCAACACGGTACTCATATGCATATTTGTTTTTGCTCTTGCCAGCCATGCCGGATGGTTTGAGCCATCCATTGGTATTCCAGCAAATCCGGGCAATTTTTTCTTTATTCATTTATTGCCATATCCTTTAATCTTTAATATTGTTGGCAGAACATATACTATATGGACTGTCGTATTTTCCAGAAAACTGTCTAAACTATAGCATATCTAAAAGATTCTTTTAAACAGAAAAGTCTAATAAAATCAATTATGTAATAGTCCAATAATTTCGTATTTTGCGGTAATATGGACTAAAAGAGAAAGGTCGTAAAATATAGGGAAATTGTCACTGCTGATTTCTTTTTGATGAAACACGCGCATTATACAGATACATCACAAGCGCACATTACGTGTAGAAAGATGCAGCATCCTCACAGAAAGTCGCATTCTGAAAGACTCTATTATCAATCAGGAAGGAATCGCAGGAAACTAACAGCAGGAAAGTCCTGATAGATATAGATTGTTTTCCATCTGCTTTACCCAGCGTACGGATGCGTTCATGCAATTATTGGGGAGTTCAGTCTTAAATACAATAGCTTGCCCTTCTGAAGGAGGGGTGTGCATTTTCAGGCAGAGCCCGCTGCTGCTGAAGTTTACGACGGTGCTTTTATAAATTTTTTCTGAGGCATCATAGGAATAAACTATATCAATGTTGACAGGATGACGCTCTTCTTTCCTTACGATTCCGATTTGTTTTGACAGGTCAATGCGCGTTTCACAGTCCTCTACCCATGCTGTGAATTCTGGGAATTTAAAAGGCTTGCTGAAGAATGCATGTCCCAACCCTTTAACCTTCTTCTGGTTTTCTTCATCAAGATTCCCTGACATAAGAGCCTTGTTTCTTATATCCACCTTGCATTCCCTCTGTGCCTGTTTATGCAGTAATTCCAATCCTGTCATTTTGGGCATTTGGTAATCGGTTATTATAATATCAGCGCATGGCTTTGAATTGGCGCAACTGTCTAAATTCTTACCATAGATGGTACAAACAGCAAGGCTGTCAAATGCAAGCACCTCGTAACCCCTGTTGGAGAAAAAATCTTTCAACAGGTTAAGGACATTTACATCGTCATCATAGATGATAACTCTTCGCTTCCTAATACTCAAAAAATTGATACTCCCAAAGAATTGATTATATAGCTTAACCTAACTTTGAAGGGATTGGCAAATAATCCTGACGCATCAAACGTCCTCCGCTCGCGTAGATTATACCTGATATTCCATTTACAGTCACTTGATTATGTGATAAGGTCATATTAAAAGGGGGTGGAGCTATGATGCAATGGAGTAATTACGGATGGGGAATGGGATCCGGACTGGGATGGTTGTTTATGGTTCTCTTCTGGATACTGATTATTTTAGGAATTGTCTATCTCGTTAAGCTGATTGCCGGAGGTGAGAAGCGGACAACCGGAGAGACAGCCCTCGATATCCTCAAGAAAAGATACGCAAAGGGAGAGATAAGCAAAGAGGAGTTTGAGGAAAAGAAAAAGGATTTATCAGGGGATTGAGGAGGCATGAAATGGCTGAAAATCTTTATACGGACGATATTTAATAAAGGGTTTTATGCCGCGCGATATACCTATAGGAAACGGAAATTTCCTTGTTACATTTGACGGCGACTATTGCATCAGGGGTATTTATTATCCATGCGTGGGCAAAGAAAACCACACGGACGGACATAAATTCAGGTTGGGCATATGGACAGGCAATAACTTCGCGTGGATAAACAGGGATTGGAATCTTAAGCTGGATTATGTTTCGGAAACACTTCTTACCGATGTAACCGCCTCGCATGATTTCCTCGGCGTAAGCCTTCAATGCAACGACCTTATAGATTACGGGGAAAATATCTACATCAAGAAGATAATCCTGAGAAATAATCACAAACGGAATCGGGAAATCCGCATCTTCTTCCACCATGACTATCACATTCTTGAATCCGAAACAGGGGATACGGCTTATTACGACCCTGATGAAAGGGCAATAATTCACTATAAAGGCGACCGTTATTTTCTTATGAGCGGAATGCGTGAAAACAGGCAGGGCATTGACCAATATGCAACAGGGATAAAAGAATTTCACGGGCTTGAAGGCACATGGAAGGATGCTGAAGACGGAAGGCTTGAAGGCGCGCCTATATCGCAGGGGTCAGTGGATTCCACTCTGTCTTTTTCAGTAGAGATTCCGCCTGAAGGCGAAAGAACAATATATTACTGGATATGCGCAGGGGAGAATTATGCCGAAGTGAGCCGCCTTATGACCTCTGGGAGGAAAAATGGGGCATACATACATTCACGGTATCAGCGGTATATGCAGGACTTAAGGCCGCTGAGAATTTTACCGAGTTTTTTGGCAATACAAAAAGAAGCGCTATGTACAAAAGGGCCGCAGAAGAAGTAAAGGCGGCAATGGATACATACCTTTACAGCAAAGAACATAATCGGTTTTTAAAGACAATAATCCCAAGTAAAAACGGTTCTTTTGAGACAGACCTTACCATTGATGCAAGCATATACGCGCCGTTTTATTTCGGTGTCTTTGCGCCCGATGATGAAAAGACAATCAATACCATGAACTCAATTAAAAATCGGCTCTGGATAAAAACAGACGTGGGCGGCATTTCTCGGTATGAAGGGGACAAATACCACAGCGCAACAGCCGATATTCATAATGTGCCCGGCAATCCGTGGTACATATGCACCCTATGGCTTGCCCAGTGGCATATAGCAAAAGCAAAGAACATGGACGAACTTAAAGAGGCATTGCCGATACTTGAATGGGTTGCTTCAAGGGCCTTGCCTTCCGGCGTCCTTGCAGAACAGGTTCATCCATACACAAACCAGCCCCTGTCCGTATCACCGCTTACATGGAGCCATGCCGCATTTGTGGCAACAGCGCTTGAGTATGTAAATAAGCTTGAAGGAATAGAAACCTGTCCTTCATGCGGAATGCCGGTATTCAGCCATGAGAGACTGAGAAGATAACATTCTGAAAGGAGCAAAAATGCCAAAAGTAGAAGACAATTATGAAAATGAAACCATATGCATCAAGTTCTGCGGGGTATGCCCTTCATATCCCGGAGTGAAAGGGGAATTGTTATTCTGTGCAAGGGGCAAGAGCAGCGCGCCGAAACAGAAATCAGGCTGCAACTGCGGCTTATGCGACATCTGGAACAAGTATGATCTTACGGATTTTTACTACTGCATTAAAGGATTCTCAGAATAAATGGGACAACTTATTGAGGATTTGAATTTAAGAAATAAAACCCTAGTATTCAGAGACAGGGCTGAAGCGGGGGAATTACTCTCTGAAAAACTCAAACATCTTGACCCTGCTGATACGCTTGTATTGGCAATCCCTGCCGGAGGAGTGCCTGTAGGTTATGGAATAGCAAAAGCCATCGGACTTTTGATGGATGTGCTAATAGTGAGGAAGATCCAGATACCCGGAAATACAGAGGCAGGGTTTGGAGCATTAGGCCCTGACGGCAAGACAATTTTTAACGAGAGGCTTCTAAAAACCCTGCGTCTTACGGATGAGGAGATAAACCAACAGATTGGAAAAACAAAAAGAGTGCTTGAAGAAAGAGAAAGGGCTTACAGAGGAAGCAGGCCGTTCCCTGATTTAAAGGATAAGGTTGCTGTTATTGTGGATGACGGCCTCGCGTCAGGCTACACCATGCTCGAGGCTGTAAATTTTGTAAAAAGGAAACAGGCAAAAGAGATTATAGTGGCCGTGCCCACTGCCTCGAAAAGCTCGATAGGCCTGCTTCTGCCTGAAGTGGACGAAATTTACTGTTTAAATGTCAGAGAATTCTATCCCTTTGCAGTGGCAGAGGCATATATGAAGTGGTATGACGTTGGAGATGAAGAGGTCATTACCCTATTGAAGGACTTGTGGAAAGATTAATTTTTCCGCTTATAACTCAAGCAGTCTTTTCTTTATATCAATCGCTGCAACCGCGCCTTCGCCTGCTGCTATAACCACCTGATCATTTCCCTGATTGAGCGGCCCGACAATATAAAGCCCGTTCATGGACGATTCATAGCTATTATTCACTATGAACTTAAAGCCCTTCCTGTCCCTTTTCAGGTTAAACTCTGAAAGAAATCCATCGTTCAGTTTATAGCCGAAATGAGACATTATCACCTCGCACTCAACCTTCTGCCCGTCTTCAAGCTCCAGCCCTTCAATCACCTCAGCGCCGAGGATTTTTACCGGCCTGCCAATTATTAATCGTATATTCTCCTCCGCAAGTTCCTCCCTGTATTCAGCAGGCAATTTATCGCTGTAGAGCACCAGTGTAATATCTTTGGTAAACATCTCCCTCATCGCAACAGCAAGGTGCACACTCTTTAATGAATTGCCTATAATCACCAGTTTCTTATTTGTTGTTCTGTACCCGTCGCAGTCTATGCAGGTGAAGAAACTTGTGCCGAGAAATTTATACAGATTTTCTATCTGGGGCAGATGGTCATAAACACCGGATGAGACTATTACAAATTTTGATAGGTATCTCTTTTCTCCGGTGTAAACCTCAAATTGATTTTTTTTAATAACTTTCGTGACCGTGCCTCTTTCTACTTTGACATTAAAGCTTCTTGCCTGCTCAATGCCCTTTTGAATAATCTCAGCGCCGGAAATTGCCTTTTGCGTTAAAAAATTTTCAATATGCTTTGCGTGCTGCGTCCTTCCACCGCCCCTGTCTATAAGAAGCGCATCCCTGTTATATCTCCCGAGATATATGGCGGCCTGAAGCCCGCCGGGGCCCGCGCCTATGATTATGCAGTCGTATATTTTTTCTTCCGTCACTGTTAATTCTCCGGAATTATCCTATAAATCCTGTCGTCTCCCTTTGAGGGGCTGCCCCTGCCGTCAGGAAAAAACTTGTCTTCCACATCCTGCGACTCTTTTCCGGCTATATACGCGGGGATAATAGAAAAGAGAATTAAGGCTGACGAGAATATTATTCTATTTACAACACTATGGCGCATTTTTTCATTTCCTTTGCAAAATCATCCGAATTTGTAAAGAGTATTGCATTCAAGCCTTCTCCTGATGCCCTTTTTATGTGTCCCGCATTGTCATCCACAAACACGGCCTCATCCGGTTTTATTCCCATTGATGAACAGACATCCCTGAATACCGAAGGGTCTCTCTTCCCCTTTTTGATCTTGAATGAATTGAAGATAAAATCAAAATAGTGATAAAAGGGCGTCTTCCCGTTAATCTCATCCAGCCAGTCTGTCTGGTCGCTCAACATGGCAGTGATAAGACCATCGGCTTTTATCTTTTTAATATATTCCAGCATTTCAGCCCTCAATACAAATCTTTTCAGAATCTCTTCCCTCAATTCCTCATCGCTGCCCTTAATTCCTGTCTTTTCCCTTAGCGAAGTCCAGTAATTCTTTTCATTTGTCATGCCTGTCAAATAACCGGTTTCGTGTATCGTCTCTTCTGCTGTTTTAAAGAAACCCTCAGGGTCCAGCCCGTTTTTAACGGCAATAACCCTAAGCCCTTCCCTGAATCCTTCCTCTGCCAGCACTCCGCCGAAATCAAAAATCACTGCCCTGATCATAAGCAATCTGCTCCCGCATTTTGAATATTATGCGCGCCTTGACATTGTGCGTGAATATGCTAACCTTATTTTAGCTCTTTCTTGAAGGAGATTCAAAAATATGTCGCATGCAGGATTATGGATGGAAGGAGTATGGAGCGTGAAGAAATGCCTGATTACGATTATGCAAAGATATTAAAAGACATTGAAGCTTTCATGGTGCATCTCGGCATTATGCCCTTTTACGAAAGTAAACTACCACCTGAGGATCCTTCCACATTTTGATTTGATTATGAATAAACTCGCACAGGAAAAATCAGCTTATCTTAAACATTCTGCAGATCAGAAGATTGACTGGAATCCATGGTCAGACGAGGCATTTGAAAGGGCAAGGCTGGAAGACAAACCTGTATTCCTCAGTTCAGGAGCAATATGGTGCCATTGGTGCCATGTGATGGCAAAGGAATGTTTTGAGGATGAAGAAATCATAACCTTTTTAAATGAACATTTTATAAATATTAAGATTGACCGGGACGAAAGGCCGGACATAGACAGGAGATATCAGCAGGCAGTCAGCCTTATGACCGGCGGAAGCGGCTGGCCGCTAAGCGTTTTTCTCACCCATGAAAGGAAGCCTTTTTTCGGGGGCACTTATTTTCCGCCAGATGATAGGTTTGGCAGGCCGGGCTTCAGAAAGATATTAAAAAGAGTATCTGAATACTACAAGCAGAATAAGGATGAGATTAAAAAATATTCTGAAAGTCTTATCGATTCATTAAAGAGACCATCTGATTATTCCGCCTATATAGAAACCGGCATGCTTGACGAAGCGGTAAAGGCAACCATCTCGGAATTTGATCCTCAGAACGGCGGGTTCGGCACGGCGCCTAAGTTTCCGATGCCCGGTGCAATGGAATTTCTTATAAACAGATACTTTTTTTCAGGACAGGAATCTGTAGGTTTTATTGTCAAAAAATCCCTTTATGCAATGGCAAAAGGCGGCTTCCATGACCAGCTTGCAGGAGGATTTCACAGGTATTCAACTGACGAGGCATGGATAATCCCACACTTTGAAAAAATGGCTGATGACAATGCGTGGCTGCTGAGAAACTATATTGATGCATATTCTGTGTTCGGCGATGACTATTTCAGAGAAACTGCTGAGGGCATAATAAATTTTGTAAAAGATGTGCTCTCTGATAAAGAAGGCGGATTTTACGCGTCTCAGGATGCTGATGTCACGCCGGATGACGAGGGCGGATATTTTACATGGACGGAAAAAGACATAAGGGAAACATTAACAGAGGAGGAGTTCAGGATATTTTCCTTCCACCTTTTCCACGAAGAAGGTTCAATGCACCACGATGTGTCAAAAAAGGTATTGTTTGTTGCAAAAGACATAAAGAACATTGCGGCTGAGACAGGAATGCCTGTTGAAAGGATTTATGAAATAATAAAAAACGCAAAGGGAAAACTGCTTGAGAAAAGATATAAAAGGCAGTCCCCATTCATTGATACAAATCCGTACACATCATTAAACGGGATGATGATAACATCATTCGTAAAGGCCGCAAGGGCATTTGGAAATAACAGCTTAAAAGAATTCGCGCTTAAGAGCCTTAACAAAATTCTTGAACTCCATTTTATAAATAACGAACTTCTTCATAGCGAAGGGGTAAAGGCTTTGCTTGATGACTATGTATATTTGGCTGTCGCGCTGACTGCAGCATATGAGATTACAGGAAATGCATCATACCTTGAAAAAGCCGACAGTCTTATGGATTCATGTCTAAAGAAATTCTGGGATGCTGAGGAAAACGGCCTTTTTGACACTGACAGCGAGGTAATAGGCTTAAGATTAAAGGGGGTCGAGGACGTCCCCCATCCTTCTCCGAATGCTGAAGCTATAATGCTTCTGCTGAAACTTTATCACCTGACAGACAAGAACTCATACCTGCAGTACGCGGAAAAAGCCTTGAGGGCATTTTCCCTACGGGCAAAGGATTTCGGAATTCATGCGGGATATTATTATGCCGCTCTTGATGCTTATTTCAATATGCTGCGGCTCACATTATATACAAGCCGTGAAAGCGATCTGGCGCTTACGGCTCTCTCTACTCATAGTCCTTATACGAGTATAGCGCATGGCAAGGACAGGGGATATGTGCTCCCATGTCTTAAGTCCGAATGTGTGGAGCCTGTTTACAGCGTTGAAGGATTAAAGCTTTTTCTGAAAAACCGCGGGGCAAAAAAAACATAATGACGGTTTAAAACATGACTTTTTAGCCCTTCTTTGTTAAACTTTTTATAATTGGTATAGGGGAATATAAAGATGCCTGAGAAAATTATAGAATCATGCAATGTAAAACGGCTTGAAATCCTTGATGAAGGGGGCAATGCTGATGAATCCCTTATGCCTCCCCTTTCCGATGAGCAGATAAAAAAAATGTATGAACTCCTTGTCCTCTCACGGGCCTTTGACCAGCGCGCATTAAACCTTCAGAGGGAAGGACGGCTCGGCACCTACGCATCAATCCTCGGGCAGGAGGCATCACAGATTGGAAGCGCATTTGCGCTTGAGAAATCAGACTGGATATTCCCGTCATTCAGGGAAATGGGCGTTTATATAACAATGGGCTATCCTTTGCATATGCTGTTTCAGTACTGGTCCGGAGATGAGAGAGGAGTGAAATGCCCTGAGGGCCTGAATATCTTTCCGGTATGCGTTCCTGTAGGAACACAACTGCCTCATGCAGCCGGAGCTGCAATGGGAGTGAAATACAGGGGAGATAAAAAGGCGGTTGCCTGTTATTTTGGGGACGGCGGCACATCAGAGGGAGATTTCCATGAGGGGATGAATTTTGCAGGCGTGTTTAAACTGCCTGTTGTTTTTATCTGCCAGAATAATCATTGGGCCATATCAGTTCCACGGGAAAAACAGACGGCATCAAAAACTATAGCTCAAAAAGCCTTTGCCTACGGCTTTGAAGGGATTCAGGTTGATGGAAATGATGTTTTTGCAGTTTATAAGGCGGTAAAAGAAGCTCTGGAGAAGGCGAAAAAAGATAGTGGCCCTACATTAATAGAATGTTTTACATACAGGATGTCAGACCATACAACAGCAGATGACGCCGCAAGATACAGGTTAAAAGAAGAGATTGATAACTGGAAGCCGAAAGACCCGATTCTGAGACTGAAACTATTTATGGAGAAGAAGGGTCTCTGGAATAAGCAATATCAAACGGATGTTGAAAATAAGGCAAAGGAAGCAGTTGATGAGGCTGTAAAGATGGAAGAGGCGATAGAGCATCCTGAACCAAAAGATATGTTCACATTTACTTATGCAAAATTAACACAGCGGCAGATGAGACAGATGAAAGAGCTATGATATGCCGAAATTGAACATGGTTCAGGCTATCAACCTGGCGCTCAAAGAAGAGATGCAGAAGGATAAAAATGTTGTCCTTCTCGGCGAGGATGTCGGCAAGGACGGCGGTGTGTTCCGCGTTTCAGAAGGCCTGTTAGATGCCTTCGGGCATGAAAGAGTAATGGACACGCCGCTGGCTGAATCAGGGATTGTCGGCGCTGCAATAGGACTGGCGCTTTATGGCTTAAAGCCGGTTGCAGAGATTCAGTTCATGGGATTCATATATCCGGCAATAGACCAGATATTCTCTCATGCGTCAAGAATACGCGCACGCTCAAGAGGAAGATTCACATGCCCGCTGGTTGTAAGGGCTCCATACGGAGCCGGGATTAAGGCGCCTGAACTTCATTCGGAAAGCAGCGAGGCGTTGTTCTGCCATATGTCCGGAATAAAAGTTGTTGTGCCGTCATCTCCATACAATGCAAAAGGACTTTTAATCTCATCAATAAGAGACCCCGACCCTGTTATATTCCTTGAGTCAACAAGACTATACCGCTCGATAAAAGAAGATGTCCCCGAAGGCGAATATATAATCCCGCTTGGAAAGGCAAGAGTTGTCCGTGAAGGGAAGGCTGTAACCCTTCTTGCATGGGGGAGTATGCTCCACAGAACGCTTCAGGCGATTGAAGATATTGATGCAGAGGTGATTGACTTGATGACATTGAAACCCTTTGATGAAGAGACAATACTCAAATCAGCGAAGAAGACAGGGAGAGTTGTGATTGTCCATGAAGCTCCGAAGACATGCGGATTCGGCGCGGAGCTTTCAGCAACAATCGCAGAGGATGCAATGCTTCATCTCAAGGCTCCGATAATGAGGGTGACAGGCTACGACGTTGTCCTTCCCCTCCCAAAACTTGAAGACTATTACATTCCTACATCTGCAAGAATAAAGAAGGCAATTGAAGAAGTGATGAAGTATTAAAAACTTTTTTCCAGTTCTTTTATATCTAAAATCTTCTTATGATATTGTAACAGGTATCCCTCTGAGCGGGATTGAATCCGGCATTTTTTATTGCCCTGATAATGTCCTCTTTTGAAACCCTGTAACTTACGCCTGCTGATGCAACAACATTTTCCTCAATCATTGTAGAGCCAAAATCGTTTGCGCCGAATCTCAATGCAACCTCGGCGATTTTCAACCCCTGCGTAACCCACGACGCCTGAATGTTTTGAATGTTATCAAGATATATTCTGGATAAGGCAAGAACACGGAGATACTCAACAGCAGTAGCAGGCTGCGGGGACAGTCCCGATTCTATCCCGACTCTGTCGGGACTTCTCTCCGTCCGTAAATCTGGGACAGTCCCCTCCGACTTCTGAGCTAATTCTGTATTGCCGGGCTGGAATGTCCACGGGATAAATGCGGTAAATCCTCCTCCGCCTGAGGCGGACCTGTCCTGAAGGTTTCTTATCACATCAAGATGTTCAATAATGTCTTCGGGTTTTTCAACACTGCCGAACATCATTGTCGCAGTTGTTCTCATGCCGAGCCTGTGCGCCTCTTCCATTACCTTAAGCCATGATGATGATTTTATCTTCCTTGGGCTCAGTATCTCCCTCACCCTGTCAGAGAGTATCTCCGCCCCTCCTCCGGGGATGGAATCAAGCCCTGCATCTTTCAATATCTTCAAGGCCTCCATTATTGTCAGGTCTGATTTATCGGCGATGTAGCATATCTCAGGAGGTGAAAATCCATGGACATTAATGTCAAAGCGAGATTTTATTGATTTAAGCAACCGGATGTAATACTCAATATTGAAATCAGGATGCAATCCTCCTTGAATCAATATTTGCGTGCCGCCGAGATTTATTGTCTCTTCAATCTTTTTGAATAACTCATCTTCACTCAATATATAGGAATCTTTGTCTTCTTTGTCCCTCCAGAACGCACAGAACTTGCATTTGTTTATGCAGATGTTTGTGTAGTTTATATTCCTGTCAACAATGAATGTTCCGGTCTTTTCAGGATGAAGTTTTTCCCTTATCCCGTCTGCCCGCTGTCCGAGGTCAAGAAGGTCAGAGTTTTTTAAAAGGGTTAATGCTTCTTTCTTCGATATCCGGGTCATATCCTATTTTTTAAAATCCCCTAAAATGTCTTATCATTGATTTTATCGCGTTATCAACATTCTGAAGTTTTTTAGTCCTACTTAACTTTATGTTCAACCTTGATGTATACGGTTCTAAGAGTTTTGCAACATCTTCCTTTCTCACTAAAATTTCCAGAGGGATAACCGATGTTTTTTCTATGCACGAGATAAACTTTTCAGCAAATTCTTTCCGGCAAGTGGCCGCTTGCGCAAGGTGCATATCATGGATAAACCCCGTATCGTGATCGGCGATCATAATAGCTTGTGGGAAAAATGGTCTCCCGCCTTCCCTTATCGGTGTGGGCGCAAAGAAAAAATCAACCTCCCATATTGCTGAAACCTGTTTAACAGAGTTTTTTATCCTCTGCACCCTGACCTCATCAACAGGCTCAGTGGAATAATTTTCTATTTTAACAGGCGCAGGTTCTCTCCATTCATCTTTCCAGATAACTTTGCCATCCTTTGTTTCGGAGAACCTGATTAAATATTGATTTTTCTGTGGGGCATGAAGCATCTTGTTATTTTCTTTTAAACGCAGGCACACATCTTTTGCCTGATTCAAAGCGTCAGTCATGGACAATACTTCATCTCTGCTTAGAAACCACGGGAAGTAACCTGGCTTATAACTTCTGAACATCGGACATGCATTCCGTCCCCTGAATTTATATCCCAGTTTATTTATTAGCTGAATATCTTCTTTTTCAACGAATCCCTTGTTCTCAAAAGACACTATCAGGCAATCTTGGATATGCAGGGAATCAGGGTCTTCGGGCTTAACCTGTCCTTTTCGAATCTGCTGATAGCCATTTAACCCCTCTGTTCCGTTATACACTGCCATCGCCAATACTTCACCCATCTCGCCCATAATACAGCAATAACCAACTTCATTAGTCTTTGGATTTTGGACGCCAAATATATCAGTCTCCTTGACCCATTTCCATGGCTCGATCTTTCTGAACTCTATTGCAGCATCATAAAGCGTTTTCAATTCATCTAATGTGAACTTTGCTTCTTCCATTTGCGCCTCCTGTGCGGGTTATTTATTACGAATCGGTTTATAAAAACTATCCCTTTCAACAGGAACCTTTCCGGCTTTTTTAATAAGATTCTTTAACTGCTCTGCTGTCATTGCATTTCCGCTCAAGGCCCCTGCCGAATGGGTAATCTTCTCCTCTATAATCGTTCCGTCAATATCGTCGGCTCCGAATAAAAGCGCAACCTGTGATAATTTCTCTCCAAGCATAATCCAATAAGCCTTGATATGTAAGAAATTATCAAGCACAAGCCTGCTCACCGCAATTGTCTTTAAATCATCTATGCCTGATGTATTATGACAGGGGTTGGGGATTAGGGATTGGGGATTAGTTTTTTGTCTTTTGCTGACCCCTGACCCCTGACCCCTGACCCCTAATTCTGTATTCTTAGGATGATACGCCAGTGGGATGAATGCCTGAAATCCTCCTGTCCTGTCCTGTAATTCTCTCAGTCTCATCAAGTGGTCAACCCTCTGCGCATAGGTTTCAACGTGCCCGTACAGCATGGTTGCATTCGTCTTTATGCCTGCTTTATGCGCAGTCTCCATGACATTAAGCCAACCCTCGCTTGAGAGTTTTTCAGGACATAACCTGTCTCTTACATTTTCATCAAAAATCTCTGCACCGCCTCCGGGCATTGTGTCAAGGCCGTGCTTCTTGAGAGCTGTCAGTGTGTCAAAGATACTCTTGCCGCTTATCCTTGACATATATTCAATTTCCACAGATGTGAATGCCTTTATACGAATTTTAGGAAATGCCCGTTTAATCCTTGAAATCATCTCAAGGTAATATTCTAAATGCCGGTCAGGATGCAGGCCGCCAGTGATGTGAACTTCGCTCACCCCCCCATACCCCCCCTTGACAAGGGGGGGATTAGAGGGGGTAGTTTTGCGCTGTGTTCTGTGTTCTGTGTTCTGTGTTCTAATTTTTGAGATGATTTCATCTATAGTCATTTCGTATGCTCCTTTCTCTCCTTTTGAGCGGCTGAATGCGCAGAACTTACAGCGATTGACGCAGATGTTTGTGGGGTTAATGTGGAGATTTCTTATGAAGTATGCCTTGTTGCCGTTCTTCTTTTTTGCCGCATGGAATGCGAGTTTTCCGAGAGTGAATATGTCATCGCTCTCAAACAACCTGAGAGCGTCTTCCCTTGTGAGCCTTTGTCCGGAGAGGATTTTATCTTTAATGTTTTGCAGCATTTTAAAAACAGCCTGATTAGATAATTGGGTCTTCCTTGAAGCTTTAGCCAATAAGATATTATACTATAAACTCTTAAATTCATTTTGGAGACTAAATTGGCTAAAAAGAAAGTTATTATCGGCACTCGCGGAAGCAAGCTTGCTCTATGGCAGGCCGAGTGGGTGAAATCCGAACTTTTAAAGTTAAATCCTGACCTGACTATTGAGCTTAACAAGATAAAAACAACAGGAGACAAGATTCTTGATGTGCCGCTTGCAAAAGTCGGCGGAAAAGGGCTTTTTGTTAAGGAAATTGAGGAGGCGATTCTCCGAGGAGAGGCAGGCCTTGCAGTCCACAGCATGAAGGATGTGCCGACCGATTTTCCGAAAGGGCTTCACCTTGCAGTTATATGTAAAAGAGAAGATCCAAGGGATGCGTTTATTACAGCAGGGGTTAGGGGTCAGGGGTCAGTGGTCAGTGAAAGGAAAATTAAAAGTTTTAAAGAACTTCCAAATGGGGCGGTTGTTGGAACGAGCAGTTTAAGGCGTTCATGCCAGATGCTGAGTATTAGGCCGGATTTGAAGATAGAACAACTAAGAGGGAATCTTGATACCAGGCTGAGGAAACTTGATGAAGGGCAGTTTGATGCAATCATTCTTGCTGCTGCCGGAGTAAAAAGGCTTGGATGGGCTGAGCGAATAACAGAGGTGATAGAACCGGGAATAAGTCTTCCTGCAATAGGGCAGGGCGCAATCGGGATTGAATGCAGGGTTGACGATGAATTTACAAATAAGCTTATCGCTCCGCTGAATAATCCTGAGACATCTGTTTGTGTCAGAGCAGAGCGGGCGTGCCTTAAAAAACTTGAAGGCGGATGTCAGGTTCCAATTGCAGCTCATGCAAGATTAATCAGCCATAAGCCATCAGCAGTCAGCAGTCAGGAGGACGCTGAACGCCAAACGCTGAACGCTGAACGCTTAGTTATGGATGGATTAGTCGGAAGCGTTTCAGGCGACAGGATTATCAAGAGCCATGTAGAAGGAAATCCCAAAGATGCCGAACCCCTTGGCCTCAAACTTGCGGAAGACCTACTTTCAAAGGGGGCAAAAGAGATTCTTGACGAAGTTTACGGCAAAAACATCAGGCCTGTTAATGGCAAAATAGTAAGCTGAATCTCATATTTCAGTCCGTCCATTCAAAACCATACAAGCTGTCAGGCTCAATAATAAACCTCAATTCAGGATTCTGAATATTAATGACCGTCAACAATTCCGATGACCCAAATGGTTGGTATCTGGGAAGCGTAGCGATAATATTCTTATCAGAAGGAGACCACTGATATTTATTAGCTCTTGCTTCGATTAATATTTCAGCCGATCTTGCCTTAACCGAATAAATAAAAATCTTACCCTTCTTCATAAATAAAATTTTTTCTCCGTTGTGACTCCATCCGGGTTGAATCCCCTCGGATATCTCATTAATCGAATTGGTTTTTAAATCATACATATAAATATGCTTAGGATGAAGATCAGGCTGGCCATAAGACGTGTCACCCGTCATCTGATTTTGTTCGGGCACAAACAAACTTTTATCACGAAAAGTCACAAATAGAATTTTATCTGAATCAGGAGACCAGTCAATTCCATCATCAAGAATAAATTGGCTATATATAAAAACTTTTTTGCAGGAGGAAGTAGAATAAATATTTAACTTGGCTTTCTCTCCAAAGACATAATAACTCTCAGGATCTTTTTGACCAACAACACTTCCAAAATGTTCTAACAAAGCGACAAACTTACCAGAAGGATCTACTTTAATATCATCATATTGTCCAGGAATAATGCACACCTTAGAAAACTCGGGTAGCTTGAATATAGTTACATGCTTATCTCTGTCCACAATACTTGTTGAGACAATAGCTACTAATGTATTCTTAGAAACACTCCATGTCGAAGGCCAGATATATCGCTTCTCCAGATTTTCCCATTTATTTTCTTTAACATTATATCGCTTAAGATAATAATTTTTAGTAGTATCATCTTGGGTAATTGAATAAATAAAACCATTCTCTTGGTTCAAAATCTCAGACCGAGTCCATTTTCTAACTATCTGCTTATCCTTATAATCTGCAAAATACAGAAAGCCACAAAGGAGCGATAATTGAATGACAAACACCAACAAATAACTAAAAATATTAATTTTAAGATCAATCCATATGCTCCGCCTCCATGTAATAGCATCCTTATATAATAGTTTTATTGAAGGGAATTCAACGATTAATGTAATTAAGAAAAGCGGGAGAACTAATGGAGTAGTATCCCAAAAATAAAACTTATTCCTTCCAGATGCCAATATGAGGATTGAACCAGCGGCACTTGAGACAATGTTAATTATAGTGCTAAATAACAAATGTTTGACGTAAGAGACAGCTTTTATTGAGCGCCACAAAATAAACGACTCAAGTAAAATAATACAAACTAAAACAAGCGTAGCTGATTTGTATGTTTCTTCACTGAAAAAATTAATTAGAGGAGACACGCCATCCGCATAACAAAATGATGGCATAAAAATAATGAGTATAAATATACCAATAGATTGCTTAAAATGCCTTGAAAGTCTATTCATTTGCACTTCTCCATATCCCTCAAAAACTTCCGTTATTCATCTTCTCTCTTATTCTCTTCGCTTTAGCTGACATTGCCTTATAAAAGAATTCCATCTGTGCTTCAAGCCATTGCATTTTGAGCTTTACCGGCTTTTTCCTGTAAGCTTCAATTTCTTCTTTTGTCCTGTAATATAAGAG
>Ga0210021_1000840_pt1 | contig 32531 bp, 38 predicted proteins | sample CryGeymeta201517_FD_183981 | JGI IMG/M metagenome (GOLD analysis project Ga0210021, IMG submission 183981) | Groundwater microbial communities from Crystal Geyser aquifers in Utah, USA - Crystal Geyser metaG 2015-17 (SPAdes) (version 2) | ecosystem: Environmental > Aquatic > Deep subsurface >... | reverse complement strand
CCCTACAACGTCAGCGTGCTGAACTGTGAAGCAGCCCTGTTTGCGCTTGAACATCAAGAGGTTTTTGAGCTTCAAGCCCTTGATATTTGTGCGCAACGTGCTCTTATTTTTGAGGCATTGGCCAAGCTGCCGCAGGTGCACGCTTACCCCAGCCAGGCCAACATGCTGCTGGTGCGCGTGCCCGACGCGCAAAAAACCTTTGACGGCATGGCCGCGCGTGGGGTGCTGGTGAAGAACGTTTCTAAAATGCACCCACTGCTCACCCAGTGCCTGCGCCTGACGGTGGGCACCTTTGATGAAAACCGCCAGATGTTGGCCGCTTTGGAAGCTTCTTTATGACAAACTTTGCCCTCACCGAATTGCCCGACAGCCACACCACGCACGCACCCCGCAGCGCCGAGGTGGTGCGCAACACCGCAGAGACCCACGTCACCGTGCGCGTCAATCTGGATGGCACGGGCGTCTCGCGCCTGCACACCGGCATTGGTTTTTTTGACCACATGCTCGACCAGATTGCCCGCCATGGCCTGATCGACCTGGACGTTGATGCTGAGGGCGATCTGCACATTGACGGCCACCACACGGTGGAAGACGTGGGCATCACCCTGGGGCAGGCGGTGTACAAGGCGGTGGGTGACAAAAAAGGCATCCGCCGCTACGGTCATGCCTATGTGCCGCTGGATGAAGCCCTGAGCCGGGTGGTGATCGACTTTTCTGGCCGCCCCGGCCTGGTGATGGACGTGCCTTTCAAGGCCAGCATGATCGGCACGCTGGATGCCCAGCTGGTGCACGAATTCTTTCAAGGCTTTGCCAACCACGCCCTGGTCACCTTGCACATCGACAACCTCAAAGGCGAAAACGCCCACCACCAGTGCGAGACCGTGTTCAAGGCCTTTGCCCGCGCCCTGCGCGCCGCGCTGGAGCTCGACCCGCGTGCGGCAGGGCAAATCCCGTCAACCAAGGGTTCCTTGTAGTTTTATATAACAAATTGGCCTCTAGCCCAGGTATTACAAGCGCAAGCAGCTATGAATGTGATAGTGAAAACAAGTCGGCAGAAAACCGTGGCAGTAGTCGATTACGGCATGGGCAACCTGCGCTCGGTGTCACAGGCGGTGCAAGCGGCGGCGGCCGGTTCGGGCTTCAGCGTGGTGATCACCCAAGACCCCGAGGTGGTGCGCGCTGCCGAACGCATTGTGCTGCCCGGCCAGGGCGCCATGCCCGACTGCATGCGTGAGCTGCGCGAATCTGGCTTGCAGGCATCGGTGCTGGAAGCTGCGGCCAGCAAGCCCCTATTTGGCGTCTGCGTGGGCATGCAGATGCTGCTAGACCACAGCGCCGAGGGCAACACCCCCGGCTTGGGGCTGATCCACGGCGAGGTGCTTAAGTTTGAGCTGGCTGGGCGCTTGCAAGAAGATGGCAGCCGTTTCAAGGTGCCGCAAATGGGCTGGAACCAGGTCTGGCGTGCCCACCATGGTGGTGCAGCGCACCCGGTGTGGGGCGAGGTGCCCGACGGCAGCTACTTTTATTTTGTGCACAGCTTTTACGCCAAACCGTCGGATGCGCGCCACAGCGTAGGGGAAACCGATTACGGCCAACGCTTCTCCAGTGCCATTGCGCGTGATAATATTTTTGCCACTCAATTTCACCCCGAAAAAAGTTCTGAACACGGCCTGAGCCTTTACCGCAACTTCCTCCACTGGAACCCCTGATTCAGTCCGTTCACCCGATGTGTTCTGCCACCGCTCTCTCACCTGAATGGCATTCAAGGCCTGCCCCACGGCCGGTTGGCGGCCATTGATTCTGACGTTTTCTTTTTCCCGTTTCTTTTACCTCCCCTGCCGAGCATCATGCTTTTAATTCCTGCGATCGATCTCAAAGATGGCCATTGCGTGCGCCTGCAACAAGGCGACATGACCCTTTCCACCACCTTCAGTGAAGCGCCTGCCGTGATGGCACGCAGTTGGGTGACCAAAGGCGCCAGGCGCGTGCACCTGGTGGATTTGAACGGCGCGTTTGCCGGGCAGCCAAAGAACGAGGCCGCTATCCGCAAAATTCTCAAAGACATCGGCAGCGAGGTTGACGTGCAGTTGGGTGGAGGTATTCGTGACCTCGACACCATCGAGCGTTACCTCGATGCCGGCCTGCGCTACGTCATCATTGGCACCGCCGCGGTTAAAAACCCCGGCTTTTTGCAAGACGCCTGCACTGCTTTTGGCGGCCACATCATTGTTGGCCTGGATGCCAAAGACGGCAAGGTGGCCACCGATGGCTGGAGCAAACTCACCCGCCACGACGTGGTAGACCTGGGCAAAAAGTTTGAAGACTACGGTGTTGAATCCATCATCTACACCGACATTGGCCGCGACGGCATGCTCAGCGGCATCAACATTGATGCCACCGTGCGCCTGGCCCAAGCCTTGACCATTCCGGTGATCGCCTCTGGCGGCCTCTCCAACATGGCCGACATTGAAGCCCTGTGTGCGGTAGAAGACGAAGGCATCGAAGGCGTCATCTGCGGCCGCGCCATCTACAGCGGCGACCTTGATTTTGAAGCCGCGCAAGCGCGGGCAGACGCGCTCAACGGCTGATGCGTCATGACTGAGTCTTCCAAGGACGACGTACGCTGGAAGCAACGCTTGCAGAGTTTCAGCGCAGCGCTGCGCCAACTAGCCAAGGCCGTCGCACTGCGTCGCACCCGTGACTTGAGCGAACTGGAGCAACAAGGCCTGATCCACGCGTTTGAGTTCACCCATGAAATGGCGTGGAAGGTCATGAAAGATTACCTGCGCAGCCTGGGCAACACACAAATTTTGGCCTCACGCGACTCCACCCGCGCCGCCTTTGCAGCCGAGTTGATTCTGGACGGCGAGGGTTGGATGGCCATGATTGAAGGACGCAACTTGTCGGTACACACCTATAACCTGGAAGTTGCCAATCAGCTGACGCAGGTGATTACAGATCGCTATGCGCAGCTGTTCACGCAGTTTGAGGGAAAAATGCTGGAGATTGCAGGACGTGCAGACGCTTGACACGGCTGGCTCCGACAACGCCGGGGCCTATGCGCCAGAGCCTTCCGAGTTCGGCTTATCGCCACGCGCACTGGGTTTGCTGAGGGGCGTGTTGGCGCAAAACGCACTTGTCGAACGCGCTATCGTCTACGGCTCCCGCGCCAAAGGCAACTACCGAAACGGCTCGGACATCGACCTCACCCTGGAGGGCCCTGAGTTGACATTCAAGGATCTCACGCGCATTGAAACGGCGCTGGATGATCTGAGTCTTCCTTGGGCAATTGATCTGTCCCTGATCTCGCATATTGACAACCCTGATTTGCTCGCGCACATCGCCCGTGTTGGCAAACCCTTGTGGGCGCGGGAAAACGGGGATGCAGGCACAAAGCGGGTTTGAGGTGCAGTCATTCCGTTTCCAGATCGATGCGACATTAGGCGCGAAGCCGCAGACAGTGCTGTAGCACGGCAAGGCGAAGCAACACCATGTCGCATTGATATGGAAATGGAATCAGGCTTGTTGGTCAGGACGATGACGGGGTGACGGCATCAGCTGATGGATGTCATTGGCTTGGCGGAAATGCCCGTCAGATTGCCGCTGTTGGTTGATACGATTTGGTTGGCTGGGTAATTTATGCGATACGGCTTGTGTCAGGTGGCGGTGATTTATTGGAGGTGATGCCACTGGCTCCGGTGCAGCGGTGGCTGTCATTCAGACGGGTTGTCCAGTGAGCTATAGTCAAACTGAACCTTTGATGCAACTAACGCTGCAACAGAGTTAACGTAAAACCAGTGTGTTGGCATTTCTGGAGTTGTTATGACCATTGACGTAAAACGAAAATCTTCTGTAACCCTTATTCCATTCGGAACTCAAGAGCTTTTCTGGTCTGATGTTAGGGCGACAACCCCGATGTTAGGGAGACACGGGCGTCTCTTCCTACATTGAGGCGTGCAGCAACGAAAGAGCCATTTGTCATCACGCTTCTCAAAACATGTATTCTGAAAAGTGCACAGGCTGAATAAGGGGAAAATGAATGTCAATGACAGACTCGACTCTGGTCGCTAATACAGACGACGCGAAGTCAGTTTCGTTGAAGAACCTTGCAGACGAACTAGGTTACTCACAGGCGTCTATGCGCAAGACAGTAGAACGCCGGGGATTCGTACCTTTCCAATTGGGAACAGGATCCAACAAGCCAAATTACCTTTCAGCCGAGGACGCAACGAAGCTGAGGAACATCATAGAGAACGAAAAGAACAATCGAATCCCGCCTGGCAGGAAAACCCAACTGACGGCTACCTCTGGTGTTTATTTCATCGAAATTCCCTCATATTCTGGCATTTCTCGAATCAAGATTGGATGGAGCGATAAACTGAAGGATCGCTTTGACACCTATCGGACTATCGTACCGGACCTCCGCATCTGGGCTGTCTGGCACACATCGGACGAATGGTGCGAGCGAGCGGCACTGCGATGTGCGGAAAAGCTAGGTCGACGCATCCATCAAGAACTATTCGAATTTCCAGATATACCAACCGCACTAGATGATCTGATCAGCCTTTTCGAAAAATTAGCAGTCCCCGTGTCCCTGCCTGGAGGCGAAATTGACGCACCAGTGGTGGATGCAAAATCGAATAGCTCTCCATGAGTTGTCATGTACCCCAAGGGTGATGCCCATGTTCGTCTTCTCCTTTTCATGTAGATACCAACGCCCCTCGCTCAAGCGGAAGTCGGATCCAATCTGCACGATCCACTTTCCTCTTTTTTCATCCGTCCTTCTCTACTTCGTTCAGCTCTCGGTCGGAGGTTGGGTCGCTTAGCTGCTTTCGTTATGGCATCAACACAGATGATTTGGATGACTGCTATCTGGAAATTTGTCTGTCGGTAACGGGTCTATTGCCGACCGATAAAAGCCAGATTTCATCGTGAAAGTTCAGTCCATCAAACGGCCGTTTTGTTGACACTTCAAAGCCTGTCCCGAACCCGTCCATTTTTGCTTGGTTTGTGTTCATCAACGAATCCAAAAATCAAGGTGCAGAAAACGCATGGGTTGGCGAGTTGCCTAGCTGAACAGATGCAGGGCATTTGCGACTGATTCATCCTGCTGCATTGGGGCCGTCAGCAAACCGGCGCAACAGGCAAGCCCACATCTACAATTCCCCCATGCTTGCAAAAAGAATCATCCCCTGCCTGGATGTGACCGGTGGTCGCGTCGTCAAAGGCGTTAATTTTGTCGAACTGCGCGACGCCGGTGACCCGGTGGAAATTGCTGCGCGTTACAACGAACAAGGCGCTGACGAACTCACCTTTTTGGACATCACCGCCACCAGCGATGGGCGTGATCTGATTTTGCACATCATCGAGGCCGTTGCCAGCCAGGTGTTCATTCCGCTCACCGTGGGTGGTGGCGTGCGCAGCGTGGACGATGTGCGCCGACTGCTTAACGCCGGGGCCGACAAAACCAGTTTCAACTCGGCCGCCATTGCCAACCCGCAGGTGATTCGTGACGCATCGGGCAAATACGGCGCGCAGTGCATTGTGGTGGCCATTGATGCCAAGCGGCGGGTGGGGGCTGACTTGCAGCGGCTGGATGCCCAAGGCCAACCACTGGGCGCGGGCTGGGATGTGTATAGCCATGGCGGACGCAAAAATACCGGGCTGGACGCGGTGGCCTGGGCCACGCACATGGCCGACTTGGGTGCGGGGGAGATTTTGCTCACCAGCATGGATCGCGACGGCACCAAAGCGGGTTTTGATCTGGACTTGACCCGCGCGGTCAGCGACGCCATCAGCGTGCCGGTGATCGCATCGGGCGGTGTTGGCACGCTGGACCACTTGGCCGACGGCATTCAACTTGGGCGTGCCGATGCGGTGCTGGCCGCCAGCATCTTCCACTACGGCGAATTCACCGTGGCGCAGGCCAAGGCACGCATGGCTGAGCGCGGCATTCCTGTGCGGCTATAAACAAGAGCCTGAAGGCTACAACGAATAGTTGGATGCGTGCGTTGGCGTCTATATTTTATGAAGCCTTTTTGGCCTCTAGCCCCCGTAAATAAAGCGCTAGCAGCTATACAATAGATAGTATTTGACATGGTTGATAATTTGCCAATGAACTGGTTAGACACACTCAAATGGGACGCGCAGGGTTTGCTGCCAGCCATAGCGCAAGAGCAGGGCAGTGGCGACGTGCTGATGCTGGCCTGGATGAACCGAGAGGCGTTGCAAAAAACGGCTGAGCTGGGCCGTGCGGTGTATTTCAGCCGCTCGCGCAACAAGCTGTGGTTCAAGGGCGAAGAGTCTGGCCATGTGCAGCTGGTGCATGAGATTCGTGTGGATTGCGATGCCGACGTGGTGCTGCTCAGGGTGACGCAAACTGGCCACACGCCGGGTCTGGCTTGTCACACCGGTCGGCACAGCTGTTTCTTCAGCGTGTATGACAATGGCATCTGGAAAGTTGTTGACCCGGTGTTGAAAGACCCGCGAACCATTTATAAAAGCTGATGCGTACTGACTCCAATTCTTCTGATGCCCTGACCGCCCTGGCGGCTGTGATTGAATCGCGCCTGCCCGCGCATGGCGGCAACCCCGAGGCCAGCTACGTGGCGCGCCTGTTGCACAAAGGGCCTGATGCCTTTTTGAAGAAAATTGGCGAGGAAGCCACCGAGGTGGTGATGGCCGCCAAAGACGCTGACCACGGTGGCGACAAGGCCAAGGTGGTTTATGAGGTGGCTGACCTGTGGTTTCACAGCATGATTGCGCTGGCGCACTATGGACTCAGGCCCGCCGACGTGATTGCCGAGCTGCAGCGCCGCGCGGGCATGAGCGGCCTGGAAGAAAAAGCGCTGCGTAAAGTCAAAGAGCGCGAAGCGCAAGCAGTCGCAACCTCTACCGGAGTGGCATCATGACCCAAGATTTCACAACCAACTCGAACACCGCGGCAGAAGTGGGCGAGCTTGACGTGCAAACCCTCAACGGCCTCAACGCCTGGGGCACAGTGAGCTATGTGCTGCATTTGATCGTGGCGGTGGCGGCGTTGATTCCGGGGGCGCAAGCGGGCCCGGTGTTGCTGCTGGTGGCGCTGGTGATTGATCTGGTCAAGCGTGGTGATGCGGTGGGCACCTGGCACGCGTCGCACTTTCGCTGGCGCATCCGCACCGTGTTGATCGCCGGGTTTCTCTACCTGGTGACGGCGCCACTTTGGTTGTTGTTTTTGTTGCCTGGCTGGTTGGCCTGGCTGGTTATTTCAGTCTGGTTTTTGTACCGCATCGTCACTGGCATGGTGCGTCTGAACAAGGGTTTGCCCATGGAGATTGCAGCATGATTGAACACGTGGTGGATCACGACCCGGATTGCCTGTTTTGCAAGATTGTCGCGGGCAAAATTCCGTCTAAATTGGTTTACCAGGACGACGAGTTGTACGCCTTTCACGACATTCACCCGTGGGCGCCGGTGCATTTTTTGATCATCCCCAAGCTGCATATTCCGTCGATGGCATTGCTCACCGACGACCATGCCGGGTTGATGGGGCGCATGATGACGCTGGTGCCCAAACTGGCCTTGCAAGAAGGCTGTAATCCTTACCCGGCGGGGGGCTTTCGCATGCTCTGCAACACCGGAGCCGAGGGCGCGCAAGAGGTGCACCACCTGCATATTCACGTGATGGGCGGTCCACGGCCCTGGTTACGGGGATAAATCTTCGATCTGAGGCGCGTGCAAGTTGCGCGCCGCTTAAAATTCCAATTATTCGTTAGGAGAATCACAATGGGTTCATTGTCTATTTGGCACTGGTTGATCGTTCTGTTGATCGTCATCATGGTGTTTGGCACCAAAAAACTCAAAAACATTGGCTCTGACCTCGGTGGTGCGGTCAAGGGTTTCAAAGAGGGCATGAAAGAAGGCGGCAACTCACCGGCTGAAGACAAGCCCGCTGCTGCTTCGCAAGTGGCCAACGCTGCCGCTGCCGAGAAGACCACCATTGACGTTGAAGCCAAGCAAAAGTCCTGATGCGTTTGACGCGCAGCTCGCATGATTGATCTGGGTATTTCCAAACTGGCGATGATTGGTGCGGTCGCACTGATTGTCATCGGCCCCGAGAAGCTGCCGCAGGTGGCGCGCACCGTGGGGGCGTGGATTGGCAAGGCGCAGCGTTATGTGAGCGATGTCAAGGCCGAAGTCAACCGTTCGATGGAGCTCGACGAGCTCAAGAAGATGAAAGACACGGTAGAGAACGCGGCCAAGGACGTGAGCCAATCAATTCAAACCAACGCGGCAGATTTTGAAAAATCCTGGGCCGAAGCCACCAGCGAGGCCGCTTCATCCGAGGTGTCGGACTACCAGGTGAGCCTGCCGGGGCCGCAATACCATCACCCCAAGAAAAACTGGCGTCTGAAACAAGGAGCCACGCCCAACTGGTACAAGGCCCGTGCGGGTGTGCGTACCAAAGCCTTGTCAGGTGCGGCGCGCGTGGCGCGTTTCAGGCCAAGCCAATTCAACTGATGTCAGATTCCCCCCCAAAAAAAGATGAACTGGCTGGCACAGAGCAGCCCTTTGTCGCTCATTTGATTGAGCTGCGTGACCGCCTGGTCAAAGCCGTGCTGGCGGTTGCTGCTGTGGCGGTTGCCTTGGGCATTTATCCCGGGCCAGGCGCGCTGTATGACTTGATGGCAGCCCCGCTGGTGGCGCATTTGCCCAGTGGTGCAACGCTGATCGCCACCTCGGTCATTTCACCCTTCATGGTGCCACTCAAAGTGTTGTTGATGGCCTCTTTCATGCTGGCTTTGCCGGTGGTGCTTTACCAACTGTGGGCGTTTGTGGCACCAGGCCTGTATTCGCACGAGAAAAAATTGGTGATGCCGCTGGTGATCTCCAGTACCCTGCTGTTTTTCGTTGGGGTGGCGTTTTGTTACTTTTTTGTGTTTGGCCGGGTGTTTGCGTTCATCCAGAGCTTTGCGCCCAAGAGCATCACCGCCTCGCCCGACATTGAAGCCTACTTGGGCTTTGTGCTCAACATGTTCCTGGCCTTTGGCATGGCGTTTGAAGTGCCGGTGGTGGTGGTGGTGCTGGCGCGTATGGGCATTTTCAGCATTGAAAAGCTCAAAGAATTCCGCGGCTATTTTGTGGTGCTGGCGTTCATCATTGCGGCCATCGTCACGCCGCCCGACGTGGTGTCGCAGCTGGCGCTGGCCATTCCCATGGTGGCCTTGTACGAGATTGGCATTTGGGCGGCGCAAATTTTCATTCGCCACACCCAAGCGCCGGCGCAGGCCGAAGACGCTTCCTGATTCTAAGGAAAATAGGCTTCTAGCCCTTATTTATAAAGGGCTAGAAGCTATTAATTAGATAGCGGTCATTTATTCATTCATTCATTTATTGCACTTGCGCCCTTGGCTTAGGGCGCACGCCGGGGGTCAAAAGCAGTTGGGTGTTGCCACTGGCGCGTTGCACCTCAAACGCAGCCTCAAGGCCGGGTTTGAGCGCCGCCACCTGGGACAGCAACTCGGCCACGTTGTGAGTAGCTTTGCCGCCCACTTTGGTCACCACGTCACCCGGTTTCATGCCTGCTTTGGCGGCCGGGCCGTTCTGCAGCACGCCGGTGATGATCACGCCTTGTTGCGCCTCGACCCCAAAGGTTTGTGCCAGTTCGGGGGTGAGTTCATTGGGCTCCACGCCAATCCAGCCGCGCGTCACCTGGCCGTCTTTCACAATGCCTTCCAGCACCAGTTTGGCGGTGGACACCGGAATGGCAAACCCAATGCCCATGCTGCCACCCGAGCGCGAGTAAATGGCGGTGTTGATGCCCAGCAAATTGCCGTTGGTGTCTACCAGTGCGCCACCTGAATTGCCGGGGTTGATGGCGGCGTCGGTCTGGATGAAGTTCTCAAAGGTGTTGATGCCCAGTTGGTTGCGCCCCAGCGCACTGACAATGCCGCTGGTGACGGTTTGCCCAACCCCGAACGGGTTGCCAATGGCCAGCACCTGGTCACCCACTTGCAGGTTGTCGGAGTTGCCCAGCACGATCACCGGCAGGCGATCCAGGTCAATCTTGAGCACCGCCAGGTCGGCATCCGGGTCGGTGCCGATGACTTTGGCGCGGGCGTGGCGGCTGTCGTTAAGGATCACGTCAATTTCATCGGCGCTTTCCACCACGTGGTTGTTGGTCAGAATATAGCCGTCGGCACTGACAATCACGCCGCTGCCCAGGCCCATTTGCGGCTGGTCTTGCTGGTCACCAAAGAAAAACCGGAACCACGGGTCGGCCCCTTGTGGGTTCGGGCGGGCATTCTTGCTGGTGTTGATGCTCACCACGGCTTGTGAGGATTTTTGCGCTGCCAGCCGGAAGCTGCCCGCAGGGATCGCACTGCTGTTGGTCGGCGGCGCCTCCAACACGGCCACGCTGCCAGAGCCTGTGCCACGCAAGTCCAGCCAGTTGGGTTTGAGCGTACCGACTACAAAGTAGGCGGCCAACAACACAGTGACCGATTGGGAAAACAACAACCAAAAACGTTTCATTGACAATGCCAAAAATGGCCCTTTGAGGGTGAAAAAACTGCAAGAGGATAAATTGTAGGTGTCTGAACGAATTTCAATGCCCAAGTTGCATATCACCATTCACGCCGAGCCCCAAGCGCCCCAAAAACCTGCTTTGGGTGCGCCTTGCAATGGTTGTGGGGTGTGCTGTCTGATGGAGCCTTGCCCGTTGGGCGTGCTGCTCACCGGGCGGCGCAGCGGGGCATGCGCGGCCTTGCGCTGGCGCTCAGACCTGAGCCTGTACCGTTGTGGTGCCATCACCGAGCCAAGCTTGGTGCTGTTGGCGCGTTTGCCATCAGCTTTGCGTTGGATTGCGCCGCCACTGGCTTGGCTGATGCAGCGCCTGGCGCACCGTTGGGTGGCGGCTGGAATCGGTTGCGACTGTGATGCCCATGCCTCCCACTTATGATTCCCGGATGTCACTCAATTTGCACACATGATGATCGACCGAACCCCATTGCTGGCCGCCTTTGACGCGCTGCTGCAGCCCGAGCGCTTTCGCGACTACGGCCCCAACGGCTTGCAAGTGGAGGGGTGTGCACAGGTCAGCAAAATCGTCTCTGGGGTGACGGCCAGCCGAGCCTTGATTGAAGCTGCGATTGCCGCCAAGGCTGATGCCATTTTTGTCCACCATGGTTTGTTTTGGCGCGGCCAAAGCGGCTGTGTCACCGGCTGGATGAAGCAGCGTCTGGCTCTGTTGCTGGCGCATGACATCAACCTGTTGGCTTACCATTTGCCTCTGGATGCGCATGCCGAGTTGGGTAACAACGCCCAATTGGCCAAGCAGCTGGGGTTGCTGGGCATCTCGCGTTTTGGCGAGCAAGACCTGGGCTGGCTGGGTGGGCGCTCAGATGCTGCAGAGTTTGCCAGCGCACAGGCTTTGGCTGACCATGTTGCTTGTAGATTAAATCGACCTGTAGCCCTTGTTTCTAATGAGCAAATAGCTATTAAAAAAATAGCATGGTGCAGCGGTGGAGCGCAAAGCTATTTTGAAGCTGCCATTGCCGCCGGAGCCGATGCCTTCATCACCGGTGAACTCTCCGAGCCGCAGGCACACCTGGCGCGTGAATGTGGCGTGGCCTACCTGGCATGTGGCCACCATGCAACCGAGCGCTACGGTGCGCCTGCGGTGGCTGCCCATATCGCGGCGCAATTCGGTCTGGCGCATGAATTCATTGACATCGACAACCCGGCCTAACATGACAAGCACCACAGCCCCCAACCAAACTTCGTTACCGATCGCCATCACCATGGGCGATGCCGCTGGCATTGGCCCCGAGATCATCGCCCGGGCGTTTCAAACCGCGCCACAAGACTGCGCTGGTTGTTTTGTGGTGGGCGATGTGGCCACGCTGCGGCGTGCCGCCAAGGTGGTCGCCGGGCAACGCATACCCTGGCCGGTAGCGGTGCTGTCAGAAGCCCACGAGGCGTTGCATTGCCCGCCGGGCTGCCTGCCGGTGTTGCCTCTGGCCTCTGCAAGGGGGCAAAGCGTTGCGCCAGTGCCTTTTGGTGCGTTGAGTGCAAGGGCTGGCCAGATGGCAGGCGATGCCGTGGTGTGGGCGGCTCAGGCGGCTTTAAAGGGTGAGGTGGCGGCGCTGGTCACGGCCCCGTTGAACAAGGCGGCGTTGGCGATGGCGGGCGGCTGGTTGGCGGGGTTTCCCGGGCATACCGAGATGCTGCAGGCCCTGGCAGCAGCGCATCTGAACACCTCGGTGGCGCAATTGCCGGTGCGCATGATGTTGGCCAATGACGAGTTGCGGGTGGTGTTGGTCAGCATCCATGTGTCATTGCGCGCGGCTCTGGCGGCGGTGACGTTTGACAGCGTGTTGCAAAGCCTGTTGATCACGCACCGGTCTTTGCTGGCCGTGTTGGGGCGGGCGCCGCGCATTGGTGTGGCTGGGCTTAACCCGCACGCCGGGGAGGGTGGGCTGTTTGGCCGGGAGGAAATCGAGGTGATCGGGCCTGCTGTTGCGGCCGCACGTGCACAAGGCGTGCTGGCCAGTGACCCCCTGGCACCCGACACCGTGTTCATGCGCGCGCGCGCCACAGTGGGACAGCCCGGTGAGTTTGATGTGGTGCTGGCCATGTACCACGACCAGGGCTTGATTCCGGTGAAGTACCTGGGGGTAGAAAAGGGGGTCAATGTGACCTTGGGGTTACCGCTGGTGCGCACCAGTCCGGACCACGGCACGGCGTTTGACATTGCCGGTACAGGGCGCGCCGATGCGTCCAGTCTGGTGCAGGCGATCCGCACGGCCAGGCATTTGTGTGCTTGTGGGGAATAAGGCTCTTTTGTAAACTGAGTGCAAGAGTGGCTCAGTTAGAATTGAATGTTGTTACATAGCTCGATCTTTTCTTTCTGAGGATTCCCATGAGTGAGATTCTTGCCGAAAACGGCCCCACTGATGCCAGTAAACGCACTTGGCTGATTGCTTCAGGCTGTGCCGGTGCGGTGGGCGGTATTGCTGCTGCTGTTCCCTTTGTAAGTTCATTTCAGCCTTCCGAGCGTGCAAAAGCGGCTGGCGCGGCGGTTGAAGCGGATATTTCTGCACTCAAACCGGGCGAAAAAATGACGGTTGAGTGGCGCGGTAAGCCGGTCTGGATTGTGCGCCGCACGCCCGAACAATTGGCTGCGCTGCCCAAGCTCGACAGCCAACTGGCAGACCCCAACTCCACGCGTAAGCCGGATGACCAGGCTCCTGCCTACGCCCGCAATGCGACCCGCTCCATCAAGCCGGAGTACCTGATTACCGTGGGAATTTGCACCCATCTGGGCTGCTCGCCGTCGGATAAATTCCAGACTGGCGCGCAGCCTTCGCTGCCTGACGACTGGCAAGGTGGCTTTTTGTGCCCTTGCCACGGCTCGACGTTCGATTTGGCTGGCCGCGTGTTCAAGAACAAACCCGCTCCGGACAACTTGGAAGTTCCCCCCCACATGTACCTGTCAGACACCAAGTTGCTGATCGGTGAAGACAAGAAGGCCTGAGGATCAAAAATATGGCTACTTTTCACGAAATTTCCCCCAATGCGTCCGCAGGTGCCAAGACGCTGAACTGGATCGACAACCGCTTTCCGCTCTCCAAGCTCTTCAAAGAGCACATGAGCGAGTACTACGCGCCCAAGAACTTCAACATCTGGTACATCTTTGGTTCGCTGTCGCTGTTGGTGCTGGTGATCCAGATCGTCACCGGTATTTTCTTGGTTATGCACTACAAGCCGGATGCGGCGCTGGCGTTTGGCTCGGTCGAGTACATCATGCGCGACGTGCCCTGGGGCTGGATGATTCGCTACATGCATTCCACCGGCGCTTCGGCATTTTTTGTGGTGGTGTATCTGCACATGTTCCGTGGCCTGATGTACGGCAGCTACCGCAAACCACGTGAACTGATCTGGCTGTTTGGCTGTGGTATTTTTCTGGCGCTGATGGCAGAAGCCTTCATGGGCTACCTGCTGCCCTGGGGGCAAATGAGCTACTGGGGCGCACAGGTGATCGTGAACCTGTTTTCTGCGATTCCGTTTGTCGGTCCTGACCTGGCCTTGCTGATTCGCGGCGACTTTGTGGTGGGCGATGCCACGCTGAACCGCTTCTTCAGCTTCCACGTGATTGCGGTGCCGTTGGTGTTGTTGGGCTTGGTGGTGGCGCACATCATTGCGTTGCACGAAGTGGGCTCCAATAACCCTGATGGCATCGAGATCAAGGCCACCAAAGATGCCAATGGCATTCCCTTGGACGGCATTCCTTTTCATCCGTATTACTCGGTGCATGACGTGTTTGCAGTCAGTGTATTTTTGTTGGTGTTCACGGCCATTGTGTTCTTTGCACCTGAAATGGGTGGCTATTTTCTGGAATACAACAATTTCATTCCAGCCAACCCGTTCCAGACCCCATTGCACATTGCCCCGGTCTGGTACTTCACGCCGTTTTACTCTTTGCTACGCGCAGTCACCACTGAACTGATGTACGTTTTGATGGCGTGTGTGGTGGGCGGCGCTGCCTTGGCGGTGCTCAAGGTGAAAATGCCTGCCCTCTTCAAAGGCATCATCGTGGGTGCTGCCGCGGTGATTGTGGCCATGATGCTGTCGATCGATGCCAAGTTTTGGGGTGTGGTGGCCATGGGCGGTGGTGTTGTGATCTTGTTCTTCTTGCCCTGGCTGGACAACAGCGAAGTGAAGTCAATCCGCTACCGCCCGACTTGGCACAAATACCTTTATGCCCTGTTTGTGATCAATTTTTTCATCTTGGGCTATCTGGGAACCCAACCGCCGTCGGCCATTGGGGGGCGCATATCGCAGATAGGCACCTTGTTCTACTTTGGTTTCTTTTTGCTGATGCCGTGGTGGAGTCGCTTGGGTGCCTTCAAGCCAGTGCCGACTCGCGTCAATTATTCAGCTCACTGATCCGGAGACTATTCATGACTACCATGGGTATCACAAAAAAAATCATTCTGGGCATGGCGCTGGCTTGTGGCCTGTCTTTCACTGCACAGGCCAATACTGCTGGCCCGGCCTGGGACAAAGCTCCCAACCGCATTCATGACATGGGTGCTTTGCAAAACGGCGCCAAGTTGTTTGTCAACTACTGCCTGAACTGCCATTCAGCCGCGTACATGCGCTACACGCGCCTGACGGATATTGGTTTGACACACGAGCAAATCAAAGACAACCTGCTGGTGACCAATGCCAAAATTGGCGACACCATGAAGGCTGCCATCGACCCGCAGCAGGCCAAGTCCTGGTTCGGCAATACCCCCCCTGACTTGTCGGTGATTGCGCGTTCTCGTGCAGGTGCTAACGGCAGCGGTGCAGATTATTTGTATACCTACATGCGCAGCTTTTACCGTGATCCAGCCACACAAACGGGTTGGAACAACACGGTGTTTCCTAATGTGGCCATGCCGCATGTCTTGTGGGAACTACAAGGCGACCGGCGTGCGGTGTTCAAGGAGGTGACTGAGCATGGTGTCACCAGTCATCAATTTGAGGCTTTTGAGCAGCTGACCCCTGGCACACTGTCTCTAGCTCAGTACGACAGCGCCGTGGGTGACCTGGTGAATTATCTGCAGTGGATGGCAGAACCAGCTCAGACCACACGCCAGCGCGTCGGTATCTGGGTGTTGATTTTCTTGGCCGGCTTGTCACTGATCACCTGGCGGCTGAACAAGGCCTACTGGAAAGACATCAAGTAGTTTTGAATTGACGAACTGCGGGCGGATGACAATACCGCCTGCAGAATTTTCAGAGTGGCGAGTCTTTAGTGCTTTGCCGCTCTTTTATTTTTTTAGGAGCCTTAGCCATGATGGTGCTTTACTCGGGTACGACTTGTCCCTTCTCTCACCGCTGCCGATTTGTCTTGTTTGAAAAAGGCATGGACTTTGAAATTCGGGATGTGGACTTGTACAACAAGCCCGAAGACATCAGCGTCATGAACCCCTACGGGCAGGTGCCTATTTTGGTGGAGCGTGACCTGATTCTTTACGAATCCAACATCATCAACGAATACATTGATGAGCGTTTTCCGCATCCCCAGTTGATGCCGGGTGACCCGGTGGATCGCGCACGCGTGCGCCTTTTCTTGCTCAACTTCGAGAAAGAACTGTTCACCCATGTGTCTACGCTGGAATCACGCACTTCCAAGTCGAACGAAAAAGCGCTGGAAAAAGCCCGTGCGCATATTCGTGACCGACTTACGCAGTTGGCTCCGGTGTTCTTGAAGAACAAGTTCATGCTCGGCGACGGTTTTTCGATGCTGGATGTCGCCATTGCACCCTTGTTGTGGCGTCTGGACTATTACGGCATTGAACTCAGCAAAAACGCAGCGCCCTTGCTCAAATACGCCGAGCGTATTTTTTCGCGTCCGGCCTACATTGAGGCGTTGACCCCGTCTGAGAAGGTCATGCGCAAGTAAGCGCTTCAAGAGGTGCCTCATGACCCCAGATGTTCAGACCCCTTCAACCCGACCCTACCTGATTCGTGCCTTGCACGAATGGTGTGTGGACAACGGCTTTACGCCTTACGTTACGGTGTGGGTTGACAACACCGTGCAAGTGCCGCGTGAGTTTGTCAAAGACGGCGAGATTGTGCTGAACATTGGTCTTGAGGCCACCACAGGTTTGAAACTGGGCAATGAATACATTGAATTCAAAGCCCGTTTTGGTGGTGTGGTGCGCGATATTTTTGTCCCTATGGATCAGGTGGCAGCCATTTTTGCGCGCGAGAGCGGGCAAGGCATGGCATTTCCGCGTGTGCAGCGTCAGCAAGCCGATGAGAGTAAGCCGATACGTCAAACATCAGGCGATCTGGCCGCAAAACACCTGAGCGCCATCACGGGCAGCGCGGATAGCGAAACGGGTGAAGCCATTTCAAACGTGACATTACAAACAAGCCCGGTTAAACGGCCGTCGCTCACGCGCATCAAGTAAATTTGACGGGTGAAAACCTGGTTAGAATCTCGGTTTCGCCGATTTAGCTCAGTTGGTAGAGCAACCGCCTTGTAAGCGGTAGGTCGTCAGTTCGAATCCGACAATCGGCACCAGATATTCTTTAGTCTTGGCGGTGAATTTTCAGCCGAATAGATTTCACCTCAAGACCATGGCTTCGCAGATGCGCTTCAAAAGCAGGCAACAGCTGTCGCAACTTGGCAGCAACGGTGGTGTTTGAAAGCAGCAAACACCACACCCCATCTTCCATGGGGCCTGCCACTACCAGATGGCGCAGCGCTGCTGGAACCAGCGGTGTGATGGACTGTAAACGCACACTGGACTCGTGCTGAAGGTTCATCAGCTTGGCCAGGCCTGGATTGTTCAGGCTGGCTTGTAACAGGGTTACGGCTTGGTGGCGTCGGTTCATTCGTTTGGAGGGCTTGACAGATGCAATTGATTATCACGGATGCCTGGCTTGCAAAGTCTCGTGCGGTTCAACTCTCCGGCTTGCAGTTGATCTCCACTTTTTTAGTCAGTGCCTTGGTTCTCTTGTTGCTTGCACTTGGTTTTTACCATTGGGTCTTGATCAAAGGCGTGGAGCAAGGCTGGCCGGTGATCAGTACGGTGGTCAAACTGGTCGCCAAGGACGACTACGAACAGCGCGACAAATACCTTCGTGCCAATCTGGATGTCATGGCGCGGCGGCTTGGAGAAATGCAAGCCAAGTTGGCGCAGCTTGAATCCCTGGGAGAGCGGGTGTCTAGCCTGGCAGGTGTCAACCTCGCACAGTCCAAACTTTTGACCGGTCAAGGCGGTGTGCAAGTGGGTGTGCATGCGCTGACGCTCGATGAACTGCAAGTGACCATGGACGACCTGGAGCGTTTGACAAACCAGCGCACCGACCTGCTGACGGTGCTGGAGTCGCGCCTGTTCGATCGCAAGATGAAAAATCTGATGATTCCAACGCAAAAACCGGTAGCGCAGTCCGTGTTGGGGTCTGCATTTGGCTGGCGTATTGACCCCATCACCGGTCGATCTGCCTTACATACCGGACTGGATTTTCCTGCCCTGCTCGGCACACCCATTGAGGCTGCTGCGGGTGGTGTGGTGGTGACGCAAGAGCTGCATCCCGAGTATGGAAATATGGTTGAAATTGACCACGGCAACGGTTTGTTGACACGGTACGCGCATGCTTCCAAAGTTTGGGTTAAAAAAGGCGACTTGATCAAGCGTGGGCAGAAAATTGCCGAAGTGGGCACCAGTGGGCGTTCCACTGGCCCGCACCTGCATTTTGAGGTGCTGGTCAACGGCACTTACCAGGATCCACAAAAATTTCTGTCTGCACCCAGCGCAATGCCCACCACGAGAGTGGCGCAAGTGCAGTCCAGAATTGATATCTCGCGCCAAAAGCTGACATCATCCACGGTTCATTGACTGCAACATGGGTGCAAGATGGGGGCTGTTCTACACAGGTAAAATCACGTCAAACCTTTTGCGTTGGCCAGTCTCTGCCCGCGCTTGTGTTTAATCTCGTGATCCCCATTTCAGTTAGATCGTAAAAATAAGGATTGCGTTGTGACCAGGCATTTGTTGGCTGGTTGCGCGCCCTGCATTCATGGCCACCAATTTCCTCACCAAAATTTTCGGCAGTCGCAATGACCGCCTGCTCAAAAAATACCGTTACACGGTGACCAAAATCAATGCCATGGAGCCTGCTTTGGAACAGCTCTCTGACGACGCATTGCGGGGCAAAACTCAGGAATTCAAAGACCGCCTGGACAAAGGCGAAACCCTGGATGCGTTGTTGCCTGAAGCCTTTGCAGTGGTTCGTGAAGGCTCCAAGCGTGTCATGAAATTGCGCCACTTTGATGTGCAGATGCTCGGTGGCATGTCCTTACACAACGGCAAAATTTCCGAAATGGGCACTGGCGAAGGCAAGACGCTCACCGCCACGTTGCCGGTGTACCTGAATGCCTTGTCAGGTCAAGGTGTGCATGTGGTCACGGTCAATGATTACCTGGCCAATCGCGATGCCCAGTGGATGGGCAAGCTTTACAACTTTCTGGGCTTGTCGGTGGGCATCAACCTGCCCAACATGTCGCGTGAAGAAAAGCAGGCCGCCTACCGCGCCGACATCACCTACGGCACCAACAACGAATACGGTTTTGACTACCTGCGTGACAACATGGTCTACGAAGCAGCAGACCGGGTGCAGCGCAAGCTCAATTACGCCATTGTTGACGAAGTGGACTCGATCCTGATCGACGAAGCCCGTACACCACTCATCATCAGTGGCCAGGCCGAGGATCAAACCGACCTGTACCAGTCCATCAAACTGATCGTGCCGCAACTCGAAAAGCAAGAAGGCGAGGCCGATCCGCACACCGGCGAAGGCATCACCAAGGTGGGCGACTTCACCATTGACGAAAAAAGCCACCAGGTGTTCCTGACCGAGCGTGGCCACGAAAACGCCGAACGCATCCTGTTCGAGATGGGCTTGATTCCCGAAGGAGCCAGTCTATATGACCCGGCCAACATCACGCTGATGCACCATCTTTACGCCGCGTTACGAGCCAAGCATTTGTACCTGCGCGACCAGCATTACGTGGTGCAAGCTGGTGAAGTCATCATCGTCGATGAATTCACCGGTCGTCTGATGACCGGCAGGCGCTGGAGCGAAGGTCTGCACCAGGCGGTGGAGGCCAAAGAGGGGGTGGCCATTCAGCCTGAAAACCAGACCATGGCTTCCATCACCTTCCAGAACTACTTCAGGCTGTACGGCAAGCTGGCAGGCATGACCGGCACGGCTGACACCGAAGCCTATGAATTCCAGGAAATTTATGGCCTTGAGACGGTGGTGATGCCACCCAACAAGCCCAGTCGTCGTGACGACCAGCTGGACCGCGTGTACAAAACCACCAAGGAAAAATACGACGCAGCCATCGCTGACATTCGTGAATGCTACGAGCGAGGTCAACCGGTGCTGGTGGGCACCACCTCGATCGAAAACTCTGAAATCATTGCTGAGTTACTGACCAATGCCAAGCTGCCGCACCAGGTGCTCAACGCCAAGCAGCACGCCCGGGAGGCGGACATCGTGGCCCAGGCCGGAAGTGCCAAGGTGATCACCATTGCCACCAACATGGCCGGGCGCGGCACCGACATTGTGCTGGGAGGCAACATCAGCAAGATGGTCGAGGCCATCGAGGCCGACGAGTCCCTCAGCCCTGAGCAAAAGCAACAACAGGTAGAGGTCGTCAAAGAACAATGGCGAAAAGACCACGAGGCCGTGACTGCTCTGGGTGGCCTGCGCATCATTGCCACCGAGCGGCATGAGTCGCGCCGCATCGACAACCAGCTGCGTGGTCGCTCCGGCCGTCAGGGTGACCCAGGCTCATCGCGCTTTTACCTGAGTCTGGACGACTCTCTGATGCGCATCTTTGCCGGTGAGCGCGTCAAGGCCATCATGGATCGCCTCAAAATGCCCGAAGGCGAAGCGATAGAAGCTGGCATGGTGACACGGTCGATTGAAAGCGCCCAGCGCAAAGTCGAAGCGCGTAACTTTGACATGCGCAAACAACTGCTGGAATACGATGACGTGGCCAATGACCAGCGCAAGGTGATCTACCAGCAACGCAACGAAATTCTGGACGCTACCGACTTGAGCGCACAGGTGCAGTCGCTGCGAGAAGGCTGCTTTGAAGACATCGTGCGCCAGTACGTACCGGTAGAGTCAGTGGAAGAGCAGTGGAGTCTGCCGGCTCTGGAGCGCACACTGTCAGACGAATGGCAGTTAACCCTGCCACTGCAACACCAGGTGAGCGCTGCCTCAGCCATCACCGACCACGACATTCTTGACACGGTGCGTGCCCATGCCAACAAGGTGTTTGATGAAAAAGTGGCCTTGGTAGGAGCCGAAAATTTCACCCAGTTTGAGCGCATGGTGCTGTTGCAAAGCATCGACACCAATTGGCGCGACCACCTGAGCGCCCTGGATTATTTGCGTCAAGGCATTCACTTGCGCGGCTATGCGCAAAAGCAGCCCAAGCAGGAATACAAGCGTGAAGCCTTTGAGTTGTTCGGTCAAATGCTCGATGCAGTCAAGAACGAAGTCACAAAAGTGTTGATGACGGTTCGTATTCAGTCCAATGAAGAAGCCGCTGCGGCTGCCGCTGACCTGGAAAGCCGGGCCGAGCGCGTCAGCAATGTCACCTACAGTGCCCCCACTGAAAACGGTCAGGTACAAATCTCAGTAGATGAAACCACTGTGCCGGTTGAAGTGCCGCGCGTGGGCCGCAACGAACCTTGCCCTTGCGGCAGCGGTAAAAAATACAAACAATGTCATGGCAAATTGTCTTAACGCCGTGGCCATTGCAACATCGGGCCTTGTGCCCGATTTTTTTCGATCAAAAATCTTTTCTTCATTGCGTGTATTGAAAGGCAGCCATGTCCGTTAATCTTTTTGCTCCTGATCCTGCCACCTTGTTTCCTGTGGCCGGTGTGCGCATAGGTGTGGCCGAGGCGGGTATCCGCAAGGCCAACCGCAAAGACCTCACCGTGGTGCTGATTGACGAAGGTGCGGCGGTGGCCGGCGTGTTCACCCAAAACCGTTTTTGTGCCGCACCGGTGCAAATTTGCTGTGAACACCTGGCTCAGGGCAAAGGCATACGCGCCCTGCTGATCAACACCGGCAACGCCAATGCTGGTACCGGCGAAGATGGCCGCGCTCGCGCCATCCACACCTGCAAAGCGCTGGCAGCGCAGCTCCAAATTCAAACGGCTCAGGTCTTGCCTTTTTCTACTGGTGTGATCATGGAAACCCTGCCTATTGACCGCATTGAAGCCGGCTTGCCTGCTGCCCTGGCGGATGCCAAATTGGATCATTGGCTGCGTGCATCAGAAGCCATCATGACCACCGATACCGTGCCCAAAGCCTTCAGTGCTAAGGTGTTGATTGACGGTGTGCCCATCAGCATCACCGGCATCAGCAAAGGGGCGGGCATGATCCGCCCCAACATGGCCACCATGCTCGGATTCATGGCCACCGATGCCTGCATCGCTCCGGCCTTGATGAAACAGCTGGCGCTGGAGCTGGCCGAGGGTTCGTTCAACCGCGTCACGGTGGATGGCGACACCTCCACCAACGATTCTTTTGTGGTGATTGCGACCCAAAAGGCAGCGCACGCGCCCATTACCTCGCTCGACAGTGCTGCGGCCCAAGCACTGAAACACGCCATGTTGGGTGTGGCACAAAAGCTGGCGCAAGCCATTGTGCGTGACGGGGAGGGTGCTACCAAATTTATAGCTATCAAAGTCGAAAACGGTAAAACCCAAGCTGAATGTCGCCAAGTGGCCTATGCCATTGCCCATTCCCCCCTGGTCAAAACGGCCTTCTTTGCCAGCGACCCCAACCTGGGCCGCATTTTGGCGGCGGTGGGGTATGCCGGGATTGCTGATTTGGACCAAACCGGCATTGATTTGTACCTGGACGACGTGCACGTGGCCACGCACGGCGGTCGCAACCCCGACTACCGTGAAGAAGACGGTCAACGCGTGATGAAGCAAGCCGAGATCACCGTGCGCGTGCTGCTGGGTCGGGGCGACGCATCGGACACGGTGTGGACCTGTGACCTGAGCCACGACTACGTCTCCATCAACGCCGACTACCGTTCATGAACGCCAGTTTTGAGCGCCTGCTGCAGCGGGCAGAGCAACTTATCACCCGCATCGAGCTGGTGTTGCCGCAGCCCCCCAGCCAGCCGGACTGGATGGCTTCCAGCGCTTTTCGTTACCGCAAGCGCAGCTCTGGCCGTGCCACGCTGGAACCGGTGCGCCACGTCGGCGCCATGGCGCTCACCGACCTGAAAGAAATCGAGCCTCAAAAAGAAAAAATTCACCGCAACACGCGTCAGTTTGTGCACGGCCAGCCCGCCAACAATGTGTTGCTGACGGGCGCACGCGGCACCGGCAAGTCGTCCCTGATTCGCGCCTGCCTGAACGAATTTGCCGCCCAGGGTCTGCGCCTGATTGAGGTCGACAAGGCCGATTTGGTTGACCTGCCCGACATCGTCGACCTGGTGTCCGAGCAGCCCTACAAGTTCATCGTGTTCTGTGATGACCTGAGTTTTGACGAAGGTGAACCCGGCTACAAGGCGCTCAAATCCATTCTGGACGGGTCGGTAGCTGCTACCACCGCCAATGTGCTGATTTACGCCACCAGCAACCGCCGCCACCTGCTGCCCGAGTACATGCAGGAAAACCTCAGCTACACCCACACCGCAGACGGTGAAGTGCATCCGGGCGAAGGCGTGGAAGAAAAAATATCCCTGTCGGAACGCTTTGGTCTGTGGGTGAGTTTTTACCCGTTCTCGCAAGACGAATACCTGACCATCGTGGCGCAGTGGCTCACTTCTTTTGGCGTGCCTGCTGCCGCGATTGAGGCAGCTCGCCAGGAAAGCCTGGTGTGGGCGCTGGAGCGTGGCTCGCGCAGCGGACGCGTCGCCTACCAGTTTGCCCGCGACTACGCAGGGCAACACGTCAGCCCGGTGTGACTGTGCTGATGAAACGCAGCGACCGCACGGCGTCCATCGCGAGCAACGCCAGCCTGTCGATCAATGCAAACGCAGCAGGCACACCGTTAATTGCCGATGCGCAATTGCCCCGCCATGGCGGCGCAGACCGCAAGGTGGTCGATGTGGCGGTGGGTGTGCTGATTCGCCCGGATGGCGATTTTTTGCTCACCTCTCGCCCCGTCGGCAAGGTCTACGCTGGGTACTGGGAGTTCCCCGGTGGCAAGTTCGAGTCGGGCGAGTCGGTTGAACAAGCCTTGAGCCGCGAGTTGTTTGAAGAACTCGGCATCCAAACACAGCAAATCGAACCCTGGCGACAAGAGCTGGTGGACTACCCGCATGCCTTGGTGCGCCTGCATTTTTGCAAAGTGTGGCTATGGTCGGGCGAACTGCAAATGCGTGAAGCCCAGACCTTTGCCTGGCAGCGACTGCCTGTCGATGTGACGCCGGTGTTACCCGGCACCGTGCCGGTGCTGGCCTGGCTGGCGGCTGAGCGTGGTTTCCATTATGCTACATATTAAGTAGCTGCTAGCCCTTTGTTTATATGGGCTAGAGGCCTATTTGTCTCCAAGTATTCATCGGTGTGCCGCCTTGCTCCAGCAGAAAATTTTTGAACACTTTGGTGGCTGGCGACCATGTTTTACTGCGCAAGTGGGTCACATACCAGCGCTTGATCTGCGGCAGGCTCTGCACATCCAGCAGCGCCAGGTGGCCGCTGGCTAGCTCATGGCGCACCGTGCGCAGTGACAAAAAGCTCAAGCCCAGCCGACAAGAATGGCGTGTCTTAGGGCCGACTTCAGTCGGCCATGGCGGGTTGAAACCCGCCCTACTCAGGGCACACATGTTTCATGCTTTGGGGTGTCCTTGTTGAACATGGACGTTAGGGCTCGTAAAGTAATAAGTTGGACATTTTGACGGCCAGATTTGGGATGCAGTGCTAGGCGCAAAACGCACCTTTTAGCTCTGCTAAACAAGCGATTTGCAACGACGCAATGCGCCCAAAGATGGCTGGGCAAATGTACAAGTTATTGCTTTGCGAGCCCTTAGGGGGCAAGCGAGAATAACTTGAACAGTTCGGCCGTGCTGACAAGCGCAATGCGTTGTTGCAAACCGCTTGTGTAGCCAGCTACACCGCGCGGTTTGCGTCTAGCCTAGCACTTGCCATCACGACCTCCTTTGTCCAAGTTATTCTCGCTTGTCCCCTTAGTGCTCAACCCCAACAATCCATTTGGGCGTGAATGCATGGCGAAGTGCGTTGCGAGGCAGTTTGGCTGAACCTGCATGAGCGCAATCCACTCACCCCACACAATGAACTGATCTTTTACCCTGACTCGTCACGAAGCTGACACATGGGCTGGTTAATCTACCTGCAAATCACTTGTATAGATAACCGCACATGAGCCTTTACGCAGTCAGCCGTGACAACGGCGAAGCACTTTACACACAGATCGCCCGCCAGCTTGAGCAGGAGGTTGCTACAGCTTATGGGCCGGGCGAGTGCCTGCCCGCAGAGGGGCTTCTGGCGGTGCGCTTCGGGGTCAACCGGCACACACTGCGCCGCGCTATTGATGAATTGGTTGAAGCGGGCTTGTTGGAGCGTCGACATGGGTTAGGCGTATTTGTGCTTGATAGCCAGATTGACTACCAGATCGGTACTGGCACACGATTTACCGAAAACCTTGCAGCGCTCGGGCTGCAACCCGAAAACCGTGTTTTGTGCGTGCAAACCCTGGCCGCCACTGAACGCGTGGCTCAACGCCTGGCATTGAACATCGGTGACCGGGTTTTCTGGATTGAAACCCTGCGCACCGCATCTGACCGGCAACTTTGTGTGATCTCGCACTTCATCCCTGCCGACCGATTTGCTGACTTGGATACGCTTTACAAAGGTGAGTCATTGCACCAATTCTTGGCAGCCCACTACGGCTGCAAGATCAAACGAACTGAAAGCCTGGTGACAGCGGTGCTCCCGCAGGGAGATGACGCGAAATTGCTGGGCATGCCGCAGAACCGACCGGTGCTGCGGGTAAAGAGTGTGAACGTAGACGAGCGGGATGGAACCCCAATCGAATACGCCATAACCCGGTTCCGAGCAGACCGGATCCAACTGCGCATTAACCCGTGACTGACCAGTCATTAATTTTTTGTCCGACTACCCTTCAGGAGCCCCCTAAATGTATTTGAAACCTACTCTCGCTGCAAGCGCCTTGACCTTGGCCTTGTCTTTCGCTGCTGGTGCCGCACAGGCACGTGACATTGTCATGGGCCTGATTCCGGCCGAAAACAATGAGGAAATGATTCAAAAGTTTGAGCCCATGCGGCTTTATCTGGAAAAGAAACTCGGCGCAAAGGTCAAAGTGTTTACAGCGACCGACTACACCGGCGTGATTGAGGCCATGAAGAAGAAACGTGTGGACGTAGCCTGGTTTGGCCCACTATCGTATTACCTGGCAGAAATGGAAGCCGGTGCTGAAGCTTTTGCCGTCGGTATCCGCAAGGGTGGCACAACCAGCACCTACAAAAGCATCATCGTTGCCCCGTGTGACTCGGGCTTCAAATCAATCAAGGATTTGAAGGGCAAGAACGTCGCTTTTGTTGATCCCGCATCAACCTCTGGTGGCTTGATGCCAACCTACATGGTGAAAAAGGAAACCGGAATGATGCCGCAAGAATATTTCGGCAAGTTTACCTATGCCGGCTCGCATGATGCGGCTGAATTAGCCGTCAAAAACAAGACCGTTGATGCAGCTGCAGACAACGACATCACCTACCCCGCCATGATTGCCAAGGGACTCATCACCAAAGAGAGCAATTGCATCATCAAGGAGTCTGACCCCTTGCCTGGCTCGCCGTTGGTTTACCGAGGTGATTTGCCCGCTGACATGAAGACCAAGATACGTGAGGCCGTGTTGAACGCGCACAAAGATATTCAGGTGACCGGCTACGGCAATTTGAGCCATTACGTCGCGGTTACGCCGAAAGACTATCAAGTCGTGCGCGATATGGTGAAAGAACTCGGCCTGAAAAAAGAACAGCTCAAGTAAGCCAATTGGTCAATGGTGTGCCATCTTGGCACGCCTTGACTGACAAAGGAATCAGCACATGTCCGATATTTCGATTCAGGCCGTCACCAAACGGTTTCCCAATGGTTTTGAAGCACTCAAAGGCATCCATGTTGCGATCAAGCCGGGTAGCTTCACGATCATCCTCGGCCCCAGCGGTGCGGGTAAATCCACATTGCTGCGGTTAATGAATGGCTTGGAGACACCCACCAGTGGTTCCGTGCACATTGGCGGCGAAGTCGTGAATGGCAAGCAATTGCGTCGAATTCGTTCCAAGGTCGCCATGGTTTTTCAGCAGTTCAACTTGATCGACCGCCTGTCGGTGGTCACCAATGTTCTGACGGGTCGTCTGGCACATCGTTCTTGGGTTGGCAGCGTCTTTTACCTGTTTCGAAACGAGGACATGGGCATAGCGCAAGAAGCGTTATCACGCGTCGCGCTGACGGACAAGGCATGGAATCGTGCCGACAAATTGTCCGGTGGACAGCAACAGCGGGTTGGCATCGCCCGCGCCCTGGCGCAGCGTCCCAAAATCATCTTGGCCGACGAGCCTGTGGCCAGTCTTGACCCGGTATCCAGCGAAGAAATCATGACACTGTTGCGCGACATCTGTGACCGCGATGGCATCACGGTAGTTGTCAACCTGCATCAGGTGGAGTTGGCGCGGCGCTTTGCCGACCGCATCATTGGCATGAACAGCGGCAAGATCGTTTTTGACGGTAGTCCTGCGCAAATGACCCAAACTGCACTGCACACCATTTACCAGCGTGAAGGTATAGAAAATGACAACAGTCTTGACATGGCGCTGGCCTACGCCTAGCGGTCGGCTGCCGCTGCCATTGGTTGGCAGCGTGCTCGCACTGTTGCTCACGCTCTGGTTGACGGCACCGATCGTCGAGGTGGACTTTGTCCGCCTGTTCGCCTCTGGCGGCAAGATGCTGGCCTTTGCTGGGCAAATGTTTGTGACACCAGACTGGGCTTATGTGCCGCAATTGCTGGCAAAAATGCTGGAAACCATGGAAATGACCGTGCTGGCCACCGCCATTGCGGTCGTTATCAGCATTCCCTTGGGCGTACTGGCGGCGCGCAATGCCACGCCACATGTTGTTGTCTATCGGCTTTCGCGCGATTTGTTAAGCCTGATGCGCGCCTTGCCCGAATTGGTCTGGGCACTGGTCTTTGTGTCCGCAGTTGGACTGGGTCCGTTGCCGGGCGTGATGGCACTGGCGTTTGTCACCGTGGGCTTCATGGGCAAGTTTTTTGCCGAGTCGATAGAGGTGGTAGATCACAAGGCGGTGGAGGGCGTGCGGGCGCATGGTGCGGGTTGGCTACAGGTTCGCCTGTTTGCCATGCTGCCTCAGGCCTTGCCCGACTTTGTCGGCACTGTGATGTACATCCTGGATCACAACCTGCGTGCCGCAGCAATTTTGGGACTGGTGGGCGCGGGCGGCATTGGCTACGACCTGGTGATGTCGATGCGCCTGTTTCAGTACGAGCGGCTGTTGCTGATCGCACTGGCAATTTACTTGGTGGTCACCGCGCTGGATCGGGCATCCGACAGCTTTCGTCGTCGGATTCTGAATGGGATAAAGCAATGACGCTACTCAAGCCCAAGCTGGTGGCATCTTTGTCCAAAACGCTGCCACCCAGACCGCGCAGCCCGGTACCCGTGTGGCTTGCTTTGACACTTGCACTTCTGTGGATGATCGTTTACGACTTGGAGCTTTCCTTTGAAACGCTAGCTTACGGGCTGGCTGACATGGGCGAGTATTTCAGCCGTTATGGAAAGCCTGATTTCACAGACTTATCTAGATATGTACACCTCATGGGCATCACCCTGGCCACAGCGCTCTGGGGCACAGTTTTCGCACTGGTTGTCGCCTTTTTTCTGGCACCGCTGGCCGCACGCAACTTTGCCCCGAACGTGGTGATCTACCGCATCGCCCGCGAGTTGCTGAACTTCATGCGGGCCATGCCCGACCTGCTGTTGGCACTGATTTTTGTAACCGCGCTAGGTCTGGGCCCCTTGCCTGGCGCATTGGCTCTGGGTGTGCATACGGCAGGTTTTTTAGGCAAGTTTTTTGCCGAAAGCCTGGAGCGCGTGGACAAAGGTGTTTGTGACGGCGTGGCCTCCACTGGCGCCAACTTTGCACAGATGGTCATGTATGCAGGTTGGCCGTCAATTTTGCGCGAAGCCTCGGGCAACGTGCTCTACATCCTGGATCGCAACGTGCGCATGGCCTCCGTGCTGGGTTTGGTGGGCGCGGGTGGCATCGGGTTAGCGCTGCACGACACCTTGCGCCTGTTTGAGTATGGCCAATCTGCAGCGCTGATTCTGGTCATCCTGGCGACCATTTTGCTCATTGACTACGCCTCAGCCTGGTTGCGAAAAAGACTGGATTGATGATGACGACCCAACAAAATTTTGAAACGAGGAGCCCGCACTTGAAACATTTCTCACATGCCATGCATGGCAGCCTTGAGCGTGGACAATGGCCGCGCCTGTTGCTGGCCTGCCCGGCAGAGTCGGTGTGCAGCTTGGCGCGTCGCTGGTGCGAAAAGCACGACGTGCAAGACGTTCAACTGCCCCAATCCGGCCTGGCACTGCTCAAATTGTGTGACAGTGCCCAGGGCGATGCCTATTACCCGGGTGAAGTGCCATTGTCTTTAGCCCGTGTGCGAGTAACTGCTGCAGACGGCTGTTCCTCTGAAGGTGCAGCGCAGGTGCTCGATGACCGTGCCAGCCTGGCGCGCGCCATTGCCGTGATTGATGCGGTACTGGCAGGTCAACTGCCCGGGCATGAAGAGGTGTGGCCCCTGCTGGCCGCCGGGCAGTCTCGTCTGGACGAACAGACCGCCCAACGCCATGCCCTGCTGACCAGCACACGTGTTGATTTTTCATTGCTTGGCTCTTCAGATGGGGAGAACGATGATGAATAAGCCCTTGAGTCAAGATTTGCTGGCCTGGAGCGCCTCGCAACAGCAAACCGTTTTTCGCCAGTTGATGCGAGCCTTCAGCTACCCCGGCCGGGTTGAAACGCTGGCTGGTGGCGACGCTCTCACGCAAACGCTGGCCACACTGGTAGACCGCGAAGCCACGCTGGCTGACCCGCAAAACCTGATGGACACCTCGATGCACCAACGCCTGCAAGCCCGTATGACGGCAGCGGAGCAAGCGCAATTCATTGTCGCCAATGGCAGCCAGCCACCGAGCTTTGAGCCTTGTCTGGGGACGCTGGAGTCGCCTGAACATGGCGCCACGCTTTTGCTAGTAGTCACATCCCTGGGCAAAGGCACGAGCTTGCAGCTCACCGGCCCCGGTATCGCTGCTACCCAACGGTTGACAGTCACCGGGCTGCACCCTGAATGGCTGACACACAGGCAAGTCTGGAATGACGGCTTTCCACTGGGTGTGGACATGATCCTGATGGATGCCGCGCGCATTGCCGCGCTGCCCAGAACCACAGTGGTCATACGCGATACATCTGAGGCTACACAAGGAGACACATCATGGGCTATGTAGCCATCAAAGGAGGCGGTCGCGCCATTGAAGGCTCACATGCCGCGGTAGAAGCCTTGCGTACCGCAGAAGGCGAGTCTGGCACGCCGCTGACGCTGTCAACCATTGAGCATCAGTTGCGCCTGTTGACTTCACGCGTGGTGTCAGAGGGGGGGCTGTACCACCCACGGCTTGCCGCACTGGCTATCAAGCAAATGCAAGGCGACACGCTGGAGGCTGCGTTTGCCCTGCGTGCTTACCGCTCCACCAAGCCGCGTCTGCTGGAAATGCCCGTGCAAGACACTTCCAACATGCGCTTGATCCGGCGTATCTCGTCGGCCTTCAAGGACATTCCTGGGGGTCAGATGCTGGGCCCAACCTATGATTACGCGCTGCGCCTGATGCGCATGGATTTGGCCGATGAGTCACCGCAGGCGTTTCGCAGCGTGGCCAAACGCTTCCGGCAAGCGCAGCCCGATGCCGACTTGCCAGACAGCTTTCCCAAAGTGCTGGATGCCTTGCGCGCCGATGGCTTGCTGCCACCCCTGACACCACGCGCTGGCGAGGCCTTTGACATCACCCGTGAGCCACTGGTGTTTCCGGTGCCGCGCTCGGCCGCCCTGGCCACCATGGCGCGGGCTGAAACCGGTTCACTGCTGGCTATTGCTTACAGCAACATGCGCGGCTATGGCGACGTGCATCCCACCATTGCCGAACTGCGTGTGGGCTATTTGCCCGTGATGTTGCCGCACCCGGTCACCGGTGAATTGACCGAAGCGGGCGAAGTTTTGATCACCGAATGCGAAGTGGTGGCCATGTACGAGGGCAGCGACAACGATGCCCCGCCGGTATTCACCCTGGGTTACGGTGCCTGCTTTGGGCATAACGAGGTGAAAGCCATCGCCATGGCGATCCTTGACCGGGCGCTGCAAAAAGGCATGCGTGACGGCCCAAGCAACCCTTCTGAAGACCCCGAGTTTGTCCTGCTGCACGTGGACGGCGTCGACTCCATGGGCTTTGCCAGCCACTACAAGATGCCGCACTACGTGACGTTCCAGTCCGATATGGATCGTCTGCGCACCACCCAGGAAAAAGCCGCATCTGGTGAGGCAACATCTTCTGAATCTGCTGACACACAAGGAGTCAAGGCATGAGCCCCGGGTACGAACTTCCCACTGACGAAGCCGCTTACAGCTTTGGCTTCCTGGACGAATACGCCAAACGCGAAGTGCGCCGTTGCATCTTGAAGGCCATCAGCATCCCCGGCTACCAAACGCCTTACGCCTCGCGCGAAATGCCCATGGGGCGCGGTTTTGGCACCGGTGGCCTGCAGGTGACCTTGTCCCTGATTGGCCCTGGCGATGCCTTGAAGGTGATTGACCAAGGCGCTGACGACTCGGTCAACGCCGTCAACCTGCGTCACTTTGTGGAGCTGACCTGCCCTGGCATTGACACCACCGAGTCCACTCAACAGGCCACGCTGATCCAGTCGCGTCACCGCATTCCTGAAGTACCGCTGACTGAAGCGCAAGTGCTGGTGCTGCAAGTACCGTATCCTGATCCGTTGGTCTTGGTCGAGCCATCAGAAGCCCGGCGCAAGGTGATGCATGGTGAAGGCGACTACTCGCGCCTGTTGACCAAGTTGTACGAAGACCTGGTGCACTTTGACGAGATCACCATTGCGCACCGCTACCCCACGCGCATCAATGGTCACTATGTGATCGACCCCAGCCCGATACCGCGCTACGACGTGCCTCAACTGCACCAGTCCAAGGCGTTGGTGCTGCTGGGCGCCGGGCGCGAAAAGAAAATCTATGCCGTGCCGCCCTATACCAATGCCGAGCCCTTGGTGTTTGACGATGTGCCGTTTCGCACCGAAGACTTTGACGATGCCAGCGGTAAGCGTCGTGCCTGTGCATGCTGCGGCGCAACCGATTCTTTTCTGGACGAAATCATTCAGCAAGGTGATGCACCCACCCGCTGGCAGTGTTCAGACTCGGACTACTGCAACCAGCAACTGGCCCAACGCCAAGCGATGAAGCAGGAGAACACATGAAAAAAATCCTTGAAGTTCGAGGCTTGTCCAAGATTTATGGTCGCGGTTGTCCACTGTGTTTTGACAGTACCGGCCCCGAGGTGGACACCAACATCTGCCCACACTGTGGCTCGGTGGTGGCAGCGCACAACGTGAGCCTGAACCTGCACGAGGGCGAAATTCTCGGCATCATGGGCGAGTCGGGCAGCGGCAAGTCCACCGTGGTCAAAGCGCTGTTTTTTGATGAAGCCCCCAGCACAGGCGAGGCGATTTTTTTCGACGGCATTGACGGCACTCAGCAGTGGGACATGTTTGCACTCAACGCCGCGCGCCAGCGCTGGCTGCGCAACCACCGCTTTGGCATGGTCTACCAAAACCCGCACCTGGGGCTTAACTTCAACGTCTCGGCCGGTG
>Ga0210021_1000839_pt1 | contig 32545 bp, 32 predicted proteins | sample CryGeymeta201517_FD_183981 | JGI IMG/M metagenome (GOLD analysis project Ga0210021, IMG submission 183981) | Groundwater microbial communities from Crystal Geyser aquifers in Utah, USA - Crystal Geyser metaG 2015-17 (SPAdes) (version 2) | ecosystem: Environmental > Aquatic > Deep subsurface >... | reverse complement strand
CTCATTGCCTCTTGAAGTAACATGATACAATGCCTCATCATACTCAATTCTTAACGGTCTCGCCATGAAATATATTATGCATACCTAAGACACAAAGAGCAAGATTAAAGACCTGACCCCTATTTTTCTCTTTCTAAGGAACTTATCCTGCCTGAGAAAATCTCTACGCTCCTGCATCTTATGGAAAGACTTGATAAAATGACCGTGATGCTCTCCGGTTTCTGTCAGTCCATGATGATACAGGAGCTTGAGATCATCACTTCCATTGACGGTATTGATACGACTACCGGCGCTGCCTTCCTCGCTGAGGTCGGCAATATCGCTAACTTCCCCTGCCATAAAAGTCTTATTGCCTTTGCCGGGATAGACCCTTCTGTCTTTCAGTCCGGTAAGTTTGAAGGCGCAAGCAGAATCTCCAAACGAGGCAACCGCCATCTCAGAAGGGTTATTTACCTTATGACGGTCAATGTTATAAGGGTTAATGCTTTCTTTAAGGCTTATTTCCTTAAAAGAAAAAAAGACGGCCTGCCTTATAGAAAGGCTGTCCTCGCTACTGCTCATAAACTCGTTAGAACTATTTTCGCTATGCTTTCTCATAAATCTTTTTTCCGTGTTAAGGAGAATTCTTTATAGTTGACTCCTTTTATGCACTGAGCAGATAACCTGGATATGAATGCCCGTTATATGCCGTTATTATTTTGACGTGTAACGACTTAGTTCAGCGGTGGCTTTAAGCCATCCGCTGAAGTGATTTGTTATGGTTTCATCTTTGGCTATCAAATCCCTCATACTTAGGTTTTAGCTTGCAATGCATAAATGCTTCTAAAAAATTCAAAACAAATATACCGAGAGATTCATCTAAGATAATATCGATTCGTACAACATTATTTTTTATCCAATCTTTGATATTTTCTTTATTGAGATTGTAATGTTGCATGTCTGGGTCATTCAAAATTGATTTAGCTAGTGTAGTGCGTCTAACAGATCTTTACATTTGAAATTTTTCTCATAATACTTTCTACGGAAGCCGTCCAAACGAACACTTTTGGATTTTGGTTATGGGATTCAATGTATTGTTTTATAACCATAATTAGCTCCTTCACATTTTTGAATGAACCTCGACGAATTCTTTTTCTCGATATTTCGGCAAACCACCGTTCTACCATGTTTAACCAAGAACTGGATGTCGGAATAAAATGCAGGTAGAACCGGGGATGACGTTTTAACCATCTCTGAACCCGTGGATGTTTGTGTGTTCCGTAGTTGTCGACAATCAGATGCAGATCTAAATCGGTCGGGGTTTTGGTGTTGATTGTTTGAAGGAACCTTATAAATTCCTGATGCCTGTGTCGTGGCATACAATCTCCAATAACTGTGCCATCGAGCATATTTAAAGCTGCAAATAATGTGGTTGTACCGTGACGCTTGTAATCGTGCGTTTGCCTGGCTGGAATACCAGGTCGTAATGGAAGCAATGGTTGTGTGCGTTCGAGCGATTGTATCTGACTTTTTTCGTCTACAGAAAAGACAATCGATTTGTCCGGAGGATTCAGATAAAGACCAACGACATCGTAGAGTTTTTCCAGAAACCGTTTGTCTCGGCTGAGTTTGAATTTTTTGATTAAATGGGGTTTTAGATTGTATTGTCTCCAAATACGTCGAATACTTGCTTCGCTGACCTCTTGTGCTTTAGCCATACTGCGAGTACTCCAATGAGTCGCATCTGGAGGTGTTGTTTGCAGGGTAGCGTTGATTATAGCCATAACTTTCTTTTGGGATATTTTTGGAAACCTCCCAGGACGAGGAGCATCTTTCTCCAAACCTGGTAACCGAAATGCTAAAAAACGTTCTCGCCACAACTGAACTGTTGGACGGGAAATATTTAATCGTTTGGCTATTTTGTGAATAAAAATGCCTTCGGCTGATAATTGGATGATATGTGCTCGTTGAATTAAACGTAATGGGAAACTTTTCCCATTCGCCCAACGAGATATAGTTGTTGCTTCTTCTGGAGTAAGTATGATTCGTTCTGCAATGTTCATTCATAATGATTCTACAAAACAAATATTCAAATGTCAAGTTATTTATGACGCACTACACTAGTGAGATGCTTATCAAGCAAGTTCCAGATTTCCCCAGAGGACTTATCAATTGCGGCTTCGGCCAAAACAACAGGGACGTGGTTTGGAACATCCCGCCGATGAATCGGGGTCAACTTCTTGCGGCGAATATTCCTGATTCCGGAATACTCGAACAAGAACTTAATGTCCCCGTTGATATAGTTTTCACAGTCGCAGATACGATTCACTTTCGCCCTGTGATTCCAACGCTCCACCAACTTATTGATGTCTCTAAGGCTACTGTTAACATTATTATGGACATAGTAAGGGGACATCCTTGACTAATTAAACTAAAGAGACTACACCTTCTATCTTTTTATCTATGGCTGAAAGTATTTGGGCAATTTGGTGTTGGTCGGGGAGAGGAGAGAGATTCTGCTTTATGGCACGGAAATCGAAGAGCGAAGAAGATTAAAAATATTGAAAAAACAATAGATTCCAATGGTGCCGGTGGTGGGAGTCGAACCCACACGGAGTTGCCCCCACCGGATTTTGAGTCCGGCGCGTCTGCCAATTCCACCACACCGGCATGAATAAATAAAATCTAATAACCAAAACAAGAATATCTGCTCTTGTACTTCTCCGATAATTTTATATTTCAGAGATTACAATTTTCAATGCTCTTCCCATCCACTATCACCCTCCCCTAACCCCTCCCATCAAGGGAGGGGAAGTAAGGGCGCTATTTCAGAAAGATTCCAGACAAGCTGGAATGACATCTGATCGGATATTAAGCTTACAACTGGAAAGCAATAGGACCAATATGTTGCACGATCGCGAAATTGGAGAGTCTTACTTCTGTAAGAAAAATGAGATGGATATTCAATAAAATGCCAGGACTATTTCCCGATACAGAAATCGGTGAATATCTTGTTCAATATATCTTCTGTCGTAATAGCTCCGACAATCTCTCCGAGCCTATCCAGGGAATCCCTGAGTTCAAGGGCAAGGATTTCGAGAGGTTGATTTTCCAACAAAGCCGAGATCGCCCTCTCGAGTGATGTTTTGGCTTTCTCTATTGCGGTCTTGTGCCTCAGGTTTGTGATGACGACTCCTTCCCTTTCTTCTTTCCAGTTCTTCAGGCATGACTCGAAAATTATGTCTTTCAATTCCTCAAGTCCATCGCCTCTGGTTGCAGAGATATTTAAAATGGAGGGAGAAGGACGAGGGACAAGGGACGAAATTGAATTTCGATCAATTGCTGATTGAAGGTCAGATTTATTTAACACAAAAATCGTGTTCCTATCCTTTACCTTTTGAATCACTTCAAAATCCTCTTCCTTTAAGAGTTCACTGCAATCAAACATAGCAATCACGATGTCAGCATTTTCTATACTCAGAAGGCTTCTTTTAACCCCTTCTTTCTCTGCAATATCCTGTACATCTCTTATGCCTGCTGTATCCATAATCCTCAGTGGAAGGCCATTTATATTCAGATATTCCTCGATTACATCTCTTGTCGTACCTGGATATTCTGTTACTATTGCCCTGTCTTTTTTGAGTAGTGCATTCAGTAGTGATGATTTCCCCACGTTGGGACTTCCAACAATTGCTGTTGAAAGTCCTTCCCTGAAAAATCTTGCCTCATCATAAGTTTTAAGGAGTGCATGGAATTCCCTGCCAATGTCTTTCATCGACTCTAACACGGCCTTTATTGATGCTGTCTCTATTTCATCCTCAGGGAAATCTATATATGCTTCTACGTGAGCACAGACTTCTGTTAGTCTGTCTCTCAGTGCTGTTATTTTTTCAGACAGACCTCCCTGAAGCTGCTCAATCGCAATCCTCCTGCTTTCATCGGTCTTAGACCTTATAAGATCGAGTACTGCCTCTGCCTGACTAAGGTCTATCCTTCCATTTATAAATGCTCTTTTGGTAAACTCTCCTGGCTCTGCAAGCCTTGCACCTTGTTTCAGGATAAGCTCAAGGGTTTTTCTCAAGGCAGTCATACCTCCATGACAGTTTATCTCGACCACATCCTCTCTTGTATAAGAATACGGAGATCGCATTATTGTAATTAATACTTCGTCAATCTCTTTGTCAGTTTTTGGATCTTTTATATAGCCATAGATTATCCTGTGAGATTTTGAATTATTAAGTGATTTATTTTTTGGTGAGATGAAGATTTTTTCAGCTATTTTTATGGAATCTTTCCCGCTCAATCTTACAATGCCTATCCCTCCTTCACCGAGGGGAGTAGATATTGCCGCGATAGTATCATCTATAAACATATTTGAAAATTAAGAGGTTTGAGCTGCTTCTTTTGCGAGTTTTCTATTTGCATAGAACTGCTGGGTAATGCTGAAGATATTGTTCATAAGCCAGTAGAGGACAAGACCTGATGCAAAATTCAGAAATAGAAATGTAAATACAATAGGCATAAGCATCATCATCTTATTCTGGGTTGGGTCCATAGATGTCGGGGTCATTTTCTGCTGGATTAGCATAGTGATACCCATGACTATAGGCAATGGACCAACAGCAAAACCTCCGATTAAAGGGACCCCTGAAGGGATGTGTCCAAAAAGTGTATCAGGCGCTGAAAGGTCTTTTATCCAGAGCATAAAAGGTGTGCCCCTGAGTTCTATGGCTATCATCAATATTTTATAGAGTGCAAAGAATACAGGTATCTGAAGGAGCATCGGAAGACATCCTCCTACAGGATTTACCTTATGCTTTTTATAAAGTTCCATTACCTCTTTTTGCATTCTCTGAGGGTCTTTCTTATATTTTTCTCTTACCTCAGCCATTCTGGGTTGTAACTCCTGCATCTTCTTCATTGACTTCTGACTTTTGTTAACAAGAGGGATAAAAGGTATTCTTATAATTATAGTGAGAAGTACTATTGCCCATCCATAATTGCCGATAAACTTATAAAAGAATTTTAGAAGCCAGAAAAGAGGCACAGCTATCACAGAGAAAAACCCGAAATCTACAATATGTTCAAGCCCCACATTTAGAGCCTTCAGTCTGTCATATTCTTTTGGCCCGGCATAGAGGATAAAGTTATTTATGCCAGGCCTGCCCTTGAACGCAGCAATAGGAGAGTCCTTTAGTTTCCAGACCTTTGCCTCCTCCATATTGGTAAGAGGAACAAGACCGGCAAAGAAATACTTATCTTCCTGTGCTATCCACTTCAGGCCCTCCTTATAGCTCCTAACTTCATTCAGTTTCTTTGCATTAAACTCAAGCCTGTCGGTCTCCTTGAGAAGTACGGGGCCTATATGTGTTGATGTATCTTTATTGTCATAGATGCCAAAATCAGTGCCGATGGTTATCCAGTAGTCAGGCAGCCCTGAGACTTCATCCTTAATATCAATCGTATAATTATCATTATGGAACGTATATAACCTTTTAACTGAGAATCCAGAGTCTGCATATTCAAATATAAGTGAACCTGAGTTTACATTCTTATTGAGTTTAATGTCTTTACCTCCGCCAGAGGCGGAAACATTAAAGTTAGCATCTGAGAGGTTGAAGTCGTCCTTTGAGCCTATACTAAGGGGAGGTTCTAAGCACGGGCTTTTAAGGAGTACAACGTTTTTGCCTTCTTTATCCTTGTATTGTTTAAGCTCATAGTGTTTTAATGTTGCGCCTTGTGTTGTAAAAACTGCTGAATATAATTCAGTCTCGACCCTTATCTCTTTTCCTTCAGAGGACGTCCTTTTAGTTTCAGGTGTAGTTATAGTAGACGCTGAAGGTTCTACAGTGGCAGGTTTTTCTTTTTCCTCTGCTTTATTCTGTTTTTGGACTTTCGGTGGTTCAGGCTTAATAAAGAAATACTGATAGAGAAAGAAGATAGCAAATGCAAGTGCTACGGCAAGAAGTGCTCTCTTTTCCATTTTTATTTTACAGGGTCATACCCGCCGGGATGAAAGGGATGACACCTCAGTATCCTCCTCAATGAAATATAGAATCCTCTAATAGTACCATACTTATTTATTGCGTCAATAGAATATTCAGAGCAGGTGGGAGTAAACCTGCAGCTCACAGGAAGCAGGGGAGATATGATGTACTTATATAGTCTTATTAGTGATATCAGAACTTTTTTCATAAAATAACCTCGGTAGAAATCTCTTTATATCTCGAATAAAATCATTTAGCTCACCCTCTACAGAGGACCTTCTGGCGACTAAGATAAAATCATAATTCAAAGTAACTCCCTGCAAGGGTTTTCTCATAGCTTCCCTCAGGAGACGTTTTATCCTGTTTCTTATAACAGCTTTCCCAACCTTTTTGCTAACAGAAAGTCCAAGGCGGTTGAAACTGAGTTCATTCGGCCTTGCGTACATAACGAGATATTTTGAAGCTAAGGTAACTCCCTCCTTAATGACCAACTCAAAATCCCGTCTTCTTATTAAAGAGCGCAAAGGTTTTTCACGCCTTAAACAGTCAATCTTTTACGCCCCTTGGTCCTTCTCCTCTTGAGAACCTTACGCCCGCCTGCGGAACTCATCTTTTCAAGAAAGCCATGAGTCCTTTTACGTTTTATCTTATGTGGATGGTATGTTGTATATGTTCCCATAATTTGTAAATGTTTATTTTAAGTTTTTATTAAAAATAAAGTCAAGTTTCGGGTACCTTTTGCAGCAATTCTCGGTGAAAAAGAGACGAGATTGCTTCAGGATAAGGCCCTTCGCAATGACGGATTACGAAAACTTGTCTTGTCATTGCGAGCGGAGCAAAACAATCTCAAGGGTTTTCAATTTCACCGAGAATTGCTGTACCTTTTGTGTCAAGCCAATTTAGAAATGTCCTGTTTTTAATAAGATAGAACTAAAAAATAAAGAATTTTTATTTACTTTGCCAGTAGGTTATTATAAACATAATGTATCCTTTGAAAGGAGGGGTAAATTGTGCAAGAGATGTTAAGGGTAGAAGACCTATGGGTCTCTGTTGACGAGAGGCAGATTCTAAAAGGTGTTAACCTTTCCATAAATTACGGAGAGGTTCTTGTGCTTTTCGGGCCTAACGGCGCTGGTAAAACATCCTTTATTATGACCCTGATGGGATTCCCAAAATACGCAGTGGAGCAGGGCAGGATATATTTTAAAGGAGAGGATATAACAAACAAAGATGTTTATGAAAGAGCCCAACTTGGTATGGGTGTTTCCTTTCAGAGACCACCCACCGTCAGGGGTGTTACATTAAGAAAAATTATCGAGATAATCTCAGATGGCAGAATTAATAAAGAAGGTTTTGTTGAGTATGCCGAAAGGCTTAATCTTTCAGGCCATTTGGACAGAGGACTTAACGATGGTTTTTCTGGTGGTGAGATAAAGCGCTCAGAGCTTCTCCAGCTCATGGTTCAGAGGCCTGACATGGTTCTCATTGATGAGCCAGAGTCCGGTGTTGACCTTGAGAACATTACCCTCGTGGGTGAAGCTATAAATATGCTTCTTGGAAAAGACAAAGTAAAGGACCCAAAGAGAAGTGCTATAATCATAACACATACCGGTTATATCCTTGATTACGTGAATGCTGATAAGGGTTATATTATCTTTGAAGGGAAATTAATCTGCGGGGGAAACCCAAGGGATATCCTTTCGGAAATTAAAAGGCATGGTTACAGGGGGTGCGCTGAATGTCGATAAGTAAAATATACCTTTCTGATATAAGGGTGAGGGCTGAAAGGGTAAAAGACAAGAAGGCGGCCATTGGTCCTGATATAGACCTTTCTCGCTACAGCGAACATATAGAAAGGGGAAGGATAGAGAACCTTGAGGGTTTGTCTCGCCAGGCAAAGGAAGCTGCCGTTATGGCAGGTATTGATGTAAAGGAAGAGGTAAGGTCAGGCTCTTATATTCAGGTTGACCACTCTGTAGTTTATGAAAGGATAAACAAGGCTTACGAGGGAAAACTTGAAATAATGAGCACCACTGAGGCTCTCAGTAAGTATGATTGGCTGGAAGAGTATTACTGGAGGGTTATTCCTGTAGATCAGGACAAATACACTGCCCAGGCGGAACTGAATATGACTCATGGATACTTCATAAGGGTCTTCCCTCATCAAAAACCAGAATATCCTGTACAGGCATGTTTGTTAGTTGCAGGAAACTATATAAGCCAGAATGTTCATAATATAATAATCGTAGAAGAAGGCGCAGAACTCCAGGTGATAACTGGCTGTACCCTGGCCAAAAGAGATGCTGAGGGGGTACATATTGGAATTTCTGAGTTTTTTGTTAAGAAAGGTGGAAAACTCTTCTTCACGATGATCCATAGTTGGGCTGATAACTTCCATGTAAGACCGAGGACTGGGGCTATCGTCGAGGAGGATGGGGCTTTTTTCAGTAACTATGTCCTATTAAAGCCTGTAAAGTCCCTTCAGATGTTTCCCGCGGCTTATCTTAAAGGAGACAGATCTTCTGCAAAGTTCAACACCATTTTATATGGGCTTAAGGATTCTTATATAGATGTTGGCTCAAGGATAGTCCTCGAGGGAGAGGACACAAGGGGTGAATCTACAGCAAGGGCTATAGCTGCTGATGAGAGTGTAATTTATTCAAGGGGAGACCTGATAGCTAAGACCAGAGGTTATTGTTTGGCACACCTTGACTGCCGCGGAATATTATTTTCAAATAAGGCAAAGATTTATGCCATACCACAACTGGTGTCCGATGGTGCGATCAAGGCAGAACTTTCTCATGAAGCTTCCATAGGTCCTATTGCTGAAGAACAGGTTGAATATTTAATGTCACGGGGTATCTCCAGAGAGGATGCCGTCTCTGTGATAACGTCTGGATTCTTGAACTTAGACATACCTTTTATCCCTGAGTTTCTTGACAGGAACATAAAGGAGGTTATAAAGGCTACGGCTAAGGAAGCGCTGTAATCCTCGTTTGAATTTCATATTCTCTCCGTGCTAATATAACTTTATTCTTTTCTTTGGACTCAACAGAACTTATAACAATGGCTGAAATAGTCCCTTTCAGGGGAATTCTTTACAATGTTTCTAAGGTATCTATGGAGGATGTGCTGGCTCCTCCGTATGATATCATAACGCCCGAATACCAGGAAGAGTTATATAAAAAAAGCCCTTATAATATCGTCAGGATAGATTTCGGTAAGGAACAGCCTGGAGATAGCAAAGCTGATAATAGATATACAAGGGCGAGGAGATATCTCGAGTCATGGATAAATGACGGAATACTTATCCATAGCAAAAGGCCTTCATTTTATGTATATGAAATGTCTTATAGGATAAATGAAGAAAAAAAACGGCTCTTGGGATTCCTCGGCCTTGTAAAACTCGAGGAGTTAGGTAAAGGCAGTGTCTATCCCCATGAGTGTACTCACTCTAAACCTAAACAGGATAGGTTGAACCTTCTGAGGTCATGTGAGGCGAACATAAGCCCGATATTCTCACTCTATAAGAGCGCTGAGAAACAGGTGTCAACCCTCCTTTCAAGAATCGCCATGACAAAACCATATATCGAGTCAAAGGATGCTGCCGGGGCTGTTCACAGGCTATGGCAGATTGATGAAAGAAAGGATATAGAGGTTATAAAAAAGGAAATTGAAGACAAGGCTATTTTTATTGCTGACGGACACCACAGATATGAAACAGCACTTGAGTATCAGAAGGAGATAAACGGAAAGAGAACATCTTCTGCAGGAGCTAAACCTTTTGACTATGTACTTATGTTTCTTGCAAATATGTTAGACGAGGGTCTAACAATACTTCCAACTCACAGGCTTGTGAAGGAAATTCCAGAGTATATAAGCATAATACTTTCAGAGTATTTTGAGGTCGAGCCTGTAAAAGCGAATTTTGATATTGCAAGGATGATATCAGGAAGAAGGCGTGTCTTTGGTTTTTTCAAGGATGGTGACGAGGTCTGGTATATCCTTAAATATAAAGAAGGCAACTTATCAGAAGTCCCTCCCGGCCTTAGAGAGACAGATGTGATTATACTGCATGAGCTGGTACTTAAGAAGATACTTAAAGCAACTGATATAGGATATGAGATGGATATAAATAAGGCACTTGATAAAGTCAAAAGCGGGCAGTTTAGTGCAGCCTTTTTCCTTAATCCCACAAAAGTTGACGATGTTGAAAAGGCAGCCCTATCATCAGTAAGGATGCCGCCAAAATCAACATATTTTTATCCGAAACTCTTAACAGGGATTGTTATTAATAGCTTTTCCGTTTTTGATGCGTCCGGCTGAGTCGGGAGAAATTTTTTACAGGAGGTTTTTTATGTCATTATCTGTTGCAATAAATGGCTTTGGAAGGATAGGAAGGAATTTTTTAAGGGCAAGCAGGGGATATAAGGAATTTGAGATTATTGCTATTAATGACCTGACTGATGCAAAGACCCTTGCCCATCTCCTTAAATATGACTCTGTACACGGCATATTCAATGCTGATGTAAAGGCAGGTGATGGGAGTATAACAGTTGATGGGAAAAAACTAAAAGTATTTGCTGTTACTGAACCCGAAAAACTGCCATGGAAGGACCTGGGAGTAGATATTGTTATTGAGTCAACAGGAAGGTTCACGGACAGATCGTCTGCTGCAATGCATTTAGATGCTGGTGCAAAGTGGGTAATTATTTCGGCACCTGCCAAAGAACCTGACGCAACAGTATGCATGGGCGTGAATGAGGAAATAATAGACCCAACAAAACATAAGATTATTTCAAATGCATCATGCACAACAAACTGTCTTGCACCTCTTGCCAAGGTCTTACACAACGAATTTGGAATAATAAAAGGGCTGATGACAACAATACACTCTTATACAAATGACCAGAGGATACTTGACCTTCCTCATAATGACCTGCGTAGGGCAAGGGCAGCAGCCCTGAACATGATTCCGACAACAACCGGTGCAGCAAAGGCTGTTGGACTTGTGTTACCAGAACTGAAAGGTAAGCTTAACGGAATGTCTATAAGAGTCCCTACTCCAAATGTGTCTATTGTAGACCTTGTTGCTGAACTGGCAAGGGACGTTACGGTAGAAGAAATTAATGCTTCATTAAAAAAGGCGGCTGAAGGACCAATGAAGGGAATCCTTCAGTATTCAGAAGAACCCCTCGTATCATCTGATCTCAATGGTAATGAACATTCATCTATCGTAGATGCAACACTGACAATGGTGCTTGAGCGAAGGATGGTGAAGGTTCTTGCATGGTATGATAATGAGTGGGGTTATAGCTCACGTCTCAGAGACCTCATACTCTACATTATTAAAAGGGTCTGATCATGATAAAGAAGAATGCTAATAGCCCTGTCCCGATTAAAAATTTATTTAACAAGCTTACAATAGAAGACCTCAATATTAAGGGTAAAAGGGTCTTTATAAGGTCTGATTTTAACGTGCCTCTCGATGATAATCTGATGATTACCGATGACAGGAGGATTCGCTCGACTCTTCCTACTATAAATTATGCTATTGATGAAGGGGCGAAGGTTATACTCTCATCCCACTTTGGAAGACCAAAAGGTAAAAAAGACCCGAGGCTCAGTCTTGCTCCTGTTGCAAAGAGGCTTCAGAGGCTTCTTAACAAAGAGGTCATTTTTTCACCTGATTGCATTGGCAGTCAGGTAGAGGGTCTTGTCTCAAATATGAAGGAAGGTGATGTGCTTCTCCTTGAAAACCTCAGGTATCATCCAGGAGAAGAAGAAAATGATGAGGAGTTTGCACGTGCCTTATCAAGGCTTGCAGATATATATGTAAATGATGCATTCGGGACTGCTCACAGGGTACATGCATCCATAGTCGGTATAACACGGTTTCTTCCATCAGCAGCCGGATTTCTATTAAAAAAGGAGATAGAATACCTTAAGGGAATGATAGTTAATCCGGTAAGGCCCTTTGTCGCTATTTTAGGAGGTGTAAAGGTTTCAGGTAAGATTGGTGTTCTTGAAAATCTTGTTGATAAGGTTGATAAGGTTATAGTTGGCGGCGGTATGGCTTATACTTTTATAAAGGCCATAGGCTATGAGGTTGGGAATTCCCTTGTTGAAGAAGATATGTTTGAGACAGCACAGCGTATAAGGAAAAAGCTAAAAGGGATGGGTATAAAGTTTTATCTGCCTGTAGACTGTGTGATTGCCCAGAGCATCGAGCCCGGTACAGAAACGAAGACAGTGCCAACCATTGAGATTCCAAAGGGATGGAGGGCACTTGATATCGGCCCTGCCTCTGTCAAACTTTTTTCAGAGGCAATCCAGGATGCAAAGACTATCCTCTGGAACGGACCGATGGGTATATTCGAGATTGACGCATTTTCGCGGGGAACATATGCTATCGCCCGTGCAGTTGCAGATGCATACGCACTTACTATTGTTGGCGGCGGTGATACCGACCTTGCTGTATACAGGGCAGGCGTATCTGATGCAATGTCGTTTATATCAACAGGCGGAGGGGCATCTCTCCAACTGCTTGAAGGGAAAGAATTACCAGGTATTGCAGCACTGACAAATAAAGAAGATAAATAGAATTACTTTATGAGCCATCGGCTGAGTAACTCTAACTTGTCATCGCTTGATAAAATTCAGTATCAGAGGTAGAGGCTGCAGAAACCTTATGGGGTAGTTTCTTGTTTTTGTGCGAAAGCAGCCCTCTTTTTATTTCTACAATAGAAGGATTATTGCATTCAAGGTGCTTTATAATATATGAGGCTGCTATTTCCGGTTTTATAACATCGCCGCATGTAAATATATCCACAGCCGCATAACCATACTCCGGCCATGTATGAATCGTGAGATGCGATTCTGCAATAACAATCAGGCCGCTAATACCAAAAGGATTGAACTCACGGAAGGAAATATCTATTATTGTTGCCTTTGCTTCTTTTGCTGCTGAAACCATTATGCTTCTTACTTTCTCAAGGCTCTTCAGAATTTCAGGATTACACTCCTTCAATTCTATTAAAAGATGGGTGCCTAAAGCATTCAATTCTCTACCCCCCTTCTAATTATTATTCTTAAGTTAAGAAGGATACAGTAAATACTGGGGAGTTGTCAAGAAAAATTAGAGACATTGTTACGTAAAAATCATTCTTGCAGATATGGGAAACTATTTGTGGACATGTCCCCCCTGTGCTCTCAGGTCCTCTTTTAACCTTAATTAACTTCCCCTTCTTGATGCAATTTACGAATGGCTCTCCACGGGTCTCTTGGTGATTCAGGGTTATTGATACTTACTACTTCGTGAACAGCACAAGCCTATACAAGAAACTACCTTTTGAATATTGGATATTACCATTGTTTTCAATTTCAAACTTTCTTATTTCTTCCTCAGTTGGAATGTATTTCTCAAAATGATATGGGACATTATCAATCAGCAATGTTGTCCCGTACATATGTTCACCAATTTTAGCAAAAATCTAAAGACTCATAATCGTCGTCAGTTAATCCATAACGTTTTAATATCTCAAAGTTTTCAATTAATGCAGCCCTTTCTTGATGGTTGTCTTCAGGGTGATAATTTATAACACAGTCAGCGTAACTAAGGAGCAACGTCATGATGTCTTTTTTTGTCATTTTATTTATTTTTAAATTAGGGCAATATTCTTCAATTGTCTCTAAAAGATTTTCCATTGCTTCTTCCGCTGTGATCAAAAGAACTGACTCATCAGGATTTATTCCCGGCTTTTTCAATAAAACCGATGCTTCCATCCCTATAACCTCCTTATTTGTCTTTCCTATTTGGTCTTTGAATGTGTCCATTTATTTCATGAAAATCATAGCAGTCAAAAATGCATTTGCAAAAATTAATCATCTTTTTATCTCCAATGGCTTTAGCTCGGTTATATAATTTAATAAAATATCTTTTGCCTGCCTCAGTTTGTGAGTAATTCTTCTTTATGAGATTATGTTTCGTGCACAGGGTTTGTCCATTATCAACAGAGTTGTCACCACCCTTATCTTTTGGCTTAATATGGTCTGCACATATTTCAACTCCGTCTTTCCTGCCACGGCCGCATACAACGCATTTATAACCATCTCGCTTAAAAATTTTTTCTTTAACATCGGAAGGGAAATCAAACAACTCAACTTCATTCACATAGTCTGGGTCATAACGATAAACGCCTTTTTTGACCTTAATAAGTATACCATCTTGATGAAATTTTCTTATTTGGCGCCATACATCCCGTGGCTTCTTGTTATATATTTTTAGATACTGTTCCTCTACCCAGTCTACAACGGGACCATGTTGTAAATCTTCTCCTGCATGTTTTTTAAAATACTGCATAATCAAATCCCCAATACTTTCAGCCATTATTTGCCTCCCACTGCCACATCAAATTTGAGCTGGTTTATCTGTCCTTCTGTCAAAAGACGGCTCTTTGTTAATTCACAATATTTTTTGTCAATATCAACTCCAACTCCTTCCCGTCCAGTCTGTAAACAAGCAAGTAATGTTGAACCGCTGCCAAGAAATGGGTCAAGAACTGAATCACCAACAAAACTAAAAAGTTTTATACATCTCCTCGGCAATTCAACAGGGAAAGGAGCAGGATGTCCAACCCTTTTTTTGCTTTCTCCGCTGAAATTCCAGACACCGTTCGTCCATTCCATAAACTCTTTTTTGGTTATATCTGATTTTCGGCTGCCGCTCGTCTTTTTCCATTCCTTTTTATAGAGGACAACAATAACTTCAACAGGAGCTATTACATAGGGAGCAGTCGCAGAGAGCCAAGAACCCCAAGCTGTTCTTCTTGAGATATTTTGTTCATTCCAGATAATTGTAGAATGATATTTGAATCCAATTTGTTTTGCAATGGTTGTAATGTCTGCACACACACTTTGCTGCCCGCCTTTATTTTTATCTAAAGGAATATTTAAACAAAACCTCCCATCATCTTTGATGAACTTATAACATTGTGTAAGCCACTCTCTTGTAAATGAAAGATAATCATCATAGGACATAGTATCATCATGAGAGTTGTATTTTATATCTAAATTGTATGGTGGAGATGTGACGATTAAGTCTATAGAATTTTCATTGATGCTGTTTGTTTTTAAAATATCAGCGTTGTATATCCATATTGAATCAGTATGAAAAAACAATTCATCAGTTTGAAGGGCAATTGGCTTTGCAACATAAGTTGCCTCAGCTTCTCTTATCATGAAGTCAGTTTTTTTGAATCTGCTCGGATTCTGAGGAGCTTCAAAATTCTGGCTTTCTTTTAAATATTTCTCGATATTTTCTCGACTAAAACGTCTCTGCCCACCAGGTGTTTTTGTTGAGGATATTAAACCCTGCTTTTCCATACGATAAATAGTGGCTGTACTTATTCCAAGATATTTAGCTGCTTCTTTGGTTGTATAAACGGTTTTTTCTTCCATGGGGATGCCTCCAATAAATCCAGCACCTTTCAGCGGAGTATTTGGGAAGGGTGCTGGATAAAGTGTTAAAATGCTTTATCAGGACATTACAACATTAATCAACATTTGTCAACATTTATTTTGAACTGCCGCATATCTGCCAGCGTCCCCTTTTTGATAAAACTATACACAAAAAGAGGTATTTACTTGTTAGCAATCATGTAAGCCGATGAGAGACTACGAGTTGTTGTTAATAGGGTTGATATCCAGAGGAGTTCTCGGCGGAGGTCTTCAAAAGCTAACTCCCCATGCCCCTCCCTTGCCTGCCCCGCTTCGCCCCGGCCATGCTCCTGATAGCGGGGCTGGCGGAGCTATGCCGCCGATGAACGTTTCTCTTAACTTAAAACGGTTATTAACAATCCTAAAGTATTTTATCGCTTTTACTGCTTTATATGTTCCACGTGGAACATATATCATAAAAATTAGGTTTATTTCGGAAAAAAGAAAATTGATGTTCCACGTGGAACGATTGCTCAAAGGTTAAAAAGTAGGCAGAGCTCAATTATAGTAAGTGCGCCAATTGTCCACTTAATGAAGGTTCAAACAAATATTGTCCTATTGCCCTGAATCTTGTGAATATTACTGAAGAATTTAAGAACTGCTTTTCTTATGAAAATGTCGGTGTTAATGTAACCACTGAAGACAGGACATATTCAAAACACACATCACTTCAGGAGAGACTGAGCTCTTTAATCGGTATCGTTAAGGACGCAAATATAAATGCCCTTGTTAATCTTGATTGTTTTGCTACAATGGTCCCCCTTCAGGCAGAAGAAATGCTCAGGGAGATTGGCTGATTTTTACGTGAGGCAGCGGGGAGTCAGCTTATTTTAGAACCTCACCAAGTTTCTCTCTGAATTTTTTAGGGTGGGTTCCCTCCCAGTAAATCTTACCACAATCACTGCATTTCAGGAAGACATTGAAATTAAGCGAAACAAATTCAGGGACAAAATCCTGTATCTCTATCTTATCTAAAATCTTTTTGAGCAGGCCATTACATTCAACGCATCTGCTGAGAGGATTAAACTCTTTTAATTTTAGTGTATCTATTACCTCAACGAGCTGGTTATAAGAATCATTTGCCTTTATTAGCAGATAATCCTTAACCCCTTTTATCTTTATAAGGCGTGTGTCCCTTGTTAAGATAAGCCTATCTTGTTCTCTGGCTACTCTGATAAGCCTGCTGTCGCTTATATCTGGATAATATAATGTGTCGAATCCTAAAAACCTCAGCCACCTCGCGAGTCTGCCAAGCATGGCATCTGCAACGAAGTGCAAATTTCGTAAGGCGTTAGGCATAAAGGGATTTTCTACCTCTTCACGTCTCACGCCTCGCGTATTCTACTCTTCTGCTACTGGTTCGGGAAGCAGCGGCTGGAATTCTCTCTTCACAAAGGTGTTTTTGTATTTCGGCATTCCTGTGCCTGCAGGTATTATTCTTCCCATAATCACGTTCTCTTTAAGCCCTCTGAGTTCATCCACGGCACCACTGATAGCAGCCTCTGTGAGAACCCTCGTTGTTTCCTGGAATGAGGCAGCAGATACAAAACTGTCTGTTGACAGAGATGCCTTTGTTATTCCAAGCAATAATGGTTTACCCTGAGCCGGTTTACCGCCCTCTGCCTTTACCCTGACATTCTCCTCCTGGAATGTTCTCCTATCTACCTGTTCACTTATAAGAAAAGGCGTATCCCCAGGGTCTTCTATACGGACCTTTTTCATCATCTGCCTGACAATTACTTCTATGTGTTTGTCGTTAATCGAGACACCCTGCAGCCTGTAGACCTTTTGGACTTCATCAACGAGATAACTCTGAAGTTCTTGTGGTCCAAGAATATCAAGTATGTTCTGGGGGTTTACAGCTCCATCCATAAGCGGTTCGCCGGCCATTACCCAGTCACCTTGGTGTACACTCACATGCTTACCTTTAGGTATAAGGTATTCCCTCGTATTATCTCCACCCTCTCCACCCTTAACAACAACAACGCGCATTCCCTTCTGAGCGCCTCTGAACTCCACCATGCCGTCTATCTCTGTGACTATTGCCTGCTCCTTTGGACGTCTTGCCTCAAAAAGCTCAGCAACCCTTGGAAGTCCACCGGTTATATCCTTTGTCTTTGTTGTCTCCCTCGGTATTTTAGCAAGTATGTCGCCCGGAAACACGATATCGTTTTTATCAACGAGTACGTGTGCACCTGATGGCAGGAGATACCTTGCAAGATTATTTGTTCCGGGAATCTTGAGTGTTACCTTTCCATGTTCATCCTTGATCGAAACCCTCGGCCGCATATTTGCAGGATAGTCTATTATAACCTTGTGTGAAAGGCCTGTTGTTTCATCAACTTCTTCCTTTACTGATACTCCCTCAACAATGTCTCCAAGAGCTATCTTCCCACCAAGCTCTGTAAGTATTGGTGTCGAATAAGGATCCCATTCAACGAGCTTTTGCCCTATTCCAACCTTCTGTCCATTCTTAACCATCAGTTTTGCACCATAGACAACAGAGTACTTCTCCTTTTCTCTGCCCTCTGAATCCCCAACAGCAATGCCTCCATTCCTGTTCATAACAACAAGAAGGCCTTCACTGTTTCTTACAGTACTGATATTTATGAACTTTATAGTGCCAGAGTTTTTTGCCTCAAGTACTGTCTGTTCTACCACTTTTGAAACTGCACCACCAATATGGAATGTCCTCAGTGTAAGCTGTGTACCAGGCTCTCCAATTGACTGGGCTGCAATTATTCCTACTGCTTCACCTATTTCGACAGTTTCACCCCTTGCAAGGTCCATCCCATAACACTTTGTACATACACCAAACTTTGCCTGGCATGTAAGCACAGACCTTATCTTAACCCTGTCTATGCCTGCATCAACAATCTTCTGCGTCAGCTCCTCATCTATCTCCTGATTCCTCTTCATTATAAGTTCCTTGGTTATTGGGTCTTTTATATCCTCAACAGCAATTCTGCCGAGAATTCTATCCTCAAGAGGTTGTATTATCTCTCCACCTTCTACAAGGGATGTGACGATTATGCCATCGGCTGTCCCGCAGTCATCCTCAGCGATAATAACATCCTGAGCAACATCAACAAGCCTTCTTGTAAGATATCCTGCGTTTGCAGTCTTGAGGGCTGTATCAGCAAGGCCTTTCCTTGCGCCATGTGTGGAGATAAAGTACTGCAAAGGTGTTAACCCTTCTCTAAAGTTCGCGGTTATCGGTGTTTCTATAATCTCACCAGAAGGTTTTGCCATCAATCCTCTCATGCCTGCAAGTTGCCTTATCTGAGCAGCGCTTCCTCTCGCACCTGAATCAGCCATCATAAAGATGCTGTTGAATGACCTTCTCTCTTTGAGTTCTTCTTCAGAAAATGTCTTACCCTCTTCTGCCCCGAGCTCCTTCATCATCTCGTCAGCGACCTTTTCAGTCACGTTTGCCCATATATCAATCACTTTATTGTAGCGTTCACCATGTGTTATAAGGCCATCTGCATATTGTTTCTGAACCTCGATGACTTCCAGTTCTGCATTATGTATAAGCTCAGGTTTAGTTGTCGGGATGTGCATATCATCCATAGATATAGATATACCTGCCTTTGTTGCATATTCAAACCCAAGTCTCTCAAGATTATCGAGGAACACAACCGTATCACGTTTGCCTGACTTCTTATATATATATTCAATAATCTTTCCGAGTTCTTTTTTTGTCATGTCCTTGTTGATCATAGAAAAAGAGATTCCCTTAGGCAGTATCTCGCTGAAGATAATCCTGCCAGTTGTTGTCTCAACAAACTTCCCATCCATTCTCACCTTAATCTTTGCATGTTTATCCAGAATCCCGGCATCATAAGCAATCCTGACATCCTCAGGGTCAGCGAATATCTTTCCTTCACCTTTTGAACCTTTTCCTTCCTTCAATAGATAATAAATACCTAAAACCATGTCTTGTGTCGGAACAATAATCGGCTTTCCATTCGCAGAAGACAAAATATTATTGACAGACAGCATAAGTACCCTTGCCTCTATCTGAGCCTCTATCGAGAGAGGGACATGAACAGCCATCTGGTCACCGTCAAAGTCTGCATTAAAAGCAGTACAGACAAGTGGATGCAACTTTATAGCCTTACCCTCTACCAAGACAGGGTCAAATGCCTGAATACCGAGCCTGTGTAAGGTTGGTGCACGGTTAAGCAGAACTGGATGCTCCCTTATCACTTCTTCGAGCGCATCCCATACCTCAGGCTGCTCTTTTTCTACAAGCTTTTTTGCTGCCTTTATTGTAGTTGCATATCCTTTTTCTTCGAGTTTATTAAAAATGAACGGCTTGAAAAGTTCCAATGCCATCTTTTTTGGAAGACCGCACTGGTGAAGCCTTAGATCAGGGCCCACAACAATAACAGACCTCCCAGAATAATCAACACGCTTCCCTAAAAGGTTCTGCCTGAATCTACCCTGTTTACCCTTTATCATATCGCTCAGAGATTTAAGGGGTCTCTTTGTCGTGGTCTTCAGAACCCTGCCTCTTCTGCCATTGTCAAAAAGTGCATCAACAGCTTCCTGGAGCATCCTTTTTTCGTTCTTGATTATTACACTCGGTGCCTTAAGCCCTGTCAGCCTCTTAAGTCTGTTATTCCTATTTATAACCCTTCTGTAAAGGTCATTAAGGTCAGAGGTAGCAAAACGCCCACCTTCTAACGGCACAAGCGGCCTAAGATCAGGAGGTAAAACTGGAATGACGTCCATAATCATCCAGTCGGGTTTATTCCCGGATTTTCTGAATGCCTCCACAACCTTCAGTCTCTTTGTGAGCTTCTTTTTAATGCCCAACGATACAGTTTCGTTTATCTTTGTCTTGAGCTCTGCATAAAGGGCATCAAGATCAACCCCCCTTAAAAGTTCTCTTATTGCCTCTGCTCCCATTCCTGCCTTAAATCTTGAACCATACTCTGAGGTCTTCTTTTTATAATCTTCCTCGCTTAGTAATTCCTTGTCTTTAAGTGAGGTATCGCCCGGATCAATAACTATATAGTTTTCGAAGTAAAGAACCCTTTCAAGATGCCGCATGGTAATATCAAGGAGTGTGCCAATCCTGCTTGGCACACCCTTTAGAAACCATATGTGCGCAACTGGGCTTGCAAGTTCAATATGTCCTAAACGTTCGCGCCTCACTTTGGACTGTATGACCTCGACTCCGCATTTATCGCATACAATTCCTCTGTGCTTCATCCTTTTATATTTGCCACATATGCATTCCCAATCCTTTATCGGTCCAAAAATCTTTGCGCAGAAAAGACCGTCTCTCTCTGGTTTGAAGGTTCGATAATTTATAGTCTCAGGCTTTTTTACTTCACCGTAAGACCATTCTCTCATCTTTTCTGGTGAAGCCAGTTTTATCCTTATTGCCTCAAACTCTGTTGGATCCTTTGGCCTCTGAAAAATACTATAGATATCCTCTGCCAAACTATTCCCCCCTGCCTTTTTTCTCCAGAAGTTCTACATCAAGTCCAAGACTCTGGAGCTCTTTTATTAATACATGGAAAGATGCTGGAACCCCTGGTTCAAGGGTTGCATCGCCTTTCACTATTGCTTCATACATACGCGCCCTGCCAGCAACATCATCACTTTTGACCGTCAGAAACTCCTGAAGTGTATAAGCAGCTCCATATGCCTCCAGTGCCCATACTTCCATTTCACCGAGCCTCTGACCACCGAACTGTGCCTTTCCCCCGAGAGGTTGTTGTGTAACAAGAGAATAAGGCCCGATAGAGCGGGCGTGTATTTTGTCATCAACAAGGTGGTGAAGTTTCAACATGTACATGTATCCGACTGTCACGGGTGTGTCATAGGGCTCTCCTGTTCTGCCGTCATAAAGTGTTATCTGCCCCCTTGTCGAAAGTCCAGCCTTTTTAAGGAGATCTTTTATCTCTGCTTCTTTTGCGCCCTCGAATACGGGGGTCGCTACATAAAGTCCGAGGGCTTTTGCTGCCCAGCCAAGATGAGTCTCAAGTATCTGCCCAACATTCATTCTCGATGGGACACCCAAGGGATTAAGAACAATATCTACAGGTGTTCCATCTGGGAGATAAGGCATATCTTCTTCTGCCAGTACCATTGCAACTACACCCTTGTTGCCATGGCGGCCTGCCATCTTATCACCCATCTGGACTTTTCGCTTCATTGCAATATATACCTTTACTACTTTATTCACCCCTGGAGGTAGTTCATCACCCCTCCTTATTCTGTCAATCATTTCATCATACCTTGATTTGAGATAGCGAATGTAGTGATTAACTTCACTGTTTATAGACTCTATCTTTTCGCGTAAACCGCTATCTTCTATCTTTATGCGCATGAGATGCTCATTCTTAACCCTTTCGAGATGCTTTTCTGTAAGTTTCTTTCCATTAGGGCATATAATGTCTTTTGTCTTAGAATCCTTAATGTCTTCTGAAACCATCTGCCCAACAAGAAGTCTCCTCAACTTCCTGAACTTCTCATCCTTTATTATCCTTACCTCTTCTCCAAGGTCTCGCTGCAGTCTCTGTATATCCTCTTCTTCTATACTTTTCGCCCTTTCGTCCTTCCCTGTCCCTTTCCTCGAAAATATCCTCACATCAACCACTGTTCCCTCTATCCCTGGCGGCACATAAAGACAACTCTCTTTTACCTCCTCTGCTTTGTCTCCGAATATAGCCCTCAGAAGTTTTTCTTCTGGTGTTAGCTGTGTTTCCCCTTTAGGAATAACCTTACCAACAAGGATATCTCCCGGCTTTACCTCTGCACCCATCCTGATTATTCCGCTTTCGTCGAGGTCTTTTAATGCCTCTTCTCCAACGTTAGGGATGTCACGCGTAATTTCCTCTGGCCCGAGCTTGGTTTCCCTTGCCTCTATCCCGAACTGTTCTATGTGTACGGATGTGTAAACATCTTCCTTAACAAGCCTCTCACTGATAAGTATTGCATCTTCAAAATTATATCCGCCACACGGCATAAACGCGACAAGGACATTCTTGCCAAGGGCAAGCTCTCCAAGGTCTGTGGATGGACCATCAGCAAGTATGTCACCTGTTTCAACAACGTCACCAATATTAGCTATAGACCTCTGGTTAATAGTTGTTGCCTGGTTTGACCTCTGGAACTTTATAAGATTATATATCTCGACTCCTCCCCCATTTTCTGAACTCTTTACAACAATCCTCGAGGCATCAACACTTTCGACAATCCCTTTGCGCTTTGCAAATACAAGTGCGCCCGAATCTCTTGCCGCAACATGCTCCATGCCGGTACCCACTATCGGGGCCTCTGGCTGCAATAACGGAACTGCCTGCCTCTGCATGTTTGAGCCCATCAAAGCCCTGTTTGCATCATCATTTTCAAGGAATGGTATAAGAGAAGCAGAAACACCGACAATCTGTTTTGGAGACACATCCATGTATTGTACTCCCTGAGGTGATACCATCCTAAAATCTCCACCAACCCTGGCAGAAACTGTCTCCCCGGTTAGATTACCTTTTTCATCCATAGGAGAGGTTGCCTCTGCAATTACATAGTTTTCACCATCTATTGCGGTAAGATACTCTATATTTTTCGTAACCCTGCCATTCACAACCTTTCTGTAGGGAACTACTATAAACCCAAAATCATTTACCTTCGCATATGATGCAAGAGATGTTATAAGCCCGATATTTGGACCTTCAGGTGTTTCTATTGGGCATATCCTTCCGTAGTGTGTTGGGTGTACGTCCCTCACCTCAAAGCCAGCCCTCTCACGCGTAAGACCACCAGGACCGAGAGCAGAAAGCCTTCTTTTATGCGTAATCTCGGACAGAGGGTTTGTCTGATCCATAAACTGACTTAGCTGGCTCGAACCAAAAAACTCCTTTATGGCAGCCATCACAGGCTTAGCATTTATTAAACTATGCGGCATTGCTGTCTCAATGTCCGTCAGGGTAATCTTTTCCTTTATTATTCGTTCCATCCTGACAAGCCCTATCCTGAACTGGTTTTCAAGGAGTTCCCCGACCCTTCTAATCCTCCTGTTTCCGAGGTGGTCTATATCATCAACTTCTCCCTCCCCTGTCCTAAGGCCGAAAAGATATCTCACTATTTCCACTATGTCATTATCTGTTAGTACCCGGGTTTCTAATGGCACATTGATACCAAGCCTTAAATTTAATTTCAATCGTCCAACAGGAGAAAGGTCATACCTTTTAGGGTCAAAAAATAATCCATTAAATAGGTCCTTTGCAGCAGCTAAGGTTGGCGGCTCGCCAGGTCTCAATTTTTTGTATATCTCAAGATGTGCCTCTTCCTGCGTGCTAACTTTGTCAGTCAGAAGAGTGTCTCTGAGTGAAGGAAGATAGTGGACATTATCTATGAAAAGCAGGCTGAGCGAGTCAATTTTAAGAGAAAGAATTCTGTTAAAGGCATCTTCTGTAATGACCTCATTCCCCTCTACTACTACCTCTCCGGTAGAAGGATCAATAATGTCTTTCATGGTAATCCTGCCAAGAATTTCGTCCTTAGATATAGGTATTGTTTTAATTCCTGATGCCTCCATCTTTCTAACAGCACCTTTTGTAATTTTGCTCCCTTCCTTAACAATCAGTTCTTTTGTATCAGGGGCAACTATGTTATGGGCAGTCTTGAGTCCCACAAGGACTTCACTTACAGCACGCGTAAATTTATTACCATATATATTTATTACCTCTATAGGATAAAAAATCTTTAAAAGATCCTCGTTCGAATACCCTAACGCCTTGAGGACTATTGTTGCAGGAAGCTTTCTCCTCCTGTCGATTCTCACATATAGGATGTCCTTTGCATCAAACTCAAAATCAAGCCATGAACCCCGTGAAGGGATTACCCTTGCAGAATAAAGAAGCCTTCCACTGAAGTGTGTTTTACCCTTGTCATGGCTGAAAAATACACCAGGTGAGCGATGAAGCTGGCTGACAACAACACGTTCAGTCCCGTTTATTATAAAGGTTCCGGTATCGCTCATTAATGGCACCTCGCCAATATAAACATCTTCCTCCCTTGATTCTCTTAACCTCTTATCTTCCTTTGATTCAAATTCCCAAAGGTTAAGCTTTACTCTTATCTTCAGGGGAGCAGCATAAGTAATCCCTTTCTGTAAGCAGTCCCGGATACTGAACTTTTGTTCGCCTATCATATACCCCAAAAATTCTATAGAGGCTGTCTCGTTATAATCCAGTATCGGAAATACACTCAGGAATGCAGCCTGCAACCCGGATTCCTCCCTTTTGTCTAAAGGAACATCCTTTTGCAAAAAATTTTCATAGGACCCCTTCTGTATCTCTATGAGGTTTGGGATTTCCAGAAATGGGGGAACTTTTCCAAGGTTTAGTCTTTTTCTAAGAACCCTTGCCATATGTCTCCTTTTTACCCCGTTAGGGAATTCTTTCTAACGGGGCTTACTTAATTTCTACTGTTGCGCCCTGTTCTACGAGTTTTGCCTTTATTGATTCAGCATCCTCTTTTGAGACGCCGGTTTTTACAGGCTTTGGCGCTCCATCAACAAGGTCTTTGGCCTCTTTCAGGCCAAGAGAGGTAAACTCCCTCACAACTTTTATAACCTGAATCTTTTTTTCACCAACAGCAGATAGGATTACATCAAAGCTTGTCTTCTCCTCGGCTTCTTGCACAGATGCTCCGGCAGCAGACCCTGGCACAGCAGCCGCAGCAACTGGCGCTGCAGCAGTTACGCCATATCTCTCCTCGAACTCTTTTACAAACTTTGACATATCGAGGATCGTCATATTGTCGATAAAATCAAAAACCTGTTCTTTTGTAACAGCCATTGTTAGACCTCCTTTTTATTTCAGTGTTTAGTGTCAGTGTTCGGTGTCAGTAATTGGTCTTTGAATACTTTTCATAAACTGACACTGGCACTGTTCACTGACACTCTCTTTTATTTTTCAAAGCTTCCATTGCATAAGTAAAACTACTTACAGTTGCACTAAGCGCTCCTGCCAGTTTATTCAGAGGCGCCTCAAATCCACCTGCAAGCATGGAAAGTAACACTTTCCTCGGCGGTATCTCAGCAACAGATCTTAAATCATCTGATGCGCAGAACCTGCCTTCTATGACACCACTGATGACCTTGAGTTTCTCGTTCTTCTTTGAATACTCAAGTATCTTTTTTACTGTCAGCACTGGGTCGTCGTAGCTGATAGCTATGCCTACAGGCCCCTTGAAAGAATCTTTTGCAACTGACACAGGTGTACGCAGGGACGCAATCTCGGCCAGGGTATTTTTAACTATTCTGTATTCAAAGTTTCTATCCCTTAGTAGTTTCCTCAACTCTGAAAGCTCAGCAACGGTCAATCCCCTATAATCTGTGAAGATCACGGCCTTTGCTCTATCGAACCTGTCTTTTAGTTCTTTGATGACCTGTTCTTTTTTCTCCCTCTTCAGTTTATACCCCCTTTCCCAGAGATGCTATATCAACATCTATCCCCGGTCCCATAGTTGACGAGATGGATAACTTTTTAAGATACTTACCCTTACTTGTTGCTGGTTTTGCCTTTACTATTGATTCTATTACTGTTTTAGCATTATCATATAGTTTCTTAATGTCAAATGAGACCTTACCGATCGGGACATGTACAATCCCTGCTTTTTCAGCTTTATATTCTACCTTTCCAGCCTTTATCTCTTTAACAGCCCTCGCTATATCAAAGGTTACAGTGCCAAGTTTCGGGTTTGGCATAAGTCCCCGTGGACCGAGTATCTTACCTAATTTCCCTACAAGACCCATGATATCAGGGGTTGCAACAGTCTTGTCAAAGTCAAGCCACCCCTTGCTTATCTTCTCGACAAGGTCTTCCGCGCCACCAAAGTCAGCGCCTGCATCTATGGCCTCTTTTTCTTTTTCTCCTTTTGCAAAAACCAGAACCCTTACTTTTTTGCCCATGCCATGGGGAAGGACAACTGTACCTCTTACCATCTGCTCTGATTTCTTCGGGTCAATACCAAGATTTACTGCTAAGTCAATGGTCTCATCAAACTTGGTATAGGACGATTCCTTTACAAGGCTTATTGCATCTTCAAGTGAGTATTCTTTACCTTTTTCAATCTTTTCTCTTGCTGCCTTTATCTTCTTACCCATTTCTACCTCTTTACCCCGTTAGAAAATCATTTTCTAACGGGGTTTAATCTTTTATTTCTATCCCCATGCTTTTCGCGGTGCCACTTATTATCTTTACCGCTTCATCCAGCGAGTAAGCATTAAGGTCTGGGAGCTTTCTCTGTGCAATTTCTCTTATTTGCGCTGACGTAACCTTACCAACTTTATCCTTATTCGGGATACCCGATCCCTTTATGATGCCAGCAGCTTTCTTTAGAAGATCTGAAGCAGGAGGTGTTTTTGTTATAAATGTAAATGACCTGTCGGAGTAAACAGTTAATACCACAGGCACTATTGTATCTCCTAGTAACTGGGTCTGAGCATTAAATGCCTTACAAAACTCCATTATATTAACACCGTGCGGACCGAGTGCTGGCCCTACAGGCGGTGCAGGGTTTGCTTTCCCCGCAGGTATTTGAAGCTTGACCTGAGCGATTATTTCCTTTTTAGCCATAAAACCTCCTTATGCCCTCTCTACCTGGAAAAAATTAAGTTCAACAGGTGTTTGTCTGCCAAATATGCTTACCATTACGCAAAGCCTGACGTGGTCTATATCAACATCTTCAACAGTACCAAGGAAATTAGAGAAGGGGCCATCAACAATCCTGACACTCTCTCCTTTCCGGAACTGGGTCTTGACCTGTGGGATAGGCCCCTTCTCTATCTGCTGAAGTATTACTGCGATCTCTTCCTCGGATAGAGCAACAGGTTTTGTTCCACCTATAAAGCCAGTTACACGTGGGGTACTTCTGATGAGATGCCATGTCTCATCGTCCATTTCCATCTCCACAAGTATATATCCAGGATAAAATTTCTTGTCGCTTTCTTTCTTCTTACCTGCTTTTAACTCTATAACCCTTTCTGTAGGAATAAGTATCCTTGATATCCTATCTGTTAGGCCTTTTTTCTCTTTCTTTTCTTCTATAGTAAGTTTTACCTTCTCCTCAAAACCTGAATAAGTGTGAACTACATACCAGTTTTTTCCCATGGTCTTACCGTAGTACTATTCCTACTAATTTTGTGAGGCCGAGATCGACAACGCCTAAGAATAATGAAACCGCTATAACTGTGGTGATTACAACCCAGGTAGAACCGATAAGTTCATCCCTTGATGGGAAAACCACCTTCTTTATTTCAACCTTTACTTCCCTGAAAAATTCCTTAATCTTTTTTATCATACAATGCCTTCACCCATTTAACTTATTATCTTGCATCTCACTATTATCACTTATCACTTATCACTTATTTTTGTGGCAGGCCAGGAGGGATTTGAACCCTCAACCCTCGGATTTGGAGTCCGACGCTCTATCCGTTAGAGCTACTGGCCTATCCTCTGTATCGATTACGCTTTTACCTCCTTATGTAATGTATGCCGCCTGCAATGCCTGCAGTATTTCTTTAACTGAAGCTTGTCAGGTGTATTCTTTTTATTCTTCATACTTGAATAGTTCCTATTTTTGCACTCTGTACATTGAAACAATATTATATCTCTCATCGTTTTCTACTCCAGCACCTCAGTAACAACACCGGCGCCTACAGTCCTTCCACCCTCTCTTATAGCAAACCTTAACTCCTTCTCCATCGCTATCGGTGAGATTAGTTCTACTATAAGAGTTACGTTATCGCCGGGCATTACCATCTCTGCACCCTCAGATAAGTATGCTACCCCGGTTACATCCGTTGTCCTGAAATAAAATTGCGGCCTGTATCCCTTGAAAAATGGTGTGTGCCTCCCACCCTCTTCCTTTGTCAATATATATACCTCTGTCTTGAATTTCGTATGCGGCGTTATGCTCCCAGGCCTTGCTAATACCATCCCCCTCTCTACCTCGTCCTTGCCCGTGCCTCTGAGTAATACACCTATGTTGTCCCCTGCACGGCCTTCATCAAGCAGCTTCCTGAACATCTCTACCCCTGTGGCTACGGTCTTCCGTGTCTCTCCCAGCCCTACTATCTCTACCTCTTCCCCTACCTTTATTATCCCCCTCTCTACCCTTCCCGTCACTACCGTCCCACGCCCTGATATGGTAAATACATCCTCTATCGGCATTAAAAATGGCTTGTCTATCGACCTGTCAGGCGTCGGTATGTAACTGTCTACTGCATCCAATAGTTCATATATGCACTTGAACTCCTCTGCTTTGGGATCAGTGCTCGTGCTTGCCATCGCCTTCAATGCACTGCCCCTTATTATCGGTATCTTGTCCCCGGGAAATTGGTACTTCGTCAATAGCTCCCTCACCTCAAGCTCTACTAAATCTAAAAGCTCGGGGTCATCTACCATGTCTACCTTATTCATGAATACCACTATGTAAGGCACTCCTACCTGCCTTGCAAGCAGTATGTGCTCCCTCGTCTGCGGCATCGGCCCATCTGCTGCTGACACTACCAGTATCGCCCCATCCATCTGCGCTGCTCCTGTGATCATGTTCTTTATGTAATCAGCATGACCAGGACAATCTACATGTGCATAATGCCTCTTGTCTGTCTCATACTCTACATGCGCTGTCGCTATCGTTATTCCCCTCGCCTTTTCCTCAGGTGCGTTGTCAATACTGTCAAATGACCTGTACTGTGCCTGCCCTTTCAGCGATAGTATCTTCGTTATTGCTGATGTCAGTGTGGTCTTCCCATGGTCTACATGTCCTATCGTTCCTATGTTTGCATGAGGTTTTACTCTCTCAAATTTAGCCTTTGCCATATTTCCTCCTCTTTTACAGTTGTTAGTGTTCAGTTTTTAGTTCTTACAACAAACAACTGACAACTAATCACTGTCTTTATCCGCCTTTTACCAGTGATATAATTCCCTCGGAGACCCCTTTCGGAACCTCTTCGTAATGGGAAAATTGCATTGTATATGTGGCCCTGCCTTGTGTCTTTGACCTTAAATCAGTAGCATAGCCAAACATCTCTGACAAAGGGGCATGTGACTTTATTACCTGTGCATTACCCCTTCTCTCTATATTCTGAATCTTTCCCCTACGGGAGCTAATATCTCCTATTACATCACCCATATATTCCTCAGGGCTTACTACTTCAATACTCATAATCGGCTCAAGAATAACAGGTTTGGCCTTTTTTGCAGCCTCTCTGAATGCCATTGACCCTGCTATCTTAAATGCCATCTCAGAAGAGTCAACCTCATGATATGAACCATCATAAAGCGTTGCCCTTATGTCAACAACGGGGTATCCTGCAAGAATCCCTCTCTCCAACGCCTCTTTTATTCCCTTCCCAACAGCAGGTATATATTCCCTTGGAATTGTACCCCCGACTATCTCATTAACAAACTCAAACCCTTTATCGGTTTCTAATGGCTCAATCTTTATATAAACATGACCATATTGTCCGCGTCCCCCGCTCTGCCTTACAAACTTTCCCTCTGCCTTTGATACTGTCCTTATTGTTTCCTTGTAGGCAACCTGAGGTTTCCCGACATTTGCGCTGACTTTAAACTCCCTGAGCAGCCTGTCCACAATAATCTCAAGGTGAAGTTCTCCCATACCGGATATAATCGTCTGCCCTGTGTCTTCATTAAAGGATACCCTAAATGACGGATCTTCCTGAGCGAGTTTAGCTAAAGACTGCGAAAGCTTTTCTTGGTCAGCCTTTGTCTTTGGCTCAATAGCAACAGCCATAACCGGCTCAGGGAACTCTATCGATTCAAGTATGATAGGATTTTTCTCGTCGCATAAAGTATCACCCGTAAGCGTACTTTTAAGTCCAACAACTGCTGCAATATCACCAGCAGAAACCTCTTTTATCTCCTCCCGCTTGTTTGCATGCATCTTAAGCAGCCTTCCAACTCTTTCCCTTATATCTTTTGTCGAGTTATATACATAGGAGCCTGCACTCAACACCCCTGAATAAACCCTTATGAATGTAAGTTGCCCTACAAAGGGGTCTGTCATCACTTTAAATGCAATAGCAGAAAATGGTTCATTATCTTCAGCATGTCTGATTATCTTAGAACCATCGCCGGGCATTATTCCTATAACAGGAGGGATATCAAATGGCGAGGGGAGATAATCAACTATTGCATCGAGCAGAAGCTGGACGCCTTTATTTCTAAATGCAGAACCACATATAACAGGTGTAAGCTTCATTTCTAAAGTGCCTTTCCTTATTGCTGCCTTTATCTCATCTACACTTATTTCTTCTCTACCCAGGAATTTTTCCATAATATTCTCATCAACGTCAGATAGGGCTTCAAGCATCTTTTCTCTATATTCAAATGCATAAGGCATAAGTTTATCCGGAACATCTCCCTCGGTATATTTCGCACCTAATGTCTCGTCATCAAAATAGACCGCCTTCATTCTTACAAGGTCTATAGGTCCCCTGAACTCATCCTCGGCTCCTATAGGTATCTGAATAGGAACAGGACTCGCACCAAGGCGTTCTATCATACTATTTACACTCATAAAAAAATCAGCACCTACTCTATCCATTTTATTCATAAATGCAATTCGTGGCACACCGTACTTATCGGCCTGCCTCCAGACGGTCTCTGACTGAGGTTCAACACCTGCAACAGAATCAAAAACAGCAACAGCACCATCGAGCACCCTTAAAGACCTTTCAACCTCGATGGTAAAATCGACATGTCCTGGTGTGTCTATGATATTAATTTTATAGTCTTTCCATAAACATGTGGTAGCAGCAGATGTTATGGTTATACCTCTCTCCTGCTCCTGAACCATCCAGTCCATAACAGCAGTGCCTTCGTCTACTTCGCCTATCTTGTAGGTAACACCTGTATAATAGAGGATTCTTTCTGTAGTCGTAGTTTTCCCTGCATCTATGTGCGCCATAATACCAATATTGCGTGTCTTCTCTAATGGAAACCTTGACAAATGCCTTCTCCTCTATTTTTTCTACCATCTATAATGGGCAAAGGCCTTATTCGCCTCGGCCATCTTGTGGGTATCTTCTTTCTTTTTAATAGAAGACCCTGTGTTGTTAAAAGCATCAAGTAATTCCCCTGCCAACTTTTCCTGCATGGTCTTTTCACTTCTATCTCGCGAATATTTCATAATCCACCTGAAGGCAAGAGCTGTACGTCTATGTGGTCTTATTTCAACGGGTATCTGATAAGTTGCACCGCCAACCCTTCTTGGTTTAACCTCTATAACCGGTTTTGTATTTTCAAGTGCAGTCTTGAATACCTTAAGCGGATCACTCCCTGTTTTCTTTTTTAATATGTCAAAAGCACCATAGCAAATCCTCTCTGCTGTGGATTTCTTGCCGCTCTCCATCATTGCATTCATAAATTTGCAAACAATTTTGCTGTTGTATTTAGGGTCAGGTAAAATTTCTCTTTTTTCTATAACTCTTCTTCTCGGCATTTTATGACTCTCTTATTTGGGCCTCTTTGCCCCATACTTTGACCTTCCCTGCCTCCTGTCAGCAACTCCCATGGAATCCAGGGTACCCCTGATGATGTGATACCTGACACCTGAAAGGTCTTTTACCCTGCCACCTCTTATCATTACTATAGAATGTTCCTGAAGATTGTGGCCTACTCCAGGTATATATGCTGTGACTTCCATTGCATTCATAAGCCGTATTCTTGCAACTTTCCTCAGCGCTGAGTTTGGTTTTTTGGGCGTTGTTGTATAAACCCTTAAACATACTCCCCTCTTCTGGGGACACCCCCTTAATGCAGGGTTTTTTGTCTTACTCTTGAGCTTTTTACGCCCATTTCTTACTAACTGTGCTATAGTAGGCACTTTACCTCCGCTGACTTTTTTAAATAAAGAAATAGATTATACAGCAAAAAGGAATAATACCAGAGAAGCTCTTTTTTTGTCAAGCCAACGTATTGACCCAAATCCCGATATAGAAATTACGTAAACCTATCCGAATAATATTTAGAGGCAATTTTTTCATTATATGGTATCTGTTTCTGTTAAGTTAGCCTCTAAAATTT
>Ga0210021_1000785_pt1 | contig 33942 bp, 35 predicted proteins | sample CryGeymeta201517_FD_183981 | JGI IMG/M metagenome (GOLD analysis project Ga0210021, IMG submission 183981) | Groundwater microbial communities from Crystal Geyser aquifers in Utah, USA - Crystal Geyser metaG 2015-17 (SPAdes) (version 2) | ecosystem: Environmental > Aquatic > Deep subsurface >... | reverse complement strand
CTGGAGGATGTCGGTACAGGCTTTGCACCGGGCGAACGCATTACCCACCGTGAGTACGGCCAAGGGGTCGTACTCGATGCCGCGCACGATGGCTATTTGCGCGCGTTTTTCGGTGTCGGCGAACGCAGCGTACCGCTTGCTTCGATCCGTCGTGAGTTGGCGCGCACCGAACGCATTCTGCGCGCGGTGGACGGCAGCGCCGAGCGCGCACGCAAGGTGTGGCTTTCCTACGAGGCCCACGCACTACCGGTGATGGAAAGCGCATCGGCGCTGACTTCGGCCAAGATCGACCTGTTGCCGCATCAGGTAGTGCTGACGCATCGCATTGCCACCGCATCGCCCCGGCGCTACCTCATTGCCGACGAGGTGGGGCTGGGCAAGACCATCGAGACGGCACTGATCCTGCGCGAGCTGGCGAGTCGAGGTGAACTGACACGGGCGCTGATGGTGGTGCCTGCGGGACTGGTGAATAACTGGCACCGCGAGCTGAATGAGGTGTTCAATCTCGATTTCGAGGTATTCGGCTCCGAGGGCGACATCACCGACCGCAAGACCAATGCCTTCGCCAAGCACGACCGGCTAATCGCCAGCATCGACACATTGAAGCGCCCGGCGCGTATCAAGCGTCTGCTGGACGCGCCGCGTTGGGATCTGGTGGTGTTCGACGAGGCGCATCACCTCACCGCCTATCGCACCGGCGGCAAGGTCAGGAAAACCGAGAACTACAAGCTGGCTGAAGCGCTGAAAGATCACTCGCGCGATCTAATGCTGCTTTCGGCCACACCGCACCAAGGTAATCATTTCCAGTTTTGGATGTTGGTGCAGTTGTTGAATCCGACATTGTTCGGTAGTCCCGAGGACATGTTGGAAAACCGCCATCGTCTGAACACGGTGATGTACCGCCGCACCAAGGCAGACGCGTGCCAACCGGATGGATCGCCGCTGTTCGCCCGGCGATGGGTGCATACCGAATCGTTCGTGATGGGCGAGGAGGAACGGCGCTTCTACGAAAAGCTACGCGAGTATCTGGAAGACGGATTTAATCTGGCGCAACGGCAAGGTGGCAAAGGACGAGCGCTCGGCTTCTTGATGGCGATCTTCCAGAAGATCGCGGCATCGAGCTTCGCAGCCGTGCGACGCACGTTGAAGCGACGGCTATTGATGTTGACCTTGCACGAGGCTTTTCTGCGCGACAAGGATTTGGACATCGAGGGCCGCGAACGCTTGACCGATGAAGCGCGCGAGCTGATCCACCAAGAATTCAATCTAGCACGTGACGGTATTGGTCGCAGTGAGGTGGATCGCGTGCTGGCCGATCTCAAATATCGGCTAGTCAAAAAACTCGACGAAGAAGCGCTGGAACTCGCTTCCGATCCCTACGGCAGCGAATACTCGGCCGCGCATGCGGAAGAGGCCGCGTCGGCAGTTGTTGAGCTGCATCTGCCGGAAGAACGCCTCCGCATTGGCGATTTACTCAAGGTCTTCCCGCAGCAGCGAGAAACCAAGGCACAGAAGCTACTCGATGGCCTTGGCACCCTGTGGCGGCAAAACCCCAACGAAAAAATCGTGGTGTTTGCGACCTACCTTGGCACAGTGGATTTGATTGCACGGGAGATTGAACAGACGTTTCCCGGTCAAGGAGTGGCGGTGCTACGCGGAGGCGATCACGGTGCAAAGCTGGCGGCCGAGCGCCGCTTCCGTCTGAAGGATGGGCCACGCGTACTGGTTTGCACCGCAGCCGGACGGGAGGGCATCAACCTTCAGTTTGCGCGCATCCTGTTCAATTTTGATTTGCCGTGGAACCCGATGGACGTGGAGCAGCGCATCGGACGCATCCATCGCTACGGCCAGAACCACACGGCGCAGGTATACAACCTCGTGCTGTCCGACACCATTGAGGGCCGCATCTTCTTGATGCTGGATGAGAAGCTCACCGAAATCGCGCGGACTGTCGGCAAGGTGGATGATCAAGGGAATGTCGCCGAAGATCTTCGTGCGCAGATTCTTGGCCAGCTATCAGAGCGACTCAACTACGACCGCCTGTACCAAGAGGCACTGTCCGACCCCGAGCTGAAGCGCACCCAGGTGGAGCTTGAGGCGGCGCTATCGAATTCGCGCGAAGCGCGGCAGGTGGTGTTCGACCTGTTCCAAGACCTCGAAGGCTTCAGCCTCGACGACTACAAACCCTTCTCTGATGTGTCCTCCAGTCTGGATCGATTGGTGCGGTTCATGTCGGCAGCAGTGACAGATCGACAGCAGCGACTCGTCAAGGTGGACGACCAGACCTATGACCTTGTGACCGTCGATGGTGCGCGCAAGGCCCGGTTCACATTGAACCGAGAGACGGCAACGAGTAACGACAACGTGGAGCTGATGGGGCTGGATCACCCACTGGTGCAGGAAGAGCTTGGTCGCTGGCGCATCGTGCCGCCGGAAGATCTTGGAATTGCTGTTGCGGCCGAGGTCGACGATCCAGTACTGCTGTCGTTTTGGATGGTCGAGACCTCCGGCAAGAACGGAGAGCGCCGCGTGGTGGTTCAGCCAATTGCTGTCAAGCAAGACGGCACACGGGTGCCTGCGGTGGAGCGGCAATGTGAACGCTACCTGCAGTCTCCGATAACCACGCCGAGATTCACGCCGGATCAGCGGCTCGAAATGTTTTCACGCGCCGTCGAACCTACGCTGCAGCGTGAGCTCAAGCACAAGGGCGCGGCGAATGGCGATGGCAGCTACTCGGCTGAACTGATTGGCTATGTTGAGATCGTTGGTCAGGGGGCGTGATGCTGGACGAATACTCAATCGAGCAGCGCGCGACGCAGATTTTCGATGCGCGAACCAAGGAATATTTCTCCGAGGTACTGAGCTGCTACTCGGCAGGCAACTACCGGTCATCTGTGGTGATGCTTTGGTCGGTAGCGGTCTGCGACCTGCTCTTCAAGCTGCAGAACCTCGTCGATCTATACGGTGACGCCAAGGCCAAGGAAATCCTTGCAGACATCGGTAAGCTGCAGCAGGACAACGAACGATCTCCGATTTGGGAGACGAAGCTCGTCGAGTCGGTCGCCGAGCAGACGCAGCTTCTTGACATCGCCGAGCGGGAAAACCTGCTGCATCTGCAGCGTCAGCGTCATCTCGCCGCTCACCCGGTGGTCAACGCGAACTTCCAACTGCATCGACCGAACCGCGAGATGGCACGCGCTCTCATCCGAAACACCCTCGATGGTGTGCTGACCAAAACCCCGATCTTGTCCAAGCAGATCGTCAACGAGCTCGTCGGTGATCTCGAACAGGCATCCGGGATTCTGATTGATGACAAGAGGTTGAAGGCGTACCTGGAGAGCAAGTACTACAACCGGTTCAATCCCGAAGTGGAGAAGGCAGTCTTCAAGGCCCTCTGGAAGTTTGCATTTCGGCTGACCGACGAGCCGTGCGAAAAGAACCGTGCGATCAACTACAGCGCTTTGCGGTTGCTGTTTGGGAGAAATCCCGGCCAGTTCAAAACGCAGATCGAAGCGGACAAGGACTACTTCAGCACGATATCAACCGGTGGTGCCCCGGTTGTCTGCTTGATTCATTTCCTGGCTCGCGAGCCACAACTTTACGGCCTACTGGCAGATCACGCCAAGGCGGCCATTCAGCACGCGGCCGAGAGTGATGCCTCTGCCCGCTGTCTGGCATGGTTCATCGCCGCGAACCTTCAGGAGCACTCGGAACGACTTGGTGAATGGATTGCGGGAAAGGATTACCCACAAATCGAACGCGTAACCTGGGACGCCATCGAGGAAATATCCGATTCGCCAGAATGGGCCAAGATGGTGATTCGCCTTGCGAACAAGTACTACGTTGCCAGCGGGAGCTACAACGGTGCGGATCGGCGTTTCACAGAGGTGATCAAGCCTTTGTTGGACAAGTACGAGCTTGACGATTGCGTTGACCTGATTGAAGGGATTCAAGGCAACGATCAAACTTGGAGCCGTGGCCGTGCGGGTGATGATCACAAAGTGCTGCGAGATCGCGTGCTCGCACTCGATCCGAAGTTTGACTTCTCTTCATACAAGGTATTCACCCGGTATTTGGACAACTAGCCAGCAAGCAAGCGCAGTTCCGCATCGCGCCTGATGACCAGCCCGGGTAGAACCTTGCCGCCACCATAGACCCACCGGCGCAGTTCCTGCGCAACGGCAACCCAGTCCCGCTGGTTGATCCGCCTCCGCAGCGTCGATGTCTGCAGCCGCCCAGCCCCAAGGTTGAACGTGAAGTCCACGATGGCCGCGAGCCGTCCCTCGGGCTCGGTGGCCAGCACCGGACAGTAGCGCAGCGTGGCGGAGAGTGCCGTTCGCAGGTCGCCCGCCAGATAGACCTCGGCTTCGGTCTCCGTGATCGGCGGGTGCTTCGGATCACAGAGGTGACCGTAGCCAATCGTCCAGTACCCTGCAGGGCAGATATAGGGGTGTGCGCGTCCAGGATCGGCTTTCGGCACGCGGTGGAACCCCTCGAAGCGCTTGGCCAGCTCGATGGCCGTTTTTGGCACCCTGGTCACGAGCGCACCCGGTCGAACACGCGTCCCAGGAACCAGAAATTCAACACCCCGGCCCACAGCGCCTGATCGGCTTCCGTCCATGCGTGCAGGATGGCCGTGCCCCAGCCAGCGCCAGCGGTCACAGCGGCCGCGAACGCTGCCGTCTTGGCTGCGCAGTACAACGCCATGAACCAGTAGGTGATGACGGGCCGAACGCTGATCGACAACGCGTCTGCCCAGCGCACACCGGTTTTCTCCCCTTGGGTGCGAACCGCCTCGCGCAGCGCATCGACGGCACCGACGTTCCAGGCGGCCTCGGCACTCGCGCCGATTTCGGCCATCCTCTGCGCGCCGCGAATTTTCTCGAACTCCAGCGCCTTATCCTGCATCGCCAGTTCGTGGCCACGCTCGCCTTGGCGGTCGAGCCACTTTAGGATCTCCGGCGCGAGTCGGAAGACGCCGCCCAGGAGTCCCCCGAGCAAGGTCTCGATCATTGGGTGCCTCCCATCAGTTTGAGCTTGATGGCGACTCCGACCATCAGTGCGGCCAGGATGCCCGTGGTCACGAGCTTGATCACAGTCCGCCAGGCCGTGCGGCGGGCATCGCGCCAAGCCTCCAGCAAATCGCGCAGCTCGCGGATGTCGCGGGCAGCGTGGCCGTTCTCCATGCCAAGATGGGCGAGACAACGCTCGGCACCACGTTCAGCGGCACGGTCGAGCAGGTCGTCGAAGTCATCCTTGCGCAGCAGGAGCATGTTCTCGACGAGCGCGGGTTGTTGTTCAGGTTCGGTCATTTGCTTTCTCCAGAAATGCGAAACCCGCCCGATGCGCGAGCATCAGGGCGGGTCTCAGGGTTAAATCAGTGGGGTTTCAGATCTCGATGATTTCCAGCATCAGGCTGGGGGCGATACCTTCAATGGCGTCGTCGCGCACGAACACCTTCTGGCCAAGGGCCGCAGAGCCCCTCGCCTTGATTCGGCCGCCACCGGGCAATGCGACCGTGGCCACGCCGGAGCCGACGTCGATCACGGTTCCCGCCTGTAGCGGCGGGTCGGGGATGAGCTGGCGAAACTGCTCATAGAGGTTATGCATAGGCCTGCACTCCCAGCGTCTGCCAGACCTCGGGCAACCCGGCTTCCACTTGGGTCGAGCGCACGAGGCCCAGCCGCGTGACGCTGCCGTCCTGGTACTCCACGAATGCGCCGGGCTCGATGATCCCGGTCTCAGCGAGCACCGGCAGGCGCAGGCTCACCTCGATCTGTTGCCCGGTATCAGCCAGTACGGCGATGCCGCGTTGCCGCGCCGCAGCGGCTTCGGTGATCAGCGGGTCGACGACCATCGGTGCCAGCACATCCCCGGCAGTCCCAGCCCGGGTCACCTGCCCGAGCACGCCTACGTCCTGCCCGGAAACGAACACGCGGTTGTACGCAGGCTTTTCCAACCAGCGCAGCGACTCGCGGGCGACAGCATCGACGGGCAACACGAAGTCGGGCGTGACCGTGCTCCATTCCCAAGGCGCGACCGGGTAGCGATGACGCACGCGGATGCTCTGGGCCGAGGGATGCGGAATCAAGTAGCCACCTGCAGCACCGGCAATGGCGGTCAGTGCGTCGATCCACGACCCCTGCTGCGCGAACGCACCGGCGGGGACGTTCCAGTCGGTCAGGCCCCAATCGACCGCCCAGCCCAGCGGGATGCCATTGACCGTGAGCACGTCGTCCATCAACTGCCGAGCAGTGCGGCCCTCGGTGTTCGAGAACGTCATCACCGGCGCGTAAGGCGCGGCCAGAACGGCGTTGCGCCCTCGTCCCGAGATGCGGATGCTCGCGTCGCCAAACACCCGCTCGCGGCTGATGCTTTCGGCCAGCACCCGGAAGGCCGTGCCGTTCACGCTGGCCAGCAGTTCGACCGGACCGCCGTTGCTGCCAGGTGCGACAAGATTTTCTGCGGCGGCGGGCAGCAGCGCATCGAAGCCCCACGTCCAGGAGGCGGCATCGAGCGCAAGTGAAAGGCTGAACACTGGCACCGGCAGGCCATCGGGCAGCCGGTGCAGGGTCACGTTGTTGATCACGAGATAGACCCTCCTAACGGGAACGACCACCGGCTCCCCATCGGGAGGTGGGTCGATGTGGTTTCTACAAACGAACAGCAAGTGGCTGTCCGCTGGAGCCAACGCGGCGAACAGCAGGTGGGCGCTCGGCGTGTAGCAAGGTTGCGGCGCGGGCGGCTCGGGGATCACCCACACGCTGATGCCGGGCGGTGGCCGCATAGCATCATGGTAGCGGCCAGGCCAGCCCACCGGTCGGCGGCTTGCGCTCTGGAAGTCCGAACCCTGGCGCTGCGTCAGCGGCCTTGCGTTCTGCCAGAGGGCGAGCCGACCGGCGCGCTTGCCGCGATCACCGTCCTGATGCGCGAAGCGCGTGGCGTCGCGCAGACGGGTGGCGTTCTGGAACACGGCCAGACTCATCGGCGAGATGGACGTGGCGTCCTCGTGGCGGAACCACGTCGCGGCGTGCAATGGCATCGCCTGCTGCTGACCCGTGCGGCGTTGCAGTGGCGCGGCCACCAAGACCGGCGGCAGGTGGTGCGCAATGCCGTGAACCGACACGCCCGCACGCTGCCACACCGCACCCCAGCCTGCGGGCGTCGCCGTCGCATCCTGCTGGCTCTGCGCTGCGCCGTCCTCGCGCTGCGCGGCCTGCTGCCATTCGTGCGCCGTTTGGCCCACCGTCGGGCGCTGCGTGCGCGAGGCGTAGCGCACCTCGCCGGTGAGCACCACCCCGGGCAGGCTGGCCACACCAACGTTGATCGGCACGCTCGGGCGCAGGGTGAGCGTGCTGACTGTCAAGCCCGGCAACTCGGCCAGCACATCCAGCTGCGCAAGCAGGATGAAGGCAATGCTTGCCACCGGCAGCGGCAGCGTGGCCCGCACCGTCACATCGTTGCTCGGGGCGATGTAGTTGGCCCCGAACACCAAATTGGCGTCGGTAGCAGCCGGTTGATCGAAGAGCAGGTCGACGTTCTGCCCAGAGTTCGCAGGCATCGCTCACCACACCACGCTTCAGCCCAGAATGGCCGACACCATCCGGGCGTCGCCACCCAGATAGAGGTTGGTACTAGCGAGCTTCACATCGCCAGCGCCATCGGTGCCGCTGCAATCCAGATCGAGCGCGGTGACCTCTTCGCCGTTGACCAGCCGCGCCCAGGTGGCGATGCCATTGGCTACGATGAGGCCGTCCTCCTGCTGGGTGAGCGTTAGCAGCCCGTCCGCAATCGTCCCTGCGGGTTTGGTGAGCGCGATCTCGACCAGCATCGCGCTCGAGGGCGTCGTCGCCGGGGTGACGGGACGCGTGCCGCCATAGATGCGCAGCCGCGCCGGGTTGGTTCCCGCATCGAGGAAGGCCAAGGTGCCCGCCAGCCGCGCCTCGTTGTGTTCCTGCGTGATGGCAACGGTCACGGCATCATCTCCGGGCGTAGGTTGTCCGCGATCACCGCGCGGTACATCTGCTTGTGGTCGTAGCTGACCACGGTGTAGCGCTGCGCCGGGTCTAGCAGTTCGAATCGGTAGTTGCCTCCGGTGTCTGACCAGGTCTCGGCGACCAGGACGCGGGTGTTCTCGCTGATGATCTGCACCCGCCGCACCAATGGCTGGTCAGGCTGGCCCTTCTCCTTGACGGTGCCGGTGATCTGGCCGTTGCCGCCGAAATAGATATTCCGGCGTGCGCTGGCCACGCCATGATACTGGCGCGGGTAGATGCCTGGCTGATCCCACTGATCGGAGTTCGGGCTGTGCAAGCGCTGCAACGGGGCGACAAACACGTTCTCGTCTGCCACGTTTACCTCCACGGCCCGGTGATGTCGAACGCGATCTGAGCGCCTTCGGTTTCCGAGCTGTACTGCGTCCTGACCAGCAAGAAGCGCTTGCCCGCCTGACCCACCACGTTGTCCACGATGGTCTGATCGCTATAGGGCCGGTCTTGGGGCATCCACAGCATCCCGGGCAGGATGCCGCGCATATGGCCGTCCTCCTGCTGCACATAGGTCGGCAGCAGCCACAGGCTGTAGTCCGGGCCGTTCGGAAACGGCATCGGGCCCCGGCCGCAGATTTGCTGGTTGTTGTTCGTGTTCAGCGACGTGAGTCCGAACCGGACGGGATTGCCGAGTTGGGTGTGATTGCGCAGCAGCACCTTACCGGTGAATCCCCGAGACAAAATCAGCCCGTAGTCGCTTAACTGCCCTGGATAGCTTACGTATCTGCTCATCCCCAGATCGTTGTCATCGGCGGCCAGCACCGTCGCGTAGTTGTCGGCGGGCTTGAAGCTCGTGATGTCGCCGAAGCAGTAGCTGTTGCGGCCATTCGAGGGGTAGCCCGCTGCGTTGGTGCAGAAGAGGTAGAACAGCCGGTCGTCGCCGATCAGCACCCAGTTGCGGTTGCCGACGCCGTGGTCGCCGTTGCGTTCGTAGCCGATGGTTCTGGCGTGGTACCACTTGTGCCAACCCCACTGGTTGGCCTGCACCTGCTTCCAGTTCTTCGTCGGGTTGTTCGGGTCATAGGGGGCCTGCGCGCCGACGATGGTGTCGATGTCGGTCATGTTCTCGCAGATGCCAACATTCGCCCACTTGGCCCACGTCGTCGTGTAGCCGGGCGTCTTCAGGCTGTCGTCGATCAGCAGCAGGTTCTGCGGCGAGGTGGGGTTCTGGCTGCGGTACGCCGCCTTGTTCGTACCCGCGAACGCCTTCTCCCAGCCCAGTGGCGCGACCTTGGCCGCGAGGCTGGTCGCGCTCGTCGCGGGCGAGACGGGCGAGCCGGTCACCGCATAGGTGAACGTGGTCATCGTCGCCGTCAGGACGCGGAACTGCCCGTTGTACTCGGGCTGGTCGGCCCCGGCGATCTCGACCACCTGCTCGGGCGAGTAGGCGTGGCCCGCGCTGATGGTGGCGGTGGCCACGCCATCGGCGAAGGTCAGCGTGTCGATGGCCTTCAAGGCGAAGCCGTTGACGAGGCAGGCATCGAGCATCGTCACCAGATCGCCCCAGTTGTTGGTGATCTGGGGCGCGCCGGTCATGCCGCTGTTGAAGTATTTGACGGTGAGGTCAGCCATTGAATTGATTCCTTCTGGTCAAGGGGTGTCGACGTCGCCGCGAATCAGCAACGTGAAGTGGTCGTCGGGCACGGATTCCGGCCCCTGCTGGACGGTGCGCACCACCCAGACCGGGAACTGGCTGCCGATGGTGTTGAAGCGCAGCACGTTGCCGGTGGCCCAGCCGTTGCCCCAGCCGAGGGCTGGCAGACGGAAGTACGGCACGCCGGTCGCCGGGTTGTTGGGCTCGCAGTCGGCGCTGGTGTTGCCGGTGGCGATCACGCCGACGTTCTCGCCGATGACTTCGAACGAGGTGCTGTTGGTCATGCGCACCACCCAGCGCTCGGTGAGCGCGCCGCGATTGGTGACCGTGATCGGGTACTGGGTGTGGTTGAAGGTGGCAGTGGCGTCGCTGCCGACGAGTTCATCCGACCAGCTGCCGTTCCAGGTGCTCTGGTCGAACACGAGGTTCACGCGGGCGAACAGGTCACCGGCCACCAGCGCACTGGAGACGAAACTGCCAGAGGCTGGATCGCCGGTACTAGCCAGCGGATAGGCGTGCGTCAGCGGGCGCGTGAAGCTGATCTCGCCGTTGATCTGCACATCGCGCACCACGGCCATGTCCTCGATGCGGTGCTCGATGGTCACAGGCTGGCTGTAGCCGGTCACGTCGGTGAAGGTGACGGTGCCCGCTTCCAGATCGGTGATGTAGCCGATGTGGATCACCACGCCGTCGTGGCCGACCACGCGCACGCGCGAAAGACGCACGCGGGCACAGTCGATGGTCTGGCCGTTGCTGACCGAGGCGGTGATGCGACCGGTGTGGCCGACGACGGCGAAGCCACCGGGGCGAAAGATCGGCACCCGCCCGTCGCTGGGCAGGCGCACCGGGTCGATACCCAGCAGCGCCGCATCCAGGGGCAGATAGCTGTAGGCCACGGCGCTGTAGCGCAGGCTGGAGGCCGCCACCGGCTCGGGCCGGAAGATATTGCCGTCCGGTCGCACGTTATCGGCGTCGAACCACGGCTCGCTCTCGTTGCCCGCCGCCGTGACCACGGTGCCAAACCGCACCCGCACGAGGCCGGTGTCGTAATCGACATTGCCGATGACGCCGGACGCGGTGATCGTGCTGTCGATGCCTGCCGTCACGGTCTGGGTTCCACCCACCGCGCGGGCGAACTGGATGGAGAGCGATCCCGGGCGCAGTGGCGCGGCACCGGTGCGGAACACGTACTCGCTGGAGATGTTCTCGCCGACCGTGGTCACGCAACTGGCGCGCGTGATGCTGTTGGTCGCGCCTGCCGACCAGGATGTGAGCGCCACGTCCCCGGACAGGTAGTTGATCGTGCCGCGCGTGACCCAGCCGCTGGGCGTGAACTCGCGCAGCGTGCCCTGTCCGTTGTCGCCCCAGGGCTGGCTGCCTGCGATGGCCAGCAATACCGTGCCGGTCACCACCTGCGCGTTGACGCCGGGCACCAGCCGAAACGCCAGGCTGAACGCGAACGTCTCGCTGTGGTTGCTGGTCGAGCCCGCGCTGTTGTAGCGCAGCTTCACGTAGCCGGACTCGTCGTTCGGGTACATAGAAGGCGCGTCCACGTAGCGGATGCCGCCGTAGTTGAGGCGGAACATCTGGCCGCCGGCCGAGGTCAAGCCGAGGCTCTGCGCGCTGTAGACTGGACTTGGAATCTGGACAGTGACGTCGGGCTGGAACTGCACGGCCCCAGTGGCGTAGTTAACGGTGCCGATGACTTGGCCTGCGCGTAGCACATTGCCCGCGCCATCGTCGCGGGCGTACTGCGTTGGATCGACGAGATTCAACAAACCCAGTCCCATCGCCTGAATCTGCTGCGTCGTGTAGGCCCCAAGCACAGCGGTATCGGCCAGGGTGTTCCATTCGATCTCCAATGACCCCGGCTCGATGGCGCCCAGGGTCGCGGTCACCGGCACCTTGCCCTGGCCGTCCCGCGAGGGGTGCGCGAAGCTGTCTTCCTGCTTGGGGCCTGCAACGTAGTCCACGGTCAGCAGCGCGCCGACGGGCGGCAGGACATGCGGCGCGAAGCTCAAGCGGTTCTGCGCGACGTTCAGATTGCCGGTGGCGTCCCCAATGATCTCGCCAGAGGTTGCGGCGGACGCCGTGCGGGTGCCCGTGCCGCTCTCGTGCGGCCAGGTGATGGTGAGCGAGCCAGGCTGCGCGCTCTTGCCTGCGGGCGGGGCGAGCTGCAAGGCCTGCGATGCCTTCAGGTCGGCGGTCGGATGCTGCGTCTCCTGCGTCGGCACGTTCCAGGTCAGGATCAAGGACGAGCCGACGTCGGGCAGTGCGCCAAGCGTCACCACGAAGGCCCCGGTGTCCTTGTGGAAGGTGCCCGCGCCGTAGCTGGCATCCAGGCCCTGGAGCGAACCGTTGCCACTGTCGGACAAGACATACCAGCGGCCCTGTGCCATGTAGCTGACCGACAGCGTGCCGGGCTGCGGCACCGGGTTGACCGTGCCCACGTAAGACTGGCTGCGCGACTCGGGCGTGACCGGGATCTCCGAGCTTTGCGGCGCGCGCAGAATCTGCGCGGCAGGCGTGTAGGTGATGGCCTTGCTGTTGGACATCGAGCCGGAATTCAGGCTCAGGATGCCGTTGGCGTAGTCGATGACGCCGATGTTCCCGCTCGCCGTCTTGAGCAGGCCCGCATCGTCGAAGACCGTGATGCCATCGGTGACGATGGACAGCGACCCCGGCAGGCAACCGCCCGGCAAGTTGAAATTGATGCTGGTGTTCCAGGCGTGGCTGGCCGTGTAGCTCACGGGCGCCGCGCCCGGAACGGGCAGCCCCGCTGCGGCGTAAGGTGGCGCGAAGGAGATCGGCGTCTCGGTCTGCGCGCTCGGCACGAGCTGCGTGTAGATGGAGGTGCCCTTGATGGTGAAGTCGCCGACGGACGCTGCTTGGGTCAGCGGTACGACCCCGACGTAGGTTCCGGCGTCCGCCACGACCGTGTCGCGCGTCTTGGTGCTGTTCGCGGCGCGAGTGAACGTGCGACTTGCGGGCGAGCCGGTGAAGTCGTAGCGCAGCGCGTCGCTGGTATCGACGGTAACGACCGACGCCTTGTAGTCCTGGTCGCCGTTGTAGGTGAAGGTGCGCTCAACCGACGACACGGCAGTGGCCCGGACGTACTGCTCCTTCTGGGTGGACAGTCCCTCGTTTTCGATGAGGACGAGCGTCTGGCCAACGTTGGGGATCGCGTCGGTCGTGCGCTGGAACAACTGGATCACGCGCTGGCCCGCGATGTGGTTCTCGAACAGGTAGCCTGCCCACTCGGGGCCCTTGTTGAGGTAGGCCTCGATGCGGGTCTGCGCCTGCTCACGGGTGTCGAAGGTCTCGCGGGTAGAGAACAGCGTGACGCTGACGCGCTCGTCCTGCGGCGGCTCGGCGACGATGACGTTGGCCCCGAAGTAGGTGTCGGTGTCATCCGTGGCCACTTGCACGAAGCTCTTGCGCAGATTGACGCGGCCTCCGGCGCGATCCAGCTCGGAGATGTCAGGGAAGATGGCGTTCGAGACGCCATCGGCAATGGTGTGGCCCGTGGGCGCGCCGCCGCCTTCAGGTACATCCGCCATCACGGCGGACTGGAGCAGCTTCACGTCGCCAGATTGAATCGGCATCAGACAATCTCCAGAAATCGAAGGGTCAGGCGGTAAAAGTCGGAGCCAGATCGCGCCGGGATGCCCAGCACGGGTTCGGCCTCGGTGGCGGTTTCCGCGTGTCGGAAGGCCACGGTGAACGAGCGGCCATCGGCGATGGTCAGGCCGAATCGGCCGGTGGCGCTGCCGACTGGAAGCGCGGCCCAGGCCCGTAGTTGCTCGACCGTGTCCCGCGTGACCCAAGCCATGTCGGGTGCGCCCACCAGGGTGATCGGGCGTCCCGCCTGCCGGGTGGCCGACTGGATCAGCAAGGCCCCGGTAATCAGGTAGGACGTATTGGCGACCGCAGGCGACCACGCGTGCTCGTCGCTCCACAGCAAGTCATCGGGCAATGGCATATCCACCAAGGTATCGAGGTTCTTCAGTTGCATCGGGAATCCTTCAAGCCGTGCGGGCGCGGGCGGCGTCCAGCAGGTGCAGCAGTCGCGCCTCGTCGCGCGCATCGACGGTGGCGTTGACCTTCTGCTGCCCGGAGGACAGTTCCACGCGCACGGTGCGGGTAGGTGTGCCATCGGGCAGCGACGGACGTGGCAGGCTGCGGCTTGCGGGCTGCACCAGACCGCCCGAGGCAAAGCCCTGAATGCCCGCCAGCGCACGCCCGGCAAGTAGCCGCGCCGGAGCGCTCAGGTTATTGATGGCCTCGAAGAAGCCCGCGCCGTAGCGGGCGACGGTCTGCCGGTTCACGACAAACTCCCCAGGCGTGAGCATCGCCGGGATGGTGTCGGATTTCGCGACACCACCGCGCCGGAAGAACTGCCCCTGGTTCTGCTCCATGTAGTCGATCAGCTCGCGCTCCAGGTCTTCGCCCCAGAGCAGCGGCTGGGCCATCGCCTGCCGCCACGTCTGCTTGATGCGGTCGATGTTCTGGCGCTCGTTAGTGGTCGGCGTCTTGCGGTCGATGAAGCCTTCCAGCGTGCGGCGATCTCGCTGCGCATAACCGTTGAAGTTCTCCATCGTCTTTCGCTTCGCGTCCAGGCTGACCGATGCGCCATACTTCCACTGCAGCCAGCTCGAGTATTCATTCATCCCTCGCAGGCCGAGATCGATCATCTTCAGCGCCTCGGACGCCTCGCGGTTTTTCTTGGGCTTGGGCTTGGGATTGCTCGGCTTATTGTTCGGATCAGTGCCTGTGGAGACGGGACTGCCCAATAAGGCAACACGCCCGCCGGCAGCGAAGTGGGCGACGCCATTGGCCAGACGCGAGAGCGCGCCGCGACCGTACTTCTGCGCGGCCGCCTTGCGGATCACGAAGGCCCCGGCATCCAGGGTGCGCGGCACCGTGTCGTGGTGGCCCGAGCCGGGGACGGCGCCACCACTCATCCGGGGAAAGGCCGGAGCTACCGCGCCGCCGTCGGCAAAGCGACGGACACCACCACCCGCGCCACCGACCAGTCCGCCCGTGGCATTGGTTTCCACCTTGGTCACATAGATGGTGTGGGTGCTGGACGTGTTGCGCCCGTTGAGGCTGTCGATCTCCCCGCGAACCGCGCCGACGTTGCTGGCCACCTGATGCTGTGATTCGGTCTGGATGCGATCCAGCGCCTTGATCATCCTATCGACATCGGTGATAGCCGCCTGCGCCTGCTCGGTCGCCACCTTCAATTCGAACTGCGCGTGCTGATCGGCGTAGGCCTTGAGCTTGTCCAGCGCCTCGCGTGCCTTCGACACGTCGGCATCGACCGGGAGTGTCTTGCCCTCTTTCAGCAGCGCCTCGTATTCCTTGAGCTGCTTCTCCGCTTCCTGCAGATCGGCCTGGATCTGCAGCAGGTATTTCTTCTCGGCCAGCGCCTTGTCCAGATCGGCGATTGCCGCGTCGAAACGTGTGGTGTCCGCGTCGAGCGTGACCTTGAGACCGTCCCGGAGCTTGGCCGTGATGTCGTCGATCTGGCGCGTGGTCTCGGTCAGCGTGCGCTGAATCTCATCGCGTGCGGTGATTGCCGAGCGTGCCGCTGTCTGGTGCGCATTCGCTTCGGCATCCAGCGTCTGGTTGAGGATTTCCTCGGACTGGCGGATGTGGTCGATGGCATCACTCACACCCTGTTTGCCCTGCGCGGCCTGCGCATCGGCGTTATTGACCTTCTGCGCCAGTTCGGCGCGCATCTGATCGGCCTGCCGCATCAAATCGGCGGCCTGCTGGTACTCCTGCCTGCGGTACGCCTCGCGCGACTGCGCTTCGAGCTGTGTGACCTGAGACACCGCCTGTTCGGACTGCTTGCGCGCTTCCTCGCCGCGCTTGGCTTCACTGGCTTGCGAGCCGGCCACCTGCGCGGCCATGTCCATCGACTTCTGCGCGAGCTGGCGGGCCTGCTCCAATTCGCCCGCAGCGAGGGCATCCCGGGCCTTGGACTGGTACTCGGCGATCTGGCGCTTACGATCTTCCGTCGCCTCGAAATCGGTCATGCCCTGCCGATGGATGTCGCGGACACGTTCCTCGGTCGTCATCGACAGCTGGCGCTTGGCCTCCTCGATGCGCTGCACTTCCGCCAGGTGACGGTTCGCCTCGGCATTGAGGGCGTCGATGTGCTGGCGGTACTCGGCCAGCGCCTGCGTCAGCGTCTGGCGCTTGGTCGCCAGTATCTGGTCCTCGACCCGCTGCACGTTGGCCCGGCGCTCTTCCTCGGTCTGGCCTTGCCGGGCGGCGGCGTCCTTGCGCGCCTGCGCTTCCTGATCGATCAGGCCGAGCGTCTCGGTGGTGGCCTGACGGCGCAGCGTCGTCTGCTGAGTCAGTGCTTCGGTGAGCAGCTGGGTGGATTTGGTGATCTTGGCGGTTTCGGACTGCTGGGTGCGCTCCAGTTCCGCCTTCTCCTGGTCGTAGCGGTTCTTCACCGCCAGCACCTGCTGCGCGAGGCTGGCCTCGACGATGGCCGTCAGCCCCTTGTAGGCTTCTGCCATTTTTGCGGTGGCGTCGTTGACCACGCCTTGGGCCTTGCCGACCGCCTGTTCGACCTTGCCGAGCCGGGTATCCAAGCTCGCCAGCGCGGCGTGAACGGCCTCGATGCCGCGTCCGACCGCTTCCTGCGTACCTTGCCGCACGACTTCGAGCCGCTTGGCGATCTCCTCGGCGGCAGTCGCGGCGGTGTTCATCGCGCCCTTGGCCGCGTTCGCACCTTCGGTGGCGCCGGCGTACATCTCGGCGAAGATGCGATTCATCTCCGCGAGCCGCTGTTCGTGGCGCTTGGTGGCTTCGGCGATGGTGTCAGACGTGAAGATGGCGGCGAACACTTCCCACCGGAATTGCAGGTGCTCGATGCCATTCATCAGCACCTCGACCATGAAAATGCCCGCCTTGCGGACGATCTCGAACTTATCCGACAGCCACGTCCCGATCTCCCAGCCGATGATGGCTGCGCCGAGCACCCCGAACGCCACGCGCAGCTTGCCGACCGTGGCGATGGCATTGGAGAGCGACAGGTTCACCGTCGCCCACGCCGCCGCCGTGGCTCTGGCCGCTGTCACCGCCGCCGCACCTGCCGTCTGCCAGGCAGTGATCAGCGCCGGGATCAGGCGGTAGACCAGCATCGCGAGGCCGACCTCGGCGATGCGCTTCAACCACTGCATCACCGTGTCCAGGTTCTCCGACAGCCACGTCATCGCCTCGGCGAGCTGCTTGGTGAAGCCGGTCGATTCATTGAGCTTGCTGATCCACTGCCCGAAGACGTTCGACAGGCGCGTGAAGGCCTGGCTGACGGTCATCGGCAGTTGCGCGTACTCGCTGGCCAGCTTGTCCTTCTGGCTCATCAGCGCGTTAGCCACCACGTCGGCGGTGAGCCGCCCTTCCTCGGCGAGCCGGCGCAGCCGTCCGATGGGCACGTTCAGGCCGTCGGCCAGTGCCTGCGCCAGACGGGGGCTGTTCTCGACGACAGAGTTGAATTCCTCGCCCCGCAGCACCCCGGAGGCGAGCGCCTGCCCGAACTGCAGCAGGGACGACTGCGCCTCGGTGGCCGATGCGCCGGAGATGCGCAGCGCCTGCGAGATGCTCTCGGTGAGCGAGAGCGCATCCTTCTGCTCGCCGCCCAGCATCCGCACCGCCTGCTGGAGCTTGCCGTAGAGCGTAGCGGTTTCCTGGATGGGAACACCGATGCGCTGCGCGATGGCGAACAGTTCTTTCTGGGCGACCGTGTACTCGCTGCTGCCTGCTGTGGCGAGCTTGAGCCGCGCGGACATCATGTTCCAGGCGTCGGCGATCTGCACGATCTCCTGCACCTTGCCCGCCGCCCAGTTGATCGACAGGAAGGCCAGCAACTGCGTCTTGGCCGTCGCCACTTGATCGCCGAAGGCCGACATCCCGGCCTTGACCTCGGCCATTCCGGCGGCAGCCTTGGCCCCGGTGGTCTTGGCGGTGGTCGAGAGTTCGCCGAGACTGTGCTCGGCGGACGTGATGGCGCGTTTAAGCCCGTCGTCGGCTCCTTCGAGCGCGATGAGGATGGAAATTCGCTTGGCCATGAATCAATCCACCGTGCTGATCTGCTTCTCGACGGCCGCCGCCAGACGCGGGATGCGACCCGCGACCAGCCGCTCGACATCGATGCGCTTCGTGAGTACGACCTTGGGCACCAGGACGGCAATCGGGATGTCCGCGCCGCGCTTGAGGCGCTTGATGCCATCGGCCTTGCGGTAGCGGCGCTTGAAGCCCGCCAGTGGTCGGTCGTGCTCCTTGATGTTCTCGGCCATCAGGACGATGTTCCCCTTTGCGTTTTTGATGAAGTAGGCATTGCCGCCGCGCATCAGCTCGGCCACCTGCGCCTTGAATCGCTTGCGACCCACCCGGCCGTTCAGTGGAATCAGCATCCGGCCCGCGATCTGCCCACCGGTCTCGTGCATCCCCGACCACGGAATGCGCGAGCCCACGTAGAGTGCGGGCAGCCGGTTTGGGTCTTTGGCCAGCACCTTGGCGGTGAAACCCTTGAGGAAGGACTTCTTGACCACCGCCATCTGACTGGCGACGTGGCTGCGCACGTCCTTCTTCAGTTCGACCGCCTCACTGGCAATCGCCCGCGATACCGCCTTCTTGACCTTGTCGCGGAACTCACCGCCCCAGCGGCGCAACTGTGCCTGGGCGGCGGCGCTATCGATCTGAACGGAAATGCGCATGGTCGTCAGGCACGGTCGGCAGCCTTGTCGGTGAGTCGGTCGAGGGTTTGGTCGAGGTGGCGGGCATCGCCGCGCGTGCCGATGGCAATCACAGACAGCAGCCGTGCATCGCGGGCCGCATCGGTGCGTGCCGTCGCAGCGACGAAGCCGCGCACCTGCGCCAACGTGTAGTCGAGGATGTCCGGCAGGCGGTGGCCGTGCTCGATCAGGTGCTGGACGGCGTCAAACCAGCCACCGCCTGCGGCAGCTTCGTGGTTGCGAACAGAACGTCGAGCTTGGGGATCACCTGCCGGGTAAAAAAATCGGCGTTGACCTCGATCACCTTGGCCGCCAGCACGATGGCCTCGTCAGCAGCCAGATCGTCGACCCAGCCGCGAGGCTTGCCGACCGCAATCGAGATCGCCGACAGCAAGTCCTCGCCTCGTTCGCCGAACAAGGCCAGCCAGTCGATGTCGGTGGCAGTGATCTGATGCATGACTGGCGAGATCGCGCGCAGGAAGGCCGGCATCTGCCCGACCTTCAACGGCTTGATGGCCAGCGGCTCACCATCGATGACCAGCTCGACCGACTGCGGAATCAGGGTATCCAGATCACTCATGGCGGCCCCCATCAGAGCTGTACGATGCGGCCAAACTGGCCTAGCACCGCGTCGAAGGGCTTGGTGGTGTCGGTCAGCAGAGACCCTTCCAGCTCGAACTTGTTGTACTCGTCCGAGATGAAGGAGATTTCCTTCAGCGGATCGAAAGCCACGCGGTAAAGCTCGACCAGCACCTTGGCATTGCCCTGGGCGGTGTTGATGCCTTCGAGCCGCAGGAAGCGCTCCGGCAGAGCCTGGGTGAAGATGCCGATCTCGGTGGCCACGCCGTAGGCGTAACTGGCCTTGAATGGCGCGGTGAGGCCGGTGGTATCCAGAAACTGGATGGCACCGAAGTCGGGATCAGCGGTGTAGTTCGTGCCCAAGACCAGGGTCGCGGGCGTGCCTGCCGAATCCACCACGGCCAGGGACGACACCTTCGGGTGGGCCAGGAAGTAGCGGTCGCCCGCAATCGGCGTTGCACCGCCCACCGGCTCGGCGGTGACCGTACCCGGCGTGCCGACGACGTGATTGCCGTAGAGGGCCAACGCAAGGTTCTCCTTGGTGAATTCCTCAATGGTGAGGTTCACTGTGGCGGACTTCTGCTTGACCATCCGGTGATCCAGCGAGCGCTGGCCGGTTTGGCTTTCGTAGTGCTCCAGCACATCGGTCTTGAGGGAGAGCTTCAGCTCGGCGACGTTGCCGGGCGAGCGCACATCGATGGGCAGGCCGTCGGTGTCGCGCTTGCCGAGGAATACGCGGCCCTGAAAACTGGCATAGGTGCTCATTGCTTGGGTTCCTTGCGTTGGAGGTGTTTGGGTTCAGGGGCTGGGACGGTCGGCTCCGGCGTGGCGATGCCGTGCGCCATCAGCCAGTCGGCTGATGTGGCGTCGATCTCGATCCGGTCACCGACGCCAAGCGTCTTACCCGCGTGGGTGTGCGGGCGTATCAAAACAAGTTGGGTCATAGGGGTCATCCAAGGGTTGAAAGGTCATTGGCCAGCGTCCGGTACGTGATGCGGTACCGCGCCGGTAGGGCCACGGCCACGGCATCGGCGTCCTCGACCTCCCACTCGCTTTCCTGCTCACGGATGCCCAGTGCCAAACCACCGAAAGTGCCGTCCGCAAACAAGGCAGCGTGTGCAGCGGTGAGAAGACGGTCGGCCTCGGTTTCGGGGGACGCGGGTGGTACCGCCCGCGCGAGCGCGACGACGCGGACGATCAGGTCGCGTGTGACGCGGTCGTTGGCGCGCTCGGTGATGGACTCCGACTCGGGAAACACCGCCAGCGCTGGGCAAAGATCGCGGCTGATGGCCACCGTTGGCGACCGGTGCAAAGTGGCCCCGAGACCTTCGACCGCCGGACGGGCAGCCGCCATCACCGCCAGCAGAATCTGTTCGCGGATCGAGTTGCCAGACATGAAGCTACACCCGGGTGAGCTGTGCGCGCATCTCCGAGCCGTCGCCTACGGCCCGGGTGCTACGCACCTGATAGATCACGCCATCGATCTCGACCGCCTCGCGTGGACCTAGACCCACGAACACCGAGGCCGGGTAGGACATCTGGTGGTCGGTGGTCGAGGCCAGCCCATCGAACACGGTGTCGTCCGGCGCGGCGAAGCCCACTGGATGCTGCTGGGCGGGGCTGCCATCCGACGGTTGCCAGCGGCACTCCCTGAGCAGCCCGGCGTTACCCGCTGAGGCGTAGATCTGTTCCACGATGCCCATCACGCCACCGTCAGTTTGACCAACACGCCGGGGCGATGGCACATCGGCAGCGGGTTGGACTGCGTGTGCAAATCGGTGCCCCGGTCGAACTTGCGTGGCTCCTGCTTGGCGTACAGCGGCTGGCCCACCGTGTTGACGGTCTCGTTGAAGTCCGCCGGTGCGAAGTAGGTGCCGAAGGTGTCGATGGTGCCCAGCGGGAAGGCGTGGGCCTCACCGGCAGCGATGAAGCGGCGGGCGGTGCCGCTGGCATCGGTGGCCTGACCACGGTACTCCTCGAAGGTGATGCCGCCGTAGGTGAAACCGCGACGCACATCGTTGATGAGGATGGCCCCGTTCTGCCAGTTCTCGAACGCCTTTTCGACCTTGGCGTGACCGGTGAGCGCAGCGAAGAACTCCGCCGAACACAGGCAATGGACGCCGTTCATGAACTCGCCCTTGAGGTTCTCCTCGATGGTCGCCAGCACCGTGGTGCATTTGGCTTTGACGTTGGTTCCCGCCGCGCCCAACTCGAAGGCCACGGTCTGCTGGGCGATCTCGAAGGCATCGAACAGGTCGTAGAGCACCGAGCCATCGGCATCGAGGATCACGCCTTTCAACGCCCCCATACGCAAGTGCTCTAGGGTGATGGCGTGCTTGTTGCGCATCGTCTCCAGATGGCGCGCGACGACGCCCGCGACCGTCTCGGTTTCGGTTTCCGAACCGAAGGCGCGGATGCCTTGCACTTCCTCGGGCAGCACCACGTCGTCGTGGGGAATGTGCGGCACGACGAAGGAACGCAGCTTGCGCTTGCCGCGCACGCCGACCGTGCCGGGCGAGCCCGGCGGCAGCGTGGGCAGCAGGTTGAGCACGCCGTTCATTTCCTCGACGACGATCTGACGCTGGCGCACCGGCTTGGGAGGCATCAGATTCAGTTCTTCCAGACGGCCGTAGCGGTTGGGCAGGATGTTGATGGCGGCGGTCAGCGCGACCATCGAGAAGGCGGGATTGCTGAAGGGGTTGTTCATGGTCAGGCTCCTTGACGGACGAGCACGCCCAGCGCCTTGAGCTGCGCAATGGCGGTGAGTTGTTCGGCGGTGGTGATGGCATCGGGCCACGCGAGCGCGTGATGGGCGACGACGGCGTGGCGCGCGACGACGAGGCCGTCATCGCGGTCGATCAAGGTGGCATCGCAGGCTTGCAGCAGCACGCCTGCGGCGACCTGCGTGCCGTCCCCGGCGGACGGGTCGATCTGCTTGTATTTGCCACTGGCGGTGACGATGCCGAGCACCGTGCCCAGCGGCAGGTTTTGACCCGATGCGACCGTGACACGGTCGCGCGAGTAGAGGTTGGGTGCTTCGTACTTGAGCAGGTCGCCCAAGTTCAGGGGTTCGGCGAGAACGGACATTTCAGATCTCCTTCTTGTAGGCGGTGGATTGCGCCGCGATCTGCTTTGCTGCATCGATCAGCGGATTGCTGGCCGCAGGGCGCACGGCATCGGGCGTGATGCGACTGGTGATTTCGGGACTGGCGTCGGCCTGCGCGGCCAGGAGCTGGCTGCGCACCTTGGCGGGTGATGCTTTCGCTTCGAGAAAGCCCGCGATCAGGTCGGTGCGCCCGGCCAGCGTGCAGGTCTGGGCGACCTCAATCGCGTCGGCCACGGTCATGGCGGTAGACGCTGGTTGAGAAGAACTGCCAGCAGGATCAGCAGCAAGCCGATCAGGAGCAGCGGGGTCGGTTCGATCATTCATTGATGACTCCATCTGGAGGTTGCTAAAAAGACCGGAGTGGCTTGCCGCCAACTTCGGGAGTGGGGAAACGAATTCGCAAAGCTGCGCAAGGGCGTCGTCGAAGGTGCCGACCGCGTCGGCTAAGCCCGCAGCGACGGCATCAGCCCCGTAATAAATGCTGGCTTCGGTAGCGCGCACGGCATCGGCCGAGACGCCACGATTGCGGGAAACGGTCTCGACGAACATGCCGTAGACGCGCTCGACCTCGTTTTTGAGGAAGGCGTGCGCCTCGTCGGAAATCGGTTCGTGCGGGTTGAGATCGTTCTTGCGGGCCCCGGCGAATACCGTGGTGTAGCGAACGCCATCCTTGGCATCCTTCACCGATTGGTCGGCGTGCATGGCAATGACACCGATTGAGCCCACGCCACCGGTGCGCGTGACGATGAAGCGACTGGCCGCCGAGCCGATGGCATAGGCCGCTGAGAAGGCCATATCGTTGGCCAGCGCCCAGACCGGTTTGCGTTTCGCCGCTGCCGCTACCCGGTCAGCCAAATCGAACACGCCGCCGGATTCGCCTCCGGCACTGTCAATATCGAGCAGGATGGCGGCGACGTTCGGGTCGGCGACCGCTGTATCCAGCATCGTCGCCAGCTCCTGGTAACTGGCCATTCCTGACTCGGCCTCAAGCCCGACCGTGCGGCGCACCAGCGTTCCATAAATCGGCAGAACAGCGATGCCCGTCGCACCAGTCGGTGCCGTGCGGGGCGTAATCGTATTGGCTGGCACAGCGGCATGAGTCAGTCCAATGCGTGGCCCGAGAACGGCAAGAATCACCTCAAGTTTCGGGCGATGGATCATCAGCGGCGCACCGAAGAGGCGCGCCGCCATGTATGGCAACAGGGTCATGAAAATCCTTCAGGTAGACGATGAACTGCCGGTTTGCGAGGTGTCTGCAGCGTTCTTGTTCGGCTCGGCGCTTCCGCCGTCCTTGGACGTGCGGCGCGGGTCGGAGTCGAAGATCAACCCGAGGTCGTCGGCGCGCTGGTTGTCGGCGGCGATCTCGCGGTCAACGTCCTCTGCGTCGTAGCCAAAGGCGGAAATGGCTTCCGAACGGCTCATCAACCCGGCCCGGATGGCCAGCAGCATTGCCTTGAACTCCTTCTCAGGGTCGACCCACTGCCAGCCCTGGGGAATCCACTTCACCTGCAGGTACTGGCGGCGACGGGGTGGGCCGCCACGCGCGAAGCCGGGAGCTTCGATGGCACCGGCGAGCACGGCCTGCTTCATCCAAGCGGCCCACACCGGACGGCACATCTGATGAACCAAGACGCCGTGCTGGATGGCCTCCATACGGCGGCGAAATTCCAGCAGACCGGCGCGGATTGACGAGTAATTCACCCCGGACAAGTCGCCGGTCAGTTGTTCGTAAGTGACGCCGATGGCGGACGCCACCGCACGGAATTGCGTGCGCAGAAACTCACCGTAGGAACCGCCGACATCGGCCGGATCGGAGAATTTCACATCCTCACCGGGTTCCAGAATCTGCAGCGTGCCGGGCTCCAGCCCTGCGATGGCGATGCCATTCGGGTCGGATAGTCCTTCGCCCATGAGGTTGTCCTCGGGCGACTGACGAGTAATGAAACCGGCGAACATTGCGGCGGTTTTCTTGCGCACCAGCTCTGCGTCGTCGTACTGATCAAGCTCGTTCAACTTCACCAGGGCGCGGGAGAGCCACGGCTCACCGCGAATCTGGCCGGGCCGCAGCACACGGTAAAGATGCATGATCTCTGCCGCTGGCACCCGCACGGTGTCCTGGCCGCCTTGCGCCGACATCGGTGACAGGCGTCCATCCTCGGGGTGGGAACGGTACAGGTGGTAGGCCACGCGCCGACCCATCGCATCGAACTCGATGCCGGATCGGATCACATTGCCCGTTGGTAATTCGGTATTCAGCGTCAGCGGCAGGTGTTCGGCCTCCAGCAGTTGCAGCTGCAAGGGCACGACCAGTCCATCTTCGGGACGGCGCGGGCGCAGGCGAATAAGGCACTCGCCACCCTCGCACATCGCCCGAGCCGCCAGCGCTTGCAAGCCGTAAAAATCCGTCTGACCGGTGGCGTCCGCTTCCTCTGTCCAGTCTCGCCAGAGCGCTTGCACTGCCACGCGGAAGGTCTCGTCCTGTGCTGTCGATTGCGGCTTGATGCCGGTACCGACGGCATTGGCGACGAAGGCTTCGATACCAGCATTCGCCCACGCGTTGCGGCGCACCAGATCCCGCGATTTCACGCGCAGTTCGTTGGAGGTCGCCAGCATCGCAGCCACCGCGCCGGGATTGCCGGGCATCCACGCCATTGCGCGCCGCCCACCACCTGCGGCCTCGTGGATGGGAGCCCCGCCGAACAGGGTCCGAATTTTCGTGACCCAGCTCATCAGAAGCCCTTCCTGGTTGTGACTCGGATCTGACGTGGCGCACCGGGCCATAGCCCGGTGGCGGCTTCCTGTTCCAGGATGCCGCGCTCGACTTCACGGATCGCCGCTTTGAGCTCATCAACCGAGCGGTACTCGACCGTCTTGTCACCGAAGGTGACGCGCTTCTCGCCCTTGGCGAGTGCTGTTTCCAGGGCGGTCAGTTGTTCCTGTGTGTAGGCCATCAGCGGAACACCATGAGATTGACTTCGGTGGTATCAGCAAGCGACCCGGCTGCGGTGGCGCAGATCACTTCGACGTAAGCGGTCGTCTTGGCATCCGTGGTTGAACGGGCAATCGCCATGCGCTGGTTTCTGCTGTTTGTGTTACTCCGGGCGAAGGCCAACCAGCAGTAGTCGGTATCCGCGAACGGCGTGACAAAGGTCACGCGGTAGCGACCTGCCGCCAGCCGGGTGACGCCGGAAACGTTGTGGGAGGCGTTGATCTGGATTGCGCCGCCAACGTAGCCGAAATTCACCCAGGCTCGAGCAAGCCCCGGGTGCTCGGGGCGAATCAGCCCCTTGATCTCGGTGCCGATTCGGATCGCAAGCGCCGACAGCTGCGTAGCGAAGCTCATGCTTTACACCAGCGCGGCGTCGAAGATCGCGACGAAGTCGGTGGTCGTATCGCCGATGTCGGCACTCGCTACTGCGCCAATGTTGTCTCGTGCCTGCGTCTGCTCGGGGACGGTTAGCGCCTGCGCAGCGTCGAAGCGAACCCGCTTGTCGATGGAGGCTGTGAGCGCTGCGATACCGGTTTGGTCGTTCTGCAGCGCCTGCTGAAGTTCGAGCAGGGTATCGAACGCAGGATCGGCACCGCCGAGAAGATCAGCCTTCAGAGCATCGAGCAGCGTGACGATTTTCGACGAGGAATAGGTACTGGCCGTACCGATAGTGAGATCGTCGATGGCAACCGATGTAATGACGGCTGTTTTGAGTTCGTTGATCGCAGCCACCAGACTCGATTTGTCGGTGGTGGTCAGTGCCGAAAGCGTACCGGTGCGGCCTTTGACGGTGTTGAATTCGTCGGCGACGCGCAGGACGAAGCTGTTCAGTTGGGTTTGTAGACTCATGGTGGTTCTACAGGGTGGTAGGGTTAGGTCAGCCAGCGGCTACGGATAACGCGTCGGCCAGATTTCTGTGCTCCAGATGCACCAAGGCCACCGCGTTGGGTGGCCTCGGAATTCGTTGTAGGTAAAGCAGTGGGTGCTGAGTCATCAGGCGGTGCAGCGATCCCGAGTTGTCGTTCCAGTTCGCGCCAATGGCGCTCCTCGAAACGGTCGAGGCCCGCAGCCGATGCGGCGGCCCTCGCGTACACATAACAGTCGAGCGCTTCATTGCGCTCGCGCATCTTTTGCCACTCCCGGATGGCAAAGCCATTGCGGTCGCGGCGGGTGATCAGTTGCTCGGCGCACAGTTGCTGGATGAATTCGGCATCGATCTTTGGCAGATGAACGAATCCGGCAGGAAATGTGGTGGTCACACCGTCCTCAAGCACGTCGGCGGCCTTGCGCAGGTTGTTGTAAAACTCCCGCTTGGCGATGCCCACTGCCACCGAGAACACCTTGATGCCCCTGCGCAGCTTCTTGCCTCCCTGCGAGATATCCACCGCCGTTGGTGTGCCAATGAGCGCTGCACCACGCGCGACACCCTTGACCGGCATCACACGTGGGTCGCCACAAGCCCGCACGAATGTGTATGCCTCCTGCGTGGCAAAGCCGGTGTCGAGTGCGAATCGCGCCAGCGGCAGCGCCGCTCCCGACTCGTGCGTCCACGTCTGGGCGACCAATTCGGCCAGCCGTTTCCACACTGCGTCGCGGGCGGTGTCGCCCATCAGCACACGGTGCTCGACCAGCCACGATTCCTTGCTGCGCCCGAAGGCCCATATCGAGGCTTCGATGCGATCCTTTTGCACGTCGGCTCCACCAACAAGTAGCAACCCACCGTTGGGCACTGCGCCGATCCGGTAATCCTCCCGGCGCTCGACCAGACGCTGCCAGTCAGGCGCTTCGCCTTCCTCGACCCACGTCTCGCCCAGTTCGGTATTTTTGAAGGTCTTGATGGCCGCCGCCGATCCAGATTCCTTACTCACGGCGCTCTCCCACGCGGCGGCGATATCGCGCCAACTGCGCCAGCCCACCGGGCTGTACAGCGACGAGAGGTGGAAGCCTGCGGTTTTGCCAGTGCCGTCGGTAACCATCGCGCGCCATTCGCCGTGTTCCAGCATCCACGTCTTGTGGTGCTCGGCAATCGGTTCATCGCAGGACTCGCACACGTAGGCCGCCGTTTCTGGCTGACCTTTCTCCCAGCGCAAGTGCTCAAAGCGCATCCATTGCCGGTGCGCACAATGCGGGCACGGTACAAAGTAGCGGCGCTGGTCGGATGCCTCATATTCCCTCTCAACCGCCGACGCCCCTGAGATCGTCGGGGTCGAAACAATGAAAATCTTTCGGCGCGCGAACGTGCGCGTGCGCGCCTCGGCGAGCGAGATCGCGTCACCCTCACCTTCAACGTCGGACGGGTAACCATCGACCTCATCCAGGAACAGGTAGCGCACCGGCATCGAGCGCAGGCCCACCGCGCTGTTCGCGCCGGTCATCACCAGCACGCCACCCCGAAACTCCTTGGCCAGAATGGTGTTGCCCGAGTCCCGGCTCCTGGCCGGTGCAATCAGTTCGACCAGAACGCCCGATTCCTCGATCAACGGATCGATCCGCTGCTTGGAATTGCGCTTGGCCATATCCACCGTCGGCCACACGGCCATCATCGGCCCTGGTGCGTGGTGGATGACGTAGCCGATCCAGTTGCTGCCCATTTCGGTTGCGCCGAGCTGCGCGGCCTTCATGAACACCACGCGTTCGACCGGCGAGGTCGGTGACAGACAGTCCATGATGTCCTTCAAGTACGGGGTGCGGCTGGTGCGCCAGCGCCCGGGCTCGGCGGATGCCTTGCTGGAGAGCATCCGATGCCGATCCGACCATTCGGACACGGTGAGCAGCGGATCGGGCGTCAGACCCTCGCGCCACGCACGCTCGATCTCGGCGGCGCCTTCGTAGTCCATGCTCATCAATCCACCCTCGGACGCAGTTCGCCCAACTCCTGCAAGTGATCGCGCACGGCGGATTCCAGCGCCACGTGCATGGCGTGTGAATCGATGCCGAGCTTGGATGCCATCTGTGCCGAGATGCGCGCGGGCCAATTGAGCCACGCATCGCGTTCCGACCGCCCCAATGCAAAAACGTGCGCGATAGCCTGCGGTCGATCCACCAGTTCGCCCTTGAGGCGGGCCAAACGCACCTTGTTCGTCTGCGCCTTGACCACCTCGTTGACGGTGCGCGCCTGAAGCAGCGACGTGCCGCCCGAGGGCAGCGCGGCGGTCTGCTCCCCGGCGCTCTCCCGTACCGCGACGCTCTCTGCGCGCTGTTGCGTTCCCTTTTTTGGGGTGTCCGTGTTGCGTGCCCACTCGCGGTCGGCACGGTCGACGTCGATGGTGCCGTCAGCCTCGGGCGTTACCCGACCGGCACGAATCGCCTTGTGCACGGCGGTGTCAGTGACCCCACGGTGACGGGCGTAAGCGCGTATCGAAATTCCCATCGGCCTCTTCAATCATTTGTTCGTGGGTTCAGCTTGGCTTCCATCTGGAACAGCGCGTTCATCACATCACCATCAACCACCTCGAAGGAGCATCAAATGACCACCACCCAACTCACCGCCAGCCAGCACGCAGTCCTTGCCCACGCCATTCACCACGGCGACGGAAAACTCGACTGGTTCCCGGACAACATCAAAGGCGGTGCACGCAAGAAAGTCCTCGACGGACTGTTCAACCGCGCCCTCATCACCACCAACGGCAGCGACTGGTTCGTCGCCGCCGAGGGCTACGACGCCCTTGGTTGCGCGCGTCCAGCGCCAGCGCCCTTGGCCACAGACCCCGAGATCGAGGCCGCCGTGACGGCCGCAGAGGCCACGTGGGCGCAAGAGCGCACCGACACCAAACCCCGCACCCGCGAAAACAGCAAGCAAGCCACCGTAATCCAGATGCTGCGGCGTCCCGAGGGCGCAACGGTGCGTCAGATCTGCGAAACCACCGGCTGGCAAGCGCACACCGTGCGCGGCACTTTCGCCGGAGCCTTCAAGAAAAAACTTGGGCTCGCCATCCTCTCGGACAAGACCGACGGCGGCGAGCGCGTGTACCGGATCGCGTGATCCAGAAAGATTGAAATTGAAGCCAACAACGCTTGGCTTCTCAATCGAACAGCGCGTTACTACGGGTGTCGCAACGATCAACCCCAAGGAGCCAACGATGACCACCACCAACCAAATCCCCGCCACCCAGAACAAAGACTGGGGCTTTTGGGGCACGATGAACGAGAACGCCCAAGCCGCCTGGCCCGTCACGATGACCGCGATTTCGGACGCCACCAACCAGCCCCTCGAATCGGTCAGGGTCTTCCTCGACAGTCGTCACGGGCGGCATTTTGCAGACGGCGTCCTCAACCAGATGCTGGTCGGCAACAACGTCGAGCAAGCGATCCACGCGGCGGTTGCCCGGTGGATGGGCTGGACGATTGGCCGAGTGACCTCCCGCGACTACGGCATCCCTCGCGGCCTGCCCTACCTGACTGGCTTTGTGATCCACTGCGAGATCGCCGAAGAAGCACTGGCTGCCTGAGGAGCAAGACATGGCCGCCATCACCACCACACGTGACGTCGAAGCCGACTACGACCGATTCGTCGCCGAACTGACCGCGCTCACCCGCAAGTACGGGGTGGCGATTCAGTCAGTCGGCGGCGTCATCCTCGCCGACCAGGCCAGCGAGTTCCACGATGTCAGTTACGTCGCCGACATCAGTAGTGGCGACCTCTACCCGAATTTCCCCGAGTCCTGACAGATCGTCGAAGGCCATCCCGTCCGACTGGCGGGTGGCCTGCTTGCCCGTCCAGTCCTGCCAGCGGCGCACGATCACATCGACGTACTTGGGGTCGAGTTCGATCAAGCGCGCCAGCCGTCCTGATTTCTCGGCGGCGATCAGCGTCGTGCCGGAGCCACCGAAGGGGTCGAGCACCACATTGCCCGGGCGACTCGAATTGCGAATCGCACGCTCCACCAGTTCCACCGGTTTCATCGTCGGGTGCAGATCGTTCTTGTGCGGTTTTTTGATTTGCCAGACGTCGCTCTGGTCGCGATCCCCGCACCAATGGCGCGTTGCGCCTTCTGGCCACCCGTAGAGGATGGGCTCGTACTGGCGCTGGTAGTCAGAGCGGCCCAGTGTGAAGGTGTTCTTGGCCCAGATGATAAAAGTCGACCACTTGCCGCCTGCTTCCCGGAACGCGGACTGAAGTACATCCAGTTCGCTGGAGGACATCGCCACGTAGATGCCGCCCCGGCAGCTCGCGATGGTCGGCGTCAACGCCGCCAGCAGGAAATCGTAGAAGCCATCTCCGAGGTTGTCGTTCAGGATCGCGCGATTGGTGCCGCGCATCTTGTCCTTGGCCGTGTTGGCGTAGTTCACGTTGTACGGCGGGTCGGTGAATACCATGTCCACCTGCTCGCCCTGGAGTAGCGGCTCGAAGCACTCTGCTTTTGTTGAGTCGCCACACAGCAGTCGGTGGCCACCCAGCAACCAGACATCGCCCGGACGGGAAATCGGTGTCTCGGTAATCTCTGGCACGGCATCGTCGTCAGTCTCACCGTCACCGTTGCCATCCTCATCCGCCAACAAATCGGCCAGCGCATCCGCGTCGAAGCCGGTCAGCGACACATCGAAGTCGTCGTCCTGCAGCGTTACCAATTCGATGCGCAGCATCGCTTCGTCCCAGCCTGCGTTCTCGGCGATCCGGTTGTCAGCAATCACCAGCGCACGCCGCTGAGTCGGGCTCAGGTGCTCCAGCACCACGACCGGCACCAGTGCCAGTCCGAGCTTGTGGGCGGCGGCCAGCCGTCCGTGACCGGCGACGATCACGCCATCGGCCCCGGCCAGAATCGGGTTGGTGAAACCAAACTCGGCAATCGAGGCAGCAATCTGCGCGACCTGTTCATCCGAGTGCGTCCGCGCATTGCGGGCGTAGGGCAGCAGTTTGGCGGTCGGCCACTGCTCGATTTTGTCGGCAAGCCACGATGCGCTCATGGCGACACCGCCGCGCCTGCCAGTCGTTCGGCGGCCACGGCCTCAAAGGTCTGGCCCACATTTTCTCCATCGCCCAGCAGCGTCACCGGCACGTCCGGAAAATTCTGCTGGAAGCGTTTGACCGCGACGTCCACGTATTCGGGGGCGATCTCAACCGCGCGGCACCGGCGACTGGTGCGCTCGGCAGCCAGCATCGTCGTACCACTACCGCCGAACGGCTCGAACACAATGTCGCCGCTGTCCGAGTAGGCGTCGAGAATGAACTCCGGCAGCGCCACCGGGAATACGGCGGGGTGGTCGATGTCCTGACCGATCTTGCCCTTGTGCCGCATCACGCGGATCACCGAGTCGGGAATCCGCTTGTCCTGCGTCGGCTGGCCTGCGTGTGTCCAGCCGCCAACCTCGCCATCCTTGCCACGCATCGCTGTCGACGAGCCATCGGCGCGCAGATGTGAATCCTGTCCCGCGTGCTTGCAGGGCACGATCTTGTTGGGCTTGCGGCTCTGCCGGTTGAAGTGGAAAACGAATTCGAAGCTCGGGGCCAACCGTCCTGACCAGTCGCCGGGCATCCCCGGCCCCTGATCCCAGACGTACCACGCGAAACGCCGCCAACCCTGGGTGCGCATCCACCCGAGCCAGCCGTCCCAATACGGGATGACTTCGTTGTCGTGATGGATCAGCCCGAGGTTGATCAGCACCTGCGCGTCGTCGGCCACCGGCAGGCGCGCGAACACGCCGCGCATCAGGCCATCCCAATCGGTGATGCCACCACTGGCGTAGTCGCGCTGGTTGCCGTAGGGCGGCGAGGTGAAGCAGAGCTTGGCCTGCTCGCCCAGCATCAGACTGGCGATCACGGAAGATTCGGCGGCATCGCCGCAGATCAGCCGGTGCTGACCCAATGACCAGACATCACCAGGGCGAGACACCGGGATCGCCGGGGTGTCCGGTACGTCGTCGGCAGCATCGGGCGCGTCGGCGTCCTGCTCCTGGTCGCCATCACCGAGGTCGTCGGCCAGCAAGGCTTCGATTTCGGCATCCTCAAACCCGGTGAGCGCGAGGTCGTACCCGGCCTCGGACAACTCGGCCAGTTCCAGCGCCAGCATCGCGTCGTCCCATCCGGCATCCAGCGCGAGGCGGTTGTCGGAGATCACGTAGGCACGCTTTTGCGTCGGCGACAGATGCGCCAGTTCAATCACCGGCACCTCGGACAGGCCCAGCTTGCGCGCGGCAGCGAGCCGACCGTGGCCAGCGATGATGCCGTTGTCGCCATCCACCAGCACCGGATTTGTCCAGCCGTACTCGACGATGCTGGCGGCGATCTTGGCCACCTGCTCGTCGGTATGGGTACGAGGATTCCGGGCGTAGGGAATCAGCGCCTCGACCTTGCGGTACTCGACGTTGAGCATATTCCGTTCGTGTCTCTCAAAAAGAAGCGGCCCGGACGGGTAAGGAGGGAACCCCGTCGCGGGCCGCGAGCGTCGCTGCTGCGTTGAAATGAAAAAACCGGCCGACGTTCAGAGCGTGGGCGGGTTCGTAATGCATGCTGGATGGTGGCGGGGTGCAAACTGCAAACCCTGCAAACCTCGGTTTGCAGTCGGACGCTAGCGCAATGCCGCGCTCGCGCCCCCCGCATACGATATTGGAAAGGAAGGACCCCTTTTGCCTTGGGTCACTTCCTTTATCGTCACCGCTGTCCCGAAGATAGCCGAAATACTACCCCCAAACCGCTCGTTTTGTTGCACGACCAAACAGCGTCAAAAGGGACAAACGGGGCAAAGCGAGGACAAACGCGGCAAGCATTACCCGACGTTGCTCACGATTTTGGAAGGCGAGCAACGACCTTCACTGTTGAGATTGGTCGCCACGATCTCCAGCGCCTTCTGCCAGCGTCGCCACGCTGTGGTGCGGTCGCAGGCAAAGCGGATCGTGATGTCACGCCATCCGTAACGCTTGGCCCGCATCCACACGAGGTGACGTTGCTCGACCTCAAGCCATTGCACCCAGCGCATCGCCTCCAGCATCCGTTCGATGTCGACGGGGCTGGGTGGGAACGGTCGGTACTCACGGGCGTCGGATGAGAAGGCTTCCCACTCCGTGCGCACGAAGGCAGGCCACGTGTTGAAGTAGCCCTGCACACGGACAGGGGGCAGGCGTTGGCCAGTGAAAGCAGCATCCTCGAAGCGTACTGCCACGTCATCTATCGTCCACTCAGTCATGGCGCGCTCCTCCGTACAGGCGTTCGCCAATGCGGCGCACGATCTCGCGCTCGATGAAGTCCAGTCGCTCGTCGGACTCGTTGACCACCAGGATGTGCTGGTCACGCCAGCCGTTGCGTTTTATCGCATCCATATCCGTGGTGTCTGATTGCAGCCGACCCAAGGGGCAGCGGTATTGAGGTGTTGGAACCTTCATGTCACACCTCCTGCGTCTCGATAGCCCAGTGCAGCAGTGCCAGGGCATCGGCTTCGTTGTCGTCACAAGGTGTGTGACCACGCAACTGGACGGAGGCGATCATCTCGTCCTTGCCTGCATTGCCTTTGCCAGTCGCGTGCTTCTTGATCGTGCCGACCGGAACTCCCTGGTACGGGATGTTGTGATGCTCGCACCACGCGGTCAGATGGCCCATGAAACCGCCGTAGACGTGGGCGGCATCGACGCCCGCGTGGCGTCGTACTTCCTCGAAATACACCGCGTTGATGTGGCCACTGGTGGTCAGCAGTTCGGCCAGCCAGCGCTTGAATCGCAGGAAGCGCATTCCGCCGCCTTCAAATCGCTGCGGCTTGAAATGCTCGGTGCCACTGGTGATGGTGCTGTCCAGTTGGTGCAGTGCCCAGCCGGTGTGCGTGCCCAGATCAAGGGCAAGAATGGTGCTGTTGGTTGTCGTGTTCATCGTCATTGCTCCTGAATTTTTGGGGCGAGTGACGGATGTGACGGATTCTCCGTATAACTCTCTACACGTGTGCGCGTAC